>Ga0233420_10000058_pt1 | contig 48636 bp, 45 predicted proteins | sample Watercolumn_Mata_4_FD_183009 | JGI IMG/M metagenome (GOLD analysis project Ga0233420, IMG submission 183009) | Freshwater microbial communities from Lake Matano, South Sulawesi, Indonesia - Watercolumn_Matano_2014_102_MG | ecosystem: Environmental > Aquatic > Freshwater > Lake | place...
GAAGTGGCGGAAACTCGCCGGTCACCAACTCGTTGAGAAGGTGCTGCAGGGTGTCAAATTTGTCAACGGAATCGAGGAAACACTTGCTGCTTAGCAACCATCAAAACACAACTTTTGGTAATTTCTCGTATTAAATAAGGGTAATGAAGAAATGACAATAAAGAGCATGTTATGCAAGTTATGCCATGGTGATGGTATCTTGAGGTATAGCGGGCATCCCGGATATATATATAATTCAAGATATGATATCTATGAGTGCAAAAAATGTGGAGCGTCATTCATATTTCCAATGGATATACAAAAGGAAGAGTATGACTTGATTTACAGTCACGCCGAGTATTTGCCGGGATACGACAAATACTATTATATATCAAAAAGAATACGGGAGTCTGACGAGCCTTTGCATGATTTGATGAATTATGGCGAAGAGTATGCTTTCATAGCACGGCGATTAATGAAGACTGCAAAAAAGTGTGACCGGGTTCTTGAGATAGGCTGCGGGCTTGGATATCTTACATATGCATTAAGAAAAGAAGGATATGATGTCAAAGGTGTCGATATTTCAATGATTTCGATAAAGCAGGCGCTGGAATTATACGGGCCATACTATGAATGCTGTGATATAACGGAAAAATATGAGAAAGAGAAGGGTGTTTATAAGTACATAATACTTTCAGAAGTCATAGAACATGTGAAGGATCCTATCTCTTTTTTGCGAAAGATGAAATATATGCTCACAGAAGAAGGTGTTATTTTACTGACAACACCCAATAAAACTGCATTCCCGAAAAACTCACTGTGGATGACGGATGCTCCGCCAATACATTTATGGTGGTTTACAGAAAAATCTGTAGTTGCTATCGCAAAAAAAGCAGCTTTAAAGGCAACGCTTTTTAAGGGATATGTTTCAGATAAAATATCATATCACTATTGGAAAAAGCAGGAAGACCTGACTATTCCTGTTTTTGTTCCAAAATTCGATAATGGCGGAAAACTTTTAAAGACAGAGGAAGTATATGAAATACGAGCAGATAAAAAAAGCATAATGAGGCATATTTATGCAAAATACATGCCGGAAATATCGCGTAAAAGCATGATCACAGTAAGAAATATGCTTTTTGAAACACAAAAGACGAATTGCAGGTGTACAATGCTTGTTGAAGTCAAGAACGTTAAGCAGAAAGATGAATAGTGTTCCGGTAACTATCATGATTCCTACATTCAACCAGGCTTCGTATTTGGTTGAAGCTGTTGAGAGCAGCCTGATGCAGGATTATGAAAATCTTCAGGTAGTCGTTGCGGATGATTGCTCTAACGACACGACAATGAAAATTGCGAGACGGTTTGAAAATGATACGAGGTTTGTCTATGTGAGGAATAAAGAAAACATGGGTAGAGTCAGGAATTACTCCAATACACTGTTTAAGCATGTTAAAGGAGAATGGGTCGTCAATCTCGACGGTGATGATTACTATACCGACAAACATTTTGTATCGGATGCTGTAAAAAAAATAATGATTGCAAAGAATTTGGGTTATAACGTAGTCGCATATCTTGCAAACCATGATCTTGACAGGGTCAGAAAATGGATACCTGATTCCTTAAGCCTCGATAAATGGACGCTCTGCTGTTCAGGAAAACGGTATTTTCAGGAATATCCGCATGCAGGGCAGTTCGCTCATATGTCATGTCTCTATCATGTTGCAACGGCAAAGAGCCTTGGGGGGTATGTTCTGGATTCAGTGGCCGCCGATTTTCATGCTCTCATGCGTGTTTTCATACAGGGAGAGCTGATTATCAGTACAAAAAAAACCGGGATATGGAGAGTGCATGATCAGAATGCATCAACGCACAATCTTAGACAAAAGTATCTGAATGCATCAGCGATGTATGATGACCTTGCTGTTTTTGCCCGGCCCTATTTTTCAGAACAGGAGCTTGAACTGTGGAAAGTGGCGATGATGAGCGGTGCTTACGATGATTACATATTGACCTCATGCGCCCTTGCTTCACCCTCAGAGTTGCTTGTTCTCGTTAGGGAGTTGCGGTTCAGAAAGGTATTCGTCTACGCCGCCGTCATTCTTGTGAAAAGGATTCTCAGGAATCTCGGGGTTATCCATAAGTAACGTTATGATATGCGTATTTCTGTTGTCATACCGGTCTACAACGGATCGAGATATCTTCATGAGGCGATTGTCTCCGTTCTGAAACAGAGAAGACCGCCTGATGAGCTTGTCGTTTATGACGATGGTTCTACCGATTCAAGCGTTGACATATGTCAATCTTTCGGCAATACGATCAGAGTGGTCAGGGGTGAAGACGGTCCTTCGGGATTCGTCAACGCATGGAACAAGGCAATCGCATGTGCAACGTACGACTACATCTCCATTCTTCATCAGGATGACTACCTTTATCCGGACTTTCTGGGAAGTGTGGAATCTGCATTGAGTATACATTCTGATGTTCGCCATGTTTTCGCTGTCTGTGATTACGTCAACGAGGATTCCCGGACCGTCCTTGCCTTTCCGTGCATGCCTGAGCAGCTTGTTCGATATTCATCGAATGCTTACGCCAAGGCATATCAGCAGCAATACGGCTCATTCCCGCATATCCACCGATGTCCTGGAGTTGTGACCCATCGCAGCATTTTTGAACAGGATGGGTGCAGGTACCGATCTGAGGCCGGTCACATTGCAGACGATGACTTTTTCTACAGAGTAGGCCAGTTTACTGATGTCGTTGGCATATTGGTGCCACAGGCAGCATACCGGCATCATGCGACATCTGCAACCGGCAAGCTTGACGACCTTCATCTTGTACGGCGTCTTGCCGAAGATTACCTCTTTCAGGTCAGGGAGTGGCGTGCTTCTTCATTTCTCGACAGCATCGATAAAAAATATTTTGAATTCTGGGCTTTACGATATCTTTTCAAAACGATTTTCGGAGCCTTGAAATCTGGCAACGATATGCTGTTTTTCGATTCTTCCCGTGACTATGCTTCGTTGATGTCGGAAGGATTGATTCACCGGCACGGCAAACATGTAACGAGAATCCGTTACTTGCTTGCAACAGAGAAAGTAATCGGTTTTTCGCGGCTCAGTACACTGATCAGAAGATATGCGTAAGTTACTCAGGCAGCTCATGCACTTCGTTCGTCGTTCCGTGCTGAAACTTCGACTGATGGGAGTTCGCAGAAAAGATGTCGACGAATACCGTTCGATTCTGGTGATAGCTCCGCATCCGGATGATGAGATCATTGGAATGGGAGGGCACATTATCCGTCAAATCCGTTCAGGTAACAAGGTTTGTGTTGTTTATCTTACTGATGGTGAAAAAAGCCTGAACGACATTGATCCATCTGACGTTGCCAGACAACGGTACAGGATTGCCGGTCAAGTCCGGGACGTGATTGGCCTGTCGCCTGATGACGTGAGCTGGCTTCATCTTCCTGATGGAAGTATTCCCCGGTCCGGGAGCGAAGGATTCGGACGAATTGTCGAGCAGCTTTCCTGCATCCTGAAGGAGGTTGCTCCGGAAGCTGTTTATGTAACTCATCCGCTTGAGATATGGCCCTATGATCATATTGCTGCCTTTGAACTTGCAGAACAGGCTGTGCGTCAGTCCGCCCTTGATATCGATCTTTACGGATACTGGGTCTGGCTGTGGTATTCAATGCCATTGAAGTATCTTGCGGCAATAAACTGGAACAACATAATCAGGCTTCCGATACGTGACGTCAAGAATGAAAAAAGAGCTTTAATGGACATGTACCTTAAACCTGCCGCGCCGGATGGCAGACCCTGGAGCGGTAACCTGCCGAAATCAATGCTGAAGGCGCATGACTATCCGTACGAAGTCGTGGGGAAGTTCGATTTCCTCTGATTTGGACAATAGCAAGTATGTAGCGATATGGAACTTTCCTGGAAGTTAACTGTTTATCGGAAATGGGACGAAGTCGATGATTCCGGATTTCTTTCCCGGTGGTTGAGCTGGCTTGAAAAGGCCCCGGATGCCCACGTGTTCATTCATCCGTCCATAGTGAAGAGCTGGACAGACGTCCACAGGAAGATACAGGATATATCACCTCTCTATTGTATAGGAGAGTATGATAATACTATTTTTTTCCTTCCTCTTGTTATATGGAGAAGAAACTGGAAGAATGCTTTTGTAAGGGTTATTGTTCCTGCGGGATATTCTGATTATGATTACCATGATCCACTAATCACAAGGGATGTTTCTGATGCTGTACAGAAATCATTCTGGAAAATGATAACGAAGCGTGTATTCAACGATACAAAATTGGGATATGATGAAATAGATTTACCTGGAATACGTATGAATATAGCTGATGAACATTGGTTAATTGACAAAGATGTTTGCCCGTACAAGGATCTGAGAAAATATGAAGATTTTGAACACTTTTTTCAGGATTTAAGTAGAAATACCAGACATGGGATACGCAGGCAGAAAAGAATGCTCGATGAGTTGGGTGATGTTCGATACCATGTTTATAAACCTGATGAAATTGATGAAGCTCTTGCTGCAGTCCCCAAGTTTCTCAAGACCCATTCGCTTCGATGGCCAAACGCCTACAAAGCACCAGAACTGTATGAGACAATTATCAGGAATGCCATTGGATATCAACAACTGGTGCACTTTTCGGAGCTGAGGGTAAATTCTGAGCCTATAAGCTGGGAACTTGGATTCAGATATAAACAGAAGGCATATACATATATGGGTGCTTTTGTTGATGCTTATGCAAAATATTCACCCGGGAAAATTCACCTCTTATCCCTGCTTGAAGATAGCATAAAAAGTGGAATGCATGTGTTTGATCACCTGAGAGGTGCTCACGCATACAAGGAGGGATGGTCCGACGATAAATATGTTATTTATAAGTATTATCGCAGAGCAATAGGTATAAAAAACAGGTTTAAACTTTTTTCGCGTGACGTATTGCAGAGTATAAGATCATTTTTCATGATATCAACTACCCTATGTATTTTTTGCTGAGAGTGAGCTTGTGAAATATCTATAAATATTAAAGAAAAAAGATGTGAATCGGTCTTGGAAGCTTACTGTATACAAGTCATGGGATGAAGTTACAGATTCTGCTTTTGTCGAAGAGACAATGAAATGGTTCAGGCTGGATCAGGAATCACATGTATTTTATCACCCTGCAATGATCAAGGCATGGGTTGAAACATACAGGCGCTATCATGATATTTATCCGCTTTACTGTCTGGCAGAGCAAGGGGACACAAAGGTATTTTTTCCGCTTGTGATCTGGCGCAGAAAATTAAAAAATCTTTTTTTACGTATCATTGCTCCTGTCGGCATTTCAAACTATGATTATCATGATCCCATAGTGACTGTTAAAAGAACACAGACATTAATGAGTTCGTTCTGGAAGCTGATTGAAGAGAAGCTGTTTGATGATAAGAAGCTTGAATATGATCAAATTAATATTCAGGGAATGCATTTTTGTTCGAAGGGAATGCTATGGGAAAAAGACACTGAGTCCTGTCCATACATAAAATTGAATCTCTATGAAGATTTTTCCGATTATGTTAGTCATTTGAAAAAGGGATTACGTCAAGATATCGGTCGTCAAAAAAGAAGATTGTCCCTACTCGGTGAATTAAGGTACAAGGTTTATGCATCACTCGAAGAGGCTTTGAAGATTCTTCCGGAATTCATTGTAGCGCAAAAAAGAAGATGGCCCAAGGATTTCAAGCCGCCAGGATTTCTTGAGGCAATATTGAAAGAAGGTTTACCACAAGAGATAGTTCATTTTTCATCACTGAAAATTGAAGATGTGCCAATAAGCTGGCATTTAGGATTTAAACACAATGAACGTTTTTACTACTACATGCCTGTTTATGATGACAAATATGCAACGTATTCGCCGAGTAAAATCCAGCTGACATATCTTATAGAAGAGTGTATCCGTAATGAAATTACAATATTTGATCAACTTCGTGGGGATGAACAGTATAAAAATGAGTGGACAAATGACTATGACTGTATTTATGGCTATAATAGAAATGGCAAATATTTGAATTCATTAATAAAAATAAAAGCATATGAAGGTCTTGCGTATTTGAAGAGAAAGATGCGAAATAGCTGACGTATGAAAGTACTGCTTGCAATCCCATGCCTAATGCGCGGAGGCACAGAGATGCAGACCCTTTATCTTGCACGAGCATTGAGGGAATCAGGGCATTTTGTAGAGGTTGTCTGCTATTTTGAGCATGATAAATCGGTTATTGATGAATTCATGGGGATAGGATGTACTGTGTCAATTATGAAGCTCTCAAGGCAGATATCGGCGACTGATTTTGTGCTGAAAATGAAGAAATATTATCAGCTATCAAAGCCGGACGTACTTCACATCCAGTACATGACGCCAGGAGCTCTTTCAATTATTGCGGGAAAAATGGCAGGAATTCATCATATTATAGCAACAGTTCATCAGCCATATTCAAAATGGCATAAAAAGATCTGGAAGATAATATTGAGAACTGTTTCCGTTATGTGTGACTATTTTATATCGGTATCGTTGAACGTAGAAAAGTCATGGTTTGGCAGTTGCAGCATGTATGACGACAAATCAGAGAAAAGGCATTTCACTATTTATAATACTGTTGATGTTGAGCTTATTGAAAAATTAATAAAATCCGATGAGTCGCTGAAGATAAAAAATGATAAAAGGTATGACGATAAGTTTGTGTTCGGTTATATCGGAAGATTAAGTAAGGAGAAAGGCGTAGATCTTCTTGTAGAGGCGTTTGAAAAGCTGTATAAGGAAAATAATGATGTACAGTTGTTGATTGTCGGTGATGGGAAAGAAAGGCCAGAGCTTGAAGCAAAATATAGAAGCAACCTTTCGTGGAGTAATGTTGTTTTTCTGGGAAGGAAATCCTGGGACGAGGCAATGAAATACTTGGTACTATTGGACGCTGTGGTTGTTCCATCAAGGTTTGAGGGTTTCGGATTGACGGCAATAGAGGCTATGGCAGCGTCAAAACCTGTTATTGCGGCTAAAGTTGGCGGTTTGGAGGAAATAATAGAAAATAATCGCAGCGGGCTTTTATATGATGCTGAAAATACAGATGATCTCGCGAGAAAGATGAGTTTTATCATAAGAGAGAAAGAGAGAAGAAAAGTATTCTCGGAAAATGCAAGGAGAAGGGCGTATGAGTTTGATGTGAGAAGATACAACAGTATTATAAAAAAATTGTATGATAAACTGATAGTGTGATGAATAAAGATTTTTATGCATATTACAGGATTATGATATTTACTGCGATATTGCCTTACCTGATTCTTTTTATTCCGTCGAGGATTGCCGGGTTCAATCTTACCGGCTGGTCATGGGTTATAATGTTGCTTGCTTCAATATACTATATAATAAAATTATATGCAAAAAAAACATTTCCTGTTTTGTTCTGGCTTCCATGGATTATTTTGATAGCAGTATATATCGTATTTGATTTTACTTGGGCCGGATTGCAGTTGACATTCCAGTATTTGCTGCCTGTTCTTGTTGGTATTGTTGCGTCGTCATTCGTCTATGATAATGAGAAAATGAACTGGTTGTTCAAGCAGATATTGCTATTAACAGCTGCAATCATAGCAATATATTTGTATTCGATATATTTTATGGATGGTATGACGCCAAATACTGCAGCAACACCCATGCTGTTGTCTATTGCTGCAGCACTCAGTATAGGCGTAATGTATATAACCAACAAAGTAAGGTATTTGATTCTTTTTGGGCTGCTATTTCTTGTTCCCCTGCTTGAGGTGACGAGAATGGGTATACTGGTATTCGTTGTAATATATATGCTTCATTTTGCAAACAAGAAGATACTGTACAAATCAGTAGCAATAGCAAGCGGGGCTGCATTGATTCTCATTGTATTTAATACAGATGCAGTGCAGGAAAAGATGTTCAAAGAAGGAAAAGGAAATATTACAGACCTCTCATTTGATTATTATAATTCTGAATTCATGAATACGAGTGGCAGATCGACATTTATTGAATATTATGAGAGGGGCATAAGCGAATCGCCAATATGGGGAAACGGGCCGAGATCCGATTTGAATTTACTTAAGGATGAACTTGGCGCTGAAAGTGCTGTTGAGGTTTGTAATGATTATGTTGCTGTGAGATATTATTACGGTAATGTTGGTTTGGCTGCTCTCCTTCTTGGATTTGTTTGTACATATATATCTGTTTACAGAAATTTCCGAAAAGAAAATAATCCATACAGATACCTTATCCATTCAACAGTCATGATATTGACAATAACATTTCTAATGTTTATGTATACGGATAATATATTGAAATATACAATATTCTTTCCAAATATTTACTTTGCTCTTATTGGAATGTCATATGCAAAATATGAAGAAGTTAATCCGATAACATGAAAATATCTGTTGTAATTCCGTTATATAATAAATCTCAGACGATACTCCGCGCTGTTGCGTCTGTGGAAAGGCAGAAAATGCTGCCTGTTGAAATATTAGTCATAAACGATGGGTCAACAGACGGTTCAGAAAAGCTTGTAGAATCACTGAAAGATGAGAAAATAAGAGTAATCAGTCAGCCTAATACAGGAGTGTCCGCCGCACGAAATAAAGGTATACATGAGGCTTCGTGTGAGTGGATAGCTTTTTTGGATGCAGATGACGAGTGGGAGGAGGATTTTCTTGAGATTATCGGAGAGATGTATCATAAACATCAGCAATATCATGTATTTGCAACAGCATACTATTCGGGAAATTTCAAGGGTGAAAAAAGGAAAATAAAGCTGCAGAAATTACTTTTTTCTGGAAGATACGGTGTTATGAGCAATTATTTCGAGGTGGCTTCGTATTCGTCGCCACCCATATGTTCTTCAGCTGTGTGTATAAGAAAGAGTGAATTAAAGAAAATAGGCGGATTCCCAACAGGATACAAGGCCGGGGAGGATTTGCTTACCTGGGCAAGGCTTGCAGCCAGAAAATCTCCTGTCTATTGTATTGAGCCAAAAGCAGTATTCTGGAAGGAAAAATCCCATACCTACGAAGATATACCAAAACGAATACCGGAAATTAATGATCCTGTCGGTCAGGCACTGATAGAATTAAAAAAGGAGAGCGGTTCTCTCTATCTGGAAAAATATATTGCTCTTTGGTTTAAAATGAGGGCTTCAATATATCTCAGGATGAATATGAGATATCATGCGTTCGGTGACGCCCTGAAAAGCCTTAAATACAATCCTTTCAATATCCGAGTTTTCGCGTATTTACTCCTGTGCGGCATGCCTAATTCAATAGTACAGAGAATGTTCAGGAATTTTGGTGAATAGAAGGTGCATGGATATGATCAAAAAGATTGCAATAGTTCATACTGATTTCAGGCTATATTGGCATTCTCGCCTGCAAGCATTAAGCTCATATCTAAAAGAGAAACAGGTAGAGCTTCATATCGTTGAGATATCAGGAAAAGGTTCCCCATATAATTTTGACAAGATGCAGAAAAACTCTCAAATGCTGTGGAGACAGTTGTTTGAAGAGGATGAGATGGAGAGCATAGATCCGAAGCTCGCCAGAAAGGCTGTTGTGCGTGCATTGGACGATATACGGCCGGATATCGTGCTGTCAGGAGCAATAGCATTTCCCTCCGGGGCTGCAAGCATCCTCTGGGCATGGCAAAACAAAAGACCTCTTGTTGTATTCGATAATGCACGCCTCGAAGACGTGCAGAGACCATGGCATGTCAATTTTATTAAAAAAAAATTGTACAGCATGGTTGATGCAATGGTTATACCGGCCCCGTCACATATCGAGACGTTCACATATTTCGGCTTATCAGAAAAACAACTATTTTTTGGAATAAATTGCATTGATAATGCCTTTTTCGATCAATGCAATAATGATGCCTCTATAGAAAAAGATCATATTCTTGTCGACAAAAGGTATATTCTTGCTATTGGTAGGCAAGTTAAAAAGAAAAACTGGACAGAACTTCTCAAGGCTTTTATGGACATCGCTGAAATGCAGGAAATGACGGATTGGCATCTTGTATTTATAGGTAATGGGCCTGATCATCAAAAACTCATAGATATAGCCGGCACGCAGCGTGACAGAAGAATCCATTTCAGAGATTACAAGACACAAATGGAGCTCTGCACATATTATGGCAGGGCAGAAGCTTTGATACTTCCCAGTCTCTATGGGGAAACCTGGGGGCTGGTTGTCAATGAAGCCATGGCTTCAGGATTGCCTGTCATCGTCAGCAAAAAATGCGGATGTTCAAAAACACTTGTGCTGGAGGGGAAAAATGGATACCTGCTGGATCCGGATTCCCGTGCGGACATGAAGAACGTATTATTACGTTTTGCAGCCTTGCCGGAAGCGAAAAGGATTGAGATGGGAAGAGCATCGAAGGATATTATTGCAGAATGGGGGCTGGAAAGATTTTGCAACGGAGTATGGGATGCATGCGAATTTGTTCATAATAAAGGTAAAAAGAACGGAAGCCCGGCAGGAAAGTTACTCTCATTGTTCTGGAATGGAAGATACAGGCCGACATGAAAATCAGACACAGCTAATGCATCCGCAAAAAAAAAATAACTCTGGCCGTACGTCACTCCATGGGCGGCATGAGAAGTGCAAAGACTCAACGTAACGATTATGATTACCTGAGGAAGTGCGTTGAGACATTTTTTTCATTAAAAATGTGATTGGAAATATGCTAAATCGTTTTCATTAGGATGAACATTTTATTGATACATAACCATTATGGCGGATTTTCCGGCGAAACAGCGGTCCTTGAGAAGCACTTATCCTTGCTAAAAAAGGAAGGGCATGAAATACATACATATACACGAAGCAGTGCAGAAATTAACAGTACAAATACAGGAAAAATAAAAGCATTTTTTACCGGCGTTTACAATCCTTCATCAAACAGGAAGGTCAAACATCTGCTTGATACATTGCGGCCTGATCTTGTTCATATTCATAATCTCTATCCATTGATATCACCGTCAATACTGAAGGAGGTACGAAAGGCCGGTATTCCTGTAGTTATGACCGTGCATAATTACAGGCTCATCTGTCCAAATGGCTTGTTTTATAACAGGCATGACATATGCGAGCTCTGTTCGTCAGGAAGGGAATGGAATTGCATTTTGCAAAATTGCGAGCAATCTCTTATAAAAAGTATAGGATATGCAGCAAGGAATGCATGGGCACGAATATCAGGTTCATACAGAGATAACGTGAGCGCATATCTCTGTCTTACAGAGTTTCAAAAAAGGAAGCTCGTTGAAAATGGATTTTCTGAAGAAAGATGCCACATAATACCAAACTTCCTAGAGGTTGATAAAAAAGAAAACACAGAACATGACAATAATAGGAAGGGATTTCTTTTCATCGGCAGACTCAACAGCCAGAAAGGTGTAGATATTCTTATCAGAGCAGCAAAGCAGCTGCCTTCAATATCCTTCAGACTAGCCGGCTCCGCAGACCATGATTTTATTGATACAGGAAATCTTCCTTCAAATGTAGAATGGCTCGGAATTATTGATAACGGAGAAAAAAAGAAAGAGTTGCAGAATGCCATTGCAATGGTATTTACAAGCCGTTCATACGAAGGCTTTCCGATGGTATTCCTTGAGGCGATGGAAGAAAGTCTTCCGGTTATTGCACCTGATCTTGCCGGTTATCCTGAAATCATTCGCAATGGAAGAAACGGATTGCTGTTCAAACCTCAGGATGTCAATGATCTTACAAAAAAGATAAAGTATTTCAATGATAATAAGCAGCATGCATTCAAGTATGGCCATGAAGGAAGGGTTATACTTGAGTCTGAATACAGTCAGGAAGTATGGTATGATGAGTATCTCAGGGTTGTACAGAATCTCATGAAAAAGGTTTGATAAAAGTATGAGTTATTTTAGCTGAAATTTTGTAAAGGCTTTCCCTTGTTCAGAAAGATAATGATACGAAAGTACACATTAGGTCAAGTGAGGATACATGCATTGCTTCTTGCAGATCTCATGATTTTTATCGAGCAGTGTATTGCAAAAAATCGTTCAGGATACATCTGCTTCATGAATACGAGAACGGCATATCTTGCAAATAGTGATAAAGAGTACTGTCGAATACAGAATAATTCGCTTTTAACCCTTCCCGATGGAATGCCCCTGGTATGGATTGCTAAAAGAAAGGGATATCATCAAACAGAAAAGATATCCGGAAAGGATTTTATGGACTCCATCTTCTCTGTTTCTGCAAAAAATGGTTATTCACACTATTTTTATGGCAGTACCGATGAAACAATCACGAAAATTAAACAGAAACTAAAAGATAGTTATCCCGGAATTGCAATTGCAGGAGCGGTATCGCCTCCTTTTCAGCATATCGACGATTTTGATTTGGATGATCTTGCAGCAGATGTGAACAAGGTGAGGCCTACATTTTTCTGGTGTGGTCTTGGTGCACCAAAACAGGAAATTCTCATAAGCAGGCTTCAAGAAAAACTTGATTTCACTTTATGTGCAGGTGTCGGGCTGGCTTTCGAGTATTTCGGGGGAACAATCAAAAGAGCTCCTTCATGGATGCGAAATACAGGACTGGAATGGCTATACAGGCTATCGCAGCAACCCAGAAACATTCCAAGAGCAATCAGGCCTTTTCTGTGGGTCATAAAACAATATATGGTATCTGCAAGAAAGCATGAATAACAACAGTCAAAGTCAACAGCCCTGGTATAAAGGCAAAATTTACGACCTTGTGAAGGAAGTGTCTTGGGGAGTATTTTCTCTGTCTTTTGTAAAAGCTGTATTGTCAGGTTTTGCTTACTTTATACATGAGCATGTTGTATGGCGAAAAGAAATCAATACAAGCGGTCCTGTAAGAATACATGCAAGAGCATCAATAAGAAATGCTAAAAATATCTATCTCGGAAAAAATGTACGAATAACAATCGACTGCTGCATATGGGCGGAACAGAATTCCAGGATAATTATTGGTGATAATGTTCTGGTAGGGCCTGGTGTCAAGATGTTTACAGGTAATCATGGTATTGAAATGAATGGCATACCCATGGTTTTTCAGGAACGAACAGAAAAAGATATCCATATTGGCAACGATGTGTGGATTGGTGCCAATTCTGTTATTGTGTCAGGAGCGACAATAGAAGACGGGGCGATAATTGCGGCAGGATCAGTCGTTACCAAACGTGTTCCATCATACTGCATTGTTGGAGGAGTTCCAGCAAAAATCATTAAACAAAGAGGGTAAAGGCGTCAGGATGAATGCGACAGACAAAATGAAAGAATTGGCTGCCAATATGGAATATTATGGCCAAGTATTGCTGGAGGGCTTCATGTTCCATGGTGGAAAGGCAGCCGGAAGAATTGCATGGATATACGTTGTACTTAAGAACATGCAGAGCTATGTATATGCACAAAGCTATTTCCCTGAATGTGAACTGAAAAACAAATACAGGATACTTATAGAACAGTTATGGTATATTATAAGGCATGGTGAAATAAATAAAAACTATTTTATCTACGGTTTCGACAGAAAAGATAAAAAAGACAAGTCAGAATATGTCCCCTGGCTTGATTTTGCAAGGGCAAGAGACAGGAGAAACAAGAAGCCCAAAGGACCGCAATATGATTTTTACAATTATGTATGTATGCTGAAAGATAAAATACTTTTTGAGGCATACTGTTCAAGATTACATATTAAAACATCAATCAATCATGCATATATTAAAGATCGCGTTCTCTATGTATACGAAAAAGATGAATACCTTCCTTTGAAAAGTATAGCAAACTTTCAGCTTGATACTTTTTTAAAGAAAAATGTCAGTTATGGCGGGGGCATGAGTACCGATGTGATGCCACTTAAAATCCAAGACAATAAAATATTCATAGGTTCTCGAGAAATCTTGTTAAATGATTTTGAGAGGTTGATCGGAGATGATACATGGGTTATACAAAAAAGGATAGAGAATCAGCATGAAGGCTACAGGTGCTTTCATCAAAACTCAATCAACACATTGCGGGTTGTCAGCGTAAATGCAAACTCAAAGATTGAAATAATCGGAGCGGAACTGCGGATAGGAATCAATAACAGCTATAATGACAATTCATCATCAGGCGGACTCTCAGTAGGTATAGATATCGATACAGGTGCATTGGAAAAATATGCCGTGTTTATGCCCGGAAGAGGTGGTACCAAAGTTGCTTCTCATCCGAATAGTGGCGTCGTCTTTGAAGGGTATATACTGCCATTATGGGAAGAGGTAAAGCAAGCAGTCGAGCGAATTCATACGGTGTTTTACGGTGTTTATTCTATTGGCTGGGATGTGTGTGTCACGTCAGAAGGGCCAATATTCATCGAAGGAAATGACAATTGGGATTGTCTTACATTGCAGGAGTACAGAGGAGCAATAACCCTATACAAAAAATTCTTTGCATGAACATATTGACATTCGATATTGAAGAGTGGTTCCATATTCTTGATAATGAAACTACAAAGACGAGCAATGAGTGGTCGTTATATGAAAGTCGTATTCATATGAATATGAACAGAATTCTTCATGTATTGAAGGAGCATAAACAGAAAGCCACATTCTTTTGCCTTGGATGGATTGCACGAAAGTATCCCGAAATTATAAGAGAACTGGTCAACGAAGGTTATGAAATAGGATCACATGGGGACATGCATCAATTGGCATATGAGCAGACGCCCGATGAGTTCAGAAAGGACGTTGAAAAATCGATAAAAACACTTGAAGATGTCTCAGGTCAGAAAATAAAATATTACAGGGCGCCGGGCTTTTCCATTAAGGAAGAAAATGCATGGGCATTCAAGGTTCTTGCAGAATACGGGATAGAAGTCGACTGTTCGGTTTTTCCTGCTCCCCGAGCACATGGAGGTTTTCCTTCATATTCCTCTCCGGTGCCTTCGCTTGTATCCTATGAAAATGTTCAGCTGAAGGAGTTGCCAATAAGTTACGCTACCGTACTTGGCAGACCGGTTATATTTTCTGGAGGCGGGTATTTCAGGCTTTTTCCCTATGCACTGACAAAGCGGTATACTGCTGCATCAGCATATCTCATGTCTTATCTCCATCCAAGAGATTTTGATGCAACTCAGCCGATGATCGCTGGTTTGTCACTCAGTAAGAAATTCAAATCATACGTCGGTATTCCTGGAGCAATGGAGAAGTTTGAACGATGGATAAGCGAATTCGGTTTTATCGATATTCGAGGAGCTCTTGATCGTATCGACTGGAACCACGTTCCGGTTGTGCGAGTGGGCTGAAGGGATGGAAAATGCGTGAACAATGGCTTTCCCCCAGCTGTTTTCACAAGTTTTTTCAAGATAAGCAGTTAGTCGTTCAGGGTCGCGAGCTTTTGAAAACAGTGAACAGGTCTGAACATGAAAGCAGTCATTCTTGCGGGGGGGTTGGGCGTTCGTCTCAAGCCGTTTACCCAGATTATCCCGAAGCCGTTGCTGCCGATAGGTGAAAAATCAATGCTGGAGATCCAGATTGAGCGGCTTCGCAAATATGGTTTCACCGAAATTTATCTTGCAACAAATTACAAGTCGGACTATATCGAGCGTTTTTTTGGCGACGGTTCTGCTTTCAACGTAAAGCTTACCGTCAGCAAGGAGGATAAGCCGCTCGGTACAGCAGGGCCGTTGTATCTGCTCAGGGAACAGCTTGATGAACCGTTCATTGTCATGAACGGCGATATCCTGTCTCTCGTTGATTTCGGCAAACTTTATGAATTCGCCCTTTCACGGGAATCCCTTCTGACACTGGCCATCAAGAAAGAGATCACCCCTTTCGATTTCGGCAACATCTTTTTCGAGGGAGATGCGGTTACAGGCATCGAGGAAAAGCCGGATATTGTCATGTACATCCTTGCGGGTATCTATGTCATGAAGCCTGGCATTTTCCGTTTTTTTCCGGAAGAAGAGTTTTTCGGGATGGACATGCTGATCAGAAAGATGCTCGACGAAAGCTTTCCGGTTTCCAAGTATGATCTCAACGATTACTGGCTCGATATTGGAAGAGTAGACGATTACTATACGGCACAGAAAGAGTACAACAGCAACTTTGAGAATCCTTGAGAAGGACGCCTTTTTGAAAAAGCGTATCGGGGTCATAGGGGCGGGTATTCTGGGTCTTGCCGTCGCCAAAAGGCTGCAGGAGAGCTATCCTGCGGCGGCAGTTGTCCTTTTTGAAAAAGAGGGAGAGCCGGGCAGACATCAGAGCACGCATAACAGCGGTGTGCTGCATTGCGGGCTGCACTATGAGCCGGGGTCGCTGAAGGCAAGGCTTGCAGTCGAAGGAATGCGGACAATGGCCGGGTTCTGCAGGCAGTATGATGTTCCGTTTGAACTTTGCGGAAAAGTGGTAGTGGCTTCGGATGAGCGAGAGCACCGCTTCCTCGAGGAGCTTGCACGAAGGGGAGCGGCCAACGGCATTGAAGGGCTGAGATACCTTGATGCGTCCGCGCTGAAGCAGCGCGAGCCTCATGTCAGGGCTTTCAGTTCACTGCTGGTTCCCGCAGAAGGCATCGTGGACTACAAGTCCGTTATCGACAGGCTTGTTCTTCTGGTCAGTCAGCGTCAGGGCATGCTGCTGCTGAACAACCATGTCAGATCGGTTGCGGAAAGAAAAGGAGGGCAGCTCATCGTTGAAACGTCACAGCAGGAAATGGAACTCGATTTTCTTGTCAGCTGTGCAGGATTGCATGCAGACAGGATGTATCGTGCCGGCACCGGCAGACGGAGCATCCTCTCCATTGTCCCTTTCAGGGGTGAGTATTTTCTGCTGAAACAGGGTGCGGAAGAATTGGTAAACCATCTTGTCTATCCTGTTCCTGATCCTGCATTTCCTTTTCTCGGGGTGCATTTCACGAGGCTTGTCCGGGGGGGCAGGGAGGTCGGTCCCAATGCCGTTCTTGCATTCAAGAGGGAAGGGTACAGCTTCACCGATTTTTCCCTGCGGGATACCTTCGAAGTTCTGGGCAACCGCGAACTGAGGCGTTTTATCGTGAAAAATCTTCCTTTTGTGGCAGGCGAGATTTCAAGTTCATTGTCGAAGAGTGCATTTCTTGCAAAAGGACAGAAAATGGTTCCGGAGCTGAGGGCGGATCATCTTACGAGAGGGACTGCAGGCGTCAGGGCTCAGGCGATAGGCGCAGACGGGATGCTTGTCATGGATTTCATGATCCAAAGGCACGGAAACCAGGTCCATGTCCTGAACGCGCCTTCTCCCGGTGCTACTGCTGCGCTTGCGCTGGCCGACTACATTGTCAACGAATATGTTTACTAACCAACTCATGACCATTATGCAGAAAACAGTACTTGTAAGCGGAGGCGCCGGCTATATCGGTTCTGTACTGGTGAGACTCCTGCTTGAAAAAGGTGTTCGTGTCCGTGTTCTGGATACGCTCAGATTCGGAGGTGTGCCGATCATCGATCTGCTGAACGACGACAGTTTCGAATTCATCAAAGGGGATGTGAGGGACGAAGCGCTCCTCAGGGAGGTTCTCAGAAATGTCGATGCCGTCGTCCATCTCGCTGCCGTCGTGGGTGATCCTGCGTGCGCAAAGGAACCCGATCTTGCCCGTTCGATCAATCTTGACGGGAGCATGCAGCTGTATCGCCTTTCCAATGAACTGGGCGTGGATCGTTTTGTCTTCGCCTCGACCTGCAGCAATTACGGGAAAATGAAAGATCCTGAATCGTATGTCGATGAGGATTCGGTCCTTGCTCCGGTATCGCTGTATGCGGAAACCAAGGTTGCAGTAGAGCAGTTTTTGCTGAGCCAGCCGCGCGACAACCGGTGTAAACCTACCTCGCTCCGTTTCGCGACAGTCTACGGTCTCTCTCCTCGTCCCCGCTTCGATCTGACCGTCAACGAATTCAGCAAGGAGCTGGCGCTCGGCAGGGAACTCACTGTTTTCGGCGAGCAGTTCTGGCGGCCGTATTGCCATGTCGTCGATCTGTGTCGTTCTGTTCTTGCCGTTCTGGATGCCGATGGTGAAAAGGTCGCCTTCGACGTTTTCAATGTCGGTGATACCTCCGAGAATTACCGGAAGCAGATGATCGTCGATGAGATACTCAGGCAGATTCCCGAAGGCCGCATCTCCTTTGTCGCAAAAAACGAAGACCCCCGGGATTACCGCGTATCTTTCGAGAAAATAAAGGAACGACTCGGCTTCAGGATCACCAAAACCGTTCCTGACGGAATCGCGCAGATCATCAAGGTTGTGAGGGAAGGTTTCATACCTGATCCCGACACGAAGGAATACCGCAACAGCTGATCGGGAATGCAATGTATAAAATACCCTTGTTCGATCTGAATTTCGGCATGGAAGAGGAGGATGCCGTTCTGGAGACCCTGCGCTCGAAATGGATATCGACCGGGCCGAAAACCGCTGCTTTCGAAAGCGATTTTGCGGCGCTTCTTGAAGTCCGTCATGCAGTTGCTCTTGCCAACTGCACTGTTGCGCTGCATCTGGCCATGAAGATTCTCGACATCGGACCGGGGGATGAAGTAATCTGCCCGTCTCTCACCTTCGTGGCAACGGTCAACGCAATCCGGTACGTTGATGCCGTACCGGTTTTCGCAGACATACTGGGGGAAGCTGATCTGACAATCGATCCCGACGATATTGAAAGGAAGATCACTGAAAGAACGAAGGCGATCGTCGTGATGCATTATGCGGGTTTTCCCTGTGCAATGGACGCTATCATGGCAACAGCAGGGAAACACCGGCTTTCCGTCATCGAGGATGCATGTCACGGTCCTCTTTCAGAGTATGGAGGCAAAAAGCTGGGAACGATCGGCGACGTAGGCTGTTTCAGCTTTTTTTCCAACAAGAACATAAGCACCGGTGAAGGCGGCATGCTGGTTACCGGCGACTCCGCCCTTCACGACCGGGCACGCTTGCTGCGTTCCCACGGCATGACAACCATGTCCTACGAGCGCGCGAAAGGACATAGTTCCGCCTATGATGTCATCGAGTCCGGATACAATTACAGGATGGACGACATCAGAGCCTCGATCGGCGTCGTCCAGCTGAAAAAACTGAGGAATGATCTGCTTGAGCGGATGACGGTAAGGTCATGGTATGAAGATGCGCTTGCCCCGCTTCCCGGCATAACGGTCCCTTTCAGCAGGCACCAGGGATTTGTTTCGAATTACATCTTTCCCGTCATCGTTGCAGAAGCGTGCGGCAAGACAGGGCAGGAGGCAAGGGAGGAACTGCATCGCGCAGGGATCCAGACCAGCATGCATTATCCTCCTGTCCACCGGTTCTCGATATTCAGGGAGTTCACCTCCTGTCTGCCGGTGACTGAAAACATCGCGTTCCGGCTGATCACACTTCCCATGTACTCACGGATGAAAAAGGAAGATGTCGCCTATATTGCCGGCACCTTGGCCGATATTCTCCACAGCTAAGAAAAGAAAACGCTTGAACCAGAAAAAGTATGAAAGGAATCATTTTAGCCGGTGGATCGGGAACGAGGCTCTATCCTGTTACCAAGGGTCTCTCCAAACAGCTCTTGCCGGTGTATGACAAACCCATGATCTACTACCCGCTGAGCACGCTGATGCTTGCAGGAATCAGGGATATTCTCATCATAACGACACCGGATGACCAGCAGATGTTCAGGAACCTGCTTGGTGACGGACAGGAATGGGGAATATCGATCACCTACACGGTTCAGCCTTCACCGGACGGACTTGCCCAGGCGTTCATTCTCGGGGAGTCGTTCATAGGAAACGACAATGTCTGCCTTATTCTCGGGGACAACATTTTTTTCGGGTATGCATTCAGTCCTATGCTTGAAGCGGCTGTCGAGACTGTCAGCCGGGAAGGCAAAGCCACTATTTTCGGGTATTATGTCAGCGATCCTGAGCGTTACGGGGTGGCTGAGTTCGACGAGGCGGGAAATGTGCTCTCGATTGTGGAAAAACCTCAGAACCCGAAATCGAATTACGCCGTGGTGGGGCTGTATTTTTATACACGTGATGTCGTGGAGATTGCAAAAAACGTAAAACCTTCTGCAAGAGGCGAGCTGGAGATCACATCGGTGAATGAGGAATACCTGAGACGCGGCAGGCTTAAGTGCTCCATTCTCGGGAGGGGGTTTGCCTGGCTTGATACCGGTACCCACGAGTCATTCCAGGAGGCAGGCAATTTCATACAGACCGTCGAGAAGCGCCAGGGACTCAAGGTTGCATGTCCGGAAGAGATTGCATGGCGTCAGGGATGGATCGATGACGAAGCATTGTCCAGACTTGCGCAGCAGCTCATGAAAAACCAGTACGGACAGTATCTCATGCGGCTGCTTGTCCAACGGTAAGGTTCAGCCGGTTTTCGCCCTTTTCATTCCCTTTTCAGGATTTTTTTCGATACTTTGCCTGCAGGGTTCTTCGGGAACTCCGTCATGTATTCCACGCAGCATGGCACTGCATAGGCAGGCAGTTTCGTTCTGCAGTGATCGAGAATACTTTCCGCACTGCAGGAAGCGTTCTCTTTCAATACAACGAAGGCTTTCGCAGCTTCCCCGAGCTGGTCGTGAGGAACACCGACAACTGCCGCCTCGGCGATCTCGGGGATTTCAAGCAGCACCTGTTCAATGGTCGCCGTCATGACCTTGTAGCCGCTTGGCTTTATGAAGTCTTTTTCACGTCCGACGATGTAAATGAACCCATCTTCGTCGGCGTATGCAAGATCTCCGGTATGGAGCCTCCCCTCACGGAAAGGGTTTCCGGCTTCGTCGGGCAGAAGATAGCCTGCCGTGACATTCTTTCCGGAAGCAACGATTTCACCGATCTGCCCCGGCATGACGGCTTTTCCCTCACTATCGACTATCTCGATGGTTACGCCGGGTATTCCCCTGCCGATGGAACCTGTTTTTTCCACGATTTTTTCCGGGGGAAGTGCTGAAAGCCTTGCAGTCGCTTCTGTCTGCCCGTAACCGATGTGAATGCGTATTCTTTCAGGAAGTACGGCTCTCAGTTCACTGATGTATTTGTCCGGAAGTTTTCCTCCGGCCTGCTGCAGATGGCGGAGCGCCCTGAAACTGCGGCTTCTGAAACTCCGGTTGTTCAGGAGTGTCTGGTAGGTGCTCGGCACGCCGGCAAAACCGCTGCATTCCCATGTTTCCATTTCGTTCAGCATGTCCTCGACATACTGGAAGTAGTTGTTCAGGACCAGGGAGCCTCCTACCCGGAGATGGGTGTGCAGCAGGGAGGTTCCGTAACAGTAGTGAAACGGCAGGATGGCCATCATTCTGTCGCTGCTGTTCAATCCGAGATAGCTGACGATCGAATCGGTATTTGCCTGGATGTTCCGGTGGGTAACCATCACGGCGTTTGGCTGGCCGGTAGAGCCAGATGTGAACATAAGGGATGCAATGTCCCGTTGAGGTGCTACAGGGACTGCGTGCATCGATTCACGATTGCCGACGTCCGACCTGCATTGCAGAATATCGTTTTTCGGGACAAGAAGACTGCCGGCCGGCAGGCATGACGTGTACTTTTTCAGCAGAAAGTTGTCGATGCAGAACGCCCTGCATCCAATGACCCCGATATATCTGCCCAACTCCTCGATTGTCAGGCGTGATGGCAAGGGAGCAGCAGTAGCTCCCGCTTTCAGGATGCCGAGGTACGCTGCGACCCAGAATGGCGAGTTTTCAGCGATGATGCCGACTTTCTGGCGAGATGTCATGCCTGCCTGCAGAAGCATTCCGGCAACCGCATCGGCCATCGACTCCAGTTCCCTGTAGGTGGTTGGCTGGCCTTCCTGGATAATTGCCGTTTTGTCAGCCTCGGCATGTTCAAGCAGGTAATCGAAAAGGTTCATCGAGGTGTTCTCATCCATTGAGCTTTCTGTCGACGAAATCGACCAGCGACCTTACGGAGCCAAGATTGGCCCGTGTGATTTCCGAATCGTCTATTTCTATCTGATAGTGCTGTTCGAGATGAACCACGATGTTGGTTGTGCCCAGTGAATCCACGCCATGTTCCGCCATAGGGGTTGCATCGGGTGCGTCGGGATCGAAGAGGGGGAAGGTCTCGTTCAGGTAATGCAGCAGTGTTTCGCGTATCTCTTCTTTTGTTAACGATGAAGGCATTGTCTGTCTCCGGAAGGGTTGAAGGATTGAACGTACAAGATCAGGGCACCAGTGGAGCAAGCCGCAGGTATTCGGTGGTGCGTTCCTTGTCCCTGATGTCGGAGATGACATTGTTGACCTGCTCGACATTCAGATTGAACTCGCCTGCGATCTTTCCGGGGTCATTTCCCTGCTCCCAGGAGCTCCAGATACCGTCCAGCATGTCGAAAGGAAGGCGATAGAAGAACTCCTCCTGTGTTGCATCCGCCGGATAGGTGTCAGTGGTGGGAGGTCTGTTGATGACATCGTCGGGAACCCCGAGGCAGCGTGCAATCCCGTAGATCTGCGTTTTGAACAGGTGCCTGATCGGCTGCATGTCCACACCGCCGTCGCCGTACTTGACGAAGAAGCCGAGATCATGCTCGTTTTTGTTGCTCGTGCCGATGACGGCATAGTTGCGCCTTTCCGCCTCATGGTAAAGCACCATCATCCTCGAACGCTGCTTCAGGTTCGAAGCGGCAACGATCTCGTTTATCTGCGTCGGGCTCAACCGGCGCCGGATCTGGCGACCGTCCGGTTTGACGACAACCACGCTGAAGACGTTCAGGGACGCTTCACCGAGGAGATTCTGGGGAAGAACGATCTTGAACTTGTCGCTGGCAGGATCAAAATCAGGGACGGCCTGTCTGACGGCATTGTCCCTGGCCTCATAGCAGCCGAAGCCGTTCAGGCCGCCGGTAATGTTCACTGTTATGGTTTTGACTCCGAGCTGTTCTGCCATTTGTTCTGCAAAAATCGCGCTGTCGGGGCTTGAGTCCCTGTCCGGCAGCAGAGCTGCGACGATCCTGTCCGCTCCAAGTGCTTTCACGGCAAGGTAAAGCACCGTTGCCGAGTCGATGCCTCCGCTTACACCGATGACGCCTCCATCGCGTTTTAGGACTTTTTGACAGGTATCCTGTATCCAGGATATGAGGCGGTTCGCCTCGTCGGCTGGTTTGAAATCAGTGAACATGAATATTCCGTTTAGTGTTCGGGCTGGTTGTTCTTGATGAAAAGGTGATGCCAGAGCTGTGTGGTGACGATACCCATCAGGGCCATCTGTTCCATTTCGCTGTTCATGGTTCCGGAAAGCGCTTTGCCCAGGAGTTTTTCTGCAGCTTTTGGAATGAAAAGTCCTGATTCCTTGAGGCTTGTGTCTGACAGAAGATCGCGAAATCTTTCGAAGGCCTTGCTCCTGAAGATGTCCTGGATCGGCGCCCGGTAGGGGAACTTCGGTCTTTTTGCAATTTCAGGAGGAAGGTACCGCTCGGCCGCCTTCCTGACAACATATTTATCCCTTTGAAGGCTCCGCAGCTTGAGCGACTGTGGCAGCGAGTTGGCGAACTCCACGATGCGGTGGTCGAGGAAGGGAAAGCGGCCTTCAACGCCATTTGCCATGGCGACCCGGTCTCCCTGCGACGACAGAAGATACGGAGTCAGAAAGGTGATGATTTCAAGTGTCTGCGCTTTGGCCGGCGACGTCCAGCGACTGAATCCGGACGGCAGGAGATGGGCCAGCCTTTCCTCGAAAGTGTGCAGGCCCATTTTCTCCCGTATTTCCGGGAGAAAATATCCCTGGAGTTTCGAGGTGTTGTTCCAGCGGAAAAGATGGCTGAAAAACATGCTGTCCGTCTGGTCGAGACCTTCCTGGAGAGCGAGCTCCAATCCGCGGTACTGTTGCCTGTCCGGAAGGTATTCGTACAGGCGTCGCACAAGCGAACGTCTCGCTGCCGATCCCGGGTCACGCGCCATGAATCTTCTGACCGCGGTTTCCTTGAAGATGTCGTAGCCCATGAAGAATTCATCGGCACCCTCACCGGTAAGCACTCCCTTGAGGCCTGAAGCGTTGACGCTGGCAGAAAGGGGAATCATGGATATGGGACCTGCCCTGAGCTGGGGAAGTTCTGTATGCCAGACCATCTTCGGCAGGACGGATGCGAGGTCTTCAGCCGTGCAATGGCTGACGTGATGCCTTGTGCCGAGATGCCGTGCTACCTGGAGCTGGTGTTCGCTCTCGTCGTAATCGGGATGCTGGAATGCGATCGAGAACGTATGGAGTTCGGAGCCGTACCGGTTGGCGAAAGCCCCGATCATGGATGAATCGACCCCGCCGCTCAGGTAAGAGGCGACAGGAACGTCGGCTTTGAGGCGGAGTTTGACAGCATCGTCGAACAGATCGGTGAACGCTTCGAGTGCATCTGCTTCAGACCATTGTTTTTCGCTGAAATCCATGCGCCAGTAACACTCCCAGGTCGGTTCGCACGAGCCCGGCTCAAGCGTCATGAAATGTGCAGGAAGGACCTCATGCACATTCCTGAAGGCGGTTCTTCCCTGGACCGGAGTCCAGAACGTCCAGATGTCGTTCAGCGTCCGGAGATCGAGCTCGCGTCTGAATTCGGGAACGGTCAGGATAGCCTTTATTTCAGAGGCGAAATAAAGAGCTCCTTCGCTGACCGTATAATACAGCGGGCAGATGCCCAGGCGGTCCCTGCAGAGCATGAACTTTCTGCTTGCTCCATCCCAGAGTGCAAACGCGTATTGACCGTTCAGGAACCTGAATCCATCTGCGCCGTATTCCTCGTAGAGGTGGATGATGACTTCAACGTCGCATGCAGTCCTGAAAGCATGACGTCCGGAAAGCTCCAGGCGCAGCTCGTCGTGGTTGAAGATCTCGCCGTTGCAGGTCAGCCAGACCGTTCCGTCTTCATTGGAAAGCGGTTGCTGGCCTTGTTCGAGATCCACAAAAGCGAGGCGGGTGTTTCCAAAGCTGACAAAGGGATTTTCATACATTCCTGTTCCTTCAGGTCCCCGATGTCTGATACTGCCCAGCATGGAGGCAAGCCTGTTTTTATCCGGGGGAGCGTTAAACCATCCTGCGATGCCGCACATAAAACCGGGTTTTCTTTTTTGCTGAACGTCAGACGCCGTGTTATTCAGGCATTTTCCTGAAAGAATCGCCTGTAGTTTTTCCTGGTTCTTTCGTAGGTCTCGGCGGTCATCCTGTAATAGTTGTTGAGTTCATCCTCGGACGTGGTTTCCGCCCCGAACTGCCGAAGGAAGCTGTTGACAGTGGTATTGCCTTTGCGGACATCGGTATGGGATTGCCTGAATCCGAGCCTTTTCAGCGCGATTTCATAGACCGACAGGACCGATTCTATTGCAGCATAAGGGGGGGCATCATGCTTCAGGATCCAGCTTCCCCAGCAGAAGGAGTCGCCTCTGAAATCGTAGAGCCTTATGGTGCCGAGCTTTTCTCCTTCGTGACTTTCGATGATGAAATAAAATTCTTCCTCTTTCGCCTCGCGATGCTTGTATTCCGTGATCCAGCGTTCCTGTGCTTCAAGGTCGTCCCTGACGGGTGAAATGAACCTGCTTTTTTCGGGATCGAGCCGAAGCGAGAGGATGAAGGCGGCATCGTCCTTCTCGACCATCCTGAACCGTATGTGTTTTGCGATATCGCTGATGATTGTTTCCACTGTTGTGTGTGTTTTGAGCGGAAAGGAGTTATAGGAAAAGGTATGACAATTTATGAAATACAGCGAATAAAAAGCAGGCATCAATCAGCTTCTCAATCGCACCGTCGGGCAGTCGTGAACCGGTCGGAAAGGATTTTCCTACGGCAAGGCCGGTTGTCTTTGAGAATTTCGATCTTTTTCGAATTCCCTGATGATGGCGTTGATTATGGTTGTGAGTTTTCTGGAGCCTGATTCGCTGAAGTGATTCGCATCATAGAAGTCGTTATCGGAAAATCCGGGATCAGTGAGCAGGTTGATATAAAAAACGTTTTTATTGCTGCTTGCAAGTGACCGGGCTGCAGTTGTTGTTCTTGCAAGTTGTTCTTGTTGAAGGTTATTAACGTAATGAATGTTTGCCGGTGCGGTAAATAAAATTACCCTGACGTTTTTCCTGTTGCATATCGAGATAATTTCCCTGAGACTTTCATAATTTGTTTTCCAGTTGTCATAGTCTGTGGCAGTATGCAGTTTTGCTGCTATTTCACCTGTTTTTTCAAGGCTTTTCTGATTAATGATCATGAATTCAAGGCCATGTCCAAGACTGTCTGTTGTTATGGGCGATTTTTTGTATATGTAATAGTCTGTCAACCTGAAAATGTTTGTCTGGAAAGGTAGGCTGAAAATCTCTGTATAGTAATACGGGTTCTGAATTTTTTTTATGTCATAATACAGGAAATAGTTTTTTACCCGCCATTTCTCCCGGCCGTTTTCAAGGTTTTCAGTGAACGAGGCATACGATATGGGAATCAACAGATATTTCAGATTGACGAGGTCTTTCTGATATTTTTTCAGGATGATCAGATCATAATTCAGGGATTGCAGGACATGGCTGCCGTTAAAGCCCTTCAAGTCAAGATATATCGGATTGATTCCTGAAATGGCATGCGATTCGCCGAGACAGAGTACTTCAATGTCTTTTGCGTGTTCTGCATAATATGCCGATTTGACTTTGTAGTCGTTTGGCGTCAGACGTAACAGATATTCTATAACGATTCCAGGAAAAATAATGGGACTGAGAAAGAGAAGTGATTTTAAGATTAATTTTTTCATATCGGGCTTTTCAGATTAAAACTGAAAATAGATGAAGTTGGGTTTTGCGCTGACGTGAAGCGAGAGAATGCCCAGAAAGATGCAGTAATAACATGCCCACCGGATCAGCAATGGCTTGTCGAAAAGCGATATGTGGTTATATTTTTTTACAGCGAAGATCGTTGCAAGTGACAGGATAAGGATCAACAGCTCATATTTGCTGTTATCGCTGAGGATTTGTTTTATGATGAAATCCTTGAGGCCGGCATTTTGTATCGACAGAAAGTTGCTGTGAAAATTGAACATGTTGTTTACAATATACAAGGCATCCTGGATATCTGCCGCCCTGAAAAAAATGTATGTAAAACAGACAAGATTGAATGTCAGGAAAATCTGGAATGCGGTATGCCAAGAGCTTTTTTCAAGCCCGAGTATTTTATGGATTTTTTTCTGGTAGGGCTTGTAGAATGTCGATGCGACAAGGAACATGCCGTGCAGCATTCCCCACGCGATAAACGTCCAGTTCGCGCCATGCCAGACGCCTGAAAGCAGGAATGTCACGAACAGCGCAAGGGCGGTTCCGTTCCTGCCGAGACTCCGCCATTTCATCTGCAGCGGCTGAAAGATGTAATCGAGAATCCAGCGGGAAAACGAGATGTGCCAGCGCCTCCAGAAATCAGTGCATGAAGTGGCAAGATAGGGGCTTTTGAAGTTCTGCGTCAGCGAAATGCCGAAAATACGGGCGCTGCCGAGAGCCATGTTGGTATATCCTGAAAAATCGAAATAGAGCTGGAATGCGTAAGCATAGGTTGCCATGATGAGCGGTATACCCGAATATGCCTGTACGTTGTCATAGACGGGATCGACAAAATATGCAAGACGGTCGGCGACAACCGTTTTCAGGAAAAGCCCCCAGACGAACAGCAGCAGGCCATATCGCACATCGTCATAGTTGAACGCATAGGGTTTCCCGAGCTGGGGCAGAAGATGGCCTGAGCGTTCGATCGGACCCTGCAGCAGTTTCGGGAAAAAGCTGATGTAGAGGGCAAAAAGTCCCGGGTGGGGTTCCGGCTCTGTGATTCTGAAATAAATGTCGGCAAGGTAGGATATCGCCTGGAAGATGAAGAATGAAAGTGCAATGGAAACCATTGGTTCCACTTCAGGGATCGACGATCCGGGTGAGAAGAGCCCGGCAAGGAGGTTGATGTTTTCGACAAGAAAGACAAGGTATTTGCAGTAGACGAGAATGGAGAGATTGACGAAAACGCTGAAAAAGAGCAGATTTTTTCGCTTTTCTGCGGCTTCTGACCTGTCGATCCTTTTTCCGGCCAGATAGGAGAATGCCGTGACGAACCCCAGAATGGCAAGCAGCGCCGGCTGGAGAAGGAAACCATAGAACACGTAGCTGCCGGCAAGCAGCACAAGCCAGCGGTAACGGCCTGCAACTGCCTGGAATGCAAAAAAGACAATCGACAGGAAGACGAAGTAGGAAAACGAGTTGAAAGTCATGGCAGCACCGTTTTAGCCATTTGAGACAGATGTTTCATCATACCCGGAAAGAGTATGCAGGTAAACCTCTTTTCCTGGTCTGCTTCAGGATGTTTTTCGTTCTATCAAATCTACGAATTCCCCGATGTTCCTGAGAGGCTTGATATCGATCAGGTCGAATCTCAGACTGAATTCCTGCTCGATGGCGACGATGATGTTGATATGTGCCAGAGAATCCCATTCCTCTATATCGTTCGCCGTCGTTTCACGGGAAAGCTCTATGGCATCGTTATCGAGCACATCCCTGAACACGTCGGTCATCCTGCCAAGTATTTCTTCTGTTGTCATTGTCATGGCTTTACCTTGATAAAAAGGTTTTTGTTGCTGTAGTTTCCGGAAATATCGAGATGCCAGACAGTTCCGTCTACCTCCGGTATGTCGATCCGGCTGAAACCCATATCGAAGAACAGCTCCCTGACCATGCTGTTTTTCGCCGTCGGGTAATAATAGCCGACAATACCGGAAAGTCCCTGTTCTTTCGCCTTCGAGACGAGCCGGTCCAGCATGGCGGCTTCCATTCCGCGCTTGAGTACCCTGCAGCTCATGAGCCAGAGGTCGATATGCAGCTCGACTCCCTTGATGGTGCCGGCCATGACTGAAATCAGTCCGTTTTCCCCGAACCGGTCGTTCAGCCGGCCGTAAAGGGTAATGTACCGTTTATCGTCCATCATCGCCTGCATTTCGGGCAGGGTGTACCGTTTCGTGGTGAGATTGAACTGGTTCGTCTTGTTGGTAAGCTGAGCGATGCGGTCAAGGTAAATTGAGGAAAAAGGTGCGATCTCGGCAACCATATCGAGAGAGCGAAGGAAATCATCGTAGCTCGCGTACTGTTCCTGCTCCCGCGCCCGATCGGCATTGCCCGTATAGAAACGGTTTCTCTCGAGATCGTCGGCGTTGACGGAAACGGACTCGAACAGACCGGTCCTGTCGAGTATGGCAATGTATTTCGTCACATCACATCCCAATTCAGGCACGGTAACGGAGGGCGCCTGCGCACGCACGATTTCCCGTTCTGCGGGATTGTCATCAGCAAATACCAGGCTGTCGATACCGATGTTGAGTGTGCTGGCTATGGAGCGGATATTCTCATGCTTGGGTTGCCAGTTGGCCGCAAATGCGGCGAAATCGCCGAGGGAAAGCACCATATCGGGATGCGTGAACCCTTCCCTGGCGTTCTCCTCATCGTTCTTCGAGCAGACGGCGAGCAGAATTCCCCGTTCCTTCAGTTCCTTGAGAAACTGCTGGAATTCAGTGTAGGCTTCAGCTTCGGGAGTTTCCTTGCCGATCCTGATGCCCTGCAGGCCGTCGTCGCCGATAACACCGCCCCACAACGTGTTGTCGAGGTCGAGGACGAGGCACTTTTTCGTTCTGCCGTAGATGCCTTTTATGATCGATGCGATGCTGTCGGCAAGCAGGGGGATTGCCTCGTAGTTCATGGCATACTTGTAGGAGTACCAGAAGAGCCTGTCGTGCCAGCGCTCGAGCCCGAACCATGCTGCGAGGTAGTTGATATCGTTGAGAAACAGGTTTCTTCTTCTCCGGGCCTCCTCTGCGAACCGGTGATTGAGCTGGTTGATGAATGCCGTTCTTCCGTGGATGTCGTAGGCGTCGAGATTTCCGAGAAGCCTGTAATGGGGCAGTTCGAAGTTGTTCTGTATCACGGGGCACCCGTACTCCTGTTCGATGCGGTTCCAGACATCGGTAAACCTGTTCATGACCCCGGAAAACAGACCGTCGACCGTCTCAGCCGTGTCGGATACCGACGGGAACTGCAGGATGTTCGCGCTTGTGGTATGGATGGAGATGATTTCGGGATCGAACTCCCTCAGTCCGTTTTCAGGGAACATGACTTCCTCGTAGTACCTGTTGTACTCGCTTTCGTAGAAAACCGGCCGTATTCCTGCATGAAGCAGAAAAAGCTCGAGCATGTCCCGTATTTCAGCCGTTGTGGAGCCGCCGAGCATCGCTACCCGCTTTTCCGCAAGGTCGGGCCGTTTGGAGAGCTCACGGCGGAGCGCCTTTTTTTTCCGCAAAAGCGCATGGGGATTCAACGGATAGCTGAAATACTGTTCAAGGGTATCAGATGCCATATACTTCCCTGAAAAAAAGCGTTTCTCTACGAGTTCCTTTTCCGGAATTGTCCCCTTTTGAAAGAGGTTTTCCTTCTTATCGGTTCGGGCGTTTCATGAACATGGAAGCCGGTAGGCCTATCCGGGTTGTTTCGGAGTAAACAGTGTCAGGGATAAACGGAATCAGGCGCAAAGCTCTTGTCCACGGGTTCAGAAGGAAGAGAGCTCGAGGAGAGTCGTCAGCTGTGTTTTTCCGTTTATCTCAAGTTCGGGAGAAAAAACATGTCCGGTTCGCACGGCACCATGGTGCAAATATGATGAAAACAATCAGAAGATACAAGGCAAACAACAGCGGGGCATGCCCTGGTCCTCAGAAGGAAAAAAGGTGTTCCGGATGCCTTTTCTTGCCGCGCATTTGTTATTTTTGCGGGTATCCATGCAACGGGTCTGATGCTCCGTTTTCTCCCTGTCGTGGACGATGCACGGAACATCGGGACAGTCTGCCGGTGCCGTGGTCGGATGATCGTCAACCATATCGTTGTTTGCATTATGAATGTTCTTCCTGCCGCCCTGCCGGAGGTGAAGATTTTCGAGCCCCGGGTTTTTGGAGACGAGAGGGGATACTTTTTTGAATCCTACCGTCAGGATGTTTTTGAACAGCATGCCGGCAAGGTCACCTTTGTTCAGGACAACGAGTCATTTTCGCGATACGGTGTGCTTCGGGGTCTGCATTACCAGAAACCGCCCTTCGTCCAGGGAAAACTTGTCCGTGTCGTACAGGGCAGGGTGCTTGATGTCGCCGTGGATGTTCGAAAGGGTTCGAGGACGTTCGGACGGCATGTTGCCGAACTGCTCAGCGATCAGAACCGCCGGATGATGTGGATTCCCCCGGGCTTTGCCCACGGTTTTATCGTGATGAGCGAAACCGCACTGTTCAGTTACAAGTGCGATAACTACTATTCTCCCGCACATGATGCCGGGATCATCTGGAACGATCCCCAGGTCGGCATTGACTGGCAACTTCCGGCAGAGACCGTGCAGGTTTCGGAGAAGGACAGCAGACAGCCGTTTCTCTCTGCCATCGAGGGTCTTCCGGTGTGATGCCGGCAAGGAGTAACACGTATCGTACAGACAAACCTGACAACTCTTGACCGTGATGCAGAAGCGCAACGTACTTGTAACCGGATGCAAAGGCCAGCTCGGCTCTGAACTGCAGGCTTTATCGGTTTGCAGCGGGGATCTGGAGCTTTTCTTCTACGATCTTCCCGAACTCGACATCACCCGGAGCGACCATATCGAACGGTTCTGTCGTACGCTGGGTGTGCATGCAATCGTGAACTGTGCTGCATACACCGCGGTTGACCGTGCGGAAACGGATATCGATGCGGCTTTTCTCGTCAACAGGCAGGGCGCAGCCGTTCTTGCATCCTGCGCGAAAGAGCACGGCATCATGCTGCTGCATATCTCGACAGACTATGTGTTCAACGGTGAGTCCTGCGTTCCTTACAGGGAAACCGATCCGGCCAGCCCGCTTGGCGTGTACGGGCTCTCGAAATGGGAGGGGGAGGAATGTATCAGACAGATCGCGCCATCTCACATCATCATAAGGACCTCATGGCTGTATTCCGTCTACGGCAGCAACTTCGTCAAGACCATGCTCCGGCTCGGCAGCGAACGCGAGTCGCTGCATGTCGTGTTCGACCAGGTCGGAACCCCTACCTGCGCGGCAGATCTTGCCGGGGCGATCAAGGCGATACTTGAACGTTACGATTCTTCTTCCGTGTATCGGGAAACATACCATTATTCCAACGAAGGGGTGTGTTCCTGGTATGATTTCGCGCTGGCTGTCATACAGGCAAGGGGATTGCCCTGCCGGGTTCTGCCTGTTGAAACAAGCGAGTATCCCACAACGGCCAGGCGTCCCCATTTCAGCGTGCTGAACAAGGGAAAGATAAAAAAGGAGTGGGAACTGGTGATTCCGCACTGGAAGGCTTCTCTCGAACGGACGATCGGAAGGATGACGGAAGGCTCCGGCAGGCAAGGGAACGGGTAGGTGGGAAGAGGCATGAACATCATGGTGACTGGAAGCGGTGGTCAGCTCGGATCGGAGCTCAGAGCCGCCGCCGCCCGGTATCCCCGCTGGAATTTCCGTTTTTTCAGTCATGCCGAACTCGATGTGACTGACGCTCATGATGTGCGGCAGGCAATGCGGCAATGCTCCTGCGATGTGCTGGTCAACTGTGCGGCGTTCACGTCGGTGGACAGGGCTGAAGCGGATCCCGGTCTGCCGTTCAGGGTAAACCGTGACGGAGCGGGAGTGCTTGCAGGCTCTGCAAGGGAGCTCGATGCCCTGCTGGTTCATTTCTCGACCTATTACGTGTTCGACGGTATGTCGCCGAAGCCTTTCAGGGAGCAGGATGAACCGAGGCCGCTCGGTGTGTACGGTCTGTCGAAACGGCAGGGAGAGGAGCTGATCGGGAAGATCGGGCCGTCTCACATGATCATCCGCACGGGCTGGCTCTACTCGCCGTTCGGGCAGAATTTCGTGAAGACGATGCACCGACTCGGCAGGGAACGTGACGTGGTCGACGTGGTATCGGACAGGGTCGGTTCGCCGACCTGTGCCGAAGATCTTGCGGAAGCTGTTCTGTGTATACTCGGCAAGGCCGATCTGCAGAGAAGCTATGCGGAAACCTATCATTACGTGAACGAGGGTGCGTGCTCCTGGTATGATCTCGCAGCAGCCGTCATGTCGCTGGCCGGATTGCCCTGCCGGGTGCGTCCGATCGAGAGTTCGGGATTTTCCGTATCAGGCCCGAGGCCCTGGTACAGCGTTCTGAACAACAATGCCGTCAAAAGGGAGTGGGAGCTGGTGATTTCTCACTGGCAGGCCTCTCTCGGTCGGACGCTCGAAAGAATGACGGTGCCTTAGCGGGGTGCGTGAACAGCCGGGAACTACCGGAGGTACAACGGGTTTCATTACCTATAACAATCAAGAAACAATGCATATACTGATTACCGGAGGAGCCGGATTCATCGGGTCGCATGTCGTCAGGCAATTCCTGACCTCCTATCCGTCCTATACCGTTACCAATCTCGACAAGCTGACCTACGCAGGCAATCTTGCCAACCTCAGGGATGTCGAGTCGCTGCCGAATTACCGGTTTGTCAGAGGCGACATTACGGACGGCGATTTTCTGCATGAGCTGTTTGAAAAACACGGTTTCGACGGGGTGATTCATCTTGCCGCCGAGTCGCATGTGGACCGTTCGATCGCCAACCCGACGGAATTCGTGGTGACCAACGTGCTGGGCACCGTCAACCTGCTCAATGCCGCGAGGAGCTGCTGGAAAACCCGGACTGCAGGAAAGCGGTTCTATCACGTATCGACAGACGAAGTGTACGGCTCTCTCGGCAGAGACGGGCTTTTCACCGAACAGACGCCGTACGATCCGCACAGTCCCTATTCAGCCTCGAAAGCCTCTTCCGATCATTTTGTCAGGGCGTATCACGACACCTACGGGCTTCCTGCCGTGATCAGCAACTGTTCGAACAATTACGGCCCCTGCCAGTTTCCTGAAAAGCTTATTCCCCTGTTCATCAACAACATCCGCCATCGCAAGCCGCTTCCTGTCTACGGGAAGGGCGAAAACGTCCGCGACTGGCTCTGGGTCGTGGACCATGCGCAGGCAATCGACGTCATCTTCCATCGCGGCAGGGACGGTGAAACGTACAACATCGGAGGGCACAACGAATGGACGAACATCGACCTTATCAGGCTTCTGTGCGGCATCATGGACAAAAAACTCGGGCGGGTTGCAGGCGAGTCCGAAAAACTCATGATGTTCGTAACGGACAGGGCGGGCCATGACCTCAGGTATGCCATCGATTCTTCGAAACTGCAGCGGGAACTCGGCTGGGTTCCTTCACTGTCGTTCGAACAGGGTCTCGAACAGACGGTCGACTGGTATCTCTCGAACCAGGGCTGGCTTGACGACGTCACGTCCGGCGGCTACCAGCGTTACTACGAGGAGATGTATGCCGGAAGGTAACGGATGCGTTGCCGCCCCGGCCGGAATGGCGACAGACGCTTGCGGCAAAAACATTAACCACGTTGTCCCATGACCATACCCGTCATTCTCAGCGGAGGTTCGGGCACCCGCCTGTGGCCTCTCTCCCGTGCCCTCTATCCCAAGCAGCTGCTTCCGCTGACCGGGGAGAAAACCATGCTGCAGGACACTGTCCTGCGGCTTTCCGGGATCGATGACTGCGGTCCTGTCTATTGCGTCTGCAATGAAGACCACCGTTTTCTTGTCGCCGAGCAGCTGCACGAGATCGAAACCGATATCGGGGAGATCATTCTCGAACCTGCCGGACGGAACACCGCTCCAGCAGCGGCCGTGGCTGCATTGCTGGTAGCCGGGAAGCATCCGGGAGCGGCAATGCTCGTTCTTCCTGCCGATCACGTCATTCTGGATTCTGCGGCGTTCTCATCGGCTGTCGCCGCGGGGATGGCTGCTGCCGAGGAGGGTATGCTGGTGACTTTCGGCATCGTGCCCGTTTCGCCTGAAACCGGCTACGGCTACATCAGGGCATCCTTTTCAGGGGAAACCGGCAACACGGTCCGTCCCGTGCTTGCGTTTGTCGAGAAACCCGACAGGGAGACCGCAATGCGGTACCTCTCTTCAGGGGAGTATTTCTGGAACAGCGGCATGTTTCTCTTCAAGGCGGAGGCATACCTTCAGGAGCTTGAGGTGCATGCGCCCGAAATGCTTGCATCATGCCGTGAAGCCCTCGGGAAAGCCGTCAAGGATCTCGATTTCCTGAGGCTTGACGCCGCAGCCTTCGGGGCATGCCCTTCGGATTCCATCGATTATGCCGTCATGGAAAAGACGGCACGCGCGGTTGTTGTTCCGCTCGACGCAGGCTGGAGCGACGTCGGTGCGTGGTCTGCGCTCTGGGACGTTCAGCAGCGGGACGAGGAGGGAAATGTCAAGAAGGGCGATGTCCTGGTCCATGATGTCCGGAACAGCTATATTCATGCCACCAGCCGTCTGGTGACGGCCGTCGGTCTCGAGGGCCATATCATTGTTGAAACCGCGGACGCCGTGCTTGTTGCATCGAAGGAACGGGTTCAGGAAGTCAGGACGCTCGTAGAGGAGCTCAAGCGCAAAGAGCGGGACGAAGTGGTGACCCACCGGAGGGTCTACAGGCCGTGGGGTTCTTATGAGACGGTCGACTTCGGGGAGCGGTTCAAGGTCAAGCGCATCATCGTCAGACCGGGAGCGGCACTTTCGCTGCAGAAACATCATCATCGTGCGGAACACTGGATCATCGTCAGGGGAACGGCGGCGATTTCCATTGATGAAAAGAAGATCACGCTGGGCGAGAACCAGTCAACCTACATTCCCGTCGGTACTTACCACCGCCTCGAGAACCCCGGCAGGATCCCGCTCGAACTGATCGAGGTCCAGTCGGGCAGTTATCTCGGCGAGGATGACATCGTCCGTCTCGAAGACCGTTACGGCCGTCTGTAGGGGAGAGATGTGCGGCATTTTCCCCGGAACCCGTCGATGACGCTCATCAGCTGTCGATTTGCTTTGACAGCATGTCGAAATGTATTACATTGTCCTACTGGATTTTTTCGGTGTCAAATCTAAATACGATTACAATATGGCTGAAGAAATGAAGTCTTCCGGTCAGGGGCAGCGTGGTTCTGACGTTGTAAAAGGAGATTTTTCGACAATTCTTGTCGGAGTGGGAACGTTACTTGACAACACCCTTACTCCCCTGAGCAAAATAGTTGCCCAGGCACTCGATTCAATGACCGTCGTTGCCAGGCAGATTCTGGACGGCATCAACGCTTCGCTCGGAGAGAAAAAGGGGCAATAAACGGCGCCTTCTTTTCCTGATGTCAGGGTGCTTTTCGGCACCATCTTCCCTGAGGCAAGCCTTTCTTATCCGGAACGGCTTGCCTTTCTGTTTTCATGCGGATTCTTGTATATTCTGTCTTTTCTGTCAACGAACCATGGTACACGGTTTCCGAATCCCTGAATGAGCCCTGAACATAATGCCTGAACACTATCCCGAGTATCCCTCAAACATCCCCTACAGCGAAATCGAGGCAGGCGTGCTTCGTTACTGGAAAGATCATCAGATATTCCGCAAGAGTCTTGATAAAACCGCACCCCGGGGGGTCTACTCGTTCTACGAAGGTCCGCCGACGGTAAACGGAAGGCCGGGCGTTCATCACGTTTTCAGCCGGACGATCAAGGATGTCGTCTGCAGGTACAAGGCCATGCAGGGCTACCAGGTGCCACGCAAGGCCGGATGGGACACCCACGGCCTGCCTGTGGAGATCTCTGTCGAAAAAAAGCTGGGCCTGAAAAGCAAGGCCCAGGTCGAGGATTACGGAGAGGGGGAATTCAACCGGGAAGCAAGGGCGCTGGTGTATCACCACATCGACGACAACCGGGAGGGCTGGGGACGGTTGACCGAGCAGATGGGGTACTGGGTCGATATGGACGATCCGTACATCACCTGTGCGAACGACTATATCGAATCTGTGTGGTGGGCGCTGAAAACCATTTTCGACAAGGGGCTGATCTACAAGGACTACAAGATCGTTCCGCAGGATCCGAAATCCGAAACCGTCCTGAGTTCGCATGAACTCGCTCTCGGCTATAAGGAGGTCAAGGACCCGAGCATTTACGTGAAGTTCCGGGTGAAGGGGTCGGAAGAATTCCTTCTGGTCTGGACCACCACTCCCTGGACGCTGATTTCCAACGTTGCCCTGTGCGTCGGTCCCGATATCGACTACGTCCGGGTCCGTCATGACGAAACCGGCGATGTTTTCATTCTTGCACAGTCACGCCTCGGCGTGCTCGACGAGAAGAAAGAGGGCGAGTCGCTGTGGCGCGTGATCGGCGAGTTCAAGGGCAAGGAGCTGGAAGGAACGGAATATGAGCCGCTGTTTCCGTATTTCAGGCCCGACAGGAAATGCTGGTACGTGGCAGTGGGCGATTTCGTTTCCACCGAGGACGGTACGGGGATCGTGCACATCGCTCCGGCATTTGGTGCCGACGACTACGAGCTTGCCAAAGCCTGCGATCTGCCGATGCTTCAGCCGGTGGCCCGCAACGGCTGCTTTACCGCCGAAGTCAAGGAATACGAGGGCATGTTCTTCAAGGATGCCGACCCGCTCATCATCAGCAGGCTCAAGGAGGAAGGCCTCCTGTACCGGAAAGAGACCATTACCCATACCTACCCGTTCTCATGGCGGTACGACGTTCCGGTGATCTACTATGCGCGGGAGTCCTGGTACATCAGGACGACCAGGATCGCGGACCGTATGGTGGAACTCAACAGAACCATCAACTGGAATCCTTCCGAGATCGGCACCGGAAGGTTCGGGAACTGGCTCGAGGAGAACAAGGACTGGGCCCTGTCACGCGAACGGTTCTGGGGAACTCCCCTTCCCATCTGGGTTGCGGAGGACTTTGCCGTAGGGGACGACGCATCGTCAGGCAGGCTGTTTGCCGTTGGTTCCGTTGAAGAGCTTCGGGACGGTAGTATCGATATCGACGGCAAGTCCTGGCGACTCGGAGATGCGCTCGACCAGGGTGTTGTCGAGCTTGATCTGCACAAGCCTTTCGTTGACCGTGTCTATTTCATCAGGAACGGAAAGCGGTTCGACAGGACGCCGGAACTTGTCGACGTGTGGTTCGACAGCGGTTCCATGCCGTTTGCCCAGCTCCACTATCCTTTCGAGAACAGGGAGCTTTTCGGGAAGACCTTTCCCGCTGATTTCATTGCCGAAGGGGTCGATCAGACGAGGGGGTGGTTCTACACCCTGCATGCCATTGCCACTCTTCTCTTCGACCGGCCTGCCTACCGGAACCTGATCGTCAACGGCCATATCCTCGACAAGAACGGCCACAAGATGTCGAAATCGAAAGGCAACGTGGTCGATCCGTTCGAGACCATGCAGCGGTTCGGCGCCGACACGCTCCGCTGGTATCTGCTGCTGACCAGTCCTCCATGGCGACCGAAGCTGTTCAACGCCGAAGAGATGGAGGAGGAGCAGCGGAAATTCTTCAGGGCGTACGTGAACAGTTACAACTTCTTCGTGCTGTACGCCAATGTGGACGGTTTTTCCAATGCGGAGGAGGATATTCCGGCATCGGGTCGTTCGGAACTCGACAGGTGGATCCTGTCGTGTCTGAATACCCTGATCGACGGCGTGCGCATGCGCATGGAGCAATACGACCTCACCGGCGCGGTAAGGCAGATAAACGAGTTCGCCATCGACGATCTGTCGAACTGGTACATCAGGCGTTCCAGGAAACGGTTCTGGAAAAGCTCGATGGGCAAGGACAAGCTTGGAGCCTACCAGACGCTGCACACCGTGCTGATCGAGCTTGCCAAGCTGCTTGCACCCTTTACGCCTTTCATCGCCGAACGGGTCTATCTGAACCTGAACGGGACGAGCGGCAGAGAGACGTTCGAATCGGTCCATCTTGCGGATTTTCCTTCCGCGGATACCGCTCTGGTCGATCGGCCGCTCGAGGAACGGATGAAAAAGGCGCAGATCGTCACGTCGCTGGTGCGCACCATGCGCGAGAAGGCTTCACTCAAGGTACGCCAGCCGCTGAAGCGGATTCTGCTTGCGGTTGACGATGCCCGGTCGAGGGAGGACTACGAGCAGGTATCGGCCATCATCAGGGATGAGGTGAACGTCCAGAAGATCGAATATGTCGAGGACGAGGGGTCGGTGATCAGCAAGAAGGCGAAGCCGAACTTCAAGACCCTCGGTCCGCGTTTCGGAAAGGACATGAAGACGCTTGCCGAGTCGATCCGCGTGATGAGCCACAGGCAGATCGCAACGATCGAAAAGGAAGGCTCGCTCGAACTTGATCTTGACGGCAGGCTCTTAACGCTGACCCGACAGGATGTCGATATCGTCCACGAAGACATCGAAGGGTGGCTGGTTGCCGCAGACGATGCGAACCGGATCATGGTTGCTCTCGACACCGAGATAACGCCCGAGCTGGAGATGCTCGGTCTTGCCAGGGAGCTTGTGAGCAGAATCCAGGCCCTGCGCAAGGAAAGCGGACTTGAAATAACCGACAGGATCTCACTGCATCTGGAGGGTACGGAAAAACTTTTGCAGGCCGTGAAGTCGAACGATGCGTATATTAGGGAAGAGACTCTTTCAACGGGGATCACTCTCGGACTTCTTGATCCTGCTTCAGGAGCAGAAACAGGCGAGCTGGTCAACAGTGAATTGTGCGTGCTCTCGCTTGAAAAATCCCGCGGCTAATGTTATTATTGTTACCCTGTTTTTTTACGGTTTTCCGTTTGAACCCGAAATTCCCATCATCATGCCGAAAAAAACCAGCACTGCCCCGAAAAAAACAGCGGAGCCGCCAGAAGAGCCGAGACTGACAAGGACCTATCTTACTGACGAAGAGCTTGAACATTTCAGGCATATCCTTCTGAAACGGCGTGAAGAGGTGCTTCGGGACCTCGACATCCTGCGTTCGTCCCTGTCCGAGGAGAACGTCGAGGATTCGATCAACTCGAATTATTCCATGCACATGGCCGATCACGGCACGGAGACCATGGACCGGGAGCAGAGGTTCATGTTCATTGCCCGTGACGAACGGTATCTCCACTACATCGACCAGGCTCTCGAACGCATCAGAAACAAGACCTACGGGATCTGCGTCAAATCCGGCAAGCCCATTCCGAAGAAGCGCCTCGAGGCGGTACCGCACACCTCCGTCAGGATAGAGTTCAAGCAGACCAAGAAATAACGAAAAAGGCAAGCGGGCGGCTTGCCTTTCTTTGTTCAGCCATGAAAGGGAAAGCGTCAGTCGTTTTCTTCCTTGTCTGTCGTCGCGTCAGTCACCTTGATGGGGTAATCCCCGCTGAAGCAGGCCGTACAGTAGCTGCAGGTCTCGTTGCCGAAGTTCGGAACGCTGTTCAGCAGGCCCTGCATGGAGAGGTACTTGAGGGAGTCGACGCCGATATACTCGCGGATTTTCTCGATCTCCTCCTGTTCGTCTTCGGCGCCGGCGAACATATGGGTAAGCAGCTGGCGCTTGGTCGGAAAATCCATGCCGTAGAAACAGGGGTTGGTGATCGGAGGCGAACTGATATGCAGGTGGATTTCCTTCGGGTTCGATTCGCGCAGCAGCCTGATGAGCATTTTGGCCGTGGTGCCCCGGACGATCGAGTCGTCGATCAGGATGACGGGCCTGTTCTGGAGAACACCGCGCACGATGTTGTACTTCGAGCGTACCTTGATTTCCCGGCTGTGGATGCCTGGCTGGATGAAGGTCCTGCCCACATAGTGGTTGCGGATCAGGCCGTGTTCGAACCGTGCCGGTCTGCCGAGCTTGTTGCTTTCCCTGACGAATCCGAGAGCGGCCGTGTTCGACGAATCGGGCACGCTGACGACTGTCAGCTCGTTTTCGGAACTCTGATGCGTCACGGTCGATTCCCGCGCCAGGTTCTTGCCCAGATTGCGCCTCACCTTGTCTACGGAGTGCTGGAAGATGAAGCTGTCAGGCCGGGCGAAGTACACGAATTCAAAGATGCATCGTGCCTTGCGTTTCGATGGCGGCAGGTAGAGCGACACCGGTCTTTCGTTGGCTATGGCCAGGTGATCGATCAGCAGAATCTCGCCGGGCTCGACATCCCTGATGTACTCTGCCTTGATGATATCGAATGCGCAGGTTTCGCTTGCAACGATGTATGCGAGCTCTCCGGTCGAAGGATCGATTTTCCTGCCAAGCGCCAGCGGACGGACTCCGAAGGGGTCCCGTGCTGCAATCATCTGGTTGTTGGCGAGGATGACCATCGAATATGCCCCCTGGACCTGCCTGAGTGCGTGGTAGATCTGGTGAAGAGGTTCCTTTTCCCTGCTTCTTGCGGCAAGGTGGGGGATGATTTCCGTATCGGAAGAAGCCTGGAAGATGACCCCCTGTTCCGTGAGTTCCCTGCGGAGCGCTCTTGAATTGGTGAGATTCCCGTTGTGCGCGACAGCGAGGCTGCCTGAACGGTAGGTCAGCGAGAAAGGCTGGATGTTGTTTGCCGATTTCGAGGACCCGGTCGTGGAATACCGGTTGTGCCCGATGGCGGCGTAGCCGGAAAGGTTCTCGAAAATCTGTTCGTCCTTGAAAACCTCTGAAACCAGGCCGAGTCCCTTGTGCTGCTTGAAAACGGTTTTCTTCTTGGTCCTGTTGTATTCGGCAACAACAATCCCTGCAGCCTCCTGTCCCCTGTGCTGCAGGGAGTAGAGGCCGTAAAAGGCATCTTCAGCAGGAGTTTTAGAATTGAAAACGCCGAAAACTCCGCACATACCGTTCACCTGTTAAGATCATGTGAAATCCGAGCACCGTAAAATTGCCAATAGAAGCTACAATATCAAGGACATTTTCAAAAATCTTCGGGTCCGGGACAGCCGTGATTGTTCCGCCTTGACGAACCCCTTACCGCATAGTCAACAATGCATCTGTGCTGAGAGGTTCCTGAGACGTCACTATTTTTTCTGCATCCGGCATTGACAGGGCCGGCAGCGGGTTTTCAACTTGTAACGCGCTGATCTTTCCAAACCGCAAAACCATTCATTCATGGCTCTCGCCGCATCAAAACCGCAGGCCCCGCCGACTGTCTGGACCTGGATTCTCGTCACCATGCTCTGGGGAACCGTCTTCTTCGGGACATCGACCTTCATGCTCAGGCAGGCCGTCGGGCTGCTGAAGGCGGGAACCTTCGATCCCTCGTTTTCTGAAGCGTTAAGGGTCTACGGCCTTTTCATCGGGGTGCTGCTCGTGGTCGCCCTCGGATCTATGCTGATCAAGAACCTGATCGATCCCGGTTCGGCAGCCCAGACCAGAAGGTTTCAGGACGTTGCTGCAGGCAGGCGTGAACGACTCTTCGTTTCACTTGCGGGCAGCATTGCCACCAGCTTCATCTTCACCGTTCTTGCGGCATTGACCTATGCGGTTGCCGCTCCGTTCCTTGGCGCAGCGGTTTCGCTGCCGGTTACCGTCGTTGCCGCTGCAGCCGGCATGAACGTTGGTGCCGGTCTTGCGGCATCTCTGCTTGTCGGTATCATTTTCATCGTTGCGAAAGCGGTAAAGAGGCAGGGGAGCGGTTTTTTTCCTGAATCAAACAGAAAAAGCGCATTCTGCTGCGCTTTTTCTGTCTGTACGATGTGGAGCTAAGGAGACTCGAACTCCTGACCCTTTGCATGCCATGCAAATGCTCTACCAACTGAGCTATAGCCCCGAAGAGCAGGTATTATTATCTGAAAAAAAACTTGTTTTTGCAACATGTTTTCATGATTCTTTGATATGAACGTCGTGTGAAGTCAGTATAACCGCCGTCATGGATCTTGCCTACAGCATAAAGGAAGGATTGTCAGGAATCGGCAGGGCAAAACTGCCGGCAGCCGTAACTGTTGCGGTCGGCTTTTTCTCCCTTGTTCTCCTCGGTCTTTTCAGCACCGTCTCCCTGAGTTTTTTCGACCTGATCCAGGAAGTCAGGTCGCGGGTCCAGCTCGAGGTGTTTTTCAGCGATTCAATGTCGGAAGAGCAGGCTGTCGTTCTGGTCAACCGCATCAAACAGCTCAGGGGCATACGCGAGGCGACCTATGTCTCGAAAGAAGATGCGGCGGGAAGGTTCACCAAGGAGTTCGGCGAGGATGTCATCAAGATACTCGGCACGAACCCCCTTCCCCGTTCGGTGACACTCAGGCTTGCACCGGGCTACTCCCTTCCCGACAGCCTCGACCATCTGACCGGCCGCATACAGGAGCTCGACTACGGGCTGGATATCCGGTACAACCAGCAATTCCTGTCCGCGCTTGAACAGAACGCCCGTCTGTTCACCTGGCTGACCATGGGTTTCGGGCTCGTCATTTCTGTTGCCACCGTCGTCATGACAGGCTATACAATCAGGCTTGCCATGTACGCGAGACGTGAGAAGATCAGGACCATGAGTCTTGTCGGGGCGACGAGGTGGTTCATCAGTCTTCCCTTCCTGATCGAGGGAGCGGTTCAGGGGCTCGTTTCGGGCGGACTTGCGGCTTTTGCCGTCTACCTCCTCTTCGAGCAGGTGCTGCACCGGTACGAACCTTCCATCCATCAGATTCTCCAGCCGTCCGCACTGCTCGTTTACCCGGCTCTGGTGCTGTTCGGTCTCCTGCTCGGCGTGTTCGGCAGCGCGCTTTCCGTGTCGAGATTCCTTCGTGCCTCGTAAGAAAGCTACGCTCCGTTCTCCTGCAAACTGTAGAGCAGCCGTATTTCAGCCTTCCAGTTGTCCGCGCCGGGGGTTTCGAGGATAAGAGGCATCTCATCAAGAGCAGGATGACGCATGATATGGGCGAAGCCGTCGAGACCGATCATGCCGCTTCCTATGGATGCATGGCGGTCGAGCCTGCTGCCCAGGGGCTGTATGGCATCGTTCAGGTGCATGGCCCGGAGGAAGCGCAAGCCAACAACGCGGTCGAATTCGGCAAGGGTCCGACCGAGAGCCTCCTCCGTCCTGAGGTCGTACCCACCGGCAAACAGGTGGCAGGTGTCGAGGCAGACCCCCACCCGGCTCTCGTCCTCGACAAGGCCGACGAGCATCGCCAGCTCCTCGAAGCTGCGTCCGAGGTTCGAACCCTGTCCCGCCGTGTTTTCGATGACCGCGGTGACCCCGGAAATTCTGTCGAGCGCCATGTTCACCGACTCGGCGATGAGCCTGAGGCAGGTTTCTGGTTCGATGAGGTTGAGATGGCTTCCGGGATGGAAGTTGAGCATTCCGAGGCCGAGCCGCTCGACCCGCCGCATTTCGTCGAAAAACGCCGTGCGCGACCGCTCTCGCTTGTCCGGATCGGGGCTGCCGAGGTTGATGAGATAGCTGTCGTGTGGCAGAATATGAAGGGGTTCGAAGCCGCAGTCGCTGCAGTTCCTGCGGAACGCCTCGATCGACTGCCCTGCGAGTTCAGGGACTTTCCACTGCCTCTGGTTTTTCGTGAAGAGGGCGAAGGCCTTCGCCCCGATTCCTGCCGCACGCAGCGGGGCGTTCTCGATGCCTCCTGCGATGCTGACATGTGCGCCGACCCGTTTCATGCCTGTTCAAGCCTTTCTGACTGTTCCCTGGTGAGATTGAGGGTTTCCCGGACGGTGAACCTCGATCCGCCGGGAGCAGAGGTCGAAAGCATCTCCCCGAGCAGGCCGGTCGAGAAGAGCTGCGCTCCGAGGATGATGAGCAGGATGCCGAGGAAGAGGATCGGACGGTTGCTTGCCGGCTTGTTGTTCAGCACCTTGTCGAGCGTCACGTAGAGGCTGACGGTGAAACCCGTCAGGAAGCTCAGCAATCCGGCCATGCCGAAGAAGTGCATCGGGCGGCGGAAATAACGGGTGATGAAGAGCACGGCCAGGAAATCGAAGAGGCCGGTAAGGAACCTCCCCATGCCGAATTTCGAGGAGCCGTGCATCCTTGGCCTGTGGTTGACAGGAACCTCGCCGATCCTGAAGCCGTTCCATCCCGCAAGCACCGGGATGTAGCGGTGCATCTCGCCGTGCAGGTCGAGGCGGTCGGTGACCTCCCGCCTGTAGACCTTGAGGCCGCAGTTGAAGTCGTGGATGGGTATGCCGGTGAAGAACCGGGTGACGGTATTGAAGAACCATGACGGCAGGGTTTTTCCGGGAGGGTCCTTCCTCTGTTTTTTCCAGCCGCTCACCAGATCGTACCCCTCCAGAAGCTTCGCGACAAGGGGACGGATCGAGGTCGGGTCGTCCTGCAGGTCGGCGTCGAGCGTGCAGACCACGCGTCCTTCCGCAGCCCGGAACCCTGCCGTGAGCGCCGCGGTCTTGCCGAAGTTCCGCTGGAAGGAGACGAGCCTGAGTTCCTGCCTCTCAGCGCAGAGCTTGCGGGCGAGTCCGGCTGAACCGTCGGTGGAGCCGTCGTCGACCAGGATGATCTCGTAACCGAAGGGCTCCTCGAACAGCCGCTGCAGTTCAGGTTCCTGCATGACGCCGCAGAGCTGGTTCACCAGCTCCGGCAGTGAATCCCGTTCGTTGAAGAATGGTATGATGACGGAAAGCGATGTCAAATCACAGGGAACGGATACTTGCTGGAGACTCTCTCATGCGATACTGCATCAAAATAGGAAATCCCGGGGGATTTACGGTAATCTCCGGTGTTCAGGAAACCATGCGTCCGGCACTCACACGCCGCGCGTGTCCGGCGGCCAGATAAACTTGTGCAGCTGCAGCTGCATCCGCACCCGTAGCCGGTCCTCGATGATCCAGCGGGCGAGGTCGACAGGTTCGAGCAGGCCGTACGCCACGCCCATCATGACGGTGCAGGCGTCTGTCAGGCCGGTGCGGGCGAGAAGCTCTCTTGCCCAGAGGTAATCTTCCCGGTCAGCCACCACGATCTTGAACTCGATCATCCGGTCGGCATGGTCCTTCTGCCGCAGGGCGAGCTCGATGTTTTCCGGGTTGTTCTCTCCGGAAACGCCGGAGGAGGGTGGTTTCAGATCGATGATCCGGTAGACGCGGGGATCGACCCCCGCCACGGACAGAAAGCCTCCCGTTTCCAGAAGGACGGTTTCCTTCCTGCGGTTGCAGAGCTTTTCCATGAGCGGATAGACCTCCTCCTGCAAAAGGGGTTCCCCTCCGGTGATCTCCACGAGCGGGGTTCCGATCGCTGCAACCTGTTCGACGATCGTTTCGATATCCATGTCGATCTTCTGCTCCTGGGCGTAGGGGGTGTCGCAATGCCGGCATCCGTGGCTGCATCCGGCAAGCCGCACGAAGGCGCAGGGCCACCCGGCAAACGAGGATTCACCCTGGATGGAGTGAAAGATTTCCGAGATTGAGAGTTTCATAGGTTCCTGTGGGTTTGCTGTTCCTGCAGCAGTTTTTCGAGAGCTTCAGGGTAAAGGCGGTGCTCGCATGCGAGCACACGTGCGGCGAGCGTTTCCGGCGTATCACTCGGAAGAACCGGTACGCGGCCCTGCAGCACGATGCGTCCCTTGTCGTACTCCTCGTTGACGATGTGCACCGTTGCGCCGCTTTCTGTTTCGCCCGCCGCAAGCACGGCCGTATGCACGTGGATGCCGTACATGCCCTCTCCCCCGAACTTCGGCAGCAGGGCGGGATGGATGTTCAGGATCCGTTCGGAGTAGGCGGCTACAACGGCTTCCGGCACCTTGCGCATGTATCCGGCAAGCACGATGTTCTCGATGCGGTGTTCACGCAGCACGCCAAGCATGGCCGAAACGAAGCTTACGTAGTCCGGGTACTGCTTTTCCGACAGGTGGACGGCGGTGATGCCGTGTTCGCGGGCGAACTCCATCGCACCGCACTGGGAGCGGTTGGAGAGGCAGAGCACGATCTCCGCATCGAGCGGCCGGTCCGCTATTGCTCCGTAGAGCGCCCTGAAGTTGCTGCCGGTTCCCGAGCAGAACACGGCAAGGCGGGATTTGTGGCTGGGCATGCGGTTTTGGTACTTCAGCGTAATGGATAGTTTTCCTGCCCGTAATATGCATCCGGGGAGGGCTTTTTTCAAACAGCAAGGTGTGCGGGCAAAGGGTATTGCCCGAGGCCTTCCCTGCTTTACTGATATGGTGGAAAATTCCGTACCTTTTTCGTAACAGGCGTTTCCGCTTGTGCCAACCTGCGCTTCAGCGCTTTCCGATGCGCCGCAAACAAACAATGCCGCCATCCATGTGGCAGGTCATCTTCATGCTCCTTGTTTCGCTGGTGCTCTCCTCATGCACGAAAAAGCCGGAAGATCCCCGGGAGCCGTACCAGAAATACCGCAACAGCGTGGTGCTTGTCATGAACCGGTACTACTACTCCGTTTCCTTCGACAACGGCATACGCCTGTACTTCACCCTGAACGAAAAGGGTGTGGAGCCCGAGAATTACCAGACCGAGTAAGAAGCGGCAGAACATGCCGCCATCGCCTTCGGCACCGGGTTCTTCGTTGACGGGGACGGGCGCATAGCCACGAACCGCCATGTGGTGAACCCCCTGCAGCAGGTAGAAAGTAGAATAGGGGACATCCTGAAAGCGCCGATGAAAACCGGTAGAGCGTTGAGAATGAAAGTTTCTTACATAAAAGGCCCAGCCAGCCATTATGGCCCCGAGTCATGCCTCGACACGCAGCAATGCGGTGGGGAAGCGTTGACAGGGGAAAACACAGGCGCACTATTGAGCTCCGAAAACACTGCAATCCACAGGCTGACCTCGTAGGATGAGAGGGAAAGCACCATCAACCATACCGCTAAAGGCAAGGGCTGGAAGACTGTGGCGGAGTCAGAAAACTGCAGCATGTGTGGAAACGCTCTACACGGGAATCGGGAGACCCGGTAAGCACCCTTGTCAACGACAAAAGACAGAAGGGAAGCGTCAGTGAAGGAGAGAGCCCGAAGAATTGACGTAGATGCAAGCCGGGAGTCGGACAGTGTCGTAGTACCAGAGAAGTCGCCGAACAAAGGAACCCCTGTTCCAGCGGAGGAGATGGAGGGAAGGACACTGGCCAAGAGGAACGCCGGAGAAGAAGCCACCACCCGGATACAAAGCCGGGATAGGGTGTCGTTCGGACTCGAAGGCGTGCGAACACGAGCCAATCAAGACAAGACGTGCTGCTTTACTGCCCTGCTGCACCACATCACCCCGGAATTGCTCCGCCAGAGCTTCTACGAGCTGAACCGCCAGGCAGTACCGGGAATCGACGGGGTAACGTGGCAAGCGTATGAAAAGCAGCTCGAAGAACGCCTGCCGAACCTGCATACAGAAATCCACAAGGGCAGCTACCGAGCCAAACCGGTTCTACGGACGTATATCCCGAAAGCCGATGGCAAGCAACGCCCGCTGGGCATCACCGCCATAGAAGACAAGCTTGTCCAGCAAGCAGTCGTCAACGTGCTTGAGCCGATATACGAGGCGGAATTCTATGGATTCTCCTACGGGTACCGGCCCGAACGCAACCCACATCGGGCACTCGATGCACTGGCAACAGGCATCCTGACCCGGCGAATCAACTGGATACTGGATGCAGACCTGCAAAGCTTCTTTGACAGCATACCGCACGAAACCCTGCTTGAACTCACGAGCAAACGGGTGGGAGACAAACGGGTGCTGCGCCTCATCAGCAAATGGCTGAAGACGGGATACAGCGAAGACGGAACGATCATCCGGCAAACCGTAGGCACACCGCAGGGGTCGGTGATTTCGCCGCTGTTGGCCAACATCTAT
>Ga0233420_10000060_pt1 | contig 47259 bp, 43 predicted proteins | sample Watercolumn_Mata_4_FD_183009 | JGI IMG/M metagenome (GOLD analysis project Ga0233420, IMG submission 183009) | Freshwater microbial communities from Lake Matano, South Sulawesi, Indonesia - Watercolumn_Matano_2014_102_MG | ecosystem: Environmental > Aquatic > Freshwater > Lake | place...
CATATGGCGCCTTGGGGAAAACCCCTTGGCTGTAAAGAAAAGGGTCGCGGTAGCGATAAAGCTGGTCATTCTGATAATAGGTTCCATAAAGGGTAGTATCATTCCTTAATGTGTTGGCCGGAAAACAATCATATGCCAGGGTATAATCATTAGTGCGTTCATATATACCGTCTAAACTCAACCATTCAAAGAAATCATAATTTAATCCGATCGAACCGGTTTTCAGTGTGGGGTCATTGCCGTCAGGTACTGATGCATTCTTAAAGAATTCACCCGTGTTGCCATCAAAAATAAAAGGGTCAATCCCCCCCAAGGTGTTAGGTAATTTTTGATATATACCCAACGCCTTAGAGGTAAGCTTATCCGTAAGTTTTACTGTTAATTCATCGCGCACCACATTTTCAATAAACTTACCATTGACGTTATGCACATTGCGCACATCAAAAAGATTAATGAATTTATCTTCCGAGATAGTTTCAATTCGAAAGCCCCAGACATTTCTGCCGGCGTCAATCCCATCGCCGATTCTGGTAGCCATCAGCTCATCCCATTTATTCGCAGGTTTAATCAAACCAGAGGAATAATACTCAAATGGCCTGCGGAAATGAATATGCCTGCTCCAAAAAGCGTCCTGTCTGGTGTTATGGTAATTTGATAACGAAGAATCAAACCCCTTATCCATGCGGCTAAGATAAAACTTGCTCTTAACCAAGAAAGATTCCCCTTTGCTCAATGCTATTTCGTCATAGCCGTATTTTAGATCCATAATACTTTGCTGCGGATAACGTGTAATAAAAGAAAAATAATAGGCATTACCGCGGGACTCAGTTTCATAAGTAGAATTGGTCTGATCGTAGAATGATTTTGAAGTTAATACCTCTGCCTGGGCCTTCAGGCCTTCTGCAATTTCATAACCTAAATCCACTCCGCCCACATAATTCTGGCTGTCCAGCTTGTTTTTGTCGTTAACATTAAACCCTAAACGGCTGGTAAAAGTACCTCCCACCATAAAGTTCTCAGCTAGATAATGCTTAAGGCGGCTGGCGGTAACAAAATTATCAAATACGTTGTAATCCTGCCAAAGAGTCTTGGGACTAGCCACCGTAGTATCAAAAGATGTCTCCTCCTGAGGCTGAAAGGAAAAGGAAAACCCCCTCAATGCAGTTAAATATTTTCCCGTAGAATCCTTTGAAATAAAGGAAAGCGAATCATCCCAAAAACCTTTTGTAAAGCTGGGGTTGGGCGTATCGGCAGAGTTATAATTTCCAGGTTTATAAGTACGCAGCCAAGTACTATCCTGCCACCAGATATGATGGTTAGTTACGCCTAATGGATCATCGGAGGAATAAGCCTGATCCTGATAAGCCATAGGAAAAGCCCGGAATTTTATCTGGTCATTAATATAGTCTAGCCAAATCTCACGCAAGGGCTGAAACTCGCGATGGATCTTCATTTCAGGGATATTAAAAGTGGCGGCAGGCCCAAAGTCCCTATTGCCGCTAACCGTAGTAGGAACAGTCTCATTATTTCTTACTTTAATCTCTGGTACCTGCAGGGTATCGCCTACCCTTGAAGTGTAAACCGTCTGGTTGACTACATAACCCGTGTTTGACCAATATAAAAGCTGAATCTCGGCAGTGTCACCATTCGAACCAGTAATGGTAGTCTTGTTGCTCTTGCCTACAAAGCTCCAGGGGTCAACCGTTACATTTGAATGAAAATTAAAACCTTGCTCATTTTCAGTATCCAAATTAACACTTAAAGAATCATATACCCTTGGGTCAAAAGTATTAAATCTATTGTTAAATACCGCATCAGAGCTCATTCGCCAGCTCTTTGATTTCTCATTCATATCAAAATTCGCTCGCTTCCAAATAAAATCATTGGGAGTAACTCCAAAGCTGAGCTGGATATCTCCGCTCACCCTTAATGCCCCGACCTTATAGCCTCTTTTTTCTTCTTTTTCTCCGACCTTCTGCGTAGGAGTATAGGCAGGGGCATAAACAGGAAGCCAGTTTGTTTCCTCGGTTTTTAAACTATTAAGCGCCTGATCCATTGCCTCTTCTTTTGTGAGCGCAGGTTTCTGCATCTGCGCAGACAAAGGGACATCTTGAGGCAGCGCTACCTTTTGTTCTTGAGCTAGTGCTTCGGGCTTCTGAAGACTTACGGATTCCTCAACCGAAGATTCATCCGCATAGCCTAAATCGCCATTAAATATCTTATTGATATAATTTTTGGCCTGTTGATTATTGGGGTCAATTAGAAGAACTTTGGTAAATTCTGAAAGGGCGTCATCAGTTTTACCTTGAAGATAAAAGGCTTTACCCAGCTCACAAAGAGAGTCTGTTTCAATGTTCTGGCTAAAAGCAGGGCCGTTGTATAAAAATAAAAGCGCTAAGAAAACTAGCGCTAGGCTTTTATATATAATATTTTTCTTCATATTGAATTTATTATATATAAAAGCAAGAAAATGTCAATATTTTTATCAAAAAAATGCGCCTTCTCTTCTTAGAAGGCGCAAAAACCAGGCAAAAATTCGGTTTAGTAATTTTATTCGGGAATTCCGAATTAGCTGATTTGTCCGCTCAGCTTTTCAGTAGCAGTAAGCTGTATGCTTAAGGTATGTACAAAAATAACCAGAAAAAACTTACCTTTATTCACCGCTAATAAACTTCCATTGATCTTGCAAAAAAAATGCTCACGTTTCTCCTTGGTATTTCTCTCTTTCAAGACATAGAGATACGGCGCAGGTTTTACCACATCCGCCTTCTCAACCTGCTTTATCATGCAGGAAAAATGCCGGCGCACCACGCTATGCACGCCCTCTTTATCCGTTATCTCAGAGCTGGCAATTACCCTGCGGCTTTTGTCTGCTGAAGTTAGATTTTTATAGAGTAGGTCTCTCATTTTACCCTCAAAACTAGCTGGATTGCCAAACGGCAATCCAGCTTGCCCTTCATGGCTAGTGGGGCATTTATTTAATTAACTTACCAAAAAAGTATGCAATTTAAAAAAAGGGTTTTCAATAGGAAAAGGCTGTAAAAAGAAAGCGTTTGCTTTGATTGTCGACGAGAATTAATGCTTAGGCTTACTGAATCTTAGGCGAGGCTCTTTACCCTGCAATATTCTTAAAAGATTGGCCTTATGTCGAATCAGCACAAAGAGACAAAGTATCAAGCTGACAAAGGTCAATACAGGCGGTTGTTTAAAGAAAAACACAGAAACTGGCAGGGTAATAGCAGCCACAATAGAGGCTAAGGAAACTATCCGCCAGATTATAAAAATTACTAGCCAACTCAACACCAAAATGCCGATAATCATACCCAAACCTGGCAATTTTAAGGCCAATCCTATTAAAACACCGAAGGTAGTGGCAATCCCCTTACCGCCTTTAAACTTTAGGAAAATGGTCCAGTTATGGCCACAGATACAACATAACCCCATGATAATACTGAGGTTTTGCTCCTGTAATATTGTAGTTCTATGGCTAAAATAACCCCCTAAAAGCACAACCGCTATAAAACCTTTTAATATATCCAATAATAGAACTATAATCCCCGGACCCTTGCCTAAAGCACGCATGGAATTGGTTGCGCCAACATTGCCAGAACCTATCTTACGTATATCAATACCTTTAAGTATCCTGCCAAACAGATAAGCTGTAGGCACTGATCCTAATAAATAACTAGTTACTAACGCGACGGCTATCCAGAGCATATAATATTTTAAACCCCCTCTTTACATAATCGATTCCCGAAATAATGGTGAAGATTACCGCAATCCACCAGAGATAACCTGCAACCTTAGATTGCAGCAACACGCAGACAACTGAAAGCATTTGAAAAGTAGTAGTAAGCTTCCCCCATTTAGTGGGATGCACGTCTAAAGACTGCTTGACCATATAAATTACTACTGCCCCTAAAATTATAATTACATCCCTTGATATTACAATAAAACTTACCCAAAGCGGGAATTTCAAAGTCAACCTGCTTATGGGTGATAAAAATATATAGGCGCTCATTAATAAAAGTTTATCCCCCAAAGGATCTAGAATTAACCCTGCCTTTGACTGTAACTTAGCCTTTCTGGCAATAAAACCATCTAACCCATCGGAGATCACCCCTAATATAAAAATAACTAATGCCAGGCTTTTTAAATACCCTCTTTCCGGAGTATAATATACTAAACAGGCAATAAAAAAAGGTACGCTCAAAATCCTAAAGGTTGAAATCTTATTTGCTATGTTCATTTGATTATCCTCATACGCTGAATCGGCCAATAAACAACCCAGGCCAGACCAAGTAAATTTTCCTTAGGGACAAAACCCCAATAACGGCTATCCTTGGAGGAGTTGGAGTTATCACCTAAAACAAAATAGCAATCTTTTGGTATAGTAATTTTTTGCCCCTCCGCTGCAAAATCCCCCCTGTTATAATAGTAGATACGTTTAAAAATAGGCTCCTCTACCGGGCGGTCATTAATATAAATAGTCCCGCTCTTAATCTCTATTGTTTCTCCCGGCAGGCCGACTAATCTTTTAATAAAATCCTTCTTTTTATCTTCCGGATAAACAAAGACCACCACCTCACCCCTTTTTGGAACCCTTAATGCCGGTAGATAAAAATTAAAAAACGGCACCTTAGCTCCATAAATAAACTTATTCACTAATATAAGATCGCCTTCGAGCAAGGTCATGCGCATTGACCCGGTAGGGATCTTAAAAGCCTGCACTATAAAGGCCCTGATAACCATAGCCAGCAGAAAGGCTATGATAATGGACTCAATCCAATCGCGCAATACCGATTTCTTCTTCAAGCTCATATTTTTAATACCTCCAAAAATGCCTCCTGCGGAATTTCTACTTTACCGAATTGTTTGAGTCGCTTTTTCCCTTTCTTCTGAATATCCCAGAGCTTGCGTTTACGGGTGATATCTCCTCCGGAGCACTTGCTCGTAGCATGCTTGCCTACTGGACGCACCTTTTCCGAAGCCAGGATCTGGCTGCCTATTGCTGCCTGAATAACTACCTCGAATAACTGCCGGGGTATAAGCTCTTTTAGCTTGCCTACCAAGAGGTGGGCGCGCGAGGTAGCCTTATCTTTAAACATCAACGAAGAAAAAGCATCGCAAACCTGGCCGTTTAACAAGATATCCAATTTTACCAATCTTGTCGCCAGATACTCCTTAAACTCATAATCCATAGAGCCATAACCACGGGTAATGGATTTAATCCGATCATAAAAATCAACAATGATTTCAGAAAGGGGGATCTGAAAGATTACCTTTACGCGATCCTCGCTTAAATACTCATTTGAGACAAAAACCCCCCTGCGGGATTTTGTAAAATCACATACTGCCTCAATGGAGTCAACCGGGACAATCATTAAAAGGCTGGCATACGGCTCCTGTGCCTCTGCGATATCCTGAAGTGGCGGAAGTTTAACCGGGGTATCTACTTCAATCAGCTGTCCGTCTTTAGTCTTTATGCGATAAACTACATTTGGCACAGTAAGAATAAGATTTAGATTGTATTCGCGCTCAAGCCGCTCCTGAACAATCTCCATATGCAAAAGCCCTAAGAAACCGCAACGAAAACCTGTCCCGAAAGACTGCGAATTCTCCGGTTCGAATACAAAAGAGGCATCGGAAAGTTTTAATTTATCCATGGCATCGCGTAATTCCGGAAAATCCGCCGGGTTGACCGGGTAGATGCCGCAAAAAACCAGAGGCTTAACCTTGCGGTATCCCGGCAAGGCTTCTGAGCAGGGATTTTTTGGCTCAGTAATTGTATCTCCGATAATTACCTCCCGGGGATCGCGCATATTAGCGGTAAAATAGCCCACCTCCCCGCAACTCAAAGAATCCACGCTGGCATATTTCAAATCCTTAAAAACGCCGAGTTCTTCAATTTTATAGATTTTACCGGTATGAAACATTTTTAAATTAGTTTTAGGGGTAATTTGCCCGTCAATAACCTTGACAAATACAACTACCCCTTTAAACGAATCAAAACGGCAATCAAAAATCAAGGCCTTTAATGCGCCATCAATTTGACCGCCGGGCGAGGGGATAGTCTCAACTATCCTGTCAAGAATCTCTATAACCCCCTGACCCTCTTTTGCCGAAGCCAAGATAATCTCATCTTCCTTAAAACCCAAGACCGTTTCTACCTGGGCCTTGACTCTGGCCACATCCGCAGAAATAAGATCAATCTTATTGATCACCGGAATAACCTGAAGGTTATTTTCTAAAGCCAGATAATAATTAGCCACGGTCTGCGCCTCTATGCCTTGTCCTGCATCCACCACAAGTATAGCGCCCTCGCAGGCGGCCAGAGATTTAGAAACCTCATAAGTAAAATCCACATGTCCGGGGGTATCAATAAGGTTTAAGACATACTCTTGGTTGAACCTCTTTGAAAAATAGCTCAGCCTGACCATGGAGGCTTTAATCGTAATCCCACGCTCCTTTTCCAGCTCCATATCATCGAGTAGCTGATCACCTTTATGCCTGACATCAACAGCCCCGGTTAATTCCAATATCCGGTCAGCTAAAGTAGATTTTCCGTGGTCAATATGTGCAATAATTGAGAAATTTCTAAGTAATGACCTATCCATTTATCTTGCATAACTCCAGAATTTTATCCACAACCCCTTCTATTGAAAGCTGGGTTGTATCAATATAAATTGCGTCTTCAGCTTTGCGCAGCGGGGAAACCTCGCGGGTAGAATCAATTTTATCCCGGTTGGTGAGATCTTTTGCCACGTCCTCTTCGGCAATATTATGGTTTACCGCTTTTAACTCCTTAAAACGCCGGTCCACCCGTACCTGCGCAGAAGCATCAATAAAAAACTTCCTCTCGGCATGCGGGAAAACTACCGTACCAATATCCCTGCCCTCTAAAACACAATCTCCTTTTTCCCCAAGCTCTCTTTGCATTTTAACCAATATCTGCCTGACCCATTTAATTTTAGAGACATCCGAAACTACCTGGGTAATGCGTGGCTGGCGGATCTCCAGAGAAACGTCTTTTCCGTCAAGAATGATGTTTAAGGACCCGTCGGGATTATTACGCAGGTCAATAGTAGAATTTAAAGCCAGCGCATTAATTTTATCCTCATCGTGAATATCGATTTTGTTTTCCAGTACCTTTAAAGTCAGTGCCCTATACATTGCACCGGTATCAATATAAAGAAAACCCAATCTTTTAGCTAAGATTTTAGCTACCGTGCTTTTTCCCGCTCCGGCTGGCCCATCAATAGCAACAATCATCCTAACATCTCTCTTTTTTTCCTGGCGGATAAAAGTTTTTTTACTAAAAGCTTTTTATTTTGTTTCTCCAGGGAAAGTTTTAAGGCGGCAATCTTGGTTTGGAAGGATGACAAGGCTTGCAGAAGATTCTTTCGGTTGCTTATAAATACCTCGCTCCAGAGATGCGCATCTGAAGCAGAAATACGCGTAGAATCCCTTAAGCCAGTAGAACCTAAATTTAAGAACTTAGGAGGTATGGCCTCGATTAAAGAAAAGGCAACCGCATGAGGAAGATGGCTGGTAAATGCTAAAATCTGGTCGTGCCTTTTAGGGGAAAGAATGAGTACCCGGCTGCCGAGTTTGCGCCAAAAAAGAATAACTTTACGCAAAACCTTTTGCTCTGTCTTAGGCGAAGGCGTAATAATGCAGGCAGAGCTCCTAAAAATACCCGCCTGAAGGTTAAGCGCTCCCCTTTTCTCTGAACCTGCCAGAGGATGGCAACCGATAAAATTAGGAATTACGCCTTGTATTTTTGAGACAATCACATCTTTAGTACTGCCCACGTCAATAACTATACAATCCTTCTTTATTTGTTTTGAAATCTTGAACGCAATATCAATGATAGTATTTACCGGGGTTGCCAGTATAATAAGATCCGCATCTTTTACCACCGCTAAAGATGTGCCCACATAATCAATCGCCCCCGCTTTTTTAGCTAATCTGGCATTCTTCAGGTGACGGCTTAATCCGGTAATCTGAGAAACCAGATGCTGCTTTTTTAAAGCAAGACCCAAGGAGCCTCCGATTAAACCCGTTCCGATAATCACCGCCTTCTTAAACAGCTTCATATAACCTCTCTCCCTACTGCATTAGCGATCTTTTTAAGTTCGCCCATAAGGCTAGAGAACTTATCCGGGATAAGCGACTGTTCGCCATCAGAAACAGCCTCCTCTGGGTGATTATGCACTTCAACAATTAAACCATCGCAACCAGAAGCAACACCTGCCTTAGCCAAGGCCGCAACCAATCCCCATTTACCCGCAGCATGCGAAGGATCTATAATAATCGGCAGGTGCGATAACTGCTTAGTAACTGGAATCGCGCTTATATCTAAAGTATTGCGCGTAGAATCTTCAAATGTGCGAATACCGCGCTCGCAAAGAATTACTGAAAAATTTCCGCCGCTTAATATATATTCAGCAGACATAAGCATGTCCTTAACAGTAGATGCCATCCCGCGTTTTAAAAGCACAGGTTTTTTAGTAGCCCCCACCTCTTTTAGTAGATTAAAATTTTGCATATTCCGGCAACCGATTTGCAGTATATCTACGTAATTGGCCACCAGATCCACGTCGCGGCTATCCATTACCTCGCTTACTGTAACCAAACCCAAATCATCTCCCACTTTTTTAAGCATCTCCAACCCTGCTTTACCTAACCCTTGAAAGCTATACGGAGAGGTTCTGGGTTTAAACGCCCCGCCGCGAAGCACGCTTGCCCCAGCCTGTTTTACCCTGCCGCCAATCTCATACAAACGATCAATATTCTCAATTGAACATGGCCCGGCCATAACTACCAAAGCCTTACCGCCGATTTTTACTCCTTTGCCTAGCTCAATTACAGAATCCTCTTTTTTAAATTCGCGGGAAACTAAACGAAACGGTGAAAGAACAGGGATAACCTTCTCAACCCCCGGGAAAACCTCCAGCGGGGTAACCCGCAAAATATCCTCCGGGCCGATAACCCCGATAATAGTTCTCTCTGACCCCTTGGAAACATGGGGTGTTAAACCTAAATTTTTTACCTTGTCAATTATATGGCTGACCTCTGCTTCGGTTGCTTCTGGCCTCAATACAATAATCATCAGATCTTCTCCTTGCCCACAAGGGCACACCGGCCACTCCATTAAGGCCGGGTGTAAGCCCACAAGGGCACACCGGCCACTCCATTAAGGCCGGGTGTAAGCCCACAAGGGCACACCGGCCACTCCATTAAGGCCGGGTGTAAGCCCACAAGGGCACACCCGCGCAACTCCGCTTAAGTGCGGGGTGTTAGTACCTTCCTCAATACGCGGATAAATCTTTCGTTTTCCTTCTGCGTACCGATGGTTACGCGAATAAAATCTTTTAACCCATACTGTTTCATATCGCGAACGATCACTCCAAATTTAAGCATAGCCTTGAACACCTCAAGGCCATCCCTGCCTGTATCAATCAGAATGAAATTTGCTACCGAAGGTAAAAAACCTAACCCCATTTTAGAAAGCTCCTGATAAATGAAATCTTTGCCTTTTAGAACCAGACGGCGTGTCTTCTTAAGGAAATCTTTATCATCCAAAGCAGCCAATCCCCCTGCCTGAGCAAGAATATTAACATTAAAAGGCTGCCTTACCCTTTCCATGTAGGCAACAAGCTCGCGCCCTGCAATAGCATAGCCCAGGCGTAAACCTGCCAAACCATATCCCTTGGAAAGAGTCTTAAGGATAATTACCTTTTCCTTCTTTCTCAGATAGCTTAAGGAATCCGGGTAATCATCAACATCAATAAATGTATCATATGCCTCATCAAAAATAACTATTGCTGTTTCAGGCAGGGCGCTCAAGAAATCCGCGACTTCATATTTAGTCACATACGTACCGGTGGGATTATTGGGGTTGGCGATAAAAACCAGCTTTGTTTTTTTATCCACTAATTTCAACATCGCCCCTAAATCATATTTAAAATAACGCAATGGCGCCTTCCTTATCTTGCGGTCGTTCACCTGGGCAATAATCTCGTATTCCAAGAAAGTAGTATCTGCGGTAACGATATTTTCATCCGGCTCTACAAATGTTTTAATCAGCACATCAATAAGTTCATCAGAACCGTTACCCAAAACAAAGTTCTCTGGCTCAAGGGAGAAATATCTGGCCAGCCGCTTCTTCAGATAAAACCCCTGGGCATCCGGATAGCGGTTGATTTCGCATAGACATCTCTTTATCGCGCTGGCTGCCTTAGGTGAAGGCCCCAGCGGATTCTCGTTAGAGGCTAGCTTAATCACCTGGCGTAAACCCAGCTGCCTTTTAGTTTCTTCTATGGGCTTTCCAGCAACATAGGGTTTTATATTTAAAACACTACCACGCACTAATTCTTTCACCTTTGATTACTCTCCTACGGGATAAGATCCCAATATTTTTAAATACGTGCACCTGCGTTCCAATTCAGTCAGAGCCTTTTTTATTTTATAGTCATCCTGATGACCTGAAATGTCAACAAAGAAATAATACTCCCAAGCCTTCTTTTTTGAAGGACGAGACTCGATCTTTGTAAGATTAACCCCATATTTGCGAAAAGGCAAGAGCATTTCATATAAAGCACCCACGCGGTCTTTGATTGAAAATAGTAAAGAGGTTTTATCATGGCCTGTACGCGCAGCAACATTCTTGCCTACAACCAAAAAGCGCGTGATATTACGCAGGGAATCCTGAATGCCATAAGCTAATACCTTTAAGCCATAGGCCTTAGAAGCAAGAAGAGAAGCAATCGCCGCGCTATTCTTTTCTTTCTTTGCCAACTCCGCTGCCCGGGTAGTGCTGGAAACATCCACCAACTCGGCATTAGGCAAATTCTTCTGCAGCCAGATGCGACATTGGCCAAAGACTTGGGGATTAGAATAAATCTTGCGAATTTTATCCCTTGCGCAATTAGCTAATAAATTATGCGAAACATTCAAAATTACCTGCGAACAAATCTTTAACTCTGAATCAACCAGCATATCCAAGGTATGCGTCACAGCCCCTTCGATAGAATTTTCAACAGGCACCACCCCATAATCTGCGGCACCCCTTTCTACCTCAAGAAACACCTCCGGGATACTCCCGCAGGCAACAAAGTTCATCTGCGAACCAAACCTTTTTAAAGCCGCCAGATTACTGAACGACGCCTGCGGCCCCATATAAGCTATTTTTAAAACTCTTTCCAAGGCAAGGCTTGCTGACATAATTTCACGGTAGATAGCTTCGAGGGCGCTCTTTTTTAAAGGCCCTTTGTTTAAACAGCTAACTCTGCGCAAAACTTGCATCTCTCTTTCGGGGGAATAAATACTCCTGCCAGTATTTATCTTTTCCTTGCCGATATCCTTAGTTATTTCAGCGCGTAGATTTAACAGCCTGATTAGCTTGCGATCCAGCATATCAACCTTCTTACGCATTTTGTCCAGGGTCATCTTTAACCTCCGCATTAATCTCAGGTAGTGGTTCAATATCAGCCTTCTCCTCCACCTCATTTGCCATGGCCGTAAAATCATCCATCTTAGGAAGGTCATCTAAAGACTTTAAACCGAAATGCTCCAAGAACTGCCGGGTAGTGCCATAAACAAAAGGCCTGCCAGGAATCTTTTTTCTTCCGCAGATACGAATCAGGTTTTTATCCAGAAGACTCTTCATCACGCCATCTACGTTCACATTTCTTAAAGACTCGATCTCCGTCCTGGTCAGCGGCTGCTTATAGGCAATAATTGCCAGGCTTTCAAGGGCAGGCTTGGATAATTTATCGCTAAAGCGGCATTTAAAAAGTTTCTTTAAAAACGGGGCAAAGGCGCCAGAGGTAATCATCTGAAAACCCCCGGCAATCTCGGCTATGCGTAAACCCCGATTCTGCGATTCATATTCGCTCCTTAACTCTTCGATGCCTTTACGCACCGTGGCTGACTCCGAGATATTTAATACTTTTTTTATCTGCTCGATGGTCAGCGGTTTATCCGAAGCAAAAATCAACGCCTCAATAACAGATTTCAAGTTATTTTCTTCCATATTATTTTAAGCGCCTTTGTTTATAAACCAGATTTAGTAATTCTTCTGTGGTAGCCACATGTGTGTTTGATTCAAGAACTTTCTTAATCATCCCTAATGCTTCCGTTCTTTTATACTCCAGTTGCAATAATACATCTAAAGCCTCTTCAGATATATCTTTTTCCCCCGCCCTTACCTGAACCTGACGATCCTGGATTAATCCGAATTTACCAACTTTATTCTGCAGCTTAGCCACAATCTCTTTAGCCCTCTGCTCGCCTATGCCGGGTAGGGATTTAAGAAAAACCACATCGCCTTCATCTATCGCCTTGGCAATTAAGGAGATGGGTTTATTCAGGGCCTTAAGCGCGGCGCGCGGGCCGATCCCTGAAACAGTAATAAAGATCTCAAAGAAATCCTTTTCCACCTGATTTAGAAATCCAATGAGCACCGGTACGCTTTTGGCCTGTTCGACCTGATAATAATGGTAAGTTAGTAAGCTAACTCTGCCATCCTTATCCGTAGACTCATCAATGCGCTGCATGACACAGGCTGGAATAAAAATATCATAACCTATCCCGCCTAAATCCAAAACTAAAAAGTTTGTTCCTTTTTCTGAGATCTTTCCCGTAATCCTAGAAATCATATTTTTGACTTTATAATATAACTATGTGCTATAGCCAGAGCTAAAGCATCAGTAACATCCATATAGCGCGGTAACGATCTTAATTGTAAGATGCTGGCGACCATTCTCTGCACCTGGGCTTTAGAAGCCAGCCCTTTTCCTACTATTGCCTTCTTTATGCGTGTTGCGCTATATTCAAAAAAAGCTATGCCTTTGCTTGCTGCTGCCAGACAAATCACCCCTCTTGCCTGGCCCAAAACATATGATGTCGCAGGATGCCGATAATGTGAATATATTTTCTCAAGCACTAGACACTGGGGCTGTGTATCTTCTATCAGCTTAATAATTCCGCAGTATATTTTGTCTAGCCGCTTTGAGGTATCCTCTTTTGCCTGAGTTTGAATTATCCCCGCCTCAAGCAAAACTAATTGACCCCCTTTATTCTGGATAACGCCATAACCTGTAATCGCTAAAGCAGGGTCAACTCCCAAAATAATCATTCTTCAGAAGCAACCTCATTCATAATTTCATCAGGAATATCAAAATTAGCATAAACCTGCTGCACATCATCATGCTCTTCCAGGGCCTCCACTAAAGCTAGAACCTGTTTTGCTTCATTACCCGTAACTTTAACAGTAGAGGAAGGAATCATGGTTAACTCTGCATCCTCCCACTTTACCCCTTTATCCTGGAGCGCCTGTTTAACCTTTTCCAAATCCTGTACGGCAGTATAAATCTCATATAGATTATCTTCGTGCCGCATATCTTCGGCTCCGGCATCCAAAACAATATTCATAAGCTCATCTTCCTTGATTTTATCTTTTGCCACAGAAATATACCCTTTTTGAGTAAACATCCAGCTAACCGAACCTGCGCCAGCCATATTCCCGCCTCTTTTCGATACAATATTACGTAATTCAGCGGTGGCGCGATTCTTGTTGTCCGTAAGCGAATCAATTAAAATCGCAACGCCACCCGGGCCATAAGCCTCATACATTACCGCCTCATAAACTACTCCGGGAAGTTCGCCGGTTCCTCGTTTAATCGCCATCTTCACGTTATCCGAAGGCATGTTAGCTTCTTTGGCCTTTTGCATTATTGCGCGCAGCCGGGGATTACTATCGGGATTACCGCCACCATCCCTGGCTACCACAGTGAGCTCTTTGATAATTTTTGTAAAGGTGGCTCCTCTCTTAGCATCCGCTATGCCCTTTTTACCTTTATTCGTCTTCCATTTCGAATGACCTGACATAATAACCTCCTCTTGAACTCAATTAATAGTTAACCAATTAATTATAATTGTATTTTTTATTAAGCAGGCAGAATAAGCCGGGTTCTGTCTTGATGCGAGTTTGCGCATCGATTAGTGACTATTCCTCTCAATCAGCGCGTCACCGCGCTGACTTTAGCAGCTTACCCGAGATTGTCTTCCGCTTAAAGCGCGGAAAGCGCGCCGGATCAGCGCTCATCTCCTATTCTACCTTGCTCCACGCAGAGATTGCCGCGTTTCACCTCGCTAGCCTTTTGAGCTGCTACTCGTCTCTGTGGCTCTAATCCGCATGTCTATTCAACAAGGATGGGGATTACCCATTGCGTTATCCTCTGGAGCCCGGACTTTCCTCCCTATTTACATAGGGCAGTCACATTCTGCCTGCTTATTGTCAAAGATTATTTCTTAACCTATTCTTAATCGCCTGGGTTGCTAATTTATCTGCACAAGCATTATTCTCCCGCGGGATATACTTAACCACGGTTTTCTCAAAACCCGCTAAAAGATGCATTGCCCTTTCATATAAGGCTATTAATCCCCCATGCCTAACTTTATAGATCCGGTTTATCTGTCTAGCCATTAGCTGACTGTCGGTATTGATTTCTAAACTTCCAGCTTTTAATAATAAGGCCTCCTCAAGCGCATAGATAAGCGCGGTGTATTCGGCTATATTATTTGTAGTCTTACCGATATAACTTGAGATACGCTTGAGCACTTTACCATTACGATAAATTACAATACCCACACCACTGTGACCGGGGTTACCCTTTGAAGCACCATCAACATAAATCTCTAGGCAGCTCATTCTTTGATGTAAAAAATACGATTGCACACTTCACAGGTAATAATATGTTCATACATCTTAATCAAATTGATCACCTGGGGTGGCACTAACATATGGCATCCGCCGCAAGAATTATCTACAATCGTAACAATTGCCAAGCCATCCCTGCTTAAAAGTATCCTTTCGTACTCCGACAACATCTTGGAGTCAATCCCCGGGGTGACTTGTTTTCTTTGTGCCTGCAGCTGGTTTAAGCGATCATCAATATCTTTTATGCGTAATTCAACCTTTTGCTTCTGCTCAAGAAAAATCTTTTCTTCTCCCTTAAGTTTTTGGTTCTCTTGGTCAATCTGCGCCTTTATTTTATCTGAGTCCTCAAATGAAATAAGGATCTTCTCTTCAATTAAAGAACCATCCGCCTTGGTATCTGCAATCTGCTGCAGCATGGTTTGAAATTCCTTGTTCGTTTTTAAAGAATACAGCTGAGCCTGAAGCTTTTTTACTGCCTCGGCATTAGTAGCAAGCTCAAGCTCCTTCTCTTTACGCTGTTTTTGTAGTTCAAGTGAAGACTTTTCAAGGGCAGCCAGATTCTCTTTTTTCGCCTCAAAAGATTCCTGCATAGCCTTTATTTCTAAAGGCTTGGCCTCTTTTTCGTTTTTCAAAGCGTAGATCTCGCTGTCCAATTCTTGCAGCTTAACTAAAGCAACAATCTGCGCCTTGAGATCGATTGTAGCCAACTTGCCTCCTGTATTTAGCCTGTAAACAAATCGAGGGCTTAAACCTAAACCCTAATAATTAAAATGGGCGCAATAGGACTCGGACCTATGGCCTCTACAATGTGAATGTAGCGCTCTAACCAACTGAGCTATGCGCCCTGTGCCCATAGAAATTGATACTGGGCCCACAGGGACTCGAACCCCGGACCAATTGATTATGAGTCAACTGCTCTAACCGACTGAGCTATGGGCCCTAAGAATAATACTATATATTACTATTTTTAGCGGATTTTAGCAAGTTAAAAAGGTATTATTTTTCTTGCTTAATAACGGCAAGGAAGTTATTTACGATGCGCGGGTCAAACTGAGTTCCAGAAGCCTTCTTAATCATTTCTATAGCCTTAGCCTTACTAAAAGCCTTATGATACGGCCGGTCGCTGGTTAAGGCCTGATAAACATCGGCAATAGCAATAATCCTAGCCCCCATAGGAATATCTTCCCCTTTTATTCCGCTAGGATACCCCTTCCCATCCCATCTTTCATGGTGATAGAAGATAAAGGGGATTAAGGCATGCAAAAACTGGATAGGCCTTATTATATCAGCACCGATCTGAGGATGCTTCTTAATCTCCTCAAACTCCTTTTTATTAAGTTTACCTTTTTTAAGCAGGATGTTCTCGCTAATACCGATCTTTCCTAAATCATGGAGCATAGCCGCCTGTTTAATCAACTCCACTTCCTCCCTGGGAAGATTTAAACACTTGGCAATCTCCGTAGCATAATGCACTGTGTTTTCAACATGTTCACCGGTATAGTGGTCTTTTAATTCAATGGTCTTGGCAAACGCAAAGATTGATTCTGTCAAACCCTGTTTTGATTTCATGGTAAGTTTGTCAATTGTCTTCTTTAGGCTTTTCACCCCGACTAACTTGGCACCCTTTCCTTTCTTGGCAGCATTACTCAGATCTGAGGTAGAATAGGCTCGATTCCCCCCATGCTCTTTAGCTTTATTAAGTACTGTGTTTGCTAAATTAACTAAATCTGTGCCGCTTTTTGCCCTATCCTCCGGGAAAGAAACTGCTGCCAAACTTAACTTTAATCTTACGCTATGTTTCTTATTTCCGAAATTAAGAAAACTTAATGACTCCTGTAATCTCTGCGCCATATTAAAAGCTAAATCTCTATTTAGCCTTGGCGAAATAATTAAGAACTCTTCTCCGGAATAACGTATGAGAGTATCATAACGCCTTACCATACGCTTTAGCTGCCTAGCCAACTGTTTTAAAACCAGATCCCCGAAAACAATACCATAAACGTCATTTATGGACTTAAAATAGTCAATATCGAGAATAATAATCGCCAAGCTATGGGCAAACCTGCGCGTACGATGAAACTCTACCTCCACAACATCCTGCAGATAACGGCGATTATAGAGCCCGGTTTGCGAATCAACTAGGGAGATACTCTTTAACTTCTCATAGGATTTAAGCAGCTCTTGGTGAAGCTTAGTTTTATCCAATTCTGCTTTTTTATGCAAGGATACCTCTTGCAAAAGATCTGCCGTTCGTTCCTCGACAATCTCTTCCAGATGTTCTCGGTAACGCCGCAACCCTTCTTCAATCTTTATTCTTTCGCTTATATCAACATTTACCTCAGCAACCAGCCACTCGCCATTTTCATCTTTAAAAGGTATAGTGGTTACGGAAATCGGCCGGTTGCCTTCTTTAACCAGTATCTCCTGGCTGACTACAGTCTTTTTCGTCTTAAACGCCTTATCTATTGCGCAATCGGAGCAAGGAGCCTTGCGGTCCATAAAATATTCAAAACATTGCCTGCCCTCCCAGGGCCCATATACCTTTGCCCACTCCGGGTCAATGTAGCGAATGTAATAATTCTTATCGATAATATCCAACCCGGTTTTAGTTGCCCCGAGTATAAATTCAATTTGTTGACGCAATTTCTTAGCCTGTAGCTCCGCAGACTCTTTTGATTTAACTTCTGACTCTAATTGTTTTGTACGCTGCTCAACTAAGCTCTCTAACTTCTCACGGTAAACCTGCAACTCTGCTTCGTAAGCTTTATTCTCGGTAATATCGCGATTGCTGGCTCGGCGACCAAGCAATACGCCATCCTTATCATAAACCGGAACGCATATATGGCTGACCCAGCGAATCTGGCCCAGGCGGTCAATTATGCGAAAATCCGTTTCTAGCTTTACGCATGTCTGAACTGCGATTTTTACTTTCTCGCTAAGCGCTTTAGCATCATCCGGATGCACGATTTTATCAATTAAACCCGGATCATTTAAGAAATCTTCCTGCCTGTATCCGGTGATACGTTCGCAGGAAGGAGAAACATAAATCATCTTATTGTCCACGCCTTGCCAATATTCCCAGTCATAGGTAAAATCAGCAATAGTGCGGAATTTCTCTTCGTTTTTACGCAATGCCTCTTCAGCAATTTTGCGGTCGGTTATGTTACGCACATATTCAATCACCCCTACCAGCTGCTTTGTTTTCTGGTCAAACATGGGGAAACTATAAAGATCGAGATAACCCACGATCTTCTTATCCTTGTCATGCAGAGGAGAAACAATATACGCTGGCTGATGGGTGCGCAGGGTCTCTTTTACCGGACAAACATCACAAGCCTGGCTTCTGCCATGATAGGCCTCATAGCACTTTTTGCCCACAATAGGCATGCTATGCGCATACCATTTCTCCATCGCCGGGTTAACGCGTAAAACATTCATCTCGGTATCTGAAACACTAACCCCGTCCTGAATGCTGGTAAATACACTATTCAAAAAACTCCCTGCGTTAAGCAATTCTTCTTCGATTTTTATGCGTTCTTTTATCTCCTTGCGCAGACTCTCATTAAGGCTGGTTAATTCTGCAGTTCTCACTTTTACCCTGATTTCAAGCTCAGAGCGGATATCCCTCTGTTTTTCCTCCTCCTTCTTACGCTGCGAGATATCCCTAGCTATACCGGTTGTACCAATCACATTGCCCTGATCATCAAAAACCGGAGTCTTAATCGTCTCAATCCACTGCTCGCTGCCATCTTTATTCACCAATCTTTCTTCTACGAATTTACGCTTTTTACTTTTTATTACCTCCTGATCATCGGCACGGTAACTTTCTGCTAAATCCCTGGGCCAAATTTCCAGGTCGGTTTTACCTACAAGCTCATCCGGCCTAAAACCACAGGCTCGACCAAAAGCCTCATTGACCACAATAAATCTGCTTTGAATGTCTTTAAGCCAGGCTATATCCGGGATATTATTCAGGATAGCTTCTTGCTGAAGCTCTATATTGCGCAGTTTAGAAAAGGCTATATCAGACCTATCCTTAAGGTCTTGCAGTCTGACCAGTTCATCGCGGCTTATCTTAATTTTATCTTCCTGTTCTTGATTTCTCATTTTTAATCAAATAAATAGGCAGCCATCCGGATAAGATGACTGCCTAAACAAATAATTTCAAAAGACATGCCAGCCACTTACCGATATATAATTTAATACTCCCTCTGGTGTGCTAGGGTCATATCCATAAAAGAACGCAATCTGCGCGAGCGCGAAGGATGACGCAGTTTCTTAAGCGCCTTAGCTTCAATCTGCCTGACCCTTTCGCGGGTAACCTTAAAAACATTACCTACCTCCTCTAAAGTACGCGAAGAGCCGTCAGTAATACCAAAACGCAGGATAAGAATCTTTTTTTCCCTCTCGGTTAAAGTACTTAAAGCAGAGTTCATTTCATCTTTTAACATTGAGCGCACAGTCTCATTTGCAGGGGAAACTGCCTTTTTATCTTGTATAAAATCGCCAAAATGCGTATCCCCTTCATCTCCAATAGGCATTTGCAAGGAAATAGGCTCCTGGGCAATCTTTAATATAGATTTTATTTTACCCTGCGGAAAACGCATCTTATGCGCAATCTCTTCAGGCGTAGGTTCACGTCCATTCTTCTGCACAAAAACCCTTGAAAAACGGATTATCTTGTTGATTGTTTCAGTCATATGCACAGGTATTCTAATGGTACGCGCCTGATCGGCAATTGATCGAGTAATAGCCTGGCGAATCCACCAGGTAGCGTAAGTGGAAAATTTATAACCGCGCTTATATTCAAATTTCTCCACAGCGCGCATAAGCCCGATATTACCCTCTTGGATCAAGTCAAGAAAAGAAAGCCCCCGGTTAGTATATTTCTTGGCAATACTTACAACCAGCCGCAGGTTTGCCTCAACTAATTTCTTTTTTGTGCGGCTAAACCTAAGATGAGTAGATTTTATCAGCTTCATCTGTTCCTTGATTTTACTGTATGGCTCGGCAATCTCTTTAATTATCTGTAATTTCCGCTCCCTATTTGCCCTGCCTAAACGTTTCATATGCTCTAACTCGCGGAGCAAAGTATTGAGTTTACGAACAGCTGCCTCAATGACAGAGGTAGTAAAGTTAAGCTGCAGGATAAGATTAATAATGTTGCTTTCGCTGCGCGAATGCTTGGCCTTTGCTAAAAAACGCTTAAATCTGCTGATAACACTATTCTTCTTGATCTTGATATCCTCCTTAACTACCTCTTCCATATTTATTTTATCTTCCAGGATATCATTGGCAACAGCCAAGACTTCATTACGCGCAAATTTAGTAACCAAGACTGCACGCTTAAATTTATCTTCTGCCTCCTCAATCTTCTTAGCCAGCTCAATTTCATTTTCACGGCTCAAAAGCGAGATAGAACCCATTTGCTTCAAATACATCTTTACCGGATCATCCAAAGGCATAAAGCGCTCTTCGCTTTTAAGCTGTTCGGTCAACAATTCATCGCGCGCCTGAACCAGCCCCTGCTTATCCTGTTGCGCCCTGTTTACGGATAAGCCTGCATCTGCCTCGCCTTCAACTACCTGAATATCTTCATTTCCCAATAATTCAAAAAGATGGTCTATTGCCACGGTGCTTGAAAGATCCTCAGGCAAAAGGTCATTCACTTCATCGTAAGTAAGGAACCCCTTGCGCTTGCCTAAGGCAATTAACTTCTCCATATCTTTGGTGGGTTGCTCTCTCTTCTTCATCCTTTAGTCGCCTTTCTTTATTAAATTATGAAATTCCTTAATAAGACTATTTAGTTTTTGTTCATCTCCCAAAGATTGAGCGCTTTTTATCTGTATATGCAGATGCTCCCTTTGAGATTTTAACCTTTGCACCTTAATGCGCATAATACAATCGTTGACCGCCTTTTCCCTTTCCTCCCCCAAAAGCTCAGGCATAAACATAGACTCACAGACAAGCTGGCTGGCATCATCTTCGCTAAAGTAATTCATCAGGATGCTGGGCTCTATATTCTTGCCCTGGGTGAACAAATCATGCATGAGTGAAACAATTTTTGCGGTACGTAAATCCGCAAAATCAGCGGGTGAAAGCTCCTGCATTATCCTCTCAATCAATTCTTTCTCCTCAAGCATAAACTTGATCAAAAGCTTCTCTGCCGGATTAATCTCCGAGACGGATCTTTTGACGCCCAAGCCTTCCTCTGAACAAAGAGCAGCATTTGGTTTTAATTTATTTAATTCTTCGAGTATATAATGCTCATCTATCTTGATCTCCTCCGCAAGACGCTTAATATACTCACCCCTAAGAATTGCGTTATCGAACTTATTAATGGTTGAAAGCATTTCACTGGCAATCTTACTTTTACCATGCGCATCCATTATATTATAACGCTGCTTTAAAACTTCCAGCTTATAATCAAAGAGGCTTTTGGCATTTTGGATCTTACCTCTAAGGCTGTTAACACCATCCTTGCGCACTAGAGCATCAGGATCCATCCCTTTAGGAAGAGGAACCACCCTCACATTCATTCCCTCTTCAATGAGCATATCCAAACTTCTTAAGGTAGCTATTTCGCCAGCAGTATCACCGTCATAAATCATTACTACATTGTGAGTATAACGCTTAAGCAATCTAATCTGCTCTAAGGTAAGTGCCGTCCCCTGAGAAGCCACAATATTCTTTAACCCTTCCTGATATGGAATCATAAAATCCAGGTAACCCTCTACAATGATCGCAAAATCATTTTCCCTTATATGGTCTTTGGATAAATTCAAACCAAAAAGATTCCTTCCCTTAATATAAACCGGAGTTTCCGGGGAGTTAATATATTTAGGCAGGGTTTTATCCAGTACTCTGGCACCAAAACCGATTACCCTGCTTCGGATATCAAAGATCGGAAAGATAATCCGGTTGCGAAAACGATCATAATATCCTCCTGCGTCTTTGGCTAAAATCAGACCGGCTTTTTCCATTAGAGATAGGCTGATATTCTTTGACCTTAAATAATTAATCAGTCCTTCCCAGTGTGAGCCCGCTAGACCCAGATGAAATTCTTTAATTGTCGCAAGCTTAATTCCTCTATGCAAAAGATAATCCCTGAAGGCAAGCGCCCCGGGAGCATTGAGATTATTTTCATAGAAATTCAAGGATAATTCATTGATTTTGTAAAGTTGCGTATTTAAACTTGCCTGCCTTGCTATCTCGGGCTTATTTTGCTCAGGTAAAATAAGCCCTATCTTTTTTGCCAGCACCTCAACTGCCTCGGGAAACTCCATGCGCTCATGGCGCATTAAAAATCTAAAAGCATTGCCTGATTCGCCACAACCAAAACAATGATAAATCTGGCGCTCCGGAGAAACCATAAAAGACGGGGTCTTTTCGTGATGAAACGGACAATTGGCCCTGAAATTACGGCCGGCTTTTTTAAGCGGGATATAGCCAGAAATAATTTCCACTATATCTACTCGACCAAGTATATCTTCTAACAAACTTTCGGGTATACGCGCAGACATCTTATCCTCTTTTAATTCTGGTAAAACCAGAGCAGGCAACTACCGAAAACTGCTCTTTTGCCGATCTTTCTATATTATCCAGGAGTAAATTTAATCCCAGCGTATCGCTGGATATGTGCCCGGCAATAACAACGTTAAGATTGGCATCTTTAACCTTCTTAAAGTGCTCCTCGCTTAAATGCATGGAGACCAAAGTCCTCACCCCCGCTTTATACAACCTGCCAAAAACATCTTTTGAACCCTCTGTGCCTCCTGTCATTTCAAGCAAGATTTTACCTACCGATCTCTTTGCATTGCCCAAGATTATGCGCGGACCAGCGCCAAACCTATCTGCAATCTGATACTCAGGAATAGTTTTTAATATCTTTACCACATCTTTAACCAAAAGGGGTGTGGTGGACCTCTGCTTAAAAAGTTTGTCTAAAAACCTATAGACATGATTATCGGCAGGAGTATGTAAATTCATAAAAGGTAGATTTAAAAGCCTAGCTGCATCTACCGGACGGGTATGATTTTGCGATAGTACCCTGCGCTCTACCTCCTGCATCCTTTCCTCAAGCAGCCGGGAAGCTGTTTTATAGGCAACCCCTGCCTGTTTTAATAAATCCACCTGCAGCCGCATAACCTCATGCAAGCCCGTATAGGCCCTACCCTCTGGATGGTGCGCAACTACCAAATCTAAGCCTTCTTTGCTGCGCAAGCGGTCAGCAAGCAGCAGCTCAGCAACTTCAATATCAATACCAACCATGATCTTCTTGATTTCGGTATCGAGCTTGCCGAAAAGGATTGCCGAATCTTGAAAAGAAGTAATCCCCTGCTTATCCCTGCGCGGATCAGCAGAGCGGCCAAAACGCACCGCCTGATTATAAAAATCTATTAATTTCATTTTCTGGTAGAATTACTGCCTGCTTCGTTAACAATAGAGTTAGGTTTTTCTTGCGGAGAGAATTTTGAGAAAATATTCTCCCAGATCCAGTTATATGTTTGAGCAGAAACTGAAGAAAACCTGCTGCCCAGATAGGAATATTTAACCGCAGTACTTAAATAACTTACACTTGAGATCAATAATATGTAAACTAATAGGCCGATAGTAAAATAAGCCCTTGCTACGCCCAAAATAAGACCTCCATATCTGTTAAGTTTAGGAGCAGCCTCCATCTTCATAAAACGGTAGAAGGTGCTGCGCAAAAGCACAAAGCCCAGGTAGCTAACTATGCCCAAGATAATGAAGATTACAAAATCCAAGAACTCTAATGGTATATTGCTGGGGATATAGCGGCGCCGGATAATATCAGAAAGCGCAGTGTAATAATGGGAGGCAATATAGACTGCAAATATTACGCCTAAAAGCTTGAAAAGCTCAATAGCCAACCCTGTTTTAATAGCAATGTAACATATTCTAAATAATATAATTAGGACAACTATATCCAGGAAATTAAACTGCTTTATAGCGTTTATATCCATTATATCCTCCTATTATTGAAATATTTGAAAGTATAACATATATTGAGCCAGCTTGTCAAGGAAAGGGCTTTCTTTTATCCCTTAAACCAGGAGATGGTACGCTCAAGCCCATCTTGCAGGTTAACGGTTGGTTTCCAGGATAGCAACTTTTTAGCCTTACTGATATCCGGCTGGCGCTGGCGGGGATCATCAACAGGAAGCTGTTTATAGATAATCTTGCATTTCGACCGGGTAATCTTTAAAACAAGCTTTGCTAGCTGCAATATAGTAAACTCATCAGGGTTGCCTAAGTTTACCGGCGCATTTATATTTGAATGCATTAGACGTATCAAGCCTTCTAGTAAATCATCTATGTAGCAAAAACTTCGCGTCTGTTGGCCGCTGCCATAAACCGTTAAAGGTTTATTCTTGATTGCAGAAAATATAAAGTTAGGCACTACCCTGCCGTCATTATGGCGCATCCTGGGGCCATAGGTATTAAAAATACGGGCGATCTTTGTATTAAGTCTGTGCACGCGGTGGTAAGCCATGGTAATGGCCTCAGCAAAACGCTTAGATTCATCATAACATCCGCGTACCCCCACAGGATTGACATTGCCCCAATAATCCTCCTTTTGCGGATGCCGCAATGGGTCTCCATAAACCTCAGAAGTAGAAAAAAGAAGGAATGCGGCATTTTTTTCTTTGGCTAAACCTAGGGCATTGTGCGTACCTAATGAACCCACCTTTAAGGTCTGAATCGGAAAATCCAGATAATCTTTAGGAGAAGCTAGCGAAGCGCAATGCAAAACATAATCAATTTTACCGGGAAAATGAATGTAAGTTGAGACGTTATGCTTGCTAAACCTGAAATCTTTATGTTTAAATAACTCCCTGATATTTTCCTCTGACCCGGTGACAAAATTATCCAGGCATATGACCGCGTAACCATTATGCAGTAACTTTTCGCACATATGCGAACCGATAAAACCTGCTCCACCGGTAATTAGCACGCTCTTTTTACGCATTTTTTTTCCAATAATCAACTGTGATCTTTAGCCCGTTTTCAAAATTAACTGAAGGCTTGTATTTCAAAACCTTGGCCGAGGCCTTTATATCGGCAAGCGTCCTAAATACATCCCCCGGCCTCCTATCAAGCAATAAAGGTTTTATCTCTTTTCCCAGGATCTTATTTAATATCCTGACTAAATCTAATACCGTAGTATCCTTGCCTGCGGCGACATTAAAAACTCCGCATATTTCTTTAGCTGTCTTTGCCGCCAGCAAATTAGCTTCTACCACGTTTTGTACAAATGTAAAATCCCGTGACTGCTTGCCATTACCAAAAATCGGAGGCTGCTGGTTAGTTAATAGGCAGTTGATAAACTTGGGGATAACCACCGCATACTCATCGTCAAGCCCCTGGCGCGGGCCAAATACGTTAAAATAACGCAGCGCAATTGTAGGTAAACCAAAATGCAGGCTGAATATCCTGCAATAATATTCACCGGCTAATTTACTTAACGCATAAGGCGAGATGGGGCAAGGAGTAAAGCTTTCTTTTTCGGGGAACATATTTACCTGGCCGTAAACTGAGCTTGAGGATGCAAAAACAAAACGCTTAACCTTATTCTTTCTTGACGCCTCAAGCATATTCAGGGTACCGTCTATATTCACCCGATTATAGGCATGTGGGTCATGCATGGATTTAGGCACGCTTCTTAAGGCGGCCTGATGCAACACAAAATCTATACCCCGGGTGGCCTTAAGGCATATACCGGGAGAACAAATATCACCCCTGATTATATCAATCTTCTTCTCCATTCCCTTGAGGTTAGCCATCCTGCCGCTTGAGAAATTATCCAGCAGGCGCACATATTGCCTTTGTTTGACTAAGGCCTCAACAATATGCGAACCAATGAATCCGGCGCCTCCAGTTACCAGGAACCTGCTCATAAACGCACCACCTTCTCTTTATAACCCCCCTTAAAAACATTCCTGGAATCAAAGATTAATTTTGCGTGCTTGAGCAACCCGGCGTAATCGACCCCCGTATGATCCGTAGCAACCAAAACACAATCAAATCCCCTGATCCTTGCGGCATTTAAATCTATTGACTTTAGGTTAAGTTCATTTAATTTAAGAAAAGGTATGAGCGGGTCAGAATAAAAAACCCTAGCTCCATGCCTTCTAAGGCTGCTGATTACATCTACGCTCGGGGATTTACGCAGGTCTTTTACGTCTTTTTTATAAGTAACCCCCATAACTAATATCTTTGCTCCCTTGATCTCCTTGTTGCGCTGGCTAAGCGCCTCTTCAATCCTTTTTACTATGTATTCAGGCATATGGCTTATTACATTCGAAGCCAGTCTGATAAAACGTGAATGGAAACCAAAGCTCTTTGCCTTCCAATGCAGATATAAGGGGTCTTTAGGTATGCAGTGCCCCCCTACTCCGGGCCCGGGATAAAAAGGCATGAATCCAAACGGTTTAGTGCTAGCAGCGCGGATTACCTCCCAAATGTCAATCTGCATCTTATGCGCCATCATTGATAGCTCATCGATTAAACCAATATTAATCAGGCGAAAGGTATTCTCAAGCAGCTTTACTGTCTCGGCGCAACGCGCGCTGCTTACAGGGACTACCTGGTTAATAATCATATTGTAAACTAAGGCTGCAAGGCGCGTGGCTTTAGGCGTAAGGCCGCCGATAACCTTAGGTATTTTATGCACCGGGAATTTCTTATTGCCCGGGTCAATTCTTTCGGGAGAAAAACAAAGGTAAAAATCTTTTTCATGCACAAAACCGCGGCTTTCAAAGATCGGGAGGATCTCTTCATTGGTTGTGCCGGGATAAGTTGTGCTTTCTAAAATCACAATCGCGCCATTTTTAATATGCAGCGCCACCTCTTTTACAGCTTTTTTTATAAATGAAATGTCCGGAAGATTTTTGCCTTTAAGCGGGGTGGGAACACAAACCAAGATTACATCCGCACTCTTAAGCAGCGAAAAATCCGCGCTTGCCCTGAAATTACCGCTATCCAAACAATCCCTTAATTGTTTACTGCTGATATCGCTAATATAAGAGGTCCTGTTTACAATGGATTTTAACCGGTCGCAATCTATCTCTATGCCGGTCACCGAAACACCCTTTCTAGCAAACTCCAGGGCCAAAGGAAAACCCACATAACCTAATCCAATTACCGCTATGCTCAATTTCTTAATCTTTATCTTTCGGCGTAACTGCAAAACTGCTCTATCCATTCCCCCTGCCCACCCCTATATAAGTAAAACCCAAATCCTTAAGCAGCTTGGGCTCATAAATATTCCTGGCGTCAATAACCAACGGCCGCTTAAGTATTCTTTTTAATTTGGAAAAATCCAGCTCCTTGAATTCATTCCACTCCGTAACCACAACCAGGCAATCGGCAGATCTGGCTGCCTGATACAGGTCATTGCAGAAAACAACATCTTCTAAACATTCCCTTGCCTTCTGCATTGCCTTAGGGTCATAAACCTTGACCCTTGCCCCTTCTTTTATTAAGGCTTTAACTAAGTCAATGCTCGGGGCATTCCTTAAGTCATCGGTGTTGGGCTTAAAAGCAAGCCCCAGAACCGCTATAGTCTTATCTTTAATAATCCATAGCTCATCTTTTATCTTCTCTAAAACAAATCTTCCCTGCTCTTCATTAGTACTCCTTACCGCCTTAAGAATTTCAAAATCATAACCTAATTTTTCAGCAATATTTATAAAGGCATCTAAATCCTTAGGCAAACATGAACCGCCATAACCTATCCCCGCATGCAAAAAATAATGGCCGATGCGGTTATCTAAGCCCATACCGCAAGCCACCTCTTTTACATCCGCACCTACTTTATCGCAGATGCGCGCTATGGCATTAATAAATGAAATCTTGGTGGCAAGAAACGCATTGCAGGCATGCTTTATTAGCTCTGCCGATTTTATATTAGTAACTAAAATCGGGCGGTTCAATGGCTGATACAAGCTTACCATTATTTTCTTTGCCTTTAGGCTTTCTACCCCCAGCACAATCCGGTCAGGATGCGTAAAATCATTTATCGCCGAACCCTCTCTTAGAAATTCGGGATTAGAAACCACATCAAATTTATGGCCTTTTTTAATATAAGTAGCGATTGTCTTTTTAATCCAGGCGCAGGTTTCAACCGGTACGGTGGATTTCTCAACAATCAGGCGGTATCCATCAATATTCTTAGCGATACTGCGGGCAACATTTTCTATGCCGGTTAAATCTGCTTCCCTGTTTTCAAGCGCCGGGGTACCCACAGCAATAAAAATAACCTCGCTAGCCTTAACCGCCTCTTTTATGCTATGGGTAAATTTAAGCCTCCTATTTTTAAGGTTTAGCTTAATCATCTCCTCTAAACCAGGCTCATAGATAGGGATTACCCCTTTCTTTAAGCGGGAGATTTTCTGAACGTCGTTATCAGCGCAGATAACCTTGTTGCCTAATTCGGCAAAACAGGCACCGGTGACTAAGCCCACATAACCTGAACCAATAATTGAAATATTCATTTAAGCACCTTATGTTCTCGGATTTTACTGCGCGCCGGATTTCTTTTCAGTCACTGATTGATCAAATCCAAATTCATTCTCAGGGAAGGCCTTTAGCCTAAAGGTAAAAAATATAGTAGTTCCGGAAATCTCTTTTTTATTAAGGGTAATATCCAAATCCCAGCAGTGCAGGTCGCGGGTTATGGTGTATTCCTGCTCCTGCATACCTCTCTCAAGAGAGGTCGACTTCTTAAGGTTATAGCGAATATAACTGCCAAACTTCCACTTGGGGCTCATGCGCCAGGTAAGACCAGCAGTTATTTCATTGCTGCCTTTTCTTTCATAACGCTGACCCAATGTAAATGAACGGTCCTTTCCAAAATCAAAGCTTACGTCATAATTGGCTAATGAAAATTTATTATAATTAATATTTGTATGATCTGAATGCTCAAAAGTAACATCCGACTCAAATCTTACCCAAGAATAAGGCAATACTTTTAATTTAAAAAGGATATCATCAAAGTTATCTTTCAGGCCTTCACCTGGCCGGGGAGTAAAAAAAGCATTGTCCCCCAATTTTGGATCAAGAACAAGATCAGTAGTAACCAAAAAATCCACAAAATCTATGCTTCGGCCATTACGCTTAGTCTGTAATTTATTAGATAAGCTTAAAGAAGCAGTATTGCCGCGATTTATTGAATCTACGCTATCAATCTGTTTTATGTTCCTTATCGGGATAGTTGCCGGATGCGTATATAAATACCCTATACTGGGGGTAATAATATGGCGCAAACCATTGATATCTAACCCCAGAGCGTTTGTGTTAACATTAAAAATGCGGTAAAATTTAGTGCTTAAGTCCGCGCCGCTGTAAAAGATCGTGCGTATAATTCCGGTTCGATCATTGGCTCCTTTATCATAGAAAGTCTGGCGGCTGGCAACAAAAGGTTTAAATTGGATAAAGGCAATCTTGGTGGGAAAAGAAAATGTATTCTTGGTATCCAGCCGGGTATCTGTTAAATCATCACCCAAGCCAGTGCCTTTCTTATTATAAGTCCCAATTTGATTTATGCTTTCAAAATAAAGGGGGCTTTCGCCGAGCTGCAAGCTTGGCAGGTTATAGTTAACCTCTGGTTTTTTCTCTATCTGATCAAACCATTTATTAGTGCGCAACTGGAAAAGTACATCCAGGCTTGAATAATTAAAGGCATGGTGGAACAAACCATAGCTTAATGGCTGAGAATCTTTTTCATATTCGCGAAAGAAGTAATCCTGCAGGAAATTCCGGGTAGAAGGATATGTCGTGTCATATTTTCTTCTTTGATCAGCGATCTTAAAGAACTCGGCAGTAAAGTTGGTGCGTTCGCTAATATTCCATTTATGCCGCCAGCGCATAAAATAACGGTGGTAATCGGATGGAGGCGGCCCCACCGGCTGATCAGGAGGCGTTTCAATCGTATTATAAAATTTAAAATCACCCTTGCCGACAGGCGTACTGAAATAATTCAACTCAAAACCTTCTGCCCAGCCCAGCTTAGTGCGGTAATCAAGGAACCCTTTGGCATTCAGTTTATCCATAAGATTAAAGCGCCACATGCTTAAAAGATAAGGGCCCCAATCCTTGCGCGTACCAGGCTCAACCTGCACATGCATAATCGGCTCCTTCATTGAATAATTGAACCGCGGAAGATAAACCACGGGGACCGCGCCGAGATAAAGCGTGGTGCGCTCAGACTGCACTTTATCTCCAGGGAACATGCTGATCTTTTTTGAGGCCAAACGAAAGTGCGGCTGGTCAAAGTTGCAGGTAGTAAAATAACCTCCCTTAGAAATAAATTCGCTGTCACTGACCTTTTCCACTTTCCTGGCTTTTCCAAAATAGGGGTTAGCGCGAAAATCCGCATTATAAATTATCCCGGTCTTATTCGCAAAATCATAAATAATCTTCTCTCCGATAACCACCCCTTTTTCATCCTCCAGCCGGGCATTGCCTTCTGCTAAGCCCTCTTTTGACTCCATATTCACTTTTAGCTTATTGCAGGTCAGCTTTGACCCCCGGTAGATAACCTCTATATTACCGGTAGCAACAACCTCTTTATTATCAGCAGAATATTCAACGTTATCTCCGTTAATAATTATAGGGGACTCCTTGTTCTCCGCCGCGTATAACAAATGAGCGCAAGAAAAAAAAGCTAAGATAATCAGTGGTAAATTTAACTTGCAGGATTTAAAAAGTCTACTTGGCATTATTAATTTGGGGGATTTTCTTATAATCATCCAGAAATCTGCTTATTCCTATATCGGTTAAAGGGTGTTTAATTAACTGCTCAATCACCGCATAAGGTATTGTGGCGATATCTGCTCCGATTAAAGCCGCCTTAACCACATGCACAGGATTACGCACAGAAGCAACAATTATCTGCGTTTGAAAGTCGTAATTAGTGTAAATTTTCTTTATATCGCTGATTAGGCTTATCCCCTCCTGAGCTATATCATCTAACCTGCCAATAAAAGGTGAGATATAAGTTGCCCCGGCCTTAGCTGCCAATAACGCCTGAGTAGGAGAAAAACAAAGCGTAACATTGGTTTTAATATCCTCGGAAGAAAGTATCTTTACTGCCTTTAAACCTTCCTTGGTAAGCGGTACCTTAATCACGATATTCCTGGCCAGTTTTACTAATTTATGCGCCTCATTAACCATCCCCTCAGACTCAAGACTGATTACTTCAGCGCTCACCGGACCGCTGATTAACGCACATATCTCTTTTAACACAACCTCCGGGTTACGACCCTCCTTTGCCATAAGCGAAGGATTTGTAGTTACCCCATCAATAAGGCCAATATTTAAGGCCTCTTTTATCTCCTTAACACTTGCAGTATCAATAAAGATCTTCATCGCGATAATCTCTCCTTGACTAAATACCCTGCTCCGATTATTCCGGCATCATTACCTAATCTGGCCTTTAATATCTTTACCCTTTTTGCCTGTACGCTCATTGCCCGAGCAAGAATAGTTGCTTTGACACCTTTAAATAACACCTCTCCTGCGTAAGAAACTCCACCGCCAATTACAATTGCATCCAGATTAAGCAAATTTACAACACCGCTTAAAGCCAAACCTAATCTTTTACCCACTCCATTCCAAAATCTTATCGCCTCAGAATCTTTACTCTGCGCCAGCCTGCTTACCTCTTCAAGGGTAATTTTAGAACCAAATAATTTGCGCGCATCCTTAATAATCTTGGCATTGCCCACATACGCCTCAAGACAAGCCCGGGAACCACAGCCGCAAATAGGGCCATCTTCATTCAAGGGAAGATGCCCCACCTCACCGGCAGCATTATCCATACCCCGGTAAAGAGAGTTAGCAATAATTAAACCGCCGCCTACCCCTGTACCCAGGGTTAAACATAAAACATTGCCATAACCTTTTGCCGAGCCCTCCTTATGTTCAGCCAGGGCCATTAACTTAGCATCATTATCAATAAAAACCGTAAGCTTAGTTTCTTGCTCCAGAATCCTTTTAAGCCTTACCTCTTTCCATCCGGGTATGTTTGGTAAAAAGTGTACTATTCCTCTAAAAGTATCTGCCGGTCCAGGCAACCCGATGCCCGCGCCGAGAATAGAAGATTTGCTTAAACTAAGCTTAAGCACAAAACTGTTCACGCAATCAACTATGCCGCCAATAAGCCTCTGCCGATTATCAAAACTCTTTGTGCTAAAATAACTTCTGGCCCGGATTCTTAGGCTGCTATCAAGTAAAGCACACTTTAAGTTGGTGCCGCCTAAATCTATAGCAATAATGAACTTTTTAGCCATGGGTGGTATTCTATATTAAAAAGCATAACTTATCAAGGATTTTAGGAAAATTAGACAGGGCAAAAACAAACCTTATTCTTTCCGGTTTCTTTCGCCAGATACAAAGCCTGATCCGCCATTTCAATCAAATCCCGCATATGATCAGTATTCTCCGGAAAAGTAGAAACGCCTATACTTACAGTCACTCTTAGCTCCTCATCATAAGCCTTAATTATTGATCCCTCGATTGCCTGACGGATACGTTCTGCGGCAAAGCTAGCCTGCTCCTTATCCGTCTCCGCTAAAACTATTGCCAACTCCTCTCCTCCATAACGACCAATAAAATCTATCTGTCTGACCATATCGCTTATGGTTTTAGCGACCTGGCGCAAGATAGCATCACCCACCAAATGCCCGTAACGGTCATTAAACTGTTTAAAATTATCCAAATCGATCATAAGAAAACAAAGATGCAATTTATTCTTCCGGGAACGCTTTAACTCTTCGCTGAAACGTTCAAGAAAATAGCGCCGGCAATAAACCTGAGTAAGCGCATCGGTAATAGCCAGGCCCTGGACCTTTTGATATAGCACTGCCCTGCGAATGCCAATTAAAAGTTGCTGCGCAAGAATTCCGAACTTCTCCTTATCCGCATCTGAAATACCCTTAACTGCCAGATACCCGCTAGGCTGATTTTCTCCGGTATTCAAAGGCACCACCGTATAATCCTTATACTTAATCAACCCTGCGCTATCCTTAATATACTGGCAGTCATTAATATTAATATGCTCTCTTATATTATCGCGGAATATAGTAAATATTTTCTCCTCATCCAGGCTCTTGCAGATATCTTTTGTCAGCTCATAAAGCGCCAGGGTGTCGATAAAAACCTTATTCAGGCGGCCGTTTTCTAAATCCATAGCCTGCTTTTCTTGCTCTAAGTTCTTTAGCGCACTAAGTAAATCTGCACTTTCAGCACGCCTGCGCTCAAGCTGGGCAGATAAAACATCGAATAATAATATAAACCAGCTAATTGTTAAGATTAAAAACAGGATTATCAGCCACATACCCGGTTTCTTCCTTTGCGCTTTGCCTCATACATAGCTTTATCAGCTTTCTGAATCAGTTCATCTTCATCTTTTGTGTCAATCGGCAAACAGGCCACGCCAATTGAAACCGTAATAGAGGTGTTTTGACGACGCAAAAGTATCTTCTCTCTTTCAATGCGCTGACGTAAATCATCGGCCACTAATAACGATCTCTGTTTATCTATCCCTAGTAACATAACTAAGAACTCCTCGCCGCCAAAACGGCACAACAAAGGATTAAGTTCGCCTAAGCTATCCTTTAATAAAGAGCTTACTTTTTTTAAAACAATATCCCCGGCTGTATGCCCGAATTTATCATTATATTGCTTGAAGAAATCTATATCGATCATCATTAAGGCCAGGCGCTGATCCAGGCGCTGACAACGCTTAGCCTCATCCTTTAACCTTCCGGTAAAATACTGCTTGGTGAAAAGCCCGGTAAGGTCATCGTGAATAGCCAGATCCTGGGCCTTCTGAAAAAACAAGCTGTTCTCCAGCGCTACTGCGCCCAGACCTGAAACCAGGGAAAGAAAACGCAAATCATCTTGGTTAAAAGAGCCGCTCTTATCGCTCTCCAGGCGCAACAGCCCAAGTAAAGAATGATGGCTGATTAAAGGCGCGCTGATCAATGATAGAACCGGGCGCATCTCTTGATTACGTACCGCATCTAAGTCAAAACGAAAATCGTTCTTTAGGTCTTCAATGATAAGCTCGCGGGAATGCCTGAGTACCCAGTAGTCAAAAATATCCCCTTCTTTGGAGCGGATAACCAGCTGGTTATCCTCTTTTATAGAATGCGTAAGGCTTAATTTCTGGCTATGATTATCCAGTAAATAGAAAAGCGCTATTCCTGAACAATTTGAAATTAAGGAGTAGACTGTCGAGCATAATACATTTATAACCATCTCCGGCCTTAAGCTGCGGTTAAGATCCTCAATCACCTTCTTCAGGTTGTCATAGCGGGTAATTCTGAAGCTAAGCGAAGCCTCCAGCGCCTGCGCTTTTTTATTCTCCACGCTAGCCATGTTAATCTGCTCATTAATATTCTCAATCTGAGATTCAATCAAGGAATCCTTGCGGGAGAAAAAATGCAGGAGAAGAAATAAGACGCAGGCATTAATTAAAATAAAGACAAATACGCTTACAGGATTAATTCTCAGGTGAAAAATAAAAGGGAGGGTGATTAAACAAACAATACTAAAGAGTGATAAAAGTAAGCAGATTTTTTTACGATAAATATTCTGCTGCATATAGCCTTCTAACTGGACCAGGATTTAAGAAACTCAAATAATAGTCTCTTCGGTGTTCTTATCAAAGAAATGCACCTTGCTCATATCAAAGACCACATCCATCTCCTGGTTGACCTTTGGCCGGTCATGCGCACCAACGCGGGCAATAAAGGTGTGCTTGCCCGTATTCAGGTAGAGATATACCTCTGAACCCATGGGTTCGAACACTTCGCAATTTACCCTCACGATATTCTCCGGCGGAGCCTCAGAAACAAATAATTTGTCATATATATCTTCTGAACGAATGCCGAAAAATACCTCGCTACCAACATAGCTATTCATCTTCTTAAGCATATCCTCAACCAATTTAACCTGGATTTTACCCTCATCAAAATACAGCCTTCCCTCTTTCTTAATAATCCTTCCCTGCATAATATTCATGGGAGGAGACCCGATGAAACTTGCCACAAACTTATTTTTAGGATGATCATAAACGTCAATAGGGTCATCTAGCTGGTTAAGTACGCCATCATTCATTACGGCGATACGATCCCCCATAGTCATGGCTTCAACCTGATCATGGGCTACATATATAATTGTAGTCTGCAGCCTGATATGTAATTTATGAATTTCGGTACGCATCTGTACGCGCATCTTTGCATCAAGGTTACTTAAAGGCTCATCAAACAAGAAAACCATAGGTTTACGTACAATCGCCCTCCCCACAGCCACGCGCTGACGCTCCCCTCCGGAAATTTCACGTGGTTTACGGTTAAGCAACCGCTTAATCCCCAATATATCCGCAGCCTCGCTAACCCTTTGCATAATCTCCTGCTTAGGAAGGTGCCTGAGCCGCAAGCCAAACGACATATTCTCAAAAACAGTCATATGCGGATAAAGGGCGTAATTTTGAAAGACCATAGCGATATCCCGGTCTTTAGCCGGGACATCATTTACAAGTTTATTGCCGATAAAGATGTCGCCTGAACTTATTTCTTCAAGGCCAGCGATCATCCTTAAGGTAGTGGATTTACCGCAGCCTGAAGGCCCGACCAAAACCATAAACTCTTTATTTTCAATGCCAAGACTCATATTATTCACCGCCATGACATTGCCGGGGAAAACCTTGCAAACATTCTTCAAGCTTACCTGAGCCATTTGGTTACTCCTTTAACTAAAATAATCCAGTAGCAAGGCTAGATTTTTCTTCATATTTTTACGGTGCACAATCATATCAATTAGCCCATGGTCTAACAAAAACTCCGAACGCTGGAAACCAATGGGTAATTTTTGCCTAATCGTCTGTTCAATAACCCGCGGACCGGTAAAACCGATTAAAGCGTTTGGCTCAGCCATAATTATATCCCCCACCCCGGCAAATGAAGCCATAATCCCGGCCATTGTAGGATTAGTAAGCACGGATACGTACAATAACCTTGCCTTGCGGTGATATGATAAGGCGGCGCAGGTTTTAGCCATCTGCATAAGGCTATACATGCCTTCGTACATGCGCGCCCCTCCCCCTGAACCAGAGACAATAATCATGGGGAGCTTATTCTTAGTAGCATATTCAATGGCCCGGGTAATCTTCTCCCCTACTACCGAACCCATAGAACCCATAATAAAACGCGAATCCGTTACGGCAATAACCGCCTGCCTGCTTTCAATCTTTCCCTCACCGGAAACAACCGCATCCTTTAAACCCGTTGATTCCTGGTCCTGTTTTAATTTGTCTTTATAGGTCTTTGGCCCCTTAAAATCGAGAGGGTCAACCGAAAGCATCTCTTTATCGAACTCAAGAAATGTATCTTTATCAAATAGTGTGTTTATTCTTTCATAAGCGGTGAGTCCAAAATGATAGTTGCACTTAGGGCAAACCCTGAGATTCTCCTCAAGGGTCTTGTTATAAAGGGTTTCGGAGCACCCTTCGCATTTTGTCCAAAGGCCTTCGGGTATCTCTTTTTTCTTGATGCGCACTATTGTATATTTTGGTTTACCGAAGAGGGCCATATTCAAAGGTCAAATTTTATCGTCTTCTAACTTATTAATCACTAATCCCGAAAGTACCTTGGGATAAAAATATGTGGATTTAGGGGGCATCTTATTGCCTCCTAAGGCAACATTAATAATCTGCCCGATTTTAACAGGATTCAAGAAGAATGCCACCTTCAAAGGGTCTGCATCCACCTCCTTAATAAATTCATCAGGATCAGGGTCATACCTTACGCTGGGCAGATTCTCCAAATCAAAATTTAGGATATTCTTTAACACCAGGTAATTAAGTATGGCTACATCCAATGTCCTGTACTCTTTAGGCTTATCCGCGATCAGCTTATCCAGAATCTTTATATTCTTCAGGCGTAGAAGAAAATACTTCTTGTCCTTATATACCCCTAAAAGATGCTCCGTACACCCTGCCTTTTCCAGAAGAAAAAAGAAACGGATCTTATCCTTCACCTGATCAACATCAAAATACCCCTTTGCCTTGAGTATAAAATCGTTTAAATCTAATTCTTTATCTAATTTGAATAAGCGGTGGATAGGCGAGATTGATAGGCCGCGGGAATCAGTATTTGTAAAATATGAGAGGCAATAATTAAAATCCTCATCGCCTGAAAACTGTGCTCCGAGTTTTTCGCGCATAAGATCGCGATAAGCGCAAGAGACCTCATAGCGATGGTGTCCATCAGCGATAAACATATTTTCATTGTTCATACTAGCTTCAATTGCCTCCAAAACCTCTGGAGTATCCAGTCGCCATATCTTATGCAATGTTTTCTCGTCATCAGTAACTTCAATAAATGCCTCTTTACCCAAGATATGCTTCTGGTAAATACGCTGGATGATCCTCTTTTTATCCAAGAAAATAACAAAAATCGGGCTAAGATTAGCCCTTACCTGTTTAAGCAGTTTAAAACGGTCCTGCTTAGCCTCCATATGTGTATTTTCGTGGCCAAATACAGTTGAATTCTTTTCATCTCCCAACCTAAGCAAAGAGATAAAACCTAAGCGCGTTTTCTTCTCGCCGCGGATAACATACTGTTGACTGTAAAAATAAATGGCCGGGCGCTCTTGCCTGGCTAACACGTCTTCCTTAAGCCAATCGCGAAATATCGCTGCCGCCCTACGATATTTATCATCAGCAGGCAAATCCTTGGCTAAGAGCACATGGATAAAGTTATACACAGAACGTTCCCGATATTTTTCTTGGGCAAGCGGAGAGATTACATCATATGGCGGGCAAACAACCAGATTAAAATCCTCGATCTTCTCAGGATTATATATTACTGCTTTAAAAGCCTTTATTTTGTTCATTAAGTCCGTGTTAGCCAAAGAATGAATTCACCCGTGTAAAACCAGGGCCTCGTAAAAACTCTTAAAAACGGCTAAGCAGCCCCTAGCGCAACGGCATGAATATCCAAAAAACCATTAACTAATTACGTAAAGATAATTTTACCATATAAATTAATAAAAACAATAATTTTAAGTATTTTTATCGAGATTAATGGCCGGAACAACCCGGACAACCCTGCTTTGCTTTGGGACAAGAGGCAATGCTGGTATTTTCTGAAGGCTTACCTGTTTTCTTATAATCCGTAGCATAAAAACCCGGGCCTTTAAAAATAAACCCCCCTGCGCTGCTGATTAATTTCTTGACCTTTTTTGAACACTCAGGGCATTTAGTTATTGGCTTATCTTTTATGCTTTGTAAAACTTCAAACTTGTGTCCGCAGGACAAACACTCATATTCATATGTAGGCATATTTTATTTCCCTATCTAAATGTTTTTTTAAATCTCTCCGTAAAACCGTCTTTTACCCCCAGGTCTTCACCGCTAAGACGAGCGAACTCCTCCATTAGTTGCCGCTGCTGACTGGATAATTTAGACGGAATTTCAATGTTCACCTTTACTAACTCATCTCCTATATCCCGGGAATGTAAATCCGGCATGCCTTTTCCCTTTAGGCGAAAGGTCTTACCGCACTGGGTTCCCGCAGGTATCTTCATCATCAATCTCCCATCAAGGGCAGGCACCTCCACCTCTCCGCCCAAAACTGCTTTAGCTAAGCTGATATTAACTGATGTAGCGATATCATTGTTGTGCCTCTCGAAAACATTATGTGCTCTTACCTCAATAACCACATAAAGATCGCCGCGGCTATTTACCCCCGCCTCCCCTTCTTGGCGCACGCGTAATTGAGAACCGGTGTCTACCCCTGCCGGGATTTTAACTTTTATTTTCTTAACTACCTTAACCCTTCCCTCCCCGCGGCAATCCGGGCAAGGTGACTGGATCACTGAACCTTCCCCCCCGCAACGCGAGCAGGTTTGTGCCAGTTGGAAGAAACCGTTGGAAACAACTGTCCTACCCGAACCTTTACACTGAGGGCAGCTGTTTCTTTTAGTCCCTGCCCTTGCTCCGCTTCCAGAACAGCTTGAACAAGTTTCATAGCGTGGCACAGTAATTATCTTATCAAGCCCCCGCGCTGCCTCCTCTAATGAAATATCAATAGCAATTTGCAGGTCCCTGCCACGGCGCCTGGAAGACTGAACCCTGCCCTGGCGCGTACCCGAGATATCAAAACCAAGGTCTCCGAAGATCTCCTCAAATATACTCCCACCTGAACCAAAACCACCACCAATATCCCTAAAGATACTACTGAAGTCTGCGCCTTTGAATATATCCTCCTGGGCATACTTCTGGTCAATCCCGGAGTGGCCATATTTATCATATAGGTCTCGCTTAGCAGAATCTGAAAGCACGGCATATGCCTCAGAAACCTCTTTAAACCTCTCCTCTGCTTCTTTTTTCTGTTCCGCAGGAACGCGATCAGGGTGAAACTTTAGCGCCATCTCCCGGTAAGCCCTTCTTACATCTTCAGAAGAAGCATTCTTGGCAACACCCAATATCTCGTAATAATCGCGTTTTGTAGTCATAATTTAAGAGAGGCAGTAGTTAGGAATGAGAAATTAGGCTGCCCCATTCTACACCCTAACTACTGCCTGCTATATACTGTCTGCTATTTACCGTTTTCTTCCTTATACTCTGCGTCAATAATATCTTCGCTGCCAGGCTGAGAAGAAGCCTCCTGCTGCTGGGCCTCCTCCTTCTGCTGCGCAGCAGAATCAGAGGATTGCTTAGCCTGCGCCTGTTGCTTTGCCGCTGCCTGCTTATAAATCTCTTCTGCAAGCTTATGCGAAACCTTGGTCAGATCATCCATACCCTTCTTAACCCGTTCAATATTCTTATCTTTAATAGCAGACTTTAAATCATTTAGTTTCACCTCAATATCTGCCCGTTCAGACTGGCTAACCTTATCACCGTAATCCTTGAGTGACTTCTCAGTAGCGTATATAAGGTTATCCGCCTGATTTATTGTCTCTACCTCCTCCTTCTTCTTGGAATCCTCAGCCGCATACTTCTCGGCATCGCGCACCATTTTGTCGATCTCCTCCTTGGAAAGCTTCTTGGGTGCAGTAATTTTGATAGACTGCTCTTTTCCTGTACCCAGGTCCTTGGCGGAAACATGCACAATACCATTGGCGTCAATATCAAAAGCCACCTCGATTTGCGGCACTCCGCGCGGAGCTGAAGGAATTCCTACTAGATCAAACCTGCCTAGCTCAACATTTCCTTCTGCGTCAGCGATTGCGCGCTCGCCCTGAATAACGCGTATAGTTACCGCTGTCTGATTATCAGCGGCAGTAGAAAAAACCTGTGACTTACGCGTAGGAATCGTGGTGTTTCTCTCTATCAACTTTGTGTTAACGCCTCCCAATGTCTCGATACCTAAGGACAGCGGAGTAACATCAAGCAGTAAAACATCCTTAACTTCACCTTTAATGATTGCTGCCTGCACTGCCGCGCCTAAAGCCACGCATTCCATTGGATCAACCCCGCGCTCAATCTTCTTACCCGTATAATCCTCTACGAATTTTTGCACGATCGGCATACGCGTCGGGCCACCAACCATGATAATCTTATCCACGCCTTTATCGCTAAAGTTAATCCCTTCTTTTTCAAATGCGCCTTTAGCGTCCTTTAAAGCATGCTCTAAAGGTCCGCGGCAACGCTCTATGATCGGAGCAACCAACTCTTCAAGTTTAGCCCGGTTAATTGACATAGTCAAATGCTTAGGACCGGTAGAATCTGCAGTAATAAAAGGGAGATTGATATCCGTAGTAAGCGAGCTGGAGAGCTCTACCTTGGCCTTTTCTGCAGCTTCGCGTAACCTCTGCATAGCCATTTTGTCACCCTTCAGGTCAATGCCGGTATCCCGCTTAAACTCCTTGGCAATATAATCAATCAGGGTATTATCCATATCCGTACCGCCTAATTGCGTATCGCCGCTGGTTGCCATAACCTTAAAACCACCCTCTTTCCACATCTCCATAATCGTAACATCAAGGGTACCTCCGCCTAAATCAAAAACCAGGATCTTTAGCTCCTTTCCCGCTTTTTCTAAACCATAAGCGAGACAGGCAGCAGTAGGTTCATTGATAATTCTTAATACCTTTAATCCCGCAATCTCTCCGGCATCCTTAGTCGCTGTCCTTTGATTATCGTCAAAATAGGCCGGACAGGTAATTACTACCTCTTCCACTTTATCCCCCAGATATGCCTCTGCATCCTGCTTGACTTTTTGCAGGATAAAAGAAGAAATCTGCTGCGGGGTATACTCCTTTCCGTAGACCTTGAACTTATAATCCGTGCCCATTTTGCGTTTTGCTGCCTGAATCGTACCCTCAGCATTTATGGCTGCCTGGCGTCTTGCTGGCTCACCCACCAGCCTCTGCCCATCCTTAGTAAAAGCAACAAAGGAAGGAAATGCCTTCCCCGAAGCAACCCCTGCGCCTTCAGCTGAAGGAATAATCACCGGCCTGCCGCCTTCCATAACCGCAGCCGCTGAATTAGATGTTCCTAAGTCGATCCCGATAACTTTTGCCATATTAACCTCCTTGTCTACCTAGACAACACCCGCGCAATTCCGATAAGCGCGGGGTGTCTCATTTTTCATTGTTTTTTAGAAACTTTTACTTTAGCGGTGCGAATTACCCGCTCGTGCATTAAATATCCCTTTTGTAAAACCTCAACAATCGTATTCTCCGGTAAATCTTTATTTTCTACCTGCATAAGGGCTTCATGGTAATGCGGATCAAATATTTTACCCTCAGCCTCAACAGGTTTAACCCCGTGTGTTTTAAGCAATTCATAAAGATGCGCCAAAATCATCTCCACGCCTTTGAGAAAAGCGCTGAGATCTTCATGCTTATCTTCAGCCAGATTTATCACCCGCTCCAAGTCATCCAGGACATTCAGTAACTCCAGGATTATCCCCTCGTTGGCATATTTAAGAAAATCCTGCTTCTCGCGCTCTAAGCGCTTGCGCATATTTTCAAAATCAGCCTGGGAACGCAGGAACTTATCTTGCGCATCCTTAAGCCTTTCGTGGGCATCCTTAAGCTCATTGTATTCGGATTCCTTAAGCGTAACCGTAGCTAAACCTTTATCTTTATCCTCTTTATGATTATTCTTTATCTCACTCATCTTTAAATTGTGCTAAGCACATCCGTTAGAACATCGGAAATATATTCTAAAGCCGGGATAATGTGGTCATATTGCATGCGCATTGGGCCTAATACCGCAAGCCGGCCAGAAGGCTGATCTTTCAATTTATAGCTGGTAACTATTAACGAGCAGTTATCCATCTCTGGAAATCCCAACTCGCCTCCTATATAAACCTTTACCTTGCCGGAAAAATCGCGGTTAACAATATTCAACAGACGCCCCTTATCCTCCATTAACCTAATCAACAAACGTATCTTATCGGCATCCTTGAATTCCGGCTGATCCAATATACGACTAATCCCTTTATAGAATATCTTATCCTGCCATTCAAGAAACGAAACAATACCGGCGTAATGCGTAATTTCGGAGATAACTTCAGAGGTATTCTCTAGCGCGTCATCCAACCTGCGCATCTTACGCTTACACTCTTTGAGGATGCGTTTCTTCTCATCATAAAGAAGCTCGATTTGTTGAACCAGGAAATCCACATAATAGCGATAACCTTTATCAGTAGGTATCCTTCCCCCGGAGGTATAGGGATGCTTTAAATACCCCGACTCATCCAGTTCAGAAAATATATTCCTTATGGTTGCCGAACTTAAATCAAATTCATCGGCAATATCTTCCGAGGCGACAGGAATCGCATTCTTAATATAACGCTTAATTGCCGCGTTTAGAATCGACCTCCTGCGAGAATTATAATCAACGCTACGCAATCTCTTTATCTCCTTCTACTATCTTCCGAGCTACTAATGTTAAAGCGTAATTCTAACATAATTTGCCGGTTTGTCAATAAAATTAGCACTTAAATCAAGAGAGTGCTAATATAAAACCAAAAAAAATCACCCCTCCCTTCCTAAGATTACTTTCACTCCATGGATATTTACGCGTTTTTTCTCCATCAGATAATGCACATACTCCAGCCTCTTTAGGTCTTTCAATGAATACAGCCTGCTTTTTTTACCTATACGCTTAGGCCGCACTACCCCGGCTTTATCCAGCTGCCTTAAGGTCCATATAGGAATATTCACCAGCTTGCAAACTACGCTGATTACATAAACCGGCTCATCAGGATTTATCCTAAGGCCAAATATCGGCATGCCTACCTCCCGCAAAACAATATTACCATATCTCATATTAGTTGTCAAGTAAAATAATTATTTCTGTTAGATAATCTAACAGATAACTTCTATATCCTTATCTTTATCAATCCTGCTAAAGACGGTTTTTGAAACTACCAAGCTAACACGTATCCCCTTCTGCAGATAATCAATCTTATTTATTTTTGCTTGGCGGTAAAAATAATCGACTAATTCCATGCGCGAGTGAGGTATGATTATTTCTAAGCTCAGCATAAGGTTTGAAAAATACTCTTGTAGGCGGCTAAGCAACCCTTCTACATTTTCGCCTGTTTTAGCAGATAGAAGAATAGAATTCGGAAAATGGCTCTTGCCAACCTCAAGCCAGCTGCGGTCAATAACCAAATCCGCCTTATTTAACGCTACTAATACCGGTTTATCTTTTAATCCCAGCTCCTCTAAAACCTTTTGCACAGCCTGATTATGCTGATACAACCGCTGATCAGCGACATCTAAAACATGCACTACTAAATCCGCATCACTTACCTCATCCAGGGTAGCCTTGAATGCCTCAATTAAATTATGCGGAAGTTCATGCAAGAAACCAACGGTATCTGAGATAATAATATTTTGGCCATTAGGCAACTGTAAGCTCTTAGAAAGAGGGTCCAAGGTAGTAAATAATTTCTCCGACGTAACCTGGCTGGCATCAGTTAAGCGGTTAAGCAAGGTAGACTTGCCTGCGCTGGTATAGCCCACCAAAGCCACTAAAGGCAGATCATTGCTCCTTCTTTTTTTATGCGTAGTTAAACGATGCAATCTAAATACCTTTAAGTCGCTTTTTAATTTATCAATCCTTTTCCTCACCTGCCTGCGGTCAACTTCGAGCTTAGTCTCACCCGGGCCGCGAGTCCCAATTCCGCCGCCTAAGCGTGAGAGGATTATTCCCTTACCTACCAGACGAGGGAGCAAATATTGCAACAAAGCCAACTCTACCTGCATTTTACCCTCAGGGCTCTTGGCCCTGCGGCTAAAGATATCAAGGATTAGCTGTGTGCGGTCAATCGTCTTCCTGCCAAGCGCCTCCTCCAGATTACGCTGCTGTGTCCCGGATAAATCATGGCTAAAGATTATTGTATCCACATCCTCTTCACTGGCTATAATAACAACCTCCTCCAGTTTACCTTTACCGATAAGGTAATTTGGCGTAGCCTTCTCGCAAATACAGATAATATTCTTGACTGCCTTAACCCCGGCTGAAACAGCCAGCTCCTCTAATTCGGAAGAGATATCTTCAATCCGCCAGTGATGCTTATCGGTCTTTAATTGTGTGCTGACTAAGAGAGCTTTTTCCATAGTTTATTTTCTTAAAAATGAAATAGCGATTTATAAATACGCTGCGCAGTCGCCCCGCGTGTCTCTTTTGCTTTAATATTAACCCATTGTATTCGCCTGTCCTTCCTAAACCAGGTGAGCTGACGTTTAGCATAATGCCTGCTGTTGCGCTGTATAAGGCGCCTGGCCTCATCTTGCGAATACGCCTGATTAAAGTACCCCTCCAATTCACGCACTCCGATGGCGCAATAAGCCGTTTTGCTTAATTTATGCTTAAGCAATTGCCTGACCTCTTTTATTAAACCTGAGTTAAGCATTTTATCAACCCTTTGGTCGATTTTATCATAGAGCATCTGCCTATCAGCGTTTAATGCAAATATCTTGATTTCATATTCCTTGCCCAGACCAACCCTCTTCTTCTGCAAGGCTGATATGGACAGGCCTGTTTTTAGATAAACCTCCAAGGCGCGGATAATCCTTCGCGTATCATTAGGATGGATTTTCTTGGCAGCTAAAGGGTCAACTTTTAATAATCTTTTGTGCATAAACTTATTCCCCTTAAGCTGTAACTGGCTAAATAATCTGCTGCGAATTAACTTATCTTCGGAAACTTCCGGAAAGATACCGTCGACTATAATTGAATAATAAAGGCCTGCCCCTCCTACAAACAACGGGATCTTCCCTTTTAAGAACAACCTCCTGCAGATTGACATTGCATCTTTACGATACCTGGCTACATTATATTCTTTAGCAGGATTGATTACGCCAAGCAGGTGATGCTTAACCCTGCTTCTTTGCGAAAGTGTCGGTTGAGCGGTAACAATATCCATAGCTCTATATAACTGCATGGAATCACAAGAAATAATCTCTGCGCCTATTTTCTTAGCTAAATGAATTGCAATCGCAGATTTACCTATAGCGGTAGGACCCAGAAGGAAGATAATTCTTTTCTTGAGCATAAAATACTACGGGCAGAGCTTGGTTGGAAAGCCTTCCTGAGAAAGCTTATTCTCTGCATCTAGCGCCTCCATTTGCGTCTTAAACCTGCCTACCTTTACCCGGTAACCTTCGCTAGAACCTTCTACATAGGCAGGAAACCACATTGCCAGCAGCTTATCCCTGAAATTAGCGGCATTTAAACTCTTCACAAAAAAACCTACCTGCACAGAAAAATCACCGATCTCTTTTAAAGGCGGCTCGCTGCGCGGAATCCCCTTAGCAGACCTTAACTCCAAGCTTAAAGGAAAATCCCTCTTTAGCTTCAATAAATATTCGCTATACTGCTCCTTATTCCCCTTCCTGTAACCTGACTGGCTTAAGCGATAAAATATCCCTGCCCTCAAACTGCTGTTGGGATTATCCTCAAGCAGCTTATTATAAATTCCTTCTGCTTCCTGAAACTGCCCCTTAATTAAATAAATATCCGCGCAAGCCAGCGCTGCCTGTTCTTTAAACTTACTGATAGGATTATTTAAAATGCGGCGAAAATGCTCTTGTGCCTGATCCAATTTTTCTTCTTTTAAATAGCTCAAACCTAATATGTAGTTTAATTCATCATGCCCCTGAATATTAAAGTGCCCTGACTGAGCTTCTGCCTCAAGCACTACCTTGCGGTAATTGCCTTGCAGAAAATCAGTTTTTATACTCTCCAGATTAGCCGCCCAACCTCTGAGCGGAAAGAGTGAAAAAACCAGCATAAACAAAGAAATTTTATATTTTAGCATTTGCGTGTTTAACCCTCAACTTATTAGAGATTCCTCTCTGCAAATCAAGAATCTTCCTGTGCCTTTTTTCTTTCTCCTCTTTAGTCAACAGGTCAGCTAATCTTGCCGCTGCCGTATTCGGCCGAGAAGAATATTTAAAGATATAGGCTGCATTAAACTTTACCTGTTTAATCAAATCGCAAGTTTGTTTAAATTCTTCTTCGCTCTCAGAAGGAAACCCTACTATAATATCTGTGGTTAAGAGCCCATGCTTAACAATTTTACGATAAGAATCAATCAAAGCCAAGTAATCTTTTGTCGAATACCCCCGGTTCATAAGCTTAAGGATCCTGTCCGATCCAGACTGTAGCGGCAAATGCAATGTTTTAGTAAGTTTATCTAAATCGCGAATCGCCCGAAAGAACTCCGGATTAGCATCCTTAGGATGAGAGGTAAAGAAGTTAAGCTCCTTTAAACCTTTTAATGCATTAACCTGCATCAATAATTTAGTGAAATCCACCCCATCATCATGGTAAGCGTTGACATTCTGGCCTAAAAGGGTAATTTTGCTTATCCCTTTTGCTAAGGCCTCTTTAATTTCCAAGAGTATGTTTTTATTTTTACGGTGACGCAAATCACCGCGCACATACTGGACTATACAGTAAGAGCAAAAGTTTGAGCACCCCTCGGATATAACCACATACTCATGGTCTTTGCCTTGAAGAAAACCAGTGTGGTAAATCTCCTCTGGCCTCCTGCTGCTATCAACCTCCCAAATCTTCCGTTCAAATAACCCCTGGGGCTTCAGTTTATTTAATATTTCAGGGATCTTATAAATATCCTGCGGCCCAACCACGAAACTGACATTCTTATCGCGCCGGAAAGCCCCTTCTTTATAACGTTGCGCCATGCAACCTACTAGGCCGATAACCTTTTTACCTTTATAACTGCCAATCAAGCTCCACACCCTCTCTTCAGCATGCTGACGCACAGAGCAGGTATTAAAGATAATGATATCTGCTTCTTTATCAGAAGCGCAGATTTGATAGCCTGCCTTCTGCAATAACCCATAGATCACTTCGGAATCCCGCACATTCATCTGACAGCCGAAAGTCCTGATAAATACTTTTTTCATGCCTTCTTTCATCTTTCTGCGACAACGAGCATTTCGAAATTGTCAGTGGTCAGTTTGTCATTTCTTGAGTATGCCCCAAGCTTCGCGCCAAAAAT
>Ga0233420_10000061_pt1 | contig 47241 bp, 39 predicted proteins | sample Watercolumn_Mata_4_FD_183009 | JGI IMG/M metagenome (GOLD analysis project Ga0233420, IMG submission 183009) | Freshwater microbial communities from Lake Matano, South Sulawesi, Indonesia - Watercolumn_Matano_2014_102_MG | ecosystem: Environmental > Aquatic > Freshwater > Lake | place...
CGGTGACCGGCTCTGTGCCGCACATCCGCTACCGCATCGACGTCAACACCCAGGCCCATCATCCGGCCACGCAGTTGCACCTCAACGAGATCGGCCTGTGCGAGGTCGCCCTCGGCGCGCCCATCGCCTTCGATCCCTATACGGTCTGCAAGGGCACCGGCGCCTTCATCGTCATCGACCGCCTCTCCAATGTCACCATCGGCGCCGGGATGATCGTCGGCCTATCCGATCAGGAGCAAAACCGAGGCCGCGTCACTCCCGAGGAGCGCGAAAGCCGCTACGGCCAGAAACCCAGAACGATCTGGCTGGGGGCGAACCGGCAGGAGGTGGCCCATACCCTGGAGCGGCGCCTGTTCAATCTCGGCCATGCCGCGTTGGTGCTCGATGATGCCGGCCTCGCTCCGCACGCCCATCTCATCGCCGCCCAACTGCACCGCGCCGGTCTGATCGGTCTCTGCACCCTGGGAGGACAACCTCCCGCTGGAGACGACACCCATATCGTCGCTCCAGCCGAGTTGACCACGGTCGACGACCTGCTCGGCTGGCTGTCCGAGCAGCGGATTCTGCTGACCTGACGCTTCAACCTAACGGTCATGGCGCCCGCCACCCCACAGGCATGAAAGTGGCGGACGCCATGACCGTTCTCCCTCACCCCGCCCTCTCCCACTGGGAGAGGGTGATTTGGAGCGCGCCTCCCGCGCGACTTTCACGCTAAATCCGGCAGTTGGGCTTGATGATCGAGGTGTGAATTCATTCGCCTATTCAGGGCTTTGTGTGCGAATGAATTCGCACCTACGATACATCGCATCATCCTGTTGATCCTGTAGATTCCTGTCCAACTGCTTTTTCTAGGTTCAAGGCTGTCGCCAGTAACGGCGGTGCCCTGCCCGGTAAGGTTGGGGACCCGCCGTTTTACCGTTCACTTCCAGGGTCAGGGCTCCGCCCTCGCCTGTCGTCATCGCGGCAATTCCGCGCGCCCGGTAACGAGCCAACACCAAGGGATGCGGGAACCCGAAGCGATTGAGATAGCTCGCCGGAATCAGCGCCCAGCGCGGGCTGACGCGGTCCAGGAAGGCTTCGGAGGAGGAGGTTTTGCTGCCATGGTGCGGCGCGACCAGGATGTCGCTGCGCAAACGATCGCCGGGCTGATTCAGCAAGGCCCTCTCTCCCCCGGCCTCGATATCGCCGGTCAACAACACGGTGCCACCGGCGCCATCCACCTTCAATACGCAAGAGTTGTCGTTCTCGCTGAGACCAAGGCTGAACGGCCCCAACATCGTAAAGCTCACCCCATCCCATTCCCACCTTTGTCCTGAGTGACATGGCCTCGCGGAAAATTCGCTCAGGCGCCCCGGCGCGCTGGTCAGGAGTTCATCCACGGGGAAAGCCGCCAGCAGCGAACGGGCGCCGCCGATATGGTCGTTATCGTCATGGCTGATGACGAGTGCGTCGATTCGATCGAGGCCGCGCTGACGCAGATAGGGCTCGATGACGGCATTGCCCATATCGAAGCTGGAGCTGAAGCGGGCGCCGGTATCGAAGACCAGTACCCGCTCATGGGTTTCCACCACGGCGGACAGGCCCTGCCCCACGTCCAGCAGGGTAAACCGAAAAGCGCCCCGATCCGGTCGCGCGGGTTGATACAGCAGCGCCGGCAACAAGAGGACACCGCCCAGCCAGCGAGCCGGAATGCCCCTTGGCGCCAGCAACAGAACCACGCCGAGCACCGATAACAACACCGACCAGACCGGCGGCTCGGCCAGAGTCCATTGGGCATAAGGCCAGGACGAGAACCACTCAAGCACCCGCCAGGCGGCGCGCATGACCCATTCGGCCAGGCCCAGCAGCCAGTGGCCGACGGTGGGAGCCGCCCCCAACAGCAGTGCGCCCATCAGGCCAAGTGGAATCAGGAGCATGCCCAACACCGGCACGGCGACCAGGTTCGCAATGGGCGCCACCAGGGAAACTTGCCGGAAGAATAATAGCAACAAGGGCGCCAGTCCCAGAGCCGTCACCCAGTTGATGCGCATCATCAGCCGTAATCGATTGAGTGGCTGCAACCGCGCTGACACCGTGTACGCAATCAAGGCTACCGCGCCATAGGACAACCAGAAACCCGGCGCGATGACGGCCAGTGGGTCCCACAACGTCACGGCTATCAGCGCCAACGCCATCACCTGCATCCAGCGATGATGCCGACGCGAGATGATCGCCCCCATCGCCACGGCAATCATGATCAGGGCGCGTTGCGTGGGAATGGTGAAATCCGCCAGCGCCGAATAGAGGAACGCCGCCAGCATACCGGCCCAAGCCGCCAAACTGGGTGGCGACCAACGCTGAATGCCCAGCCAAGCGCAAACCCTTAGAGTCAGTAGAAAGGCAAGTCCGGCGACGAGGCCGATGTGCGAGCCGGAAATCGCTATCAGATGCGCCGTGCCGGTACGGCGCAAGACTTCCCATTGGTCGCGGCCGATGTCGTCCTGTTCACCCATGACGAGCGCCTTGAGCAGACCCGCCACAGGACTGTTCGTCCAGACCTCGCCCAGCCGATCGTACAATGCCTGCCGGCCGGCCTGAAGCGAGGCAGCCGGGGAAAATCGCGATTCAACCAGCCGATTGGCGGGATCATCCCGCACGTAGCCCACTGCGCCGATCCCTTGCGTGAATAGCCATTGCTCATAATCGAAGCCGCCGGGATTCATCATGCCGCGCGGCGACCGCAAGCTGAGCCGCAAACACCAGCGTTCACCGGCCTTCATGGGCCGCATTCCTTCATACCAACTCACGCGCGCCTTGCCTGGAACGATCCCGCCCGGCGGCGAAAGCACCCGCGACACCATGAAATCGAATCTCTCCCCGCCATCCATACGGCTGGGAATCCCCAACACCCAACCCTCCACCTGCGCCTCGACACGGTGATCTCCAGGCGGCAAACGATCCCCCAATCGCCAGGAACCCTGGACCCCCGCCCAGCATAACCCCAGGAGCATGGCTGCCCAGAAAACCCGCCCCCTTGGCGCCAGTAGCCCAGCCGCCACCCCTAGCGGGAACCAAACCCAGGGGGGCGGCAGGGAAGGTAGCGACTGAATCGCCAACATCCCGATGACCATGCCCAGAGCAAACCTGGGAACATCGGTGCCGCATCCCATTCGGGAAGGCTCAGTCGATGGGCGCACGTAAGTCCACCGTTAATCCTACAAAAAGCAGTTGGACAGGAATCTACAGGATAAACAGGATGATGCGATTGATCGTCCGATACGAAAAGTGCCTGCGATGACTCGTAGTGCCTTGTGATTGGAGCTCGCCGGACGGGTGAGGCCGATGCGTGCCCGAGAGCACGGTTCCCGAGCCGCCTGGCGGCGTTGCTCCTCCTGACAGGGGGCTGCCCTGCGCGTCGTCGCGCCTTGCCGGACAGATCGGGAACCGCACCCTCGAACACGCCCAACCGCCGTTTCTAGGATAATGAGCGGGATTTCGAAACTTGGCCAAGCACGTAACACTTAGGAACGTTGGGCTGTACCGGGCTTAATTCCGCGAGACCAATGATTTCAGACCCTTGGTCAACCTTCTGATGCCGGCCTGAGCCGTTTCCGGTTCCAGGGCGCCATAAGCGATACGCAGATGACATCCATCCCTCATGCCAAATGCGATACCGGGAATGACGGCGACGCCGTGTTCCCGGACCAATCGTTCGGCCAAAGTCAGGGAGTCAAGTCGGGTATCGACCTTTATCAACAGATAGAACGCGCCCTGAGGATCGGCGATTTGGCAAAAATCGCGCACCGCTTCCAGTTCCAGCAGCACGCCTTCGCGGACCCTCGCCAACGTGCCTCGGTATCCATCGGAATACGATCGTCCCGCCGCCATCGCCGCGGCGGCGGCAACCTGTGATATCAAGGGGGCACAGATCAGATTGGTGTCCTGTACCTTGAACAACGCGGTATCGAGATGTTCAGGATAGACCAGGTAACCGATTCGCCAACCGGCGAACCCATAAGCCTTGGACAGCGAGTACAGGGCGATCGTATGTGCCTCGCCACCCTGGATGGAGGCCGGCGAAAAATGTCTCGCCGCTCCCCAGGTAAAGTATTCATAGGCTTCATCGGAAATATGGTAGAGGCCGCGCCCATGACACAGGGCATTGACGACCCGCAACTCCGCTTCCGAATACACCGCGCCGCTGGGATTGTTGGGCGAGATGGTAACGATGGCGCGGGTGCGCGAAGTGACGGCATCGCGCAGGGCCTCCAGTCGCGGTCGATACGCTTCGTCGGTGGCCACGAAAACCGGCTGGCAGCCGATCATGCGTATGGCCATTTCCTGGTTGAAGTAGTACGGTAATGGCAGGATGATCTCATCGCCGATATCGGCAATGGCCTGGATGGCGTTGAGAAAGGCCATGTTGGCGCCCGCCGTGACCATGACCCTGCGTCCTGGTCCAACCGGCACGCGATTTTCCTCGGCCAGCTTGCGGTATATAGCCTCCAGCAAGGCCGGCTGGCCCCGCACGGGACCATAACGATGTGCCTCGGGAGTGTCGCCGAACCGGCGCGCGGCAGCGAGCGCGGATCGTGGCGGACCGTAAAACACCACACCCTGCCCCAGTGAGATCGTACCCGGATGCTGTCGCGTCAGTTCGGCGATGACGGGGATGATCGGCGCCTGAACCCTGGCCATGCGTTGACTGGAGGACTCTGCGACTGGGCTCATGTGAAATCCGGTTGTTGCTGCAAGCTTGTCATTTTATGCGCTATCGGACCACGACATCAGAGCATGTCGCTCTCGAACACAACAGCTCGCCACATGCGGCCGGCAAGGGCCTGTGGTAAAGTTTACTAATATGCTGGGTTTTGGAATGACCGCCGCCGACACAATTCTGACCGCACGCTGGGTCCTGCCCGTCGAACCCGACGACGCGGTTCTCGAACATCACGCCCTGATCGTCCGTGACGGGCGGCTGGTCGATCTCCTGCCCATCGAGGAAGCGCGCAGACGTTATCCGCATGCCTCCGCCGAGGATTTTCCCGCGCATGTGCTGATCCCCGGGTTAATCAATGCACACACCCATGCGGCAATGGCGTTGATGCGCGGTATCGCCGACGATCGGCCGCTGATGGAGTGGCTGACCGATCATATCTGGCCTTTGGAACAGAAATGGATGGGCGAGGCCTTCGTGCGCGATGGCAGCGACCTCGCCATGGCGGAAATGATCCGTGGCGGCATCACCTGTTTCAACGACATGTATTTCTTCCCGGAGGTGACGGCGAATCAGGCGATTCGTTGCGGGATGCGAGCCGTACTGGGCATGATTCTGGTCGATTTTCCCAGTGCCTGGGCCAGCGGCCCGGCGGAATATCTGGAGAAAGGGCTGATGCTGCGTGATGAGATGCTGCATGATCCCCTGGTAAGTTTCGCCTTTGCGCCACATGCGCCCTATTCCGTCGCGGACGAGCCGCTGCGCCGAGTCGCCACGCTTGCGGCAGAGCTGGATTTGCCGATTCACATGCATTTGCATGAAACAGCCGAGGAGATCGAACAGAGCCGCCGGCAATATGGGCTGCGCCCATTCAATCGGCTTAAACAGTTGGAGTTGCTTGGACCGACCTATATCGCGGTGCATATGACCCAGTTGACCGATGAGGAAATCGCGCAACTGGCCGAAGCGGGGGTTAGCGTGGTGCATTGCCCGGAGTCGAATCTCAAATTGGCCAGCGGCTTCTGTCCGGTGGCCAGGCTGGTCGAGGCCGGCGTCAATGTCGCCATCGGCACCGATGGCGCCGCCAGCAACAACGACCTGGATGTGATGGGTGAAATGCGCATGGCCGCCCTGCTGGCCAAGGCGATTGCCGGCGACGCCAGCGTGATCCCGGCCAAGACCGCGTTACGCATGGCGACCTTGAATGGCGCCAAGGCGCTCGGTCTGGAGGAGGAAATTGGTTCCCTGGAGCCGGGAAAATGGGCGGATATCACCGCAGTCCGGTTGGACGCCATCGAGACTCAGCCGCTGTTCGATCCGGTATCCGACTTGGTGTATGCCGCCAGCCGATATCAGGTCTCGGATGTCTGGGTCGGAGGTCGCCGCTTGCTACGGAATCGAGCGCTCACCACACTGGACCAGGACGAAATTAGTCGCAGGACCGCGGGCTGGCGGGCGAGATTGATGGACTGAGAGCTTGTGAATAAATCCCCGGCCGTAGCGAGGGCGTCCCTGGGCGTGGTGGGCAAGGCGCGGGGGTGCACAAAATCGGGGGTCCAGCAGCGCTAAACGACTCGATTTTGGGGGTCCCCGCAACGCCGCCCACCACGTCCAGGGGTGTCCGCAGTAGGCCGGGGGGTTATTCACAAGCTCTGAGGCGTCATCGAGGCGCGACTCCATGAAGCCGCGGCCTTCGCGGTAACATCGATACCCCGCTTGACCTGAATCCCGATGGTCCCGGTAATGACCGTGAGGGCCAAACACAACCGGATATTCCGGGAAACCATTGGCTGGCCGTGGACGTCGACACCCGAATCGGCCAAGCCAGCGAGCAATCGACAGAATACGATTACCCAAGCCAGAACCTAGCAGAAACAGGCAATCATCATGACCACGGCTGACAATGTTCACGAACACGAGATCGAAAAATTCGGCGCCCGCGCCAATCGCTGGTGGAATCCTCGCGGCGAGTTCAAAACTCTGCACGCCGTGAATCCGTTGCGCATGCAATTCATTCGATCATTGGTCGACCTCCCCTCCCGCCGAATCATCGATGTCGGCTGCGGCGGAGGGATTCTCAGCGAGAGCCTGGCGCAAGCCGGCGCCGAGGTTACCGGCATCGACCTGGGTCACGAACTGCTGGCGGTCGCTCGAGACCATGCCCATTCCAACGGTTTGACTATCGATTACCGACTGGTCAGTGTGGAGGCTTTGGCCGAGGAGCAGCCGGCCGGTTTCGATCACGTGACCTGTATGGAGATGCTCGAGCATGTCCCGGACCCCGCTTCCGTGGTGAGAGCTTGCGCTCGTTTAGTCAAGCCGGGCGGGAAAGTGTTTCTGTCGACCTTGAACCGCAACCTCAAAGCCTACTTGCTGGCGATCGTCGGCGCGGAATATGTGCTGCGAATGATCCCCAAGGGCACGCATGACTTTTCGACCTTCATTCGACCCTCCGAACTCAGCCGCTGGGCCAGATCGGCGGGTCTCGAATTGCTGGGTCTGGAGGGAGTGATCTACAACCCGCTCACGGCGCAATTCGCCCTGAGTACGAAGGACCTGGACGTCAACTACCTGGCGGCCTTCGAGAAGCCGGCGGAATAATGAACCTAGATTCCCCTGTTGACCGCTTCTCAAATGGCATGAAGACTACGCGGCACTTGGTATTTGCCGTATTACGGGCTCTCGCCTTTTGGGTGAGAGCGCTACGCACCCGATGGCATGGCCCAAAAGCCGCCTGGCGGCGTGGCTCCTCCTTCCAGGGGATGGCCCTGCGGTGTCGTCGCGCCTTGCCGGCCGGCTTTTTGGCCGCACACTCGGGCGCGTCCAACAGAGGAATCTAGGATGAAACCTCCCCCTAGCCGCCCGACCATTCAGGGGGTGTTGTTCGATCTGGACGGCACCCTGCTGGACACCGCGGCTGACTTGGTCGCGTCCGCCAACTGGGCGCTGGCTGAGGAAGGTCTCCCGCCCTGCCCGCTGGAAGAGACCAAACCCTACATATCCGGTGGCGCCAGGACGATGCTCGAATATTGGCTGGTGAAACACGTCGAGCAGCGGCCGATCGCCAGCTATCCCCAGGCCAATATAGTCAACGCGGTCAACGATGGTCTGCTGGAGCGCCTGATGAACCGCATGCTCGAACACTACCAGGCCAATCTGGCCTGCCACACCCGCTTTTTCGATGGCATGGAACCGGTACTGGAGTCGCTGGAGGATGCCGGCCTACCCTGGGGCATCGTCACGAACAAGCAGAGCCGCTTCACGGACCCACTGGCCGAGGCGCTGAATCTTACCCGCCGAACCCGCTGCATCATCAGCGGCGACACCACTATCCAGGCCAAACCTCATCCACTACCCCTGCTGACGGCCAGCGCGCAACTGGGCATCGACCCTGAGCTATGCGTCTATATCGGCGATGCGGCGCGCGACATCGAGGCGGGCAAGCGAGCGGGCATGGCGACGTTGGCGGCACTCTACGGCTACATCGCGGCCGACGAGGATGTCGGCGCTTGGGGCGCGGACGACGCTCTCGAATCCCCGGGCGACCTGCTGTCCTGGATTGGGGAACTCACATGAGCGCAGCCCTGCTCAAGAGCCGCGTCATCCTCGTGACCGGGGCCACTGGTGCGCTGGGTTCCGTGGCCGCCACGGCCTGCGCCCAGGCTGGAGCCACCGTCGTGCTGCTGGGACGTACGGTGCGCAAGCTGGAAATCCTTTACGATGCCATCCTGGCCTCCGGGGGGGCCAAACCGGCGATCCACCCCCTTGACCTGGCGGTAGCGGCCGAGACGGACTATGCCGAACTCGCCGAGGCGCTGTCCCGGGAATTCGGCGGGCTACATGGCTTGCTGCACTGCGCCGCGGAACTTGGCCACCTCGGCCCCTTGGCCGACATCGACGCGGCGCGCTGGCAACGGCTGCTGCAAATCAACCTCACCGCGCCCTTCCTGCTGACCCGTGCCGTGAACCGTCTGATGATCGCCGCCGGCGGCGGCAAGGTGGTTTTCGTCGGCGACTCCGCCGTGGGCCAAGGCAAGGCCTTTTGGGGTCCCTATGGCGTCGCCAAGCAAGGCCTGGCCGCCTATTGCCGCATTCTCGGCGAGGAATCGGCCGGCTTTGGATTGCATGCCGAACTGTTCATCCCCGGCCCCATGCGCAGCCCGATCCGTCTGCGCGCTTACCCAGGTGAAACTCCCGCCTCGCTGCCGGATCCCGAAATTCACGCCGAAACGATCGTTCGCCTGTTCGGTCATATCACACAACCACCTTCTGCCTGACAATCAGGAGTTTGACTATGTCCATGCTGGGTTACGGACGTGAGAGCATTTGCCTGCAACGGGATGTCAATGTCGTGCGCATCCCCGACGGGACGCCGGATACCCTGCCACGGGGTCATATCGTCACGTTGACCCAGTCGCTGGGCGGCAATTTCACGGTGCTGGACGAGACCGGACACATGGTCCGCATCGCCGGCGAGGATGCCGACGCCATCGGCAAGGAGCCGCCCATCTACACCAACATCGCCGGCGGGACCGACGCGGAGACGGTGGAAAGGAACGTCTGGGAGGTGCTCAGAACCATCTATGATCCAGAGATACCAGTCAACATCGTCGAACTGGGCCTGGTTTACCACTGCGGCGTCCAGCCGCTGGAATCGGGCGGCTTTGAGGTGCACGTCATCATGACCCTGACCGCGCCAGGCTGCGGCATGGGCCCGGTGTTGCAATACGACGCCGAAGCCGCCGTCAGGAACCTGCCAGGGGTCAACAGCGTCCGCGTCGAGGTCGTCTTCGACCCTCCCTGGTCGCGGGACCGCATGTCGGAGATGGCGCAGCTGCAATTGGGTATGATCTAGGACCCCTGAACGAAAGACCCGGCAGCCTTCAAGAAAAGACGGGGCATTGACGCCGTTGGCTGGCGGGGCATCCGGCTTGCCCGCGACTGTGAACGGCCTGGCCGTATTCTAGGACGGGGAACCGAGGCCAAACCAGAAACATGGCGATGCGCGGCATCCGAAGTAAGAAACAATCGGATGCCGCCTTCCGCTAGGCTCGTGCAATCCTAGCTTCAGCAGCATAAAGTCATGGCAGACTTTGATGGTTGAGATTTCGGCTGAGCGAATGCCGCTGCGCTCTCTTCGTAAATGCTGTCCTGGAAATCCTTGCCAGAACCGGCGGAAATAGGGTGGGACCAGGATTTTGATCCTCCCCTGTCACTTGGCAATTCGCGTGACTGCTCCCTCCTTCAACCCGCCGTCAAGAGGGTCGGTTATTCCGTGAGACGTGCCGGGTATTCACTTGCCCTGAGCCAGCGCCTCCAGCTTTCGGCGCTTTTCGCATTTCTGGGTACAAAGACATTCGCCGCCGTTGTTCACGCCCCCGCAACTTCCCTTAATGGCTCCCCGGCCAAACATCACGCCGATCGCCATCAGCGCTATGACAACTGCGATTATGAAGAACGTGGTCAAGAATAAGGTCATGGAGTGGTCCTCATGAAATAAGTCGCGATTTCGTTGCCTGCCGGTTTCCTATTCAGGTTACCGCAAAATGATCGATTTTCGCCAAAAAAAAAGCGGAGGGCACGAGCCTCCGCTTCATTTTTGGTTTCTAATTCGGGCTTAACCGCCGAAATCGTCCAGCAGGATGTTTTCTCTTTCCACCCCGATATCGAGCAACATGTTAATGACCGCCGTGTTCATCATGGGCGGACCGCACAGGTAGTATTCGCAGTCCTCCGGCGCCGGATGATTTTTCAGGTAGTTCTCGTAGAGAACGGAGTGAATGAAACCGGTATAACCGGTCCAATTATCCTCCGGCTTGGGCTCCGACAATGCGATATGCCATTTGAAGTTCGGGTTTTCCTTCTGCAGCGTATCGAAGTCATTGACATAGAACATTTCCCTGAGGCTGCGCGCGCCATACCAGTAGGTCATCTTCCGCTTGCTCTTGAGGCGTCTGAGCTGGTCGAAGATGTGCGACCGCATCGGCGCCATGCCGGCGCCGCCGCCCACGAAGACCATTTCGTTATTGGTTTCGCGGGCGTAGAACTCGCCGAACGGACCCGAAATCACCACCTTGTCGCCCGGTTTCAGGTTGAAGATATAGGACGACATGATCCCGGGCGGTATGCTGTCTGCGCCGGGAGGAGGCGTGGCGATACGCACGTTCAACATGATGATGTCGCTTTCCTCCGGATAGTTGGCCATGGAGTAGGCGCGTATGGCCGGCTCCTTGACCACGGACTCGTACTGCCAAATGTTGTATTTGTCCCAATCCTCCCGGAATTTTTCCTCGATGTCGAAATCCGTGAATTTCGCCGAGTAAGGCGGACATTCGATCTGGATATAGCCACCCGCGCGGAAATCGACGGTTTCCCCTTTCGGCAATTCGAGCACCAGCTCCTTGATGAAGGTCGCCACGTTGTGATTGGACCGCACCGTGGTGACCCACTTCTTGACGCCGAATACCTCGTCGTGAACATGAATCTTCATGTTCTGTTTGACGGTCACCTGGCAGGCCAGGCGGTCACCCTCGGCAGCCTCGCGTTTGGTGATGTGCGACAACTCGGTCGGCAGAATGTCTCCGCCGCCCTCGCTGACCTTGACCTTGCATTGCGCGCAGGTGCCGCCACCGCCACAGGCGGATGAGACGAACAGGTTGTTGTCCGCCAGCGCCGTCAACAGCTTGGCGCCGATGGGCACGTGAATGGTTTTTTCGTCGTTGATCAGGATATCGACGCCACCCTCGGCCACCAGCTTGGACTTGGCGCCGAGAATGACGAATACCAGGGCAACGACGATGAAGGTGAAAAATACTACACCCAGGATGATTTCCAACATGATCTTCTCCCAGTGCCCTTAGAGCTGTATGCCCGAGAAGGCCATGAAGCCGAGCGCCATCAGCCCGGCGGTGATAAAGGTGATGCCGAGACCGCGCAGACCCGGCGGCACGTCGCTGTACTTCAGTTTCTCGCGGACACCGGCCATCGCCGTGATGGCCAGAGCCCAGCCGAATCCGCTGCCCAACCCGTAGACGACGCTTTCCTTGAAGTTATAGTCGCGTTCGATCATGAACAGACTGCCCGCCAGGATCGCGCAATTCACCGTGATGAGCGGCAGGAAGATGCCCAGGGCGTTGTACAGCGCGGGGAAGAACTTATCCAGCACCATTTCCAGGATTTGCACGATGGCCGCGATCACGCCGATACAGGCCATCAGGGCGATGAAGCTGAGATCCACGCCTTCGATCCCGGCCCAGGTCAACGCGTTTTCCTTGAGCAGATAGGTGTAAATGAGGTTATTGGCGGGAACCGTCAGCGTCTGCACGACGATGACGGCAATGCCCAGTCCTATGGCGGTTTCGATCTTCTTGGAGACGGCGATGAAAGTGCACATGCCCAGGAAGAAGGCCAGCGCCATGTTCTCGATGAAGACCGATTTGATGAACAGATTGATATAGGCTTCCATGTCAGTGGGCCTCCCCGTGTACGATGCCATGTGCCGGCTGGATGGCGAAATCCGCCTTCTCGACCTGTTTGGGCTTCCAGGTTCTCACGGCCCAGATGATCAGGCCGATCAGAAAGAACGCGCTCGGCGGCAGCAGCAGCAGACCGTTCGGCTGATACCAGCCGCCATCCTTGATCAGCGGTAATACGTCGATGCCGAGCAGCTTGCCGGAGCCGAGCAACTCGCGAATCGTGGCGACGATGATCAGAATCAGGCTGTAGCCCAGGCCATTGCCTATCCCATCGAGAAAGCTTTCCCAGGGAGGATTCTTCATGGCATAAGCTTCAGAGCGTCCCATCACGATGCAGTTGGTGATGATCAGGCCGACGAAAACCGATAGCTGCTTGCTGATTTCATAGGCAAAGGCTTTCAGAACCTGATCCACCACAATGACCAGCGAGGCGATGATCACCATCTGCGCGATGATGCGGATGCTGCTCGGCACATGGTTGCGGATGAATGCGATCCCCGCGCTGGAGAAGGCCGTGACCGTCGTGAGAGCCAGGCACATGATCAGCGCCGTGGAGAGTTGGGAGGTGACCGCCAGGGCCGAGCAGATACCCAAAACCTGCAAGGTGATGGGGTTATTCTCGACCAGCGGCTCGACCAGAACCTTTTTGTTGTCGTCGGTGAGTTCCATAGTATTAACCTCTTGCAGATCTCAGCTTGGTCAGATAGATACCATAACCTTCATGGCCCATCCAGTACTGAACGAGATTGCTGACGCCGCGACTGGTGAGCGTCGCCCCCGCCAGGGCATCGACCTGATATTCGGCGCCCGGCTTGGATGGATCGACGAAGCCTTTCACCAGACCTAGGGCGACCTCTCCGACCTCAACGGTCTGCCCCTTCTCGCTCAGGTTGCTCTCATGCACATCCTTACCCGAGAAGTTGTAGACCTTCTTGCCTTTCCAGAGAGCTTTCCACTTGGGATTGACCACCTCTCCGCCCAGGCCGGGAGTCTCCGCCTGGTCATAGAGATTCACGCCGACCACGGTTTGTCCATCGGCCTCGAGCGCAATGAAGCCGAACATGGTTGACCATAGACCGTAGCCGTTGACCGGCAGGATCACCGTCTTCAGTTTGCCTTCCTGCTTGACCAGATAGACCTTGGCGTATTTCGGCTTGCGCTTGATGCCGGCTATGTCCTTGTCGGCGGGAATGGCCTCGCTCTGAGCGGGATCCTTGGCGGCCTTCCATTGATCATAGGCCTTGGCGTCCACGTTCTCGACATAGTCACCGGTGGCCAGATCGACGATGCGCGTCTCGATGTCCTGGAATGCGGCATCGACGTCCATGCCCTTTTGATACAACTCGGCGACTTCCAGGATGTTGACCTTTTCATCCTTCGATTTATTCCACTGCTGGAGCGGCCTCAGGATAACGGCCGAACCAGAGACCACCACCGCGCCGACCAGGCACAAGGCCAGGGCCACGGCAACCGTCTTCTTGAAGCTGTCATTCGGCAGATCCAGGTAGGGTTGCGCGTAAACCTGCGCGGTTTCTATGTAGCCGGCGAACCTCTGTTTGAGGCTGGGAACCAGCGGATTGCTATTCACGGATTCAGGCATAACGCTTAACCCTCTTGGCAATGTTGATCTTGATAACCGCATAATCGATCAGCGGCGCAAAGATATTGGCGAACAGTATGGCCAGCATGATGCCTTCCGGGAAAGCCGGGTTGACCACCCGGATCAGAACAGTCATGAAGCCAACCAGCGCGCCGAACACCCAACGGCCCGCGTTGGTATGCGCCGCGCTCACGGGATCGGTGGCCATGTAGACCGTACCGAAGGCGAAGCCTCCCAGGGTCAGATGCCAATACCAGGGGATGGCGTACATTGCATCGGTAGAGCTGCCGATAATGTTGAACAAAGTCGAGGTAGCGATCATGCCGATCATGACGCCCGCCATGATCCGCCAACTGGCGATGCGGGTGTAGATCAGAAACGCCGCTCCGATCAGGCAGGCCAGGGTGGAAGTTTCCCCCATGGAGCCCGGTTCAAAACCCACAAAGGTGCCCCACCAGGAGATACCCGCGTCGCGCACGGCCTGGAGACCGCCCATCGCGGCATGGCCCAGCGCCGTGGCGCCCGCATAACCATCCACCGCGGTCCAGACGGCGTCTCCGGACATGGCCGCCGGGTAGGCAAAGTAGAGGAACGCGCGGCCGGTCAGGGCCGGATTGAGAAAGTTCTTGCCGGTGCCGCCAAACACCTCCTTGCCGATCACCACGCCAAATGAGATGCCCACCGCGACCTGCCAGAGAGGAATGTTCGGCGGCAAGGTCAGCGCGAACAGAATCGAGGAAACGAAGAAACCTTCGTTGACGTCGTGCTTGCGCACCACGGCAAACAGGACTTCCCAGATGCCGCCCGCAATGAGCGTCACGAGGTAAACCGGCAGGAAGTACATCGCGCCATGCACGATATCGGAAAGTGGGTTATAGGGATGATGACCAAAGAGGTTGACGACCCAGCCGCGCCATCCCGGTACTTCCGTCAGACCCATGGACTGCATGGCGGCGTTAGCCTGGTAACCGGTATTCAGGATGGCCATCAGCATGCAGGGCAGCGTGGCTATCCAGACATAGGTCATGACGCGTTTGAGGTCGACGGCATCCCGAACATGGGTGGCCCCGCTGGTGACGTCGGGGGGACTGTACAGGAAAGTATCCACCATCTCGTAGACGGGATAGAGTTTTTCAAACTTGCCGCCCTTGGCAAAATAAGGGTGCAGTTTGTCGAGGAATTCTCTCGTGCTGGACATTAGCCCTCCTTCTCGATTTGGGTAAGATTCTTTCTGAGCACTGGACCAAAATCATGCTTGCCCGGGTCCACGAAGGTGCACAAGGACAAGTCTTCCTCGTCCAGTTCCAGAGCGCCCAGCGCCTGAGCCATGTCGGTATCGCCCACGATCAGGTAACGGAGCAGTTGCGTCGGGAGAATGTCGAGGGGCATGACATCCTCGAACACGCCGACCGGCACGATCGCGCGTGGACTGCCGTACTTGTTGGTCGAGAGCGCGAACTTGCGCCCGCGCTCCTTGGGGAGGCTGCTCAAGAGCACATTCAGGAAGGAATATTTCTTCCCGGTCGGCATGACCCAACCCATGAACTCGCGTTCGCGGTTTTCCGGTATGACGGAGACCTGATTGTGGTAGCGTCCCAGGTAATCCGACCATCCTTCCGCCTGCCGGCCATGCAGCACCGAGCCCGAAATCAGGCGAGGTTCGGCCCCCTCCTTGAGTTGACCGGCAACGAGTTGGCGCAGATTGGCGCCCGCCCGGGTCCTGACCAGACGGGGATGGTTCACCAGCGAACCAGCCAGCGCGACGACCCGATCCACATTCAATTTGCCCGTCGTAAAAAGAGCGCCGATGGCTATCACGGACTGATAATCCAGGTGCCAAACCGTCTTGGTGGGACCGACCGGATCGAGATGGTGAATATGGGTCCCGACCAGACCCGCCGGATGGGGTCCCGCGAATTCGGCCACCTCGAGTTGCGCGAGTTCCGGCGCCGGAATAGTCACGCCCGGCGCCTTGCAGAGATAGATAGGCCCCTCGGTCAGCTTGGCAATGACCAGCAAGCCGTTCTGAAAATCGGCGGCGCGATCGGCGATCACCACTTCGGGACGGGCCGCCAGAGGGCTGGTGTCTATCGCGGTCACGAACACGGAGTGCGGGGTCGAGGAAGGATCGGGGACCCGACTGTACGGGCGAGTGCGGAGACTCGTCCAGAGACCCGAGGCCAAGAGGTTTTCACGGACTTGCTCATTCGTCAGGCTCCCCAGCTTGGCCGCGGGGTAGGCCTTGAACTTGGCCGCGTCATTACCGCTCAGATCGATGACGACGGAGTTAAGCACGCGCCGCTCGCCGCGGTTGATGGCTCTGACAATGCCCGCCCCCGGTGAGGTATATACGATTTCCGGATATTGCTTGTCGGCAAACAGCACATCCCCCAACTTGACCTTGCCGCCCTCGGCCACCGCCATCGAGGGTTTCAGACCCACATAATCGGTGCCTAGCAACGCCACCGACTTGATGGCGCCGGCATTGGTGTAGATGACCTGCTCCGGCTCTCCAGTGATGGGCAAATCCAGCCCCTTCTTTGTGTTGATTAGCATAAGTTAGCCCGTGGAACGCACAAATATTTATCCGCCAAGTTGCCGAAACCAACATCCCGCCGAGACTGTCGCGGCAACCGAACATAGTGAAATCCATCGTAAAATTTCAACACCGCGCCCTTTTGCGAGGTATGAAATCGTTCGGCACGCAACACGATGTCTCCGTATCGCTGAAGATCGATAACGCGCGCGCCTAAATTCCGGCAAAAACGTGGCAATTAAAACACAAATGCCTCCCCCCCTCAATGAGACAAAGCGATCGAGAACCCGACTCTCCGCCTCCCGCATCCGGGCGAACGGAGGAGTCGAAGCCTCGAATCGGTAGCCAGACCCGGACAAGTTCACTAGACTCCCGTCCTGGAGTTGGCCAGGCAGCCGCTGACCCGATGCCAATTATCGGGTTGGAGGAAAGTCCGGGCTCCATAGGACAGGACGCCAGGTAACGCCTGGAGGACGCGAGTCCATGGAAAGTGCCACAGAAAAGATACCGCCCCGCCGTGCGAAAGCCGGCGAGGTAAGGGTGAAATGGTGCGGTAAGAGCGCACCGCGCCTCCGGCAACGGAGGCGGCAGGGTAAACCCCGTCCGGAGCAAGACCAAATAGGGGGCCTCGGGGCCAGTCCTCGAACGCGTGGTCCGCGCCGCCCCCGGGTAGGTCGCACGAGGCGCGTCGCGAGACGCGTCCCAGATGAATGGCTGCCCACGACAGAACCCGGCTTATCGACCGACTCCAACCTTATGCCCGGGACCTGGCACTCCCGGGAAAGCCCCGCGAGCTGGACCGCCTCGACCTGATCATGGACGACGCCGCCGGAGCCCTTGGCGCAACCCGAAACCACTACGCTACCGGGTCGGACGCAGGGTTTGCGGTTCGTAGGCTGGGTTGCAGCGCGGCGGAAACCCAGCGATGCCGGCAATTCGCTGGGTTTCGTTCCTCAACCCAGCCGCGCTTGCGTCATTAGCCCTCCCCTTTAGCCCCGCCCCGATGTAGCGCCCTGATATAGTGAAACCCCAGCCCCTCAACCCGTGGAGATCCCCGTCATGACGATTCGATCCCTGAAAACCCGCCAACTCGCGCCGTGGTCGGCGCTGTTTGCCGGCCTGGTGCTGTCGACGCCGTTTCCCGGCCGCGCCGAAGATTTCGCCCGCGGCCAGGAACTCTACGATCACCATTGCCAGTCTTGTCACGAGGATTTGATGCATGCCCGCAACCGCAAGCTGAAAACCCTGGACGCCTTGCGCGGCCGCATTCGCGACTGGGCCTCGCACACAGGCAATCCCTGGACGGACGAGGACATCGACGACGTGCTTTACTACCTGAACAAGAGCTTCTATCGCTTCGATCAAAAGGCCTTGTAGCCGACGCATCCTTGCCGGTGCATGGCGATTGGCCCAATGGGCTAAAATATGACTTCGCGCCAGAACGAGCGATGACAGATTCCCCCGGATCGGGCGGCAAACGAACAATCCTTGCGACAGTGCTGGCCGTTCACGTAACTCCAATCCAATACATAAGGTATCGCGAATGAACAATCGCCCGATGAATCCCCGCCGCATTCTCTCGGCAACGCTTCTGGCCGCCATCGCCCTGGCCGGCTGTACCCCACAACCCCTGACCCCCATCTCGGCGAACGATCCGGAACTGAAGGCCCTGGACGCTGACCGCGCCAAGTACCGCGAGAAAAAAGTCGCCCTGATCGAAAAGGCGCTGAATCTGAGCCCTTCCGAACATGACGCCTTCTGGCGCGAGTATTACGCCTATGAGGCCGAACTGAAGAAAATTTATGATCAGCGGTACAGCATCATTCGCGACTACGCGGCCAATTATGACAACATGAACGAAGACATCGCCGACAATCTGGCGCTGCGCTCCCTCAAGATTCGCGACGATCGCAACGACCTGTTCCGCAAGTACTACAACCGGATCAAGAAGGCGACCTCCTCCATCATCGCGGGCCAGTTTCTCCAGATCGAGAACGAACTCAATCTGCTGTCGGACCTGAAGATCAGCACGGAAACCCCGATCCTGCCGCGCGACGTCAGCCCGGCCACCGTCATGAAAAAGTAGTCGGCGACACTAGCCCTATCTGTGCGCCGCGCGGGAGACTGACCCGTCGGGAACGGACAGAGGCGGCTGCGGTCGCCTCTGTCGGTGGGCCAACCCGGACACCGCACGCTTGCAACTCGAAGCGGCCCTCCGCCCCTGGGCCAGGATCCTGAAACAAGACGCCCTCGCGCTGTACCTGGCCGCCCGTCACCCCCGAACGCCCTGGCTGGCCAAACTGATCATCGCCGGCGTGGTCGCCTATGCGCTCAGTCCCGTTGACCTCATACCCGACTTCATTCCGGTGCTGGGCTACCTGGACGATCTGATCCTGTTGCCGCTGGGCATCAGCCTGGCCATCAAAATGCTCCCCTCGGAACTGCTGCACGAATGCCGCGAAAGGGCCAGTGTCGTCTTCGCGGAGGGAAAACCCGTCAGCCGCCTGGCCGGGTTCATGATCATGTCGCTCTGGACCGCCGCCCTGCTGGCGCTGGGCTGGTCGCTATTGCCACGCTAACCTTCGCCGGGCGCCGCGCTCATGATTTCCCCACGGCACCCCAGCCGTTATTCCGACATGGATGGCCACGCCTACCCTCGATCGATAATCCTGCTGGGCGCCAGCAACATCGCCCGAGCCTTTCCAACCCTGGTGCATACCCTCCGGGAGGGCTTCCCCGATCCCCTTCCCCTGGAAATCCATGCCGCCATGGGCCATGGACGCTCCTATGGCATGTGGAGCCGATTCCTGGGGCGCGCGCTGCCGGGCATCCTCGACTGCCAGATCTGGTCGCGCCTGCCGAAACAAGCCATGACCGGCCCTCGTCCACTGGCTATCATCGCCGACCTCGGCAACGACCTGGTCTATGGCGCGGACGTCAGCACCCTGCTGGGATGGCTGGAGGAAATCCTGCGCCGCCTACGCGCCTACCACGCGGCCATCGTCATGATGTCCCTGCCCATGGGCAGGCTCGCCCGGATGACTCCCGCCCAATTCGCCTGGACCCGGCGCCTCCTGTTTCCGGGCAGGGAGGTGACCTGGAACGCCCTCCAAACCCATATCGAACAATTGGACCAAGGCATGCGGCTTCTTGGCCGCCGCCATGGTCTCGCTTGGGTGGAAGCCCCCGCCCGTTGGTATGGCATAGACCCGATCCACATCCGCCGGGCCTACTGGCATGAGGCCTGGGGCGCCGTTTTCAGCCACTGGCCCGGCTGGCGACCCGGACGGATTCCGCCGACGCCGGGTTTCCTGGAGTCGCTGAACATCCGCCGCTTGCGACCCGCCGAGTGGCGGCTGTTCGGACGTGATTTCCGCACGCCGCAACCCGCGCGCTCCCAGGCCGATTACCGGCTGTTCCTGTTTTGATCGTGCCCCCCGTCAACGCCCATCTCGTAATCCCTCCGGCGGACATCGAGATCACCGCCATTCGCGCCCAGGGCCCCGGCGGCCAGAACGTCAACCAGGTCGCCACGGCCATTTGCCTGCGCTTCGACATTCGCGCCTCATCGCTGCCCGAAACCTGCAAGGCCGCCCTGCTCAATTTCAGGGATCGCCGCATCACCCGCGACGGACTTATCATCATCAAGGCCCAGAACCGCCGCAGCCGGGAACAGAATCGGCAGGACGCGCTCGAGCGCCTCGCCGTCCTCATCCGCCGCGCACTGACGCCACGCAAGGCGCGCAAGCCCACGCGGTCCACCCTGGCCTCCCGCGAGAGGCGCCTGGACGAGAAGAAACGCCGCGCCGAGACCAAGCGCACGCGCTCGGCTATTGCCGACTGATCGGCTTGCCGCTATGTTCAGCATGGCGAAAACGATACGAGCCTCTCGCCCCCCATACACCACAACCCTGGAAAACACGGAGAAGCCACATGGCCATCAGACGCAGAGGCGGTCTTAACCACAACAAACTGGATCAGGTCGTCGCCAACGCTCGCCGCGATAAGGAAGATCGCGAAAAAGGCTACCGCGAGCGCGCGCTCAAGATGTACCCCTGGGTCTGCGGCCGCTGCGCCCGGGAATTCGACCTGCAGAACCTCCACGAACTTACCGTTCACCATCGCAACCACAACCACGACGACAACCCGCTCGACGGCAGCAACTGGGAACTGCTCTGCCTGTACTGCCACGACGACGAGCATTCCCGCTACAACAACGCCGAGATCTACGGGAAGGACAGCCCCGGCTCAGCATCCGTTGCCACGCATAAAGCCTTCGCGGGACTCGAGGCGCTGTTGAAGAATGACGCGAGCTGACTCATACGGCCCGGCGCCTCGTCCGTTCGCCATGATCCTAGAAAAAGCCGTTGGATAGGAATCTACAGGATAAACAGGATGATGCGATTTATCGTAGGGGCGAATTCATTCGCACAAAAAGCCCTGAACCTGCGGGCAGGCAGGCGAATGAATTCGCCCCTACAGCAAGCCCAATTGCCGGATTTAGGATGATCGTTCCACGGAATCGGGTTCACGGCACGGCGCGCTCCGGCACGGGCATGACGAACGCCACGCCCGAATGGCATCGCGGCTCGATAAAACCCATGTTCCCATTCAACCCCACCCATCCGACATGCCCCATTTGATGCCCTCCTGGCCGGTGGAGGTGTGGACCGTCCTCGGCGTGTTGACGTTGCCGCTGGCCTGGCTGCTCTGGTTGATGCTTCGCCTGTCCGGGCGTGTAACGGAGATTCGGAATCGTTTCGAGACCCTACAAGGCAACGACGAGCGCCTGGAACGCGGGATGCGGGAGGAACTGGCGCTGAATCGGCGCGAGGTGGCCGCTTCCCTGGGCGAAACCCGGGAAGAGCTGAACCGGGCCATCGAGCGGCTGAGCGCGGCGCTGTCCGGCCAGGGCGAGCGCTTGCGTCAGCGGGTGGAGGACACGCTGAACCAGGCCCAGCAGGACGCCCGCGCCGGGCGCACCGAACAGGGCGAGAGCCTGCGCGCCTTCGGCGAGCAACTGACCGGCCAGTTGCACCTGCTCATGCAGCGCAACACCGAGGGCATGGATACCCTGCGCCAAACCCTCGAGAGCCGGCTGACGGCGATCCAGAGCGACAACAGCCAGAAGCTGGAACGGATGCGCCAGACCGTTGACGAAAAGCTGCACAGCACCCTGGAACAGCGGCTGGGCGAATCCTTCCAGCGGGTCAGCGAACAGCTCGAACGGGTGCACGCCGGGTTGGGCGAGATGCAGAGCCTGGCCTCAGGCGTGGGCGATCTCAAGAAGGTGCTGAGCAACATCAAGGTGCGCGGCACCTGGGGCGAGGTGCAGCTCGACAACCTGCTGGAGCAGATCCTCAGCCCCGGCCAGTACGACAGGAACGTCGCCACCCGCCCGGGCAGCGCGGAGCGCGTGGAGTTCGCCATCCGCCTGCCGGGCCGCGACCGGGCCGACACCAGCGTCTGGCTGCCCATCGACGCCAAATTCCCGCTGGAGGATTACCAGCGGCTGCTGGACGCTCAGGAGCGCGTCGACCTGGCCGCCCTGGAGGATGCCGGCCGATCGCTGGAAAACCGGGTCCGGGCCGAGGCCAAAACCATCCGCGACAAATACCTGGAACCGCCGCATACCACCGATTTTGCGCTGTTGTTCCTGCCCATCGAGGGCCTGTACGCCGAGGTGATTCGCCGGCCAGGGCTGTTCGACGCCATCCAGCGCGACTACCGCGTCACCCTCACCGGCCCGACCACGCTCACCGCCATCCTCAACAGCCTGCAGATGGGCTTCCGCACCCTGGCCATCGAGCAGCGCTCCAGCGAGGTCTGGCAGGTGCTGGGCGCGGTCAAGACCGAGTTCGGCAAGTTCGGCGACGTGCTGGCCAAGACCAAGAAGAAACTGGAGGAAGCCACCCGCACCATCGACCAGGCCGAGGTGCGCACCCGCGCCATCGACCGCAAGCTGCGGGGGGTCGAAGCCCTGCCCGCCGGCCAAGCCCGGCTACTTCTGGAGGATTCGGCTCTTGCAGCCGACCCCGGCGAAGAAGAGGAGACACTTCCATAGACGCCGCCCCTGGCAGGCGGTCCTCACGGAGCCACTGACCCGCCGGGAATCGGACCGAAACCGCGCAAGCGGGGATCGTAAAGCCACCGGCGGAGTTTTCCAGCTTCCAGCCATCCCGCACCGGGATGGGCGGGGTTGATGAGCACGTTGTTCTCTTCGGGGATCAGCACGGCGGGAACGATCAGCAGGGCCGACGCGAGCGCTTCCGCCCAGGCATCGCCGACATCGAGGCTGACCTTGCCGGTCGGCACCGCATCCCAACCCACATGACGGCCGACATCCAGGATTTGAGCGGCATTCCAGACCGCATCGGGCCTTCGATTTTGACCAGATACCGGTTGAGCGGCAGGTCACCGGCCGCCAGGTGGGACAGGATTTCCAGACAGGCCAAGGCGATGGACCGCGAGGCATACGCCATGGGCTTGCCGGGCCGTTTCCAGCGCCCGCCGGTGCGGCGCGCGCCCTCCCCGCTCAAATCGTCGGCTGTGTAGTTCGGGGTGTCGGTGGCGATCCGCCAGAGGGCGACGCTCAGAGATAGGCTCCGCTTTGCATTTTCGCCAGCAGGCTGGACACGAATTCCTGCCCTTCCACGGTATCCAGGTAGTCCGCCGGACATTGGCCATCGAGCGCCGGGAGTGGGGTATCGAGCCAATCCGCCAGCCACCGCGCGGCATCGAACCCGACCGGTTCGCCCGACTGCTCGACCATCACCTGAACCTGGCCCACCAGTTTGGAGCAGCCGATCACCCGCTCGCCCTGCTCGACGGAAAGACGTTGAGCGGCGCGCGCCTTGCGGTCAATGGTGGCGCGGGGCAATCCCAGCACGGTGAAAAGCCGATCCTTGGGACGGCCCATGATTTTGGCGAGGTGCAGCACTGCTCCGGCGGGTACCCCTTGCCTGATCATCATGATGCGTTCGATGGGGGCGGAGCGGTAGATGCGGGCAAAATCGGTGGCGCTGGGTTCCGCCACGGCCTGCGCGCCCGGGTTGGCGGCAGGGTTTCCCATGGCAATGCTGCGTGCTTGGCTTGAGGTCTTGGCTTTCATCGTGTTACCCTGGCTGGCGCTCACATAAGCGGATTCGTCCGCTCATTCTAGTGCGTGGGTTCCAAGGGTGAAAGAGCCATAGGAGGTGCTGACCATCGGGAAGCGCATCGGTCGTGATCGATGGGCTTCGCAAGCTCAGCCCATCCTATGGCGCTGCGTGCCCGAGAGCACGGTTCCATGCTTTCGATCTCGTCGATCGGATGCGTCGGATCGGCTTCATGCTGACTCCCGCGCGCAACACTCCCCTACTGTTGCATCTAGGCGTGCAACTCCTCGTCGTGCAAACTTACGCTCATCGCTAATTTCCCAGGGTGGCCGGAGGCCGATTATTCGTCCTCTTCCTCGGGACGATCAAGCCGTGGGGGAAGACTGATCTCGGTTGGCGGTCCTGCGCTCACTCCAGCGCTGCGTGATGACGTAGAACACCGGCACGAAGGGGATGGCGAGCAGGGTCGAGGCGAGCATGCCGCCGAATACCACGGTGCCGATGGCCTGCTGGCTGGCCGCGCCGGCGCCGCCGGCCTTGAGCAGCGGGACTACGCCGAGAATGAAGGCGAACGAGGTCATGATGATGGGCCGGAAACGGCGGCGGGTGGCCTCCACCGCCGCTTCGGCGAGGGCCATGCCCTCCTCCCGCAATTCGCGGGCGAACTCGACCACCAGGATGGCGTTCTTGCTGGCCAGGGCGATCATCAGCACCAGGCCGACCTGGGTGTACAGGTTGTTGTCGAAGTGACGGGTGATCTGCGCCAGGATGATGCCGACCAGGGCCATGGGCACCACCATGATCACCGCGAGAGGACTGGCCCAGCTCTCGTACTGCGCCGCCAGAACCAGGAACACCAGCAGCAGCGACAAGCCGAAGATGAGATAAGCGGTGTTGCCCAGCAGTTTCTGCTGGTAGGCAATGGCGGTCCAGTCGAAGGCCATGCCGTTGGGCAGCACGTTGCGGGCGACCTCCTCCATGAGCTGGATCGCGTCGCCGCCGCTGAAGCCGGGGGCCGGCGCGCCGAACAGGGAGGCGGCCGGGTACAGGTTGTAGCGGGTAACCAGTTCGGAGCCCACGCGTTGCCGGACTTCGAGCAGGGTGCCCAGCGGGATCATGGCGCCCTGAGTGTTGCGCACGTAGAGGTTCTTGATATCGTCCACACTCTGCCGCCAGGGGGCGTCCGCCTGCACGTAGACCTGGAACGATTGGTCGAACTTGGTGAAGAGATTGACGTAGGACGAACCCAGGAATGCTTGCAGGGTGCCGAACACGCTGTCCATGGGAATCGACAGCGACTGCGCCTTGATCCGGTCGATGTCGAGGTAGAGCTGCGGGCTCTGGGCGCTGAAGGTGGTACCCAGGAAGCCCAGGCCGCTCTGGGTGGACCCCACCCGCTGTAGTTCCAGGACGGTCTGCTGCAGCTCGGGCAGGCCGAGGCTCCGGCGATCCTCGATCATCATTTGCAGGCCGCCCGCCTGGCCCAGCCCCGCGATCGGCGGCGGCGTGACGGCCACGATGCGCGCCTCCTGGATGGCGTCCAGGCGGCGCTTGAGTTCGGCGAGGATGACCTTCTGGTTCATTGCCTCCCCGCGCTTTTCCCATGAGTCGTAGACGGCGAAGATGCTGAAGGCATTCGCCAGGTTGGCGGCGTCGAGCATGGAAAAACCGCCGATGGTGACCCAGGCGGCGATGCCTGGGGTGCTCTTGAGTTCCGCCTCCACGCGCTTGACCGTCGCCCTCACCCGTGGCTGGGCGGCGCCCTCGGGCAGCTTGCCGACGACGATGGCATAGCCCTGATCCTCGATCGGGAGAAACCCGCTCTGGTGATGGGCGAACAACCAGAAGCCGGCGGCGACGATGGCGAGGAAGACGAGGCTCATGCTGGCCGTGCGGTTCACCATCCAGCGCACCAGCCGCGCGTAGGCGTCCTCGACCCGGGCGTAACCCCAGTTGAAGGCCCGGTAGAAGGCGTTCGGCCGGTAATCGGCCGGCCGCGGCTTGAGGTAGAGGGCACACTGCGCGGGCTTCAGGGTCAGCGCGTTGACGGCGCTGATGATGGCGGTGGCGGCGATGACCAGGGCGAACTGACGGAACAACTGGCCGGTGATGCCGGGCAGGAAGGCTGCGGGCAAGAACACCGCGGTCAGCACCAGCGTGATGCCGATGACCGGGCCGGTCATCTGGCTCATGGCCTTGATCGCCGCATCCTTGGGCGTCAGGCCCTGCTCGATGTGATGGGAGGCGTTCTCGACGATGACGATGGCGTCGTCGACGACGATGCCGATGGCGAGGATCAGCGCGAACAGTGTCATCAGGTTGACCGAGAAGCCCAGCATCGCCATGGCGGCGAAGGCGCCGATGATCGTGACCGGCACCGTGGTGGCGGGCACCAGGGTGGCGCGCCAGTTTTGCAGGAAGATCACCACCACCGCCAGCACCAGGAAGCCGGCCTCGTAGAGCGTTTCGTAGACGGCGTCGATCGACTGCTGGATGAACTCGGTGGTGTCGTAATGGATGGCGTGGGTCAGGCCCTCCGGAAAAACCTTGGCCATGTCCGCCATGGCCGCCCGCACCTTCTTCCCCAGGTCGATGGCGTTCGCTCCAGGCAGTGCGTAGACCAGGATCTGCGCGGCCTTGTGCCCGCTGACGCCGGCGAAGTTGGTATACATCTGCTGGCTGAGCTCGACCCGGGCGATGTCCTTGACCCGGACGATCTGCGCCGCCTGACCGTTCTGCGGGGGAACGGTCTTGACGATGATGCTCTCGAACTCGGGCACCTCGTCCAGCCGGCCCAGGGCGTTGACGGTGAGCTGGAAGCTCTGATCGTCCGGCACGGGCGGGCCGCCGAGCTGGCCGGCCACCACCTGGCTGTTCTGCTGCCGGACGGCGTCGGCCACATCCACGGTCGTCATACCGTAGTACTTGAGCCGCTCCGGATTCATCCAGATGCGCATGCTGTAGGAACCGGCGCCCAGCACCTTGATCTGGCCGATCCCCGGAATCCGGCCCAGCGGGTATTGCAGGTTGATCAGCGCATAATTGGAAAGATAGGTCTCGTCGTAGCGCTCATCCTCGGAGTACAGACTGACCGCCATCAGGATATTGGTCGAAACTTTCCTGACGCTGATCCCCTGCTTCTGCACCGCGTCGGGCAACTGCGCGAGCTGGCCGTTCACCAGGTTCTGCACCAGACTCAGGGAGGCGTTGAGATCGGTGCCCACCTTGAAGGTGATGGTGAGGATGTAGGTACCGTCCGACCCGCTGGTCGAGGACATGTAGAGGGAATTCTCGACCCCGTTTACACCCTCCTCGATGGGGATGCCGACGGTCCGGGCGATGATTTCGGCGCTGGCGCCGGGATAGCGTGTAACGACCTGGATGGTCGGCGGGACGATGTTGGGGTATTGGGCGATCGGCAGGTTCAGCAGGCTGACCAAACCGAGGATGATGGTGACGATGGCGATGACATTGGCGAAGATCGGCCGCTCGATGAAGAACTTCGAGATCATGGCCGGCCTTGCTCCGTCCCCGCCGGCGCCGGCCGCACCTTGTGCCCGGGTAAGGCCCGCGCCTGGCCGTTGACGATGACAGTGTCCTCCGCCGCAATGCCGGCATCGATGGCGAATTCTCGGCCCACCTGCGGTCCCAGCGTCACCCCGCGCCGCGACACGATGTTTTGGTGGTCGACGACCAGCACGAAGGAGCCACCCTGGTCATGGCCGATGGCCTCCTCGGGCAGCATCAGGCTGTTCCGCAGTCCGGAGCGTTCGGCCCGGATGCGCGCGAACAGCCCGGGCAGAATCCGGTAGTCTGGATTGGGCAGGGTCGCGCGCAACTGCAGCGTGCCGGTGTTGGGGTCGATCTGGATGTCGGCATAGTCGAGCGTCGCCCGGTGCGGATAGCCGGTCTCGTTGGCGAAACCCACGGCGACCGGCACATTCGGCGGCCGGGTGCTCTTGTCGGCAGCGGCCGGATCCTCCCGGCGCACGCGCAGCAGGTCCTGCTCGCTGATGGTGAAGTAGACGTAGATCGGATCGATTTTGTTGATATCCGCCAGCACGGTCTCCTCGCCGGCCCCCACCACATTCCCGGGGTCCTTGTAACGCCGGCTCACCCGCCCTCGGAACGGCGCCCGCACCGTCGTGTAATCGAGATTCAGCTTGGCCAGTTCGACCTGGGCCTCGGCCGACATCACCTGGGCCTGGTCGGCATCGCGCTCGTAGTGCCAGCGGTCGACATCCGTCTGCGCGGCGGCCTGGTCCTTGAGCAGGCCGGTGAACCGCCGATATTCGGTCTCCGCGTGCATCAGCCGCGCCTTGGAGGCCAACAGTTGCGCCTGCGCCTCCTTGAGCTTGGACTGGTAGGTGTTCTGCTGGATGATGAAGAGCACATGGCCGGCCTCGACGATGTCGCCTTCCTTGAACAGCACCTGCTCCAGGTAGCCCTCGACGCGGGCGCGCAGTTGCACCGTGTAGAGCGCCTGGGTGTTGCCGGTGAATTCGAGGGCGCGGGTCACCTGGCCGGGTCTGGGATGGGCGAGGGTCACCTCGGGCGGAGGCGGGGGCTTGAAGGCATTGGGGTTGTCGCAGGCCGCGAAGCCAGCGGCCAAAAGGACCGCCACCCGCCGCCCCACGCGGCGGTATTGCTCGTTCTGGCGCATCACGCTTGTTTCCTCACCATACCATGCCTTGAATCATTTGCAGCCCTCGGAGCTTGTGAATAAACTCCCGGCCGTAGCGAGGGCGTCCCTGGACGCAGTAGGCTGGGGGGTTATTCACAAGTTCTCACCAGTCAGGCGCCCTGACCATGGCCTTGGCCGGCCCCTCCGGCACGGGCATCGGCGCCAGCAGGTCACCCCAGTCGGTGCGCCTGGCCATCGCGGCCTTGATCGGCTCGGGCACGAAATCCCGGCCCTCGCGGATTTGCCAGCCGCCGCCCAGGCCGCGGTAGATCGAAACAAGTCCGGTGGCGATATCGCCCAGCGCGCCGGCGAAATCGTCCTGCTGGGACAGCAGCGACTGCTCCGCGGTCAGCACCGTGGTGAAATCGGCGATGCCCTCCTTGTACTGCAGGGTGGCGAGATCCAGCGAACGCTTCGCCGCCGCCGTACTTTGCGCCAGATACTCGGCGGCGTCCTGGGCCTTGAGAAAGGCGATCAGCCCATCCTCGACCTCGCGCTGCGCCTTGAGCACGGTGTTCTGGTAGTCGATCAAAAGGGACTGGAACTTGGCGTCCTGCGCGCGAACCTGGTTAGTGATCTGGCCGTAGTTGAAGATGTTCCACTGCACGGCGGGCCCGAAACGGTAGAACTGGTTACCCCACTGGAACATGTCGCCGAGACTCATGCCATTGGCCGTACTCGAAACGAAGGAGAAACTGCCGCTGAGCGAAAATGCCGGATAGAGACCGGCCTTGGCGATGCCGATCTGGGCGGACTGGGCTTGAGCCTTGTATTCCGCCTCGCGAATATCCGGCCGGCGGCGCAATAGATCGAGCGGAATGCCGACCGCCACCTGCACCGGCGGCGCCGGTATTTGGGCGTGCCACTGTCCCGAGCCCAGGGGCTTTTCCAGTTCGTTGGGCGGCATGCCCATCAGCACGCTGAGGGCGTTCTTGGCTTGCCGCAACTGTCCTTCCAGGGCCGGAATCGAGGCCTGAGTGCCGCCCAGCACCGTTTTGGCCTGCTCGACGTCCCGCAACGAGGAGGTGCCGCCGCGATGCTTGGCCTCGGCGATATGCAGGTTCCCGAGCTGCGCCTCGACGTTGCTGCGGGCGATATCCAGCTTCTTCTCCAGGGTGCGAATACGGATATAGGTATTGGCGACATCGGCGGTCAGGGTGACGATCGCGCTGTCATAGGCGGCGATGGCGGCCAGCCACTGGGCATCGGCGGACTCGATGGCGCGGCGGAACTTGCCCCAGAGGTCCAGCTCCCAACTGGCCCCCACCCCCAGGCGACTCCACCAGAACGGCCCCAGACCGCTCGTTTCGCCCAGGACCCGTTCGCTGGGTCCGGCGTTGGGGAGGTGGATGTAGTCGACGAAGCCGCTCAGGCGTTGCTGCTGAGGATAAAAGTCGCCGATGGCGATGCCCAACTGGGCGCGCGCCTCCAGGATGCGGAGACCCGCCATCCGCAACGGCAAATTCTGCCGATAGGCGGTTTCAATCAATCGATCCAAAACCGGATCCTTGAACAGCTTCCACCAGGACCGGTAGTCGGCGGGGCGTCCGCTGAGGCGCGCATCGCCTCGTTCCAGCCAGGCTTCCTCCCTGGCGCCCTCGGGCTCCTCGAAATCCGGCCCGATCAGGGCGCAGCCGCTCAGCAAGACCATCGCGCCCGCCAAGCTCCGGACCAGTGCGCCTGCTCCCTGCCGGACATGTTCCGTACGGAATGCCGGCCAGCCCTCCGTGGGTCCGGAACCCGCTTGGCGTCTCGTGGACATCCAGTCAATCCGTCATCGGGCGGGCGCCGGAACCCGCATCAGCCACCCACGACCAGGGCCAGGAAGCTACGCTCCCGAACCGGGAGGGCGGAGCCTGGCGACAGCCTGGGACCTTCCTCGGGCAGGCAGATGTCCTCTGGCGGCGGAGCGCCGGTATCCAGCAGGCGGATCCAGACTTGTCCATCCGGCAGGCAGGGGGTACGGAAGGCGATTGGTTCCGGCGTGGGGTTGGCGAACAGGCATAGCGACTCGGTGCCCTGCCCCGCGTGAATGTGACAGCCCAGTGCCGAATCCTCATGCCAGTCCGGTTCATGTCCGTTGGGATTCAACCAGCTGATCTCATCGGGTCGATAGAACCGCTCGCTGGACAGCACGGGATAGCGCCGCCGAAGAGCGATCAGGGAGCGGACGAAGCGATGGAATTCCGCGTGTTTTTCGGGCAGCGACCAATCGAACCAGGAAATCTCGTTGTCCTGGCAATAGGCGTTGTTGTTGCCGTATTGGGTGCGGCAGAACTCGTCGCCGCCCAGCATCATGGGAACGCCGCGCGACAGGAACAGGGTCGCCATCAGGTTTTTCATCTGGCGCAGTCGCAGCCGCTGGATTATGGGGTCCGAGGTCTCGCCCTCGCAGCCGAAGTTGACGCTGTAATTGTCGTTCGAACCGTCCCGGTTGTCCTCGCCATTGGCCAGGTTGTGCTTGTGTTCGTAACTGACCAGATCGGCCAGGGTGAAGCCGTCGTGGCAGGTGATGAAATTGATGCTGTGCACCGGCGCCTTGCCGCTATGCTCATAGATGTCCGCGCTGCCGCAAAGCCGGCTGGCGAAGGCTCCCGCCATGCCGGGATCGCCGCGCCAGTAGCGGCGCACATCGTCCCGGAACAATCCGTTCCATTCCGACCAGCGCTCTCCGGGGAAGCGCCCGACCAGATAGGCGCCGCCCGCGTCCCAGGCCTCGGCGATCAGTTTGACGTCGCGCAGAATCGGGTCCTCGGCGATTTGCTCCAGCAGCGGCGGGTTGGCCACCAGGCTGCCGTCCCGGTCCCGCCCGAGGATGGACGCCAGATCGAAGCGAAAGCCATCCACATGCATTTCAACGACCCAATAACGCAGGCATTTCAGGATGAAGTTCCGCACCACCGGGTGATTGCAGTTGATGGTGTTGCCGCAACCGGAATAGTTCTTGTAGAGCCGCTTGTCGTCCTCGAGGATGTAAAAGATGCTGTTGTCGAGGCCGCGGAAACTCAGTATCGGCCCGGTCTCGTTGCCTTCCGCCGTGTGATTGAACACCACATCCAGCAGCACCTCGATACCGGCCTTGTGCAGGGCCTTGACCATGGCCTTGAATTCGTCGACCTGGCAGCCGGGATACAGACGCGAGCCGTAACCTTCGTACGGCGCGAAGAAGGCGATGGTGTTGTAGCCCCAGTAATTGGTCAATCGCTGGCCGTTCTCGGGATTGACGGCGGTCATTTCGTCCGGGTTGAACTCCTGCAGCGGCATGAGCTCGACCGCGTTGACGCCCAGTTCCTTGAGGTAGGGAATTTTGTCGATCACGCCCAGGAAAGTGCCGGGCGAGCGGGAGCCGGAAGAAGGATGTATGGTCAGTCCGCGGACATGGGTCTCATAGATCACCAGATTGGACCAGGAATGATAGAGCGGGCGATCGTCATCCCAGTCGAACCCGTTGGCCGTTACCAGGCTTTTGACGATGGCCGGCGCGCTTTCGCAGCTAGTCTCCGAGGCATACCCCGTCTGGCAGATGGCGCCGAAATCAAGCTTGCGTGGGCTGGTCAGCGCCGTGGCGCAGGGATCGACCAGGATATGGCTGGCATCGAAACGATGCCCGCGTTCCGGCTGAAAAGGACCATCGACCCGGTAGGCATAGACCAGACCCCGCCCCGCTCCGAGAATGCGTATATGCCACATGTCGCCCGTCTTGTGGCGGTGGGGGTCCAATTCGATGGTCTGCGCCGGCGTGGTGGCGTTCACGTTGTCGAACAATAACAGCCATACCCGTGTGGCATGGCGGGAGAAGAGCGAAAAATTCACCCCGTCCTTGGCCAGATGCGCACCCTGCGGCAGCGGAGAGCCGGGTGTAAAGGCATGGGACATGTACAACGCGGACAATCGTGACGGATGGCGCTTGACTAGCATCTCGGCAGACTCGTCATAAACTCACATTGAATCCAGTGGGTGACCAATCAAGGGCGGCGTCAACACGCGGGATTCACCCTCGCCCGGCCTCGCTCCCTGGCCATCAACCAAATCTTCAGCGGGATGATAGCATCCAGTCACGGCGGAATAATCACGCACCGGGCCAATCCTCCTCCAGACCGGCGATTCCCCCGCCTGAAGACTGGGGCTGTCTCCCGATGCCCACGGGAATGCCCCCGCCTAGCGCGTGTGGAGAATTTCCTGGGCCATGGCCCGATTCAGCCGCGCCAGACACTGACTCTGCGCCTCGACCATGACGGCGTAGTCGCTGATGGAAGCGGGGAGATTGCAATTGAATTGATAACCGCGCGGTTCCCGGCCATTGCCGCGCAACGACCAGAGCGCGCTCATGCGGATCTGACCACGGGCATCGACGTGCATTTCCTGGAGGGTCAGGGCTATCTGGATATCGGGTTTGGGCTCCCGGGGCCATGGGTGCATCACGATGCGGACCGTCGGCAGGTAGTTCGACAGATTCCGCGCCGTGACCCGCGCTATGTTGTCGTCCAGCCGCTCGGCCCAGCGATGATCCTCGGACAATCGATACTCCTGGGCTGAAGCCGCCGTGACGATCTGGGGTCGATCCAGGTAGGCCGGTATCCGAATCGGCCCCAGACCCAGCAGAGGTCCGTCTCCGGCCATTCGGTTGCCGACTGGCGCGTCCTCGGCCCGCAGCATGTAGAACTGGTCGGGCGGACCGGAACGGAAGCACCCGGCGCATCCGGCCAGACCCAGGACCAAAAGGATTCCCCGGATCGATGCCCTGCCTGCCGGCGCATGGAAATTTCCGCTGCTCAACGAACTATCTCCAAAAATGAGTTCAACCTAGAAACGGCAGTTGACCGCTTCATCCGATACTTAAGTGCCTGCGATGACATTGCCTGGTGATTGAAGCCCGCCCAACTGCCGTTTCTAGGTTCAATGACGAAGCCACCGGCTGCCGTCACGACCCACCAGGGCACCGGCATGCTTCCCCGGCTTTCCAGGACGGGCCGCGCTCATCCCCGTTCCTTGCGGATCCTTGTTGGGAATGCTGTCGGCGCTTCAGTCCGGCTTGCCGAATACCACCGATTCCGGGTGGCGCTCCAGGTAATCCGTCAAATCCCTCAGGGAGCGAGCGGCGCGTCGCAGCTCGACCACCGACTGTAGCAGGGTGGAACCCTCGCCGGTCGCGTCGGCGATCCCGGCCGCCGCCGTGCGCGTCGATTCCAGTGCTTCCGTAGCCTTCAGCAGGGTCTGCTCGGCGGCCTTCATGACCGGCACGACATGGGTCCGCGCCTCCCCCACCAGGCTGGTCGTCGCGCGCGCCGTCGCGCCGATGTCCCGGGAGGTCTGGTTCATGTTGCCCAGCGTCTCATCCATTTGCTTGAGTAGCCCCGGAACCCGCCGGTTGAATGACTGCAGCAACTGCCGGGCCTCCGTCACGGCCTGGTTCAGGGCCTTGCTTGATTGTCGCGCCTCCGCCGAGCCGACCAGCTTCCTGACCTCGGCCAGCGTGACGGCCAGATCGTCCACCATGGCTTCCAGCGGCATGTTCCTGATCCTCTTGACGACGTCCTCCAGCGTGGTGACCACCTCGTCCACGGTCGGCGGGATGGAAGGCACTTCGGGCAGGCCCCGGTAATTCAGGCCGGTCAGCCGCGCGGGTTGCTGGGGATGAAAGTTGAGATCGACATACAGCAGTCCGGTCAGGATACTCTGGAGCTCCAGACGCGCCCGCAGGCCGGCGTCGATCAACTGCCTGAGTTCTTCCCGTATCTCCCTGGACGAGAACAACGACAGTTCGAGCGGCGTGCCGTCCGGCGTGGTCAACCGCAAGGGATCGATCTCCAGCACCACGGGCTTGGTCAACCGCTGCCGGTCCCAGTCCAATTGCAGGCCGATCTCCTTCACGAGCCCAACCTGGACACCCTGCACCTTGACCGGCGCGCCGACATTCAGCCCGTTCAACGAGGTATCGAAAAAAACCACCCATTCAATCCTGGGCTTGAAAAACTGATTGCCGCCGAATAATAGCAGCGCCAGTATCAGCAATCCCACCCCCGCGATCAGAAAACCGCCTATGGCCATGGCGCTGACCGGCTTGCTCATGCCAGAACCTCCGGCGCGGAATGATCCCGCGTCAGAAAACGCAAGACCTTGGGATCCCGCGACTCCCCGAGCAACCGGCGCGGCGGCCCGGAGGCTATCGCCGTTTTGGTCTCGGGGTCCAGAAAAATGGATTCGGTGCCGATGGCGAAAATGCTGGACAACTCATGGGTCACCATGACTACCGTGGCGCCCAAGCCATCGCGCAGACTCTTGATCAGATCGTCGAGCAGCTTGGCGCTGACCGGATCGAGTCCCGCCGAGGGCTCGTCGAAAAACAATATCTCGGGGTCCAACGCCATGGCTCGCGCCAGACCGGCCCGCTTCTGCATGCCGCCGCTGATTTCCGCGGGATAGTAATCCTCGAACCCCGCCAGTCCGACCAGAGCCAGCTTGTAGGAAACGACGCTGTCGATCTGCCGTTGCGCGAGCGAGGTGAACCGGGCCAGCGGCAAGGCGATGTTCTCGGCCAGGGTCAGGGAACTCAGCAAGGCGCCGCTCTGAAACAACACGCCGATCTTCCGCATCAGCGTTTCGCGAGTCTTGCCATCGGCCCGCCAAAAATCCTGCCGACCATAAAATACCGAGCCCCGAGCCGGTTGCAGCAAGCCGATCAGGTGCATCAAGAGGGTGCTTTTGCCGCATCCGCTGCCGCCCATGATAACGAAGATATCGCCTCGATTGACCGAAAAATTCAGATCGCGCTGAATCAGGAGATCACCGTAGGCCAGGGTCAGATTCTTGACTGCGATGACGGACTCGGTCATGGCTCTACCACGCTGTTATCCTCATAGGCCCAAACGGTCACAGATCAGGGTCACGATGGAATCGGCCACCACGATGAAGACAATGCCGGTCACCACGGCGGAGGTCGCGGCATTGCCCACGGCCGAAGCGCTATGCCCGCATTGCACGCCGCGAACGCAGCCGGCCAGCGCGATCAGGATGCCGAACAGCGCGCCCTTCGTCACCCCGATCAGAAAATCCGGCAAATGCACCGACTCGATCGTCCGCTGCAGGTACTGGGTCAAGGGGATATCGAAAAAGCCGATGCTCACCAGCCCGCCGCCCAGAATGCCCATCAGGTCGGAAAACAGACAAAGAATGGGCATGACCAGAATCAGGGCCAGCAGGCGCGGCAACACCAGGAATTCGATGGGCGAAAATCCCATCACCCGCAGGGCCGAGATTTCCATATTCACGTTCATGGAACCGATTTGCGCCGCGAAGGCCGCCCCTGATCGTCCCGCCATGATGATCGCCGTCATCAGCGCGCCCATTTCGCGCGTCATACTTAGGCCGACCAGATCGGCGATGTAGATCTGGGCGCCGAACAAGGCCAACTGAACCGCTCCAACAAAGGCCAGTATCAGACCCACCAGCAGGCTGATCAAGGAAACGATGGGCAACGCCGAGGGTCCGCATTCCTGGATCTGCAACCACGGATCGATGCGCCGAAAACGCGGACCCCGTGCGAGCATCGCCACAACCGCCAGTGTGATCTCCCCGATGAAGCGGGTGATGAACAACGCATCCAGCCAGACGCCGCGGGCGCCTTCCCCCCATTCGGCGATCCAGCACACCCGCGTGGCCACGCGCCGGTCACCCTTGCGCTCGGGCACAGCCGAGGCCAGTTTCAGCAACGCTTGAACGCCGGCCGGCAACCCGGTGACATCGACCATGACCTCGCGCTCGGCGCAGCCCCGTCTGAAATCGATCAGGAACGTCATCAGCAGGCTGTCCCACTGGCCCAACCCGGCGCCTTCGACAACTACGTCAACCACCCCGGACCGGTCGTCGACCGCCGCCAGCACAGGAACGACATCGATGCTCCCGGCCTCCGCCAGCCGCCAGTCGCCTGAAAGCGACAAGAGAACCCGCCCCCTGTCGTCAGGCTTCAGGGACCAGGCCGGGGCAGTCATTCAGCATGGGATCATCTTTCGCGACATGGGTCCATGATACACACACGAACGGAAGGCTAGCCACCCGGAAAACCGTCAAACAAGGGCAAGATACATTGGAAATCATCCCGCGCCCCGAGAAATCAATAGGCATCATTCGGGATACAATGCCCGCGGATAAATACCCTTTTTTTCACGCTGGAGCTTTTTCTTGTGTCCGGGCCTTACGACATCTTCATCTGCCATACCCCGACATCCGCCGCTCCCGTTAAACGCCTGAGCGCCGCTCTCGCGGCCCGGGGCCGGTCCTGCTTTACCTGCGAGACCGGCCTGAGTATCGATTTGCAGCCCAAGTTGGCGACATCCAAGTGTTTCCTGGTCTGGGCCAGCGAGGACTTCTTCCGCTCGCGGGCCTGTCAGGCCCATCTCGCGATGGCCTGGATTGCCAGGCAGCAGGAGCCTGTAACCGCCCCCGAGCGGATTCTGGTCGTCAATGCGGAAACGGGCCTCAAGCACATTTATCCCCTGCATCTACGCGATCGCCTTGTGGCTTCGGCTCCGGGTCTGCCGGACGCGCCCGAGCCGGCGGACTTGGCGGAAGCCTTGCAGGATCGCTGCGGCCGCCTGACCGGCACGCTGGGGGGGCTTTACCCGCAAGGCCATGGCGGGTGGATGGAACCCTATGACAGCGTGAGCCAACCGCAACCGCATTTTGTCGGACGCGAGCGCGAGCTCTGGGACATTCACAATGCGCTCAATCCGCCGGATTCCCAAATACCCCCTGACCGGCCATCGCCGCTGGTGATCGTTTCCGGTCAATCCGGACTGGGAAAAACCGCGCTGGCTCGAGAATACGCGTTTCGCTTCGGCGCCGCATATCCCGGCGGCATTTTCCTGGTTTCCGCCCACGAAGCCCATCCCGCCGCCCGCATTACGGAACTCTCGGTCAATCCCGCCCTGAAAGCCCAGATCCTCGCCCTGTTGCGCCAACTGCTGCCCGACTCCCCGCTCCGGGATGGCGACGAGCTGCCGTCCATCTCGGCCGAACTCAAACGCATCCTGGCGGAACGCGGACTCCCTTTCCTCTGGATCGTGGAAAATCTGCCCGCGGGCATCAATGGACCGGTGCTGCATCAGTGGCTGGCGCCGAGTCTTTCGGGCAAGACCCGCGGCTTGGGCAGGACGATCCTGATCAGTCGTACCCAACGCTACGATCAGCGGGGCGAATCCATCCATCTTCCCATCCTCGACGAGCCGGCGGGCCGCCAGGCCATCGCGCATGGCCACCCCCCCCGGCGCGCCGAGGAATCGGAGGCCGTCGACTGGTTGCTCGAGGAAGTGGGACGGCATCCGCGCTACGCGGCCATGATCGCGGCGCTGAGCGAGGCGCACCGGCGACACCGACGCCGGGTTTTTGGCTGGCTGCTGCACAAGCTCGAAAAACCGGGCCGCGAGGCCATCGATCTGGTCCGGGACCATCCAGGCCAATTCCCGGAGGCGCGTGAAGCCGTCTGCGCGACGGTCCTGCTGGAATCGCTGCGCATGCTGGCAGGTCCCGCCAGGGACATTCTGCGGCTGGCATCGGAACTGGAGGATCATCCTCTGCCGCGGGACCTGATCGTGGACTGCCTGGTGCTGGGTGGACTTGGCCCGGACGACCGCAAGGAGTACCTCTTCGCCGTGTTCCTCAATGAGCCCGAGGAAGTCCCGCTGACCCCGCAGGCAGCGGCCGAGTATGTCGAACAGGGCGTCGCCAGCCTGGCCCGGCATGCGCTGGCGGAGCGCACCGATCACGGGATCCGCATCGACGCCATGGTGGCGAAAATCCTCCATCGGATCATACCCCCGTCGCCCCGGCAGATATTGCTGCGCGAGGCGGCGCTACAGGCCATTTACGTGATCGCGGAGGACTGCCATACCCGCGACGATTGGCGACGGCTGGCCGCCGTGGCGCCTCACGGCCGCCAGTTGATCGCGGATCTGCGCGAACGGACCATCGGGGCCGAGGACACCGCTCCGGAAATCACCGGGCGAATCCGCCTGGCCCTGCACCTGGCCGACCTCGATCTCAAACACGGCGCCCGCCGGCGGGCGACCGGGATTTATCGGGCGGCCAGCGCTTATCTGGTGCGGGCCATGGCCCTGGACCCCCAGAACGGTTCCCGCCAACGGGATTTCGCCCGCATCCAGGAGCAGTTGGGCGACCTGACCGCCGAGGAAGGGGACGCCTCGACCGCCCTCGATCATTACCGCAAGAGCCTGGGCATCCGCGTCTTCATGGCCAAGCAGGAAAACCTGGGCCGCGAACGCCTCCAGGATCCGCTGCGGCTACACCTCAAGATCAGCCGGCTGTTGCGGCAACTGGGCGATTCGAAAAGCGCCCTGCACAGTCAGCAGGCCGCGCATGCGTTTCAGGTACGGCTCGCGCGTCATGATCCAGAGAACCCCGATCTACAGTTCGATCTGGCCTCCAGTCATGTGCGACTCGCCGAGCTTCACATCGATCTCAACGAGGGCCAGGCCGCGATGACGGAACTGGAAAGGGCCCTGCCCATCTTCGAGGCTGCCGCCACCCCGCGGCCCGAGGATACCGCCCGCCATGCGCAGGCAATCGTAACCGTTCACAATCGAATCGGCGACCTCCTCAAGGCGCGGGACGATCTCTCCGGCGCGCTAAACCGCTACCGGACCGCCCTGGCGATCGCGGACCATGCCGCCCTGCCCGCAACCCAGGCGTCCGGGTGGCTGGGCACCATCGCGCTATGCCACAAGAACATCGGCGACACCCTCTCCGGGCTGGATGATCCGCAGGAGGCGGAGATGCATTACCAGGCCTTTCTGGGGATTGCGGAACATCCCGATAATCGATCCCTGTTCGAGGGCATGCCGCAACGGAACATCGCCGTCGTCTACATTCGGCTCGGCAAGAACAGGGATAGAGCCAAGGACTGGGAAGCGGCCCTGGACTGCTACAGGAAGGCGCGATCCCTGGTCGAAAAGCTGGCCATCGAACTGCCCGACAATCCCCTGCTGCGCGGAGATCTGAACTGGCTGCGCAACAAGATTTCCCGGCTCACCGAGCGTCAGGAAGCCGAGCAGCGGAGACTGCTCAAGGCGCACTCGCCCCGATAAGCCGCCGGATGCCGGGACCGTCCGAATTGTCATAGCGGCCTTCGATTAAGGATAATAACGGGCTATTCCTCTCTCCGCCGATCGCGCCCTCCCATGAAGAATCGCCTCGAATGCCTGCTGCAAGTTGCCGTGGCCAGCCTCAAGAAGGAAGGCGTCCTGCCGCCGGAAATCGAGGCCGCCTGTCTGGTCGAGCGGACTCGCGACCCCCGCCATGGCGATTTCGCCACCAATCTGGCCATGGCCCTGGCCAAACCCTCGCGCAGCAACCCCCGGGCACTGGCGGAAAGGATCATCGCGACGCTGCCGAGCGACCCCGCGGTCCTCAAACTCGAAATCGCCGGCCCCGGTTTCATCAATTTCTTCGTCGATCCTCAGGCGCAATTCGACGTCGTTCGGGACATTCATGACGCCGGTCATGAATTCGGCAAGAACCGGGTTGGCGCCGGCCGGCGCGTGCAGCTGGAATTCGTCTCCGCCAACCCGACCGGCCCACTGCACGTGGGCCACGGCCGCGGCGCGGCCTACGGCGCGGTCGTCGCCAATCTGTTGTCGGCCATCGGCTACGAGGTGCATCGCGAATACTATGTGAACGACGCCGGCCGTCAGATGGACATCCTCGCCGCCAGTGTCTGGCTGCGTTATCTGGAGGAATGCGGCGAGAACCTGATGTTCCCCAGCAATGGCTATCGCGGCGAGTACGTCCGCGAGGTCGCCTTCGATCTGCACAAGGCCCAGGGCGAGCGACTGCGGCGGCCGGCCGCCGAGGTCTTTGCCGGAGTGCCCGACGACGAACCGCAGGGCGGCGACAAGGAGCTGCACATCGATGCCCTGGTCGCGAACGCCAAGGCTTTGCTGGGAGCCCTCGACTACCGCGTGGTCTTCGATGCCGGTCTCGCCAGCATCCTCGACGACATCCGCCAGGATCTGGAGGAATTCGGCGTCCATTACGAGGAATGGTATTCCGAGCGCGGCCTGACCGAAACCGGCGCCGTCCAGCGCTCCCTGGACAAGCTGCAAGCCGCCGGCTTTTTGTACGAGCGGGATGGCGCGACCTGGTTTGCCTCCACCCGGCTCGGCGACGAGAAGGACCGCGTGGTGGTGCGCGAAAATGGCCAGATGACCTACTTCGCCTCCGACATCGCCTACCACATGCAGAAGCTGGAGCGTGGCTTCGATCGCGTCATCGACATCTGGGGCGCCGACCATCACGGCTACATCCCGCGCGTGAAGGCGGCCATCGAGGCCCTGGGCGGCGACCGCGGCAAGCTGGACGTTCTGCTGGTGCAATTCGCCGTGCTCTATCGGGGCGAGGAAAAGGTGCAGATGTCCACCCGTTCCGGCGAATTCGTGACGCTGCGCCAACTGCGCAACGAGGTCGGCAAGGACGCGGCGCGCTTCTTCTACGTGATGCGGAAGTCCGACCAGCACATGGATTTCGACCTCAAACTGGCCACCTCGCGCACCAACGAAAACCCGGTCTACTATGTGCAATACGCCCATGCGCGCATCTGCAGCGTATTTCGGCAACTGGACGAGAAAGGCCTGCCCCGCAACCTGACGAATGGCATGAAGCATCTGAATCGACTGACCGAGGCGCACGAAACCACCCTGGTCGCGACCCTGGCGCGCTACCCCGAGATCGTCGAGCAGTCGGCCCAGCAACATGCCCCGCATCACCTCGTGCATTACTTGCGCGAACTGGCCGCCGAACTGCATACCTACTACAACTCGCACCAGTTCCTGGTCGCGGATGCGGATCTGCGCGACGCCCGCCTGAACCTGATCGCGGCGGTGCGGCAAGTGATCGCCAACGGTCTGAAGTTGCTGGATGTCTCCGCTCCGGAAGCCATGTAGCCCATGTCGAGAGACCTCAAACACCGCGTCAAGGCGATACGGGAGCAAAACCGGCCCGACATAATGCCCCGGTTGGGGCTGGCCCTGGTCGTCGGGTTCATCTTGCTGGCCATCGTGGTGGCCGGATACCTGCATCGGGCCGAGTGGAAGCCGATCGCCCTCCCGTCGCCAGCCCAACCCACGGCCCCGCCCCCGCCGCGCTTCAGCTATTTCAAGGTCCTGCCGGACACCGAGAGAAAAATCCCGGACGCGGACATCGCTCGCGAGAAGCGGGAGGTCAGGCTGGGCAAGAAACCGATGGAGGGGCAATTTTTCATTCAGATCGGTTCCTTCCGCGAGCTCGAACAGGCCAAAAACCTGAAGAAGCAACTGGAGGCTTACGGCAAGCTCAAGCCCAGACTGGAAGGAATCAAACTCGAGTATGCGACCTGGTACCGGGTCAAGCTGGGTCCCTACCGCACGCTGCCAGACGCCGATCAGGTCAGGCTGTTCCTGCGTGAACGCGATATCGACAGCATCGTGCAGGCCCCGGCGGATGGCGCTACGAAGTGACGGGTCCTTACTTACGGCAGACAATCATCGGCGTTTGGAGTCCCGCGTTGCAATGGCACAGCGTTCAATCCTGAATTCGGCAGTGGGAACGCAGAAATACCGTTTGTGTTGAGCAGAGTCGAAGCATCAGGGGCTGTTCTGAGTTCACCCAAAGGATGCGGTTCCAAACCCGTTCGCCCTTCGACAAGGCCCACCTGAGGGACGTCGAAGGGCTCACCACGAACGGCTTAATTCAACAGCAAGGGTGATGCACCTGGACGTATTTTCACGTTTTCCTGGAGGTGGGCTTAACTGATTGACAGGCGTTGTCTGCGTAGGAGCGGCCTTCAGGCCGCGAACGTTCGCGGGCTAAAGCCCGCTCCTACGGCTCAACCCATCAGGCCCACCTCCGTTTTCCTCAACCCCTCGATAACTATACGGTGACAACACGATGAGAATTTTGCACACCATGATCCGCGTGGGCGATCTGGACCGCTCGATTGCCTTCTACACCGAGGTGCTGGGGATGCGTTTGCTGCGCCGGCAGGATTATCCGGAGGGTGAATTCACCCTCGCCTTCGTCGGCTTTCAGGACGAGAAGGACGGCGCCGTCATCGAACTCACCCACAACTGGGGTACCGGTCATTACGACCTGGGCAGCGGCTTCGGCCATATCGCCATCGAGGTCGACGATGCCTGCCACGCTTGCGAGCAGGTCAGGCAGCGCGGCGGCGCCGTGATCCGCGAGGCCGGCCCCATGAAGCACGGCGCGACCATCATCGCCTTCGTCGCCGATCCCGACGGCTACAAGATCGAGTTCATCCAGAAAGGCACCGGTCCCCACTGACACCGCGGCCGACCGGCCATGCCCATGACCCGCGACATCGCCCTCGCCGCCCATAGGCTGCGCGAGGGCGGCGTGGTCGCGTTTCCCACGGAAACGGTCTACGGCCTCGGCGCGGATGCCTGCAATCCGGACGCCGTGCGGCGCGTCTTCGCCATCAAGGGCCGTCCAGCCAACCATCCGCTGATCGTGCATATCGGCGATGCCGAGCGGATCAAGGACTGGGCCCGCGACATTCCGCCGGTGGCATGGAGGTTGGCCGAGAGCTTCTGGCCCGGCCCCCTGACGCTCATCCTCAGGCGCGGCCGGGCGCCGCTGGGAGTCACCGGCGGGCAGGACAGCGTCGGGCTGCGCATGCCCGACCACCCCGTGGCCCTCGAATTGCTGCGGATCTTCGGCGGAGGCATCGCCGCGCCCTCGGCCAACCGCTTCGGCCGGGTCAGCCCCACCCGCGCCGAGCATGTGCTGGCGGAATTCGGCGAGGACGTGGACTTGATCCTGGAGGGCGGCGAGTGCCGGGTCGGGCTGGAATCGACCATTCTCGGCCTGCTGGGCGACAAGCCTACGCTGCTCAGGCCCGGCGCGATCGCCTTGACCGAACTGGAGGCGGTCATCGACGCACCCATCGCCGGCGCCGCGCCCGGATTCGAAACGCGGGCTCCGGGCATGCTCGAATCCCATTACGCCCCTGACACGCGGCTAGTGCTGTGCGGCCCGGAACGGCTCGCCGCCCTCATGGGCGAACTGGTCGACCGCGGGCTCCGGGTGGCCGTGATGACGAGGACCCATCAAGTAGATGGCTGGCCCCCCGGCGTGCATCGACACCGGATGCCGCCCGCTCCGCCCGATTATGGCCGGCAACTCTACGCGAGCCTGCGGGCGCTGGATGACGGAGACTTCGACGTCATCCTGGTGGAACAGCCGCCCGCCGACGAGGCCTGGCGGGCGGTGAATGACCGCCTCGGGCGGGCCAGCCATAGTCATGCCGTGATGCAACCTTGAGCAGTCGACCCGGCGCTAGTCCGGCAGGTCATCCAGCGCGATTGGGACGTCCCGGCCCCGACCCAGAAAACTTACCCGCATGGCATCATCCCTTGCCCCTCAATCCGGCAGTTGGGCTTGATGTAGGGGCGAATTCATTCGCCTGCCTGCCTGCCGGCAGGCAGGCGATAAATCGCATCATCCTGTTTATCCTGTAGATTCCTGTCCAACTGCTTTTTCTAGGATCACGCATCCCATGAACTTCATGATGACCCTTGGCGAACTCGCCCGGCTTATCCCCGGCTCCACCCTGCTGGGGAACCCCGAGCAGGCTTTCGAGCAGATCAGCACCGACACCCGCAACCTGCCCCCAGGCTCCGTATTCTTCGCGCTGAAGGGCGAGCGCTTCGATGCCCACGACTTCGCCGATCAGGCCGTGGCGGGCGGCGCCCTGGCCCTGGTGGTCGAACGTCCCCTGGAACAGGACACGCCACAGATCGTCGTGCCGGATACCCGGCTGGCGTTGGGCGCGGCGGCGGCCGGCTGGCGGGCGCGTTTCGCCCTTCCAGTGATCGCCGTGACCGGCAGCAACGGGAAGACCACCGTCACCCAGATGCTGGCGTCGATCCTGGCGGCCGCGGCCGGCGAGGAAGGCCGGCTGGCCACCCGCGGCAACCTCAACAACGACATCGGCCTGCCGCTGACCCTGTTTCGTCTGCGACCCGAACATCGCTACGCAGTGGTCGAACTGGGCATGAACCATCCCGGCGAGATCGACTACCTGGCCCGGATTGCTCAGCCCACGGTCGCACTGGTCAACAACGCTCAGCGCGAACACCAGGAGTTCATGGGCACGGTCGAGGCGACCGCCCATGAGAATGGCGCCACGATCGCCGCCCTGCCCGCCGCTGGCGTCGCCGTGTTTCCCGCCGATGACGCGTGCGCGCCGATCTGGCGTGAACTGACTGGGCCGCGTCGCAGCCTCGATTTCGGCTGCCATCAACCGGCGGCGGTCACCGCCCGCCACGAACCGATGCCGGCCGGCATGCGGCTGAAGTTGCGGACGCCAGCCGGGGAGTTCGGCATCGCCCTCCGGCTGGTGGGCGCCCACAATGCCCACAACGCCACCGCCGCCGCCGCCGCCGCGCTGGCCGCCGGCATCGATGTCGCAGCCATCCGCCAAGGGTTGGAGTCGTTCACCCCCGTCGCCGGACGCGGCGTCATCCGCCGGACCGCCAACGGCGCGACGTTGATCGACGACACTTACAACGCCAACCCGGACTCGGTCCGCGCCGCCATCGATCTCTTGGCTACATTGGAAGGGCCCGGCATCCTGGTGCTGGGCGACATGGGCGAGGTCGGCGAACGGGGCCCGGGATTCCACGCGGAAATCGGCGTTTATGCCCGGGAGCGGGGGCTGACCGCCCTGCTCGGCCTGGGCGAGCTCACCCGTCACGCGGTCTCCGCCTTCAATACCGGAGGTCACGGCGGAGCCACTCACTTCGCGGCGCTGGAGGAGCTGACGGAGGGGGTTCGCCAACTCGCCACGCCCGCCACGACCCTACTGGTGAAGGGCTCCCGTTTCATGAAGATGGAGCGCGTGGTTCAGGCGCTCTGCGTGGTCGAATAGCCGCGGCATCGCGTCTGGCCACGCGGGAAATCGCGACCAGGCACCCCCGGAAGGCGGAACTCCGAACAACCGCTCCGGGGAACCCTGCCGGGCTCTCGCCGGTCTCCTCGTCATGCACAAGCACCCAACGACACGCAATCTCGAACACCTGGAGTTTGGCAGCCGCTTCGTCGCGGAACTGCCGGCCGACCCGGAAACGCGCAATTTTCCGCGCCAGGTCCTCGGCGCCTGTTACTCGCACGTCACTCCCACGCGCGTGGCGGCCCCCAGCCTCATCACCCATTCCAGCGAAATGCTCGACGAACTCGGCTTGAACCGGGAGGCGGTGGATAGCGCCTCATTCGCCGAGGTGCTGGCCGGCAATCGACTGCTGCCGGGCATGACGCCGCATGCCACCTGCTACGGCGGTCATCAGTTCGGCCATTGGGCAGGGCAACTGGGCGATGGTCGCGCCATCAACCTGGGGGAAGTACGCGGGGCGTCGGGGCAATTCCTCACCCTGCAACTCAAGGGCGCCGGCCGCACCCCCTACTCCCGCACGGCCGACGGGCTGGCGGTCCTGCGCTCGTCGATCCGGGAGTTCCTGTGCAGCGAGGCCATGCACCATCTGGGCATACCCACCACCCGCGCTTTGAGCCTGGTGAGCACCGGGGAGACGGTCATCCGCGACATGTTCTATGACGGCAACCCCAGGCCGGAACCCGGCGCCATCGTCTGTCGCGTGGCGCCGTCCTTCACCCGTTTCGGCCATTTCGAAATCTTCGCCGCGCGGGGCGAAATCGATCCGCTGCGCCGGCTGGTGGATTTCACGGTCCGCCACGACTTCCCGCACATTCAGGCCAAACCCTCGATCGACACCACGCTGGATTGGTTCGCCGAGGTCTGCCGGCGGACGGCGGAGCTGATCGTGGAATGGCAGCGAGTGGGCTTCGTCCACGGCGTCATGAACACGGACAATCTCTCCATCCTGGGTCTCACCATCGACTATGGCCCTTACGGCTGGATCGACGATTACAACCCCGACTGGACGCCCAACACCACCGACGCCGCCGGCCGGCGCTATCGCTTCGGTCATCAGCCGCGCATCGCCCACTGGAACCTCGTGCGACTCGCACAAGCGCTCCATCCACTGATCGGCGCGGTCGAACCTCTGCAAGCCGCGCTCGACGAATATCCCCGCCGATTCGAATCGGGTTGGCGGGACATGATGGCGCGCAAGTTGGGATTCCGATCCTACGAGCCGGCCAGCGACGACGAACTGACGGAGGAATTGCTGAAACTGTTGCCGATGATCGAGACCGACATGACGATTTTCTATCGGCAACTGGCTCAAATTGGACCGGAACTGGCCGATGCGGCGCCCGAGACCTTGGTCGCCCCCATCGCGCCAGCCTGGTACCAGCCAGACGCGGCCACGCCCGAATACCGAGCGCGGCTGTTGCGCTGGCTGCGCGATTATTGCCGGCGACTCCAGTCGGACGGTTCCTTACCCGACACCCGTATCGCCCGCATGAACGCCGCCAATCCGTGCTACGTGCTGCGCAATTACCTCGCCCAGATGGCCATCGACCGGACCGAGCAGGGCGATGCTTCCCTGATTGGGGAACTGCTGGAAGTGCTGCGTCACCCCTATGACGCGCAGCCGGGCCAGGAACGATTCGCCGACAAGCGCCCGGACTGGGCCCGCCATCGGGCCGGTTGTTCCATGTTGTCGTGCAGTTCCTGATTCCGCGGACCAGGGCCTCTATCGAACCCGCAATGATCCCCAGCGATGCGCCATCTTGGCGCAGGCATGCCCACCGGCAGCCACGCATCGCCTCTGTTCCTTGCCGATTTCCATCGGCAAGCCGGATCTCGGCGTATTGGCGCACTATTTGCTTTATTTATAACAGACTGAGTCAACCCCGTTCAGTCGCGAGTCGTACTGGCGTCCGGTCATCCCATCGTCGATGGATAAGCCTTTTTCTTATCCGGACGATGGCCGGCAAGGGTCGGATGCCGGTCATGTTGTCGAGCTGATTTCCGAGAGAGGACACCATCATGGTCTTATCGCCCATACCCCCATCACTCGTTGAAAAGGCAGAGGGTTTGATGTTCTACCGGGATAACGAAACCCTCCCGGCACCGGAGGACATACCTGAATCCGGCGCCCTCCGCCGATTCCAGCGTTTCATTTATCCCAATCTTGGCTTCGACCAAAAACCCAATGGCGAA
>Ga0233420_10000065_pt1 | contig 46601 bp, 39 predicted proteins | sample Watercolumn_Mata_4_FD_183009 | JGI IMG/M metagenome (GOLD analysis project Ga0233420, IMG submission 183009) | Freshwater microbial communities from Lake Matano, South Sulawesi, Indonesia - Watercolumn_Matano_2014_102_MG | ecosystem: Environmental > Aquatic > Freshwater > Lake | place...
CAATCTTCATAGACCTCATGCTAGCCTTGGTTACAAAAATCCACTTTCCTTTTTTGATGAAAATTTTGTATCATCTATTCGTCAAAATCTTCTACCAAAATCCTCCTCGATGTATTGGACTTTAACACTCTATTGCAATCTTAAATAAAGCAATGCTACTATTAACTACCATTCGGTTAGAATTAAGCCTTGAATTATGCAGACAAAAATCTGTAAAAATTGTGAAAAATCATTCGAGATCACATCATCAGATAGCCAGTTTTACGAAAGAATGAAAGTTACAACTCCGACTTTTTGTCCTACCTGCCGTCAGCAAAGAAGGACAGCTTTTAGAAACGAAAGCTCTCTTTATCATAGAAAATGTGATTACTCCGGAGAAAAAATAATCAGTATTTATTCTGAAGATAAGCCGTATAAGGTCTACAAAACGGATATTTGGTGGGGCGATCAATGGGATGCATCGGTATATAGTCAAGATTTCGATTTCAATCGTCCATTTTTCGAACAATTCAAAGAACTGCAATTAAAAGTTCCTCGACCAGCTTTAACTATTGCTCAATTGGAAAATAGTCCATTCGTGAATCAGTGCTGGTTTAGTAAAAATTGCCATCTTTGTTTTGATATGGGGTGGGTTGAGGATGGACTTTACTGTTACACTACTTATCACAGCAAAAATCTCGTTGATAATGACTCAGCTCGCGATAGCGAACTTTGTTATGGATTACTGGATTGTCAGAAATGTTACAATTGTGTGGTCTTAAAAGATTGCAGCAATTGTCACGATGCTTACTTCAGTTTTGATTGTAAATCATGCGAAAATATCGCTTTTTGTTATAATTTAAGAAATAAGAAAAATCATATTTTCAACAGACCGGTTTCTCAAGAAGAATTCGAGAAATTTGTAACAGAATTCAAAGAGGGTTCCTCCAAGAATTTTCAAAAATACACTAAAGATTTCGAAGAAAAAGTGATAGCCAAAGCTATTCACAAAATTGATCACAATTTAAATACTGAAAATTGCACCGGCGATTACATTTTAAATTCCAAAAACTGTCATGACTCATATCTTTGTGATACCTGCCAAGATTTGAAATATTGTACCAGAATGGACGAGAGAATTGTTGACTCCATGGATCTGGATAATTGTTCTATTTGCGAACTTGGATACGACTGTATGTGTATGAATGGAGTGAATATCAAATTCTGCACATATACCTATATGGACGCCAATGATTGCAGTTATTGCGATATCACGATGTCTTGTGGAAATTGTTTTGGATGCGTTGGCTTGCAGCATAAAAATTATTGTATTTTGAATAAACAATACACAAAGGAAGAATATGAAACTCTGCTATCAAAAATCATCGAGCATATGAAAAAGACTGGAGAATGGGGCGAATTTTTCCCGGTTTCCTTATCCGCCTTTTGTTATAACGAAACACTAGCCCAGGAATATTTTCCTTTAAAAAAAGAAGAAGCTTTAACAAAAGGATATAGATGGAAAGATGTTGATAAAAAAGAATACCAGCCTCAAACCTTCAATCTGCCAGATCGAATTAACGATGTCCCAAACTCTATAATTAAGGAAATTTTAGCCTGCGAAACATGTGGCAAAAATTATAAAATCATCCAAGAGGAACTAAGTTTTTATCGTAAAATAGGATTGCCGATTCCAAGAAAATGCTCTGTTTGCAGACATCTAGATAGGATAGGGATGAGAAACCCACGTCATCTTTCTAAACGGAATTGTGATAAATGTGGAGTCCCGATGATTACCACTTATTCTGCAGCAAACCCAGTCACTGTATATTGTGAAAAATGCTACCTTGAGGCCGTAGTTTAAATAAATCACATGGGTAAAATTATCGAAACTCGTCAGTGTAAAAAGTGCCAAACAATCTTCAATATCGAAGAAAAAGATGATGTTTTTTACAAAAAGATCAATGTGTCTTATCCAACGTTTTGTCCTTCCTGCCGCGAAATTCGTCGACTAATTTATAGAAATGAAAGAAATTTATATCATCGCAAATGCGACCTAACGGGGAAATCAATTATTTCAATTTATTCTTCCGACAAACCTTATAAAGTTTATCAAAAAGATGCTTGGTTCGGAGACTCATGGGATCCTTTAGAATATGGAATGGACTTTGATTTCAATAAGTCGTTTTTCGAACAATTCAACGAATTATTATTAAAAACTCCTCATCCAGCTGCCGGATTTAATGCGGAGAACGAAAACTGCGAATATTGTACATACCAAAATCATTCTAAAAATTGTTATCTTACATTTGGTTCAGGATGGATGGAGGACTGTGCCTATACCAGTTGGACTTACCACGCCAAAGATTCTTATGATTGCACGGGTTCACATCATCTCGAATTATGCTATGAAATTACGGATTGCGATAGGATGTATGGCTGTAAATACTGCCAAGATTGCTCAGATCTAACGGACTGTTCTTTTTGTTATGACTGTCATTCCTGCAAGAATTGTTTTTGCTGCGCAGGGATAAGAAGAAAAGAATTTTGTATTTACAACGAACAATTATCTAAAGAAGAATATCTCGAAAAAATAAAAAATATTGATCAAAAATATGCCTTTCAACAAATCCAAAACGTGAAAATAAAAATCCCGCACAAATATTGTTTCCAATTAAATTGTGAAAATAGTGAGGGGGATCACCTTTTAAATTGTAAAAATGTTCACCAGTGTTTCCAAGATCGAGGGTCAGAGGACTGTAAATTCTCATCTGGAATTATCGAAAATAAAGACTCATACGATTGTAATAGAACCGGATTAGATGAGCTTTGTTACGAGGTTTGCGGAGGCGGATTCCATTATAATAATTTATTTTGTGTCGCCGGAGGAAATTTAAAGGATAGTTTTTATACTTTCACCTGTTTCAATTCTGATCATCTTTTCGGCTGTGTTTCTCTAAAGAGAAATAAATATTGTATTTTAAATAAACAATATTCAAAAGAAGAATACGAAATTTTAGTCCCAAAGATCATCGAGCATATGAAAAAGACTGGAGAATGGGGCGAATTTTTCCCTACAGAAATTTCGCCATTTTGTTATAACGAGACCTTGGTAAACGATTATTATCCGCTTACAGAAGGGCAAGCTGTTGCTAGCGGTTATCAATGGAAAGAAAAGGATGAAAAAGAATATCTGCCTCAAAAAATTAATTTTCCGGAAGATATTTCAGAGATAGATGACACTATTTTAAATGAAATTTTTGCCTGCAAAGACTGTGGCAAAAACTACAAAATAATTGGGCCTGAATTGGAATTTTATAAAAAACTCAACATTCAGATCCCGCACAGATGTCCTGATTGCAGACATAAAAACAGACTCATCCTTAGAAATCCTCACAAGCTATATGAGAGAAAATGTAATAAATGCGGCTCAATAATAAAATCTACATATTCCACGGATCGTTCAGAGATTGTATACTGCGAAAAATGTTATTTAGAAACGATAATTTAAATAAATGGAACAAAAAATCTGTAAAAATTGTAATAGACAATTTGTCATCACAGACAATGATAAGAATTTTTTAGACAAAGTTTCTCCTGTTTATAATGGCAAAAAATACCTGATTCCAAGTTCAGCTTTTTGTCCTGATTGCCGTCAACAGCGCAGGATTTCATGGCGTAATGAAAGGAGTTTATATCAACGACAATGTTCAAAAACAGGCAAAAGAATCATCGCGATGTATCCTGAAGAAGCTGCTTTTCCAGTATACGATAACGATGTGTGGTGGAGTGATCAATGGGACGGGAAAAATTACGGACAAGAAGTGAGTTTCAATAAACCATTCTTCTCTCAGATAAAAGAATTACATGATAAGGTCCCTCATTTCGCATTGGCAGTAGCCAAAACCAACATGCAAAATTCTGATTACTGTAATCACGCCGGGTACATGAGGGACTGTTATTTGGTGTACAATACGGACTACGCAGAGCGTTGTATGTATAGCAAAGGAGTTAATCGATGCTTTGATTGTTTGGACTGCCTAAAAGTTTACGATTCTGAAGCATGCTATGAATGCATGAATTCATATAATTGCCAATTTTGTACATATGTTTGGGATTCATATAATTCCAGCGAATGTCATCTCTCGTACAATCTTATTGGCTGTAGAAACTGTTTTTTATGCGGAAATCTTCGAAACCAAGAATATTGTTTTAAAAATGAAAAACTCCCCAAAGAGGAATGGCAAAAGAAAGTAGATGAGTTCAGAGCTAATAATAATTCAGATCAATTTTTACAAATAGTTCTGGATATAAAATCAAATATTCCTGCAAAATTCATGACAGAAAACAATACCGAAAATTGCACTGGAGACTATTTAGTTAACTGCAAAAACTGTGAAGAATGTTACGATTGTGAATATTTAGAAAATTCAAAATACTGCTATGATTTAAAAAAGGGAGATGGAATAAGTTATGAAAATCAGGATCTGGCAGCGTTTGGATTAGGCGCTATTCAGTGCTATGAAGGAGGTACAGTCGGATACAATGATAATCATTGTTTATTCGGTGAGAATGTCTGGGAGAGCTCAGACGTCCATTATTCCATGCTTTGTGTTAATAACTGTAAGAATTGTTTTGGATGCGTAGGTCTACATAAAGCCGAATATTGCATTTTGAATAAACAATATTCAAAAGAGGAATACGAAAAAATAGTGGCCAAGATTATCGAACACATGGAAAAAACCGGAGAATGGGGAGAGTTTTTCCCGACAACAATGTCTCCATTTGGGTACAACGAAACAATGGCTCAAGAATATTTTCCTATGACAGAACAAGAAGTTGCTGCCAAAGGATGGAGATGGAAGCCAAAAGACAATAAAGAATATCAAGAACAAACATATAAAGTTCCAGAAAACGTCAAAGAAATAGATAAATCTATCTGTGATGAGATTTTAACCTGTCAAAATACTGGTCGTAATTTTAAAATTCAACCGATAGAATTAGATTTTTACAAAAAAATGAATTTGCCTATTCCTAAATATTGCCCGGACGAAAGGCATTTACATCGTTTAAAATGTAAAAATCCAAGAAAACTTTTAGATAGAAATTGTGAAAAATGTGGAGTCCAATTAAGAACTACTTATGGAGAAAATACTCAAAATAAAGTTCATTGCCATAAATGTTATCTCGAAACTATAATTTAAATTCATGAATACCAAAGTTTGTAAAAATTGCGATATCGAGTTTCAAGTGACTGATAAAGATCAGGAATTTTATCAAAAGATTAATGTGTTAGAGCCGACACTATGCCCAGATTGTCGCTCAAGAAAGCGACTTTCAATTCGCAATGAAAGAAATCTTTATAAGAGAAAATGTACTCTTTGCGAGAAAGAAATCATTTCAATATATTCAGCGGATAAAAGTTTCCCGGTATATTGCCAAGAATGTTTCTGGGGAGATAAATGGGACGCCCTAAAGTTTGGAATAGAATTTAAGCCTGATCAAAATTTCTCCGATCAATTTAAAAACTTATTTGATAAAACCCCTCGTCTTGCGTTAGTAAATAAGCAATCGGAAAATAGCGAATATTGTAACTATTCTTTTGCCAACAAAAACTGTTATCTCACCTTTGGGAATCACTACGAAGAAGATTGCATTTATGGCCATTATTCAACAAAAAACAAAAATTGTGCAGACTACTTATGGCTTTACGCAAGCGAACTTTGTTATGAATCAGTCTTTTCCAAAAATTGTTATAATTCAATTTATCTAGATCACTGCGAAAATTGTGATAAATGCTATTTCTCAATTGATTTGAAAGGGTGTAAGAACTGTATAGGCTGTGCCAATTTACGTCACAAAGAATATTACGTTTTCAATCAGCCATATACAAAAGAAGAATATTTTAAAAAACTAAAATCTTTAAATTTAGATACCTATAGCGGATTTACAAAAGCAAAAGATTTTTTTGCGAGCGAATTTAGGAGAAATTTCCCATTTAGATCTTTTTACAAAACGAATTGTGAAAACTGTGAAGGTAATAATTTGGAGAACTCGAAGAACCTTATCAACTGTTTTGACTGTACAGCTTGCGAAGATTGCGCGCATGGATTCCAAATGGATGAAACTTATGACTCGATGGATATGAACTGCATGGGATACGATCGTAGTGAAGTTTGTTATCAAACAGTCGGATGTAGCGGAATTTTTAATTGCATAGTCTGTGATTCATGCTGGCACAACAATGATCTCAAATACTGCCAACTATGTTTTTCATGTAAAGATTGTCTCGGCTGCATTTCTCTAAGTCACAAGCAATATTGCATTTTTAATAAACAATACACGAAAGAAGAATATGAAAGGCTCACTTCTCAAACCATCGAAAACATGAAGAGAAGTGAAGAATATGGCGAGTTTTTCCAGTTTTCTCCGTTTGAGTATAGCGAAACTGTAGCTCAAGAATATTTTCCTATTACAAAAGAAAAAGATAAAAAAGAATATCAAAAAAGAGATTATAAAATTCCGGAAAATATCAAAGACGTTTCAGGAGATATCATAAAGGAAATTTTAGCCTGCGAATTATGTGGCAAAAATTATAAAATCATCGAAACAGAATTAGAATTCTACAAAAAATTAAACTTACCTATTCCACGATTTTGTTCAGATTGTCGCCATAATGAAAGAATTAACAGAAGGAATCCGCGTCGCCTTTGGGCTAGAGCATGCGCCAAATGCGGAGTTAATGTAGAAACTGTCTACTCTCCAGAAAGATCAGAAACCGTTTATTGTGAAAAATGTTATCTCGAAACTATAATTTAAATTCATGAATACCAAAGCTTGTAAAAATTGCGATATCGAATTTCAAGTGACTGATAAGGATCAGGAATTTTATAAAAGAATTGACGTTTCAGAACCAACATTTTGTCGTGTTTGCCGTCATCAAAGACGCTTAGCCGTTCGTAACGAGTCCAGTTTATATAGAAGGAAATGTGATCTTTGTGGAAAGGATGTAGTGTCTATTTATTCGGAGGATAAGCCGTTTAAACAATATTGTAGCGCCTGCTTTTTTGGAGACAAATGGGACGGAAAAGCTTTTGGAAGAGATTTTGATTTTAATCGTTCGTTTTTTGAACAATTCGTAGAATTACAAAAAGAAGTCCCCCGTCTAAATACCGGAAGTCTTAATAATGAAAATTCCGAATACACTAACTTTTGTGGAGATTGCAAAAATTGTTACATGACAATTGCTTCTGAAAAAGCGGAAGATTGTTATTACTGTAAACTATGCCAGACCAATAAAAACTGTTGTGACAGCGATTATTTGTGGGATAGCGAGCTTTGTTACGATTGTGTAAATATTCACAATTGTTATCATTGCGTAGGCTGTATTCAATCTCAAAATAGCTCGGATTGCTATTTTAGTTACGACATCAAATCCTGTAAGAATTGCATTTTCTGTTACAATCTTTCCAATAAAGAGTATTACATTTTCAATAAAAAATATTCCAAACAAGAATATGAAGCCTATAAAAAGTCTTTAGAGATAAACACATATTCTGGCTACCAGAACGCTTTTAAACAGGTTCATAGAATTTTTGCAAAAGACTCTATTCATAAAGATACAGATATCGTAAATTGCGAAAATTCTACCGGTGATAATTTAAAAAATTGTAAAAATGCTACCCTCTGCTTTGATATGCAGGACACGGAGGAATGCGCTTATTGTATCGAAGGTGATGCTAAATATTGTTATGACTGCAGTAATGTTTATTACAAACCGGAACTTTCCCATGAAATCATGAGTGCCCTTCAGCTTTATAATTGCAAATTTTCATTTTACAGCCACTATTGTAGCGATATTACATATTGTGACGCTTGTTATTATTCATCTGACCTTTTTGGATGTGTAGGGCTTAGTCATGCCAAATATTGTATTTTAAATAAACAATATTCAGAAGAAGAATATAAAACATTGGTGCAAAAAATTATTGAACACATGAATAAGACAAAAGAGTATGGTGAATTTCTTCCCGGATCGCTTTCTCCATTCGCTTATAACGAAACAATTGCCCAAGAGTGGTTCCCGTTAACAAAAGAGCAAGCTTTAGAAAGAAATTATAAATGGAAAGACAAAGATAATAAGGAATATATTAAACAAGAATTGTCGATTCCAGAAGACATCAAAGATATTCCAAACGATTTTACTAAAATAGTTTTATCTTGCCGAGTTTGCGACAAAAATTACAAAATTATCGCTCCAGAACTGGATTTTTATCAAAAAATGGAGATACCTGTTCCAAGGGGATGTCCAACCTGTAGGCACAACAAAAGAATGCTTTTCAAGAATCCTAGAGAGCTATGGAATGTGAATTGTACCAAATGTGGAGTGGAGATAAGCACCTCATATCCAGCTGAGAAAAAACAGAAAATTTATTGTGAAAAATGTTACTTAGAAACAATATATTAACCAAATAACAACTTCTCTATGAAGATTTGCTCAATTTGCAAAAATGAATTTGAATGGACCAAGGAGGATAAAGACCTTTTAGAGAAACTTACACCTGTTATAGCCGGAGAAAAAATACCATTACCAGAATTAGAAATTTGCTTTAACTGTCGTTTAAAAAAGAAGTTAGCTTTTTATAATCGTAGACAGCTTTATAAGAGAAATTGTGATCTCACTGGAGAACCAATCATCTCAGTAATGTCGCCTGATAAGAACTATAAAGTATACAACATTCACGATTGGTTTGGAGACTCATGGGATCCATTGGAATACGGTAGGGACTTTGACTTTAATCGTCCATTTTTTGAACAATTTAATGAATTACTCAAAGCGGTTCCTCATATAGGACTAGCTCTTTTAGGAGATAACGTTAATAGTGATTATACGAATGACAATTACAAATTAAAAAATTGCTATTTAATTTTTGATGGAGAACAAGCAGAAGATTCCTACTATGGAGAAAGCTTTGTAGGATTGAAAAATTGTATAGATTTCACTTTTCTTTATAAGTCAGAACTTTGCTACGAATGTATGTATTGTACAGGGTGCTACAATTTAAAATATTCAAGATTTTGCGATAATTGTTCTGATTCATGGTTTTTAAGAGATTGTTTCGGATGTAAGCATTGTGTTGGATGTGCAAATTTACATCAAAAAGAATATTACATTTTCAATAAACCATATTCAAAAGAAGAATATGAAGAAAGGATGAAGGCTTTTAATTCAGGAGATTACAGAGTTATTGAAGATATAAAGAAACAAGCTGATGAATTTTTCTTAACACAGCCAGTAAAGGCCATGAGAGGACTACAAAATCAAGATGTGTCAGGAGACAATTTAAGCCATTGCAAGAGCGCTCATTATTGTTTTGATTGTCTAAATCAGAGAGATTGCAGGCACTGTGTTGACTGCATGATGAATGCTGCAGACTGTTTTGATATATATGCTTGGGGTGATGGATTGGAACATTGTTATAACTGTTTATTAGCAGGAGCAGGAGCTCAAAACGTATATATGAGTTGTTATGCAGGGATAGGAGCAAGCGACCTATTTTATTCTTTTTGGTGTACCAGAAATTGTAAAAATTTATTTGGCTGTTTTGGTTTAAAACAAAAAGAATATTGCATATTAAATAAGCAGTATGAAAAATCTGAATATGAAAAAACGGCTCTACAAATTGCAAAACACATGCAAAAAACCGGTGAATGGGGACAGTTTTTTGCTCCAGAAATTTCCGAATTTGGATACAATGAAACATTAGCTCAAGACAATTATCATATGACAAAAGAGGAAGCCCTCAAGGAAGGATATAAATGGTGTGATTATGAATCAAAGGTAGAGGCAAAAAAAGTTCTCGCAGGAGAAGATATTCCTTTTGATATTGCAGAAATAGAAGATGACATTTTGGACAATGCCATAAAATGTATCGTAACAGGAAAACTGTTTAAAATTGCAAAACCGGAATTAGATTTTTATAGAAAGCATAACTTGCCAATCCCTCGCAAACATCCGGACCAAAGGCATTGGGATAGGCTAAAACTAAGAAATTCATACAATCTCTGGAAAAAAAAATGTGCTAATTGTGGCACAAAAATTCAAACCAGCTATGCTCCTGGTGGGCCGGAAATCATCCATTGCGAAGAATGCTATTTAAAGGCTATAGTGTAGCACTATGAACCAAAAAATCTGCAAAAATTGTGAACACGAATTTACTATTACTGACTTTGATCAGGCTTTTTACAAACACAGAGATGTGCCTGAACCAACCCTTTGTCCTGACTGTCGTCAGCAACGCAGAATTTCATTTAGGAACGAAAGAAAACTATATAAGAGAAAATGCGCCTTAAGTGGTAACGAAATAATTTCCATTTATTCTCCGGATAAACCATACATAGTTTACGGAACTGAGGATTGGTGGAGTGACAAGTGGGACGGCCTCGCGTATGGCAGAGATTTCGACTTCAATAAGCCGTTTTTTGAACAGTTCGATGACTTTAATAAAGTCGTTCCAAGGCCTGCAATGGTAAATATGTTTAGTGAAAATTCGCTTTATACAAATCACTCGGCATATCTCAAAAATTGCTACATGTGCATGAACACAGGTTACTGTGAGGACTGTTCATATATGGGAAATTACAATCTTTACAATAAAAACTGCATGGATTGTGTAGCAATTCAAAATGGAGAATTGTGTTATTTTTGCACTAACACAAAGACCGCTACTAATTCCAAATATCTTTACGAATGCATGAATTGTCATGATTCAGCGTTCCTTTACGATTGCCATTCCTGCAGTAATTGTTTCATGTGTTTCAATCTCAGGCATAAGGAATATTGCATCATGAATCAGCATTATTCTAAAGAAGAGTATCTGGCAAAAATTGCTGATCTTATGCCGAAAACAACTGATGAGTACGAGAAAACTTTCAAAGAATTTAAAACGCTAATGCAGAAAGACGCGATCCATAAATTTGTCATCACGGAAAACTGCGAGAATACAACCGGTGATAATATTTTCAATAATAAAAACGCTAAAGATAGTTATTACACCTTTGGCTGCGAGGATGTTGCCTACACTTATGATTGTGGAGAATTAAAGGATTCTCTCGACGTAACAGAACCTTTTAAAGGAGAATTGGAATACGAAACTCATGCTTGTAACTGGGGATACAACCTCATCTCTACGTCAAAGTGTTATGAATTAAAAGATTGTTTTTATTGTCAGTATTGTTGGAATTCAGATCATCTTTTTGGCTGTTTTGGCCTTAAAAAGAACAAGTATTGCATCTTTAATAAACAGTATACTAAAGAAGAATATGAGACCTTGGTTCCAAAAATTATTGAACACATGAAGCAGACTAAAGAGTGGGGAGAATTTTTCCCAATTTCAATGTCTCCATTTTGCTATAACGAAACAATAGCTCAAGATTATTATCCAATTACAAAAGAAGAAGCTCTTAAAAAAGGGTGGGCATGGCAGGATATTGATAAGAAAGAATATCAGCCACAAAAATACACAGTTCCACAACCGATAGAGAATGTGCCAGATTCAATTATTAACGAAATACTGGCTTGTAAAAGCTGCAAAAAGAACTTTAAGATAATCCAGACGGAACTTGATTTTTACCGCAGACTTTCATTGCCGATTCCAAATAAATGTTATGATTGTCGTCATCTTGAAAGAATGAATCTCAGAAATCCTCGTCACCTTTGGGAAAGAAAATGTGATAAATGTAATGCTCAAATTCAGAGTAGTTATTCGCCGGATCGTCCAGAAAAGGTATACTGTGAAAAATGTTACCTCCAAATTGTAGTTTAATATGCGTTACCGTTTAGATGAATTATTGGTCAAAAAAAAATTGGTGGAGACTCGTTCTCAAGCTCAGCTTTTAATCAAAGAAGGAAAAGTCCTAACTCCGCAAGGCGTTGCTCAAAAACCAGGGCAAAAATTCAGCCTAACAGCCAAAATAGTGATTCCTCAAAAGGAAATATATGTAGGGCGTGGAGCCAATAAAATCAGAGCGGCTGTCGAAAAATTTAATATTAATTTAAAGAATAAAGTGGTAGCAGATGTAGGAGCTTCTACGGGAGGATTCACGGATTATGTATTACAAAATAATGCAGGGAAAGTTTACGCAATCGATGTAGGCCATAGACAATTAGCAAAAAAATTAAGAGAGGACAAAAGAGTAATTAATATGGAAGGTACAGACATTCGCAAACTAAAAGAACTGCCGGAAAAAGTCGATATCGCAGTAGTAGATTTATCATATATCTCTTTGAAATTAACGCTAAGAGACATTTTTGCTCTCATTAAGGATAAAGGAAAGGCTGTATGCTTATTCAAGCCACAATTTGAGGCGGGGAAAGGGGTCGTCCCAAAAGATGGAGTAATTAAAGATGAAAATTTAAGAGAAAAAATTCTTAATAATTTCTTGAAGTGGGTCAAAGAACAAAATTATCTTGCTCCAAAAATTATAAAATCTCCAGTCGCAGGGAAGGATGGCAACATTGAATATTTACTATATTTCACGAGGGTGAAAGAACTTCCAATTCTTTTAGAAGCTGCTTATCCGATTATCAAATTACCCTAAAAAGGTTTTGATCCCAACAGCAATCATCACCAAAACAGCAACTCTTTTTACCCATACATTTCCTTTTAAATATTGAAGATTTGTGCCGATCATCCCACCTAATAAGCCGCAACAAGCCATCGTAATTGCCAATAAAGGATGATTGCTAATAATATTTGTCGTATAAGCTAAATAGGTAGTTTGAAAAACATTAATAATTGCATAAACAGGCATTGTATAAACCATCGATTCAATAAAAGTAGTCTTCAAAAATAATACAAAAAATAATGTTAAAAATAGACCGGTACCTCCAAAAATCCCATTCAAAATATTAATTAACATTGAAAAAATTGCTGCAAAAAATAATACATAAAATCCAATTTTACGATGCGTTCTCGTATGAACACCTTTATCTTTCGAGAAAAATAAATATAGACCGATTCCAATCAAACATGTCGCCAAAATCTTTTTAAACAACTCTTCATTTAACTGGTATTGTACCAGATAAGTGCCGATAGCTGTTCCCATAAGCCCAAAAACAAGCAGAGTGACAAATAAAGAGACGTTCACTTTCCTTTTTTTAGAGTGAATTTGACTCGCCGCAATAGTCATAAATAAAGTGCCAATTTTATTTGCCGTAAAAGCATCGATATAGTTTCCAACAGCAAACATCAAGATTAATGGAAACATAATTAAAGAAGTCGCTCCGCCGGCAAAAGATCCCACTACTGTGGAAAACAAAGCTATTACGCCGGCTATTAACGCAACCATTAATTCGTTCATTTCATAAAGTTATCAAGTGTGCTAATTTTAAAGAGCTTTATAATTATTTGCAATTAACAAAACCCTAATGGCTGAATATTTCAACATTCTGGACGAGAACGGAAAAAACACAGGCAAATCTAAAATTCGTGCAGAAGTACATAGAGACGGGGATTGGCATAGATCGATCGACATCTGGATTATTAATCCACAAAATGAACTTCTTATTCAGAAGCGCGCAATGCAAAAAGAGTCCTATCCAGGACTTTGGGAGGTTTCCTGTTCAGGACATGTCGTCGCTGGAGAAAAGAGCCTGGAATCGGCCGTAAGAGAGCTTAAGGAGGAACTGGGAGTAGAAGTAGAGCCAGAAAAATTACAATTTTTATTCGAAGATAAAGAAATCAACATTACCAACAATGGCACCTTCATTAACAAAGAATTTAAAGAAATTTATCTTCTAAAATTAGATTGGCCAGCAGAAAAATACACAGTTCAAAAAGAAGAAGTAGAAGCCGTAAAATATATTTCTCAGGAGAATTTAAAAGAAACAATCAGGGCTAACCCTCAGGATTTCGTTCCACACGATAAGCTTTATGAAAAATTCTTCCAAGCTCTCTTAAAAATTATTTAAACAAGCTTATTACGCTTGTTAAATAATAACTCAGAGTTGAGTCTTGCATAAACCCCGCAGCAATCAATACACCGGCAAGAAATAGAGAATAAATTTTAACTATTTTCTCTATAGGCATATATCAGATATTTTAAATAATCGAGTGTAGCTGGAAAATCAGGATTAAACTTATATCCGAATGTTTTCCATAAACTCTTATCATGCAGAGAAAGTGAATATGGATATAAAACATTTTCTAAAGAAATATCTTCAAAATATTGTTCACCGGTTTCTCTTGATAATTTCATCCCATGAGAATCTATGATTGCCCTGAGTACGTCGCCTCTATTTACAGTCTTTTTTGGCAAGTAATTGCCATATAGAACGCTTGTACTTGAGACGTCTTTTCCAGTGTATTCGGTGAAATACTGTACGAAATCCTCATAAGTTAATTCAGTATATCTTGGGAACTTTATTACATTACTAAAAACATAAAAACCATTATCCTTATTAGTGGCTTTCAAATATAAATAATGTTCATCAAAATCAGAAAAAAGATCTTCTGTGAATTTTACAGATAAATTTTCCGTGTCAGGATCTAACTTTTGCCAATTTTCTGAAGTAATAATATCGTTATTATTTTGAGTTCTATAATATCCATAAGATTTTCCAAAACCTGAGGTCTCAGCATATTTCAGAGTATCTTCGGGGAAGGAGTACATTCTGGTTGTAAAAATGTCAAAATCATAATCTTTAAAAGCAGAGTTATTTTCGAACGTAATTAAAAAAGTTTTTTCATCAGAAATCCCACTCAAGGAGATATCTCTAAGTTTTGGAGGCAATTCAAGAAGATCAATACTTGCACTATTGTTCAACAAATTAGAATCTGCCTTATCCTTTACGTCAACTGTTAAAGTGATTTTCCCGCCATTATAATTCCCGTCGAAGAGCATCTCATAACCACTAATTACATAAGTTCCATCTTTCTGTAGATAGAATCCATTTGTTGTATTTCTTATGAAACTGGCTTTTTGATTATGATCGCCACTTACTACAACATTAGCATTCACCAAAGTTCCACCATAATTTTTCACGACCAAATCTACTTTATATTTGTAATAATTAAAACTTGGAGTCGGATCGTAAATTTTTTCAAAAGAAACATCAGTAATTGCTAAATCAGGCGGAACATCAGTCTCAAAATCTTGATTTACAGCTTTTAAAATTGTTAAGACAGAAGTCTGTAGAAAACTATTATTTGTACTCTTCAGAATTGAATAATAAATGCCTCCACTCAGACAGAGCGCCGCAATTAAAGCATAAATCAATGTTTTATAATTTCTTTTTTGCATTTTGTTTTTATTTTGAATCAATAAATTATAGCAAAATTAAGCCATTTTATCAATTCTCTAAGCGGTAAAAACAGGCTTATTAATAGACTAATTTAAAGAAAAGTGTTCTTATCTTCCATTTTCTTTGGTAACCGATTATAATGGCGTCACTTAAGTTCAAAATATGGGTAAATTTGAGGTTGAAGGAGGGCTTCCTTTAAAGGGAACAGTACAGGTTGGAGGGTCAAAAAACGCAGCTTTGCCGATAATTTGCGCATCTCTTTTAACAAAAGAGAAAGTTATTTTGGAAAATGTTCCCGATATTGAGGATGTTCATGCCATGATAGCAATTTTAAAATCACTAGGTTCAAAAATATCTTTTAGTAAAAATACTTTAATTATAGAGTCGGTAAATCTCAAGAAATCGACCGCCCTCCCGGAAAATTTAATCAAAAAAATGAGAGCATCGATTTTAATTATTGGACCTTTGTTGGCAAGATTAGGCGAAGTAGAAATGGATTTCCCTGGAGGATGCGTTCTAGGGAAGAGATCAGTTCAAGCTCATACACATGCTTTCAAATGTTTAGGTGCAAAAATTTTAGATGACACTTGTGGATTACATTTAGCGGCAAAACAAATTATTGGAGCATCAATTGTTCTTCCAGAGCTCAGTGTAACCGCTACTGAAAATGCTGTTATGGCCGCTGTTCTAGCAAAGGGAGAAACTGAGATCAGACTTGCTGCCGCAGAACCACATGTTCAAGACATGTGCTTGTTTTTAAATAAAATGGGAGCCAAAATTTCAGGAATTGGGACAAATATTTTAAAAATAAAAGGAGTAAAAGTTCTCAAAGGGATAAAGTATAAAATTACAGGGGATTACTTGGAAGCCGGAACTTTTGTGATAGCAGCGGTAGCTACAAAGGGAGATGTGGAAATTAAGGGAATTAACACAGATCAACTTGATAGTTTTTGGCAAAAATTGGAAGAGATGGGTGCAAAATTTACGCTAAAAAAAGACTCAGTCCATATTTATCCATCAAAAAACTTAGAAGCTGTAAAGATGCTTAGGACTGCGGTTTATCCAAGTTTTGCAACAGATTTACAAGCACCATTTACAGTGCTTTTGACTCAAGCAAAAGGTGTCAGTAAAGTTTTTGAAACATTGTTTGAAGGGAGATTAAATTATCTTTTTGAATTGGAAAAAATGGGTGCTCATGTGGAATTCCTAAATCCTCATCAGGCTCTTATAATTGGACCAAGAAAATTAAAAGGAATGCCAATTTCTAGTTGGGATATCCGTGCTGGAGCAGCGATGGTAGTGGCTGCTTTGATAGCTGAAGGCAAAACAGAAATTTCCAACATCAACTATATTGATCGTGGTTACGAGAAATTAGATGAAAAATTAAGAGGACTGGGCGCTTCAATTAAGCGTATTTAAAAGGTGAAGTCGATAGTGCCGTCAAAATCTGTTCGGTATATTTTTTGAACATCCATCCTTTTGAAATTACGAATCGTTTCAGGATGAGGGTGTTTAAATTTATTATTTTCGCCAACCTGAATAACTACTTCCTTAGGGGTGATTTTTTGTAAGAATTCAATGGATGAAGCTGTTTTACTCCCATGATGACTAGCCTTGTAAATATCTACGTTATAAGGCGAAAAAGCTTTTAATAACTCATTTTCCTTTTCTTTCTCAAGATCCCCCAAAAGCAAAATCTGTTTATCATGATAAATAACATTTATTCCAACGGAAGAATTATTAAGATTTTCATAAGAATCTCCATCAATCGCATTAAATGGGTATAAAACATCAAAAATAACATCGCCAAAAATAAAATCAGTTCTTCTTTCAGCAAGATAAATAGCAATTTTTTTATTAGTAATTTCTTTAAGGAATTCTTTATAGGTATCATCAAAAACATTTACTCCGCTAAGTAAAACAGCTTTTACTTTATATCGCTTAATAACTTCCACAAGCCCTTCTAAGTGATCTGCGTGGGGATGAGTTAATACTATTAAATCAATTTCTCTGTCGAAGAAGGGGATTATCTTACCAAGTTCTTCTAGTACAAAATCTTTAGGGCCGCCATCTATTAAGATTTGATGATTTTGTGGAGTTTTTATCAGAATACTGTCTCCTTGATCAACATTCAAAAAATATACATGGAATTGGTTATCCGGCAATTCGTATAAAGAATAAAAAATTGCAGCACAAAAAAGAGTGATTGTTATCGATAAATATTTTTTTGAGATTTTCATAAAAATAGTTTTTCATACGAACCTAAAATTTTCTTAAAATTTTTATAAAAAAAGGGCCCCGCCGCAGGCGGGGCCCCTCCATATCTAACCAATTAAATCTATTTCTTTTTCTTTGTAACAAATCTTCCAAGTACGGCTGAAGCAAGAACCAATCCAACTACTCCAGGTCCTGTTTTAGCCAATACCACCTTTACAATAGTACCGGCAGATTCAGCTCCCGTAGCATCTTTTTGAGTCAATTTGAACCAATATTCTCCAGCTTCAAGACCTTTCATTTCATATGACTCTACAGCTGGTTCAAGGCTAGCTTCTTTACTATATTCATTTCCCTTATCCAAACTCTTATATAATAATTGCTCTACAGTTTTACCTACGTTTTCAGCAGGAACTTTCCAAGTCAAATTAATATTATATTTTTCAGCTTCAAGAATTTTTGTAGCTAGGAAACTGGCAACGTCCTTAGGAGCTGCAATTGTTGTATCACCATCGCCTCCTACGGCAGCAACCATTCCCTGGAATTCAGCAGACGCCTTTTCTACATTAACATCGTTTCCAGCAGCATCTTTAACCCCTACAGCCATAACAACATAGGTAACATCCTTTTGAGCATCAGTAGTTACTACAGCAGAAGCGTCATCAACTCCTGCAGCATTTTCACAAAGGAGAACTTCTGTAACATTCAATTTGTTTGTAGCTACATCTTTTTCAGTAATTGCAAAGTTTTGAGTAGGATCAATTGCTAGAACTACAGATTCATTAAAGTTTACCATCAAATGAGTACCATCAATTACTTCTACAGAAGAGACTTCAGGACCTGCTGTATCTGCAGCAACTTTTTCAACGTCACTTCCCTTAAAAGGAGCAGTGGCAGAGGTATCACTTACTATAGGATTGCCAGAAGTATCTTCTACATCAATTCCGACAGTTAATTTGTAATCAGCATCCTTCTCTTGAGGATCAGTTGTTACAATAACAGTCTTATTTGTAGTATCTAATGGATCCATAGCGGCTCCCTTTACTACTAAATCTTCAAAACTAGTAATATTTTGGATTACAAAAGCATTCTCCGGATGTTCTGCAGGCAAAACAATTGCTTCAGAAAATTCTACCTTTACCTCTTCTTTATTCAAAGCTTCAGCTTTTGTAACTTGAGGAGATACATTATCTTCAGGAGTTGCTGCGTCAGCAGATTGTACGGCTGAAACATTAGCTGGAACTGACCAGTTCTTGCTTTCAACTGCATTCTTATCTACAGCAGTAACCGCAAAATAATATGTTTTTCCATTCTCTAGGCCTGTCACTGTATAAGAGGAAACATTTCCCAAGTCTCCGGTCGCTGGAACTCTATTTGCATAAGCATCTCCATTTTCTGCTGCAGCAACGGTATCATACCAAACTACATACCCACTCAATTCTCCATCAGAGTAATCAAGAGGATCCCACTCTATTTTTACAGATGCATTAAGAGGAGTGACTTTTACTCCTTCTACATCTAATTCAGTGGTAGTTTGCAATTCAGCAAATGCCGGCAATGCAAGGGCAAACACGGCAATGATTGCAAGAATGTAAGATAGAATCTTTTTCATAATTTTTTTTTGTTAGTTTTTATTTTTATTGAAATTTATCAAACCATTATAGCAAAAAACGAGCATTAAATCAACTACCATGCCTAGGGGTTTTAACGAAGAAGGGTTGACTTAAACGCTTTTTAGTTTTCTTTTAATTTTAGTGATTTTCACCTTTTCTACGAGGTTTTTTCTTGTTTCCAAGACGGAAAATCTAATATCTGTGAATTTTATTTTATCTCCTTCTCTAGGGAATCTATGCAAATGTTCCATTAAAACTGTATTGACAGTGTCATGCTCGGTTTTCCAGAATTTGATTCTAAAAAAGTCATTTATATCTTCAACTAAAGCATGACCTTTTACCATCAAAGTATTTTCATTAACGATTTCAATTGGCTTATCTTCAACATCAAATTCATCCGCAATCTCACCTACGATTTCTTCCAGTAAATCTTCAAAAGTAACAAGTCCTGCAGTTCCTCCAAATTCATCTATCACAATAGCCATGTGTACATGCTTTCTTTGAAACTCTGAAAAAAGTTTATTTATTTTTTTCGAAAGAGGTACTTCCAAAGGCATGGCCAATTTCAAATTTTTAATTTTTCTTTTAACAGAATATTTATCGAAATACTTTAATAAATCTTTTACGGCCAAAATTCCAATAATTTTATCAATATTTCCATCATATACAGGAAGCCTGGTATGAGAATGTTTTATAGAGAATTTTACAGCCTCCTGAATGGTCATTTCGCTGTCCAAAGCTTCAATAGCTACTCTCGGAGTCATTACTGCCTCCACTTGGATATCACTAAACTCAAGCACGTTTTCAATTAATTCTTTTTCTTGTTTTTCAATTGAACCCTCCTCTGTTCCAATCTTCAACATGGCTACAAGTTCACCTTCTGTAACTGTATGGCCCTTTTTCGAACTGGAAATAATTTTTGTAAACTGTTCAAAAAACCAAACTATTGGAAAAAGTAAAATCTCCAGTAGATAAACCAACTTCACCACAAGAGTAGAGATTTCCACGGCATGATGATAAGCAAATGATTTAGGAGTAATTTCTCCAAAAACCAGTAGTATAAAAGTCATTACCCCGGTAGCAATTCCAATACCGGCATCGCCAAAAATTCCGGTAAACATAACTGCTGCATACGCACTAGCTGCAGTGTTAACTACATTATTTCCAATCAAAAGAGTAATTAAAACTTTATGAGGATTGGACTTCAATTTTTTCAAAAGTCTACTGTTTTTAGTCTTTTTTTCAACGAGCTCGTCTACTTTAGACTTACTCAAAGATATCAGCGCAGTCTCACTTGCTGAGAAAAAAGCTGACAAAAGAACGAGAGAAGCCAATATAAAGAAACTAGATGACATAAAAATTTAATTTCAAAAAGCATTTTACATATTTTTATATATAAAATCACTATGAATTAGAAAACATTTTGAGTAGAATACAATCGCCTTATAATCATATACATATGCAATTTCGCATAGAGAAGGGGATATTTGAACAGCATCCTGATCTAAAAATAGGACTTTTAGTTGTTAGAATGGTTGATAATTCTCGCAGGAATTCAGGTCTGGAAAGCTTGTTAAGAGGAATTTGTGCCCAGAAACTCAGGGAATTTGGAAGCAAAGACCTAAATTTAGAGCCAAAAATTCAAGTTTGGAACCAGGCTTATGGAAAATTTGGCATAAATCCAGAAAAAAATCCTTGTTCTGTAGTTAGATTAATTAACAAATTAAAAAATAAAGGTTCTATATCCCACGTTAACTCAGTAGTGGATCTTTGTAATTATTTTTCATTAAAATATTTGATGCCAATCAGAGTAGATGATTTGGACTGGTTGTGCGGAGATTTAGTTTTGCAATTCACAAAAGGAGGGGAAGCCTTCCGTAAAATAGACTCAATCGACGTAGTGGAAGCAAAAGAAGGAGAGGTTGCCTATATGGATAAAGGAGGGATCATTTCTCGATATTGGAATCATAAAAGATGCGAAAGAACAAAAGTCACTACCAAGACGATGAACGTTGGGATTTTTGTGGAAGATTTAAGTAAGATGCATATGGATGCGTTTGGCTCAATTTTAAACGAAATAGCTCTTGCTGTCTCGAAATATATTGGAGGCCAAATAGAGCCATATATTTTAAATGAAGAGGGCTTTGATATAGAACTGGGAATCCAAGGAAGAATGAATGCTCATGATGATAGAGTTCCCCAGCAAGAAAAAGCCTATTTTTTAGAGATGGCAAAATTAAAAAAAAAAGAGATAATTAAGGAAGAAGCTCCTAAGCCTAAAGCTAAAGAAAGCAAAACAATTACTAAAGACTCGGTAGAAAAGTCAAAAAAGACAAAGCCATCAAGTAAACCAGAACAAATCGTTTTATTTATGGAAGACAATGGAAATCTAAAAATGGAGGATAAAGATATGTTGAAACAGCATGTTAAGTTTATTTTAGAGAAAGCAATTATGATGGCCTTTCCCCAGATCATAAATCCGGAAGTAAAGATCGATGAAGCTAATTCTTTGGAACATGGTGATTATGCTTGTAATACAGCAATGCATCTGGCCAAAATTTTACAAATGGCTCCGATAAAAGTAGCTGAAGAAATTGTGAAAAAAATTCCCCAGAAAGAATTTACTGTGAAAATTGCTGGGCCAGGATTCATCAATTTTTATATTTCCGAAAAAGTTTTAAAAGATGAACTTACAAAAATCTTAAAAGAAAAGGAGCAGTATGGCAAAAGTTTAGTTGGAAAAGAGAAAACCGTCGTAATGGATTACAGCTCTCCAAACATTGCCAAACCACTTGGAGTACACCATTTGCTCTCCACTATTATTGGACAAAGTATTTACAATATTTTTGAATCATTAGGATTTAAATGCGTTGCCATAAATCATATTGGAGACTGGGGAACTCAATTTGGGAAATTAATTTATGCTTATAAAAAATGGGGAAATAAGGAAGAAATTGAAAAATCTCCAATCCCGGAACTGTTAAAGCTATATGTTAAATTCCACGACGAATCAGAGAAAGAAGCTGCCTTAGAAGATTTTGCCAGGGAGGAATTCAAGAAATTTGAAGAAGGTGATGAAGAAAATCGAAACCTTTGGAAATGGTTTGTAGATGAAAGCCTGAAGGAAATTGAAAAAACATACAATGAATTAGGTGGAGTGAAATTTGATCATGTAATGGGCGAGAGTTTTTATGAAGATAAAATGGAAGATATTTTGAAAGATGGAAAAGAAAGAGGAATCTTTACTAAAGGAGAAGAAGGTGCCTATGTTGTAAATTACGATGATCCAAATATGTCTCCTTTTGTAGTTCAAAAAAAAGATGGAACAACTTTATACTCTACTAGAGATTTTGCCACTTTAAAGTACAGAATCAATGAATGGCATCCAGTTAGAGTTTTATATATAGTTGATATTTCTCAGTCATTACATTTCAAACAACTATTTGAAGCAGCCAAAAGATTTCCGTGGTATCACGGTGAAGGAGAGCATGTGATTTTTGGAAGAATGCAAATGAAAGAAGGGAAAATGAGCACGAGAAAGGGAAATGTCGTTTTATTGGATGAAGTCTTGGAAGAGGCAATTAAAAGAAGCTTAGCTTTAATAGAAGAAAAGAGCCCAAATCTTGCAGATAAAGAGTTAGCGGCAAAGAAAGTAGGTATAGGTGCAGTGAAATACAACATTCTTTTTCAAAATCGCACAACAGACATTACTTTTGATTGGGATAAAATGCTTACTTTGGATGGAAATAGTGCACCTTATTTGCAATATGCCTATGCCAGAGCAAAGAGCATTCTCAGAAAAATAGATGACAAAGTTGAGGCTGGAGAGCTAAAACAGGACCCGGAAAATACTAAAGAAAAAATCGATAATCTAATCAGGTTTTTCCCAAAATATGCTGAACAAGTAGCTGTTTCTGCTCAAGAGTACAAGCCAAATTTAATCAGTAATTATCTTTACGAATTAGCCCAGCATTTCAATTCTTTCTACAATACAGTTCCGGTTTTGAAGGCTTATAAAAAAGTTGATAGAAGTAACCGACTAAAAATCGTAAAGGCTTTTAGCCAGATTTTAAAAAACGGCTTAACATTACTGGGAATAGACGTCTTGGAAGAAATGTAAAACTGACAATCAGCGAAGGCCAATTTCCAGTTGCTTTTTAAAAGGCTTTTTCTTATATTTAGTGGGCTTCCAAGCAAAGGAAGCCACTGTTTTATGCGGAGAGATGGCAGAGCGGTCGAACGCGGCGGTCTTGAAAACCGTTAGGGGCCTCGCGCCCCTCCTGGGTTCGAATCCCAGTCTCTCCGCCATTGAAAAGCAGCTCTGCCAAAGGTAGAGATGGTTTTCAATATGATTGAAAGAGAATGGGATGAGAAGTTTATACCCGAAGGGTAAATCCCAGTCTCTCCGCCAGTTTGAGTTATTTCATAGAACATAACCTCAAAAAGTTCAATAAAGTTAAATGGACAATTTCTAGTTTATAAATAAAATGATCACATAAACTATTCTTTAACTCATATCCATGAAAAAGACGCTTCTAGCTCTTCTTCTTATGGTGGCTGTCAGCACTTCTCTAGTAGGATGTGGCACAGCAAAACCAACCGAAGGGGACAAACCGGCTGAAACAGAGAAAACCGAGACGGCTCCTGCAAAAACAGCTGACAATGGCTATTTACCTGTTGATTATCCGGTAGTAAAGACAACAGCAGTTACTGGTGACTACGTTCTTGCTCCATCAAGAACATCAGTTGATGAGGCTTTTACAAAGGGCCTAGATCAAACAACAATGACCTTCTACGCAGCTAAAATGGTTACCCCGGGAGAAGCTGCTTCAGCAGTCGAAGATTTAACAAGTGCAAAATTTACAGTTCCAAACTCAGTAATTGTTCCAATGACTAAAGGAGCTACAGCTGAAAAAGGCGATACTCTTTTGACATGGTGGCAATCAGGCTCTGGCTTAATGAAGGCTTACGTAGTTGAAGGCGGAGCTACTCCAAAAGTACAATATTTGGATGACTTCGTTACAGACCAAGAAACATTATTAGCTGATTCTTTCTCAAAAGTTACAGGAGACTTAGCTCCTGGAGTGTCAGTAGCCGTAAAAGATGCTGATTATGGCACCTATGACAATGCGGTTGTTATAAATGTATCTGGAGACAAGGTTCTAGTTCTAGGATTTGCTGATTCTTTGGAAATGGTTGATAAAGCAAACCTAACCGTTATTCCTCTAGATCCAGGAGTAGCCGTAGGAGATACAGTTTTGGCTCCAATCATTAGTAGCTACGATCCAGTGGTTGTTAAAGAAGTAAAAGCTGATATTGGCCAAATTGTTGGTGAATACACATGGGTTGATGAAGTTAAGAATGAAACATTTGTGTATGGCGAACTTATCAAAGAGCTAAAGTAATTTTAGTAAATTGATTAGAAGAGGATCCTTGTTTACAGGGGTCCTCTTTTTAAAATAAGAATATTGCTCTAATATAAAGAGGCAAAGAAAATCCTAGATATGTACAATCAAAAAACAATAATTTTCGATTTTGACGGGACTATTGCAAACTCTTTTGAGGAAACTTTTAACGTATACAATGAGCTTTCCAAGCGATTTAAATGTAAGCCGATAAGCCCAAAAGAACAGCAAGAGCTGAGAAATAAAAGACCACAAGAATTATTGAAAAAATACGGAATTACTAAATTAAAATTACCACTTCTGCTTTTAAAAGGACGCAAAAAACTTCAGAAAAAAATGGGTAAAATCAAACCTGCCAAAGATATGGTTAAAGCATTAAAAGCTCTCAAAGAATGCGGATTTAAAATGGGTATTTTAACTTCCAATTCCAAAAAAAACGTCAAAATTTTTCTCGAAAATAATGAACTTAAAAATATTTTTGATTTTATAAGTACCGGCAAACATCTTTTTGGCAAAAGTAAATCTCTCCAAAAAATCCTTAAAAAGAAAAAAATTCCTAAAAATTCAGTCATTTATATAGGTGACGAAACTCGTGACGTGGAAGCCACGAAAAAGGCTGGTATCCCCATTGCGGCGGTAAGTTGGGGATACAATACTCCGGAGATTTTAAAATCATTGAGCCCAACAAAATTGGTTGAAACCCCAAAAGCTCTCGTTGAATATTTGAAGTCTTTTTTTGCTGCAAAAAAACTATTGTAAGAGATCTCGTTATCTGGGAGAATCCACCCGCGGTATTATTTAAAAACATATTTATGCTATCAAGCTTTATCATAACTTTTAGAGAATCTTTAGAAGCATCTCTAATTATTGGAGTTATTTTGGGATATCTCTCTAAGACTAGCCAACAAAAACAAAATAAAATTGTTTATGCGGGAGTTTTAGTTGGTGTTATCGGTAGCATTTTAGGAGCATTTTTATTTAATAAATTAGCTGGAGGATTTGAGGGAAAAGCGGAAGAAATTTTCGAAGGAATTACGATGATAATAGGAGCAATTCTGCTCATTACGGTGATTTTATGGATGCAAAAGCAAAAAAATATCGCCCAAAATTTACAAAATAAAATAGGCGTCAACATTGGAAATTCAGGCAAGATAAGCCTATTTACGCTATCTTTCATCTCAGTTCTCAGAGAAGGAATAGAAACGGTAATCTTTTTATCGGCATCAACTTTTGCTTCCGGAGAAAATTCTCTTACTGGTGCCATATTAGGAATTTTGACAGCAATTGTTGTGGGAATTTTAGTGTTTTTCGGATCACTCAAAATCAATGTTAAGAAATTTTTCAATATTACCAGTATTTTATTGGTAATTCTCGCGATATGGCTTTTTATACAAGGCTTACATGAATTTGAAGAAGCCGGTTTATTCCCGGAATTATTTTAATTTTCCATCCAGGAAATCGCTATAAGCTTGCATGTCAAAATGACCATGGCCGGAAAGATTAAAAATAATCACCCTTTTTTTACCGCTTTCTTTAGCCTTTATAGCCTCATCAATAGCAGCTTTAATCGCATGAGCCGATTCTGGAGCAGAAATAATTCCTTGAGCTTTTGCAAATATCTGAGCAGCTTTAAAAGTGTTTAACTGATGATAAGGTATAGACTCAACAATTCCTTTATCTTTTAAAATACTGGCTAAAGGAGCTGCTCCATGATATCTCAGACCTCCAGCATGAATTGGATCTGGTACGAAATCATGGCCCAAAGTATGCATTTTAATTAGTGGAGTCATTCCGGCACTATCACCAAAATCATATTCATATTTACCTTTAGTTAATTTGGGACAAGCTTCCGGTTCCGCGGCAATAAATTTTATCTGTTTCCCTCTAAATGCATCATGCACAAAAGGAAATGCAAACCCTGCAAAATTACTTCCTCCACCCACACATCCGATTACCACATCCGGATATTCTCCAAATTTTTCCATTTGTTTTTTCGCCTCCAAACCAACAATAGTCTGATGTAGAAGAACATGGTTTAGCACGCTTCCAAGCGCATATTTCGTATCTTCACTTTGAGCGGCAACTTCCACAGCTTCACTAATTGCAATTCCCAAAGAGCCTGGACAATTTGGATCATTCTCTAGAAATCTTCTCCCGCAAGCAGTCAAAGGACTTGGACTTGGAATAACATTAGCCCCAAAAAGTCTCATAACTTCTCGACGATATGGCTTACTATCATAACTCGTCTTAACCATAAAAACCTGACATTCAAGCCCAAAATAAGAACAAGCAATGCTCAAAGCAGTTCCCCATTGACCTGCGCCGGTCTCAGTCGCAATCTTTTTTACGCCTTCTTTTTTTGAATAATATGCTTGAAGTAAAGCGGTATTAATTTTATGACTTCCACTGGGAGTAGTTCCTTCATATTTGAAATAAATATGAGCCGGAGTATCTAAAAATTTTTCCAATTGATGAGCTCGAATCATTGGAGTTGGTCTGTACGTTTCATAGATCTCTTGGATTTCTTCCGGAATAGCTATCTCCTTTTCTCGGCTTACCTCCTGCTTAATCAGCTCCATCGGGAATAAAGACGCAAGGTCCTGAGGGCCAATTGGTTGATTTGTCCCGGGATGTAAAACAGGAGGAATTTCCATTTTCAAATACTTCTCAATATCGGGAATGATATTGTAAAAAGAAGTAGGTCTTTCATGTGGCTCGAGATATTGAATATAAGTTTTCATTGTAAAGAAGTTAAAGGAATAAATAAGTTTTTAAATTTATAAGGAACAAAATGTTTAGTTGTCTTATAAGGGAAAAGAGACCCGGTTAATCCAGCCGCAATTACAATTCTTTTGGTGATTTTAAAGTTTTTACGACGAGATGAAACTGTAATTTCGGAGTCTCCAAAATAATCAACCAACATACAAGGAATTCTTTTGAATCCCAAATTTTTACAACAATTGAGTCGATGATGCCCATCCAAAATAACCAAACTATTTTTATCCACAATAATTGGAACTTTCAAGTAGCCATCTCTGGAGATTTGGGCTTGCAGCTCACGCAAATGTGGGGAGTTTACCACTTCGTGAAGTTTTAATTCATCTATATTTATTAGGCTTAACTCCGCAAACATTTAAAAAAATAATAAATAAAAAAATCCCCATAAGGCGGGGATTAAAAGATTCAAATATCAAAAAATCAGTCCCGCCAACGCGACTTTTGCCACCAAGCAGAAAGACCAATTTTTGTAAAAATAATTTCTAGCATTATTGTACTATTAAACTAGTGCAAAAATACAGGATCAAATAGCAGTTGTCAATATCTAAAAATAACCTGCGGCCCAAGAATTTCTCAGGCCGCAGATTATTACAGCTACTCTTGATCACCTATAATGTCACACATCCCGCAAGCTATGTGGCCGGCGCATCCATTAGGGATAATTCCAGCTTTAAACATCTCATTTCTGGCAAAAATAAATACATCCAAGAATTCTTTCCAATTAGCATTTGGTTGAAATGGATAATCAGCAAATTCTTCAAAATATCTACCACTTATAGGAGAGGGAATAACGCCATATTCAACAACTTTTTTTATACCATCTTTTAGGGACGGTATTGGCTCCGATCCTACGACAAAACACGTAGAAACTTTGCCTTCACCTAAAACCTGTAGAGCTTTTTCAAAAGCATCCAAATAGGCTTGCTTAGGACAATATTTGGATTTCCCAGGGATAAGCTTTCTTCTTATATCGTCATCCCAAGTTTCCAAATTCATCATCAGGCTCTCTCCACCGGCGTCAGCAAATCTCTGGATCCAATCCAAATTTTTAGGTGGAGTCATCTCTACAGCTAGAGGGATTTGACCAAATTTATCTCGAATCTTTTCCATCAAAGGAATCATGTTTTCCATCCCTCTGCCATCAGTAAACGTCATTCCTCCATTTAATCCAAGTCCTCTATAAGCTTCTCTTGGAATCACTTCTAAAGCTTTTAAAATAAGTTCACTTTTCTTTTTTACACTACGTAATTCCGGACGCGTTTGGCTTTTATCAATAACACAAAATTTACACTGTTCACCGGTATTAAATAAGCAGCATCCTTCATATACAGACCCAACAATTTGATCTCCATGTTGAGTTACAATACTGGTAATAGGATAGCCTTCAACAGTTTCAGAGTACCACTCTGGTGGTCTTAAAATTTCGGCTCTACCAATTTCGGTATCATTTTCCAGAATTACCAGTCCATTACCATCAGTTCTTACTTTCAAAGGGACTGGAGTTTTTGAATAGAGAGGGAAATTTACCCGAAATTCTCTATTCGGAAATGCCCCATTAGGAGAATTCCTTTGTTCAGGCAAAAGCCTGACTTTAAAACCGGAACTCAATCCTCCACGAAGAACTTTTTGCGGATTTTGAGCTGATAAAAAATCTACAGTTTCCGGATTATCCGGATTAGCTCCTTCACAAAGAAGTCTGGCCTTTAATTCTAAAGGTTTCATAAATAATTTGATTAAATAACAAAAAACCGCCATGAGAGGCGGAGTCTTAAAAGTTAACAATATGTGCCCCTAAGGGCGGTGGAACTTTTCGGCAGACACCATGCCTCTCACTTTTTTATTTAGAGAGTGGTGGACTCGGTCCTTGCCTAATCTTTTAAGAACTATTTTATATCCACCCATGCCTTGTTTAAGCCATTTTGAAATTCTAGCAATAGTTGTAGAGCTAAGCCCTGTTTCTTTTTCAATTTTGGAATAAGGAATATTTTCATTGAGCATATTTGCGGCTCTCCAACGATTTCCAAATTCAACAAGCTCTTGCTCAGTCAAAAGATCTCTTAAAAACTTTTTCATTTCATTAGCAGTTTTTAGAGACAAGACTGCCTCGGTTAAATCCATTGTTTTCTGGTTGTCCCAATTATTTCGAATCACTTTAGTTAGATAAAGCACTTTAGCTGACTAAAGTATATTCAAAGTTGCAATATTGTCAAATAAAATTGTAAAAATTGGAAATTAGTGGCAGGATAGCTGATAGATTTTTAACTCAATTAATATGAAAAAAATCAACAAATTAATCTTTTTATTACTTATCATTACTATCATGGTTTCAGGTGGTTGCAGGAAAAAAGTGGTGACAGAAGATATTACTATCAATCCTGCAGATTCAGGAGTCACCACGGTCCAGGAAGTGTCTAATACTACAGCGGTTTTGCACACTACTTAAGGCGATATCACAATCCAGCTTAATACCCAGTCTACTCCAATGACGGCTAATAATTTTATTCTGTTGTCTCAGAGAAAATTTTATAATAATACGATTTTTCACAGAGTTATTAACGGATTTATGATTCAAGGAGGAGATCCTACTGGAACAGGATCCGGAGGACCGGGATATACTTTTGAAGATGAACCTTTTGAAGGCGAATACACTCGCGGGACTGTTGCAATGGCTAATGCGGGGCCGGATACCAACGGCAGCCAATTTTTCATTATGCATCAGAATTATTCATTGCCAAAAGATTACGTGATCTTTGGAAAGGTTATTGATGGCATTGACGTTGTTGATAAAATCGCTGAAGCAGAAGTCAAAATGAATGACCTTGGAGAAGAGTCTGCTCCTGTAAAACCGTCTAAAATAAAGTCAGTAGATATTGTTACAAAAGAGTAAATGCTCAAGGAAATACTTGCCGATTTTCAAAAATTAAAAAATCCTATACAGGCCAAAAATCTCGCCAGGTTTTTCAAAACAGGTAAAGGGGAATATGGAGAAGGAGACATATTTTTGGGAATAAAAGTTCCCGAACAAAGAAAATTGGTCGGGAAATACTACAAAGAATTATCATTACAGGACACGGAAAAATTAATCGCAAGTAAAATTCATGAACAAAGACTTACAGGACTTTTAATTCTCGTAGCAAAGTATAAAAAAACTGACCCTGACGGCAAAAACAAGATTTACAAACTCTATCTGAAAAACGCCAAAAACATTAATAATTGGGACTTGGTTGATCTTTCTGCTCCAAATATAGTAGGCAATTTTCTATTAGAAAAAGATAGAAAAATTCTTTATAAATTTTCAAAATCAAAAAACCTCTGGGAAAGAAGAATTTCAATACTCGCTACTTTTGAATTTATTCGTAATAAGCAATTTGCAGATTCTCTCAAAATTGCTGAAATCTTGCTGCACGACAAACACGATCTTATACACAAAGCTGTCGGCTGGATGCTTCGAGAACTAGGCAAAAGAGATCAATCTCTGGAAGAGCAATTTTTAGAAGAAAATAGTTTCAAAATGCCCCGCACAATGCTTCGATATGCCATTGAAAAATTCCCAGAAAATAAAAGACTGTATTATTTGAATAAAGATAAAATTTCAAAATAATTGACTTCGGTTTCAGCCTCGGATATAATTCCTAGCGTTAAAGTAGGAATTAATTAAATGAACAATGTCTTTTTTCGGAAGAATCTCAACGAGAGAGCATTATGGGCTTAGGTTAGCTCTTAAGATAGCTGATACTTACAGGACTCATCAGCCCATTTCTTTACAGCAAATCAGTGATGATGAAGGAATTTCCATGAAATATTTGGAACAGTTAATAGTCCCTCTGAGAGAATCCGGCTGGGTAAAAAGTGTGCGTGGTCGAGATGGCGGATATCTTATGCTGCAAGATCCAAAAAAATTAACTTTAAAAGATCTTATCTGGTTGGTTGATAATAAGCCATTTGTGATCGACTGTTTAAATGAACAATGTGTACACAGATGTGATCTTGAAAAGAAATGTCTCTCTAAAAAAGCTTGGCAAAAAGTACAAGGAGCTCTCGAGAATTCCATGGGAAAAATTACGCTCGCAGAGCTATTACATAAATGAAATAATGTTTAACAAATCTAAAAATGACCTTTGAATTACCAAAATTAGCTTACGCTTATGATGCTCTAGAACCTTTTATAGATGCTAAAACTATGGAGGTCCATCATGGCAAACATCACCAAACTTACACTGATAATTTTAATGCTGTTATTGCTAAATATCCTGAGCTTGCAGACAAAAGTGCAGAAGAAATTCTCAAAAATTTAAACTCATTGCAAGTAGATGAAAAAGATCGTACAGCAATCAAAAATCAAGGCGGTGGATATCTAAATCATAAAATTTTTTGGGAAATAATGTCTCCTCAAAAAGAAGTTGATCAGAGTTTAAAAGATGAAATTGAAAGAACTTTTGGCTCTCTTGAAGAGTTCAAGAAACTCTTCACAGAAGTCGCGACTAAACAATTTGGAAGTGGCTGGGCTTGGCTTGTCCGAGACGAGAATGGTAGCTTAAAAATATACTCTTTGCCAAATCAAGATTCACCTTTAACTCTTGGGCATACGCCAATATTTTGTCTCGATGTTTGGGAACATGCTTATTATTTAAAGTACCAAAATCGCCGAGCTGAATACATCGAAAACTGGTGGAACGTTTTGAAGTTCCTGTAAAATATGCCGAAAATCAGTGGGTTTTTCCAGCTAGAGAATTACCGTAATCATACAAAGACATCCCTTTACCAGGAGCTTGGAAATCCATGGCCATTTGTTTTGCTCTAGCAGATGTCAACATCGCCATAGCATTTGGAAGAGAAGTTCTTAAATCAAAATGCATCGCGTCAGTTTTCCCGTCATCGCGACTTTTATAAAAATACATTCCCCATTTAAATCCCATTTTTTGAAATTCTTCAGCCATAGCTAAAGGAATAGTCCATGTTGTTTCTCCAGGCTTTCTAACCCAATTATCACCGGCATCAAAATCGATAGCTAATCCCATTCCACGAAACCCTGGTTTATTTGCAGTCGAGGACATATCTTTAAATTTTAAATCAGCCATACCTAGAGCCTTACACCTTTCCTCCAATTCAACTAGCATACAGGCCAAGATAATATTTGGTCTATTTAATCTGGTTCCAAAAACATTTAAAGGGCTTTTCATCAGCCATCCCCCTCTTGGAGGTCTGCCACACACTCTTTCATAATAATTCAAAGCCTCACGGCATCCCATCATTGGTACGTATCTTTCATTTTGAGAAACTTCTTCAGGAACGCCTCTTTTTAAATGCTGAGAAGTAGCATCGCCAGAGTATTCCTTTGGTTTAAATTGATAATCTTTAACTGTCTCACCAGCATAATATCCAGCATCTGAGGCGTAGTTATCTTGATTTTGTGCAAATGAAGTTTTCTCAGATTCTCTCTTCGCATCTTCATCTTTAACTGAAGTAAGATAAGAGCCTAAGGCTATTGCATCACTGAAATTAGTTTCCTCAGCTGTAAGAATTCTAAATTTATCTCCAGTATGAGTGGCCACATAATTACCTTCCTCATCCAAAAATCCGAGCCTTCCCGCATTTTTCCCCGAAGGAACATATCCTCTTTTAGCTTTGATGATTTGTCCTCCGCGATCTACTAAGATTTCTTTGATATCTGGATCAAGCAAAATATCGCCAAGACCGATAAAATTTTCATGAGAACGATCCTTTGAATCAGCTCCCATTTTTGCATAGTCAACTGTATACCAGTCCTTGTCATAAGCACTTGTATAAGCTTTTAAACGGCGATAAGTCTCTTGTTTAAGATTCTGAGCCTTTACAGGATCTGTTTCTTCCCCGGAAGCAGGAACAAGAAATCTGGAATTAAATCGGATATCCTCAATTGTAGCTGAACGTAATCTATTAAAATCATCATCAACAGCTTTTGAATCTAAAGTCGCTAATCTTTCAGCAATTGCTCCATGTAAAGCTCCAGGAGGAGAAGCCTCTACTTGAGGATCTGTATAAGCATAAGAAGTATCAGCCTGTGAAGGAACAAATGAAGGATCTCTTGATCCATGATGTTCGCTACCCATAAATACTCCTGAATATTTATCGGCGACCGCAGAATGACTGATATCTGTCTCATAAACATTAACTTTTCCATCAGCGCTCGCCCAATGATCTGTTGAAATTTTTGTTAATCCTAAAGCTTTAATAATCCTCCTGGCCGGACCTTCAGTCCCAGTCCCTGGCCTAAATGCTACATTTAATTGTCCTCCTCTTCTTGCGAAAGCAATTAAAGGTTCTGCCGAAAAATAAGTGGAATCTAGACAAGAAATAGTTGTAATTTTATTTGCCTCAGCACCACTATTCTCCAAAATATTATTCAAAGCAGATCCTCCACGGCTATGTCCCATAAAATTAACACTAGTGACTTCTCCACCAATAGTTCCACCAATACTTCCCAAAATAGAACTTAAAGCCCCTGGACTTTTCAACTCATCATAACGATGTTTCATCACAGAAGTATCTCCCGGGAAAGCTCCTCTGATATGGGCTCTACTTCCTTCGATTACCGCCAAAGCGCCCATTTTACCGCTTTTACCTTTGGCAATAAATTTTTCTCTTAATTTTTTAGAGTCAATAGCCATTTCAAGAGTATATGTATCTCCAGGTAAATAAACATCCAGAGTTCCATCCCAAGCTTGTGGGGCATAAATAGCTACTCTATAGCCCGTCTGTTTATCAATAATCACTTTTTTATCTAGGGCAATTTCGAACTCAGGAGCCTCTGTCATTCTTGCTCCAGAATCTTCTTCCATCGCTCCCAATCGGCCACTTTCAGGAGGTCTCTCTTTTGGTTTTTCAGCCTCAGGAGTAGGTGGCTCCTCACCAGATCTGCCTCCTGGAGTCTCAAACAAAAATCTCCTCTCTTTAAAAGAATTTTTTGGGAAGCGAATATTGTTTATTAATAATTCAGACATTCTGGGCACATTAAATCTTAGAATTATAGCAAAAAAACGCCTAAATATCCAGACGGTATTTAAAGAGAACAAGTAGGAAAGAATTACTTAGCAGATTCTCTTTCCGGATGAGGGGGCCGGGCGCGTTTCCGCACCCGGCCCCCTTTCTCACCAGAGAACCAGCTCTAGCTTAGAAACAGGTAGGTGAAGGCTGCGAACAGCGGAATCAGGATTGCTCCCGACCACGCCATGTATCCGAAGAAGCTGGGCATTTTGAGCCCACTCTCTTCGGCGATTGCCTTCACCATGAAGTTGGGACCGTTGCCGATGTACGTGTTGGCTCCCATGAAGACAGCCCCGAGAGAGATCGCTCTCAGGAGCATCGCCCCACTCGGCATTGCGACCAGGTTACCGAGGTTTGCGGCATCCACTCCTTGGAGGCCGCTGGCGATCGCCCCAAACGTCAGATACGTCGGGGCGTTATCGAGGAACGAGGAGAGGATCCCCGCTCCCCAGAAGAACTGCGCAGGGGTGGTCAGCCCCAACTCAGCTCCCCTCGAGTTCAGGAGCATCAGCGCTGGGATCATCGTAACAAAGACACCAGCGAAAAGCACTGCCACCTCAACAATCGGACCCCAGCTGAAGCGGTTTTCCCTCCTAACTTCAGTCCGAGTCGTGACCATCGAGAGGACAGCCATGAGTATCATCCCTCCCTCCTGTACTCCCGTGGGGGTTTTGAAGGTCCCACAGAGCAGGATGGTCAGGATCACCCCTCCCAGCCAGACGAAATTGAGCTTACCGGAGACCCGGAGAGGAGTCGTGTCGCCTGCCTCGATGGGCAGGTCCATCTTGGGATCATCGAGGTCCCTGTTGTGGGACCAAGTGTCGATGCAGATGAAGAGGAGGAGCAGGGCTCCCACCATGAACGCCCAGGCGGGGAAAAGCCCGAGAGTCCAAAAGAAGGGTACCCCCCTGAGGAATCCGAGGAACAGTGGTGGATCTCCAAGAGGAGTGAGCAATCCTCCGATATTGCTCACCAAGAAGATGAAGAAAACCACCACGTGAGACTTCTTCTGGCGAACAGCATTGGCTCGAAGGACGGGGCGAATCAGGAGCATCGATGCCCCCGTCGTCCCAATCAACGAAGCCAATACCGCCCCGATTCCCAGCATGAGCGTGTTCACCATTGGTGTCCCCGAGAGATTGCCCCGAATCACGATTCCCCCGGAAATCACGAATAGCGACCCCAGGAGAACGATGAATGAGGCGTACTCGTGCAGGCTATGCCCCAGATGAGCAGGGTGATGGATCAGGATCCAGACGGCCACAGGTGCCGCCAGAACCCCAACTACCACACCCTTGTTCTTATTGCGTTCCCACCAGTGGCCAGCCACCAGCGGGAACACTGCGATCGAGATCAGCAGCAGAACGAAAGGCAGAACAGTCACAGTTTCCGTGCTCACTTCAATCCCCCCGAACCAACTCGACACCTGTCACTTCTCACTTCTCCAGGTAACCCAGACACAATCTCAGTCCCAATCTAGGGGAAACGAGTCTCCTTATATGCAAAGGTTGAATCTTTCCTACTTGTTAAAGGTCATGTAACGAGAGCCGAACGGGCATCACAAAAAAGAGGGATCCCTCTCGGCAACCCCGTCACAGACCCTCACGATAACATAAAACTAAAAGGTAGTCAAGAGTGCATAGGCCATACAGACAGAACTATTTACATATCCTAAACTTAAATATTGCATTTTCTCTCATAAATATGCAAAACTAACACCTGCAAACCTTATGAAAGAAACAATAATTTCAATTAGAAATAAAATCATCCATTTCCTGTACAAGCAAATAGCCAGAAGAATATTTTTTCTAATAGATCCTGAAAGGATTCATCATATTATGCTCTCGGTCGGAGTATTTCTGGGCTCAAACCCTATAACCAGAGGAATTTCGGCATTCTTTTTTAATTATTCAAATAAAAATTTAGAGCAAACAATTCTTGAAACTAAATTCAGTAATCCAGTGGGACTGGCTGCCGGATTCGACAAAAGTGCTCAGATGATCAAGATAATGAAATCAACCGGATTTGGATTTACGGAAGTGGGATCCATCACCGGAGAACCTTGTGCCGGCAATCCTAAGCCAAGAGTGTGGAGGCTTATTAAATCCCAGGGATTACTCATAAATTATGGGTTAAATAACCAGGGGTCTAAAGAAATTTCCAAAAGATTGCATGGCCAAAAATTTCAAATCCCAGTAATGACAAGTATCGCTAAAACCAATTGCAAAGAGACTTCTACCACTGAAGGAGGAATTGCTGATTATCGAAAGGCTTACGAAGCATTTAAAAATATTGGTGATTTTTCAGTAATTAATATCAGTTGCCCAAATGCTCATGGGGGAGAACCTTTTACTGATCCTGTAAAGTTAGATAAGTTACTTGCCGAACTCTCTCAGGTTTCAACTCAAAAACCAACTTTTATCAAAATAGCACCTGATTTAGAGCCAAAAGTAGTTGATGAAATTATAGAAGTTTCGACAAAATATAAAGTCAGTGGATTTATTTGTACCAATCTCACCAAAGATCGTCACAATCCCAAGATTATTGAAAAAAATCTTCCTGGCCCCGGCAGTATCAGTGGCAAGCCAATAGAAGAACTTTCAGAAAAAATGATCTCTTATATTTACAAAAAAACTAAAGGAAAATCAGTGATTATAGGAGTAGGTGGAATCTTTACGGCGGGAGATGCTTATCGCAAAATTAAACTGGGAGCATCATTAGTTCAGCTCATCACAGGCATGATTTACGAAGGCCCACAGCTTATTAGCGAGATTAATCAAGGACTTACAAAACTTCTCAAAAAAGACGGATTTAAAAATATCTCCGAAGCAGTAGGTGTAGACAATAAATAATTGTGTAATCAATCAGAAAGGATATAATTGAACCAATTTAATCAATCTCCCATGGACTACATTTTTTTAACGGGACTAATCGGTTCACTCATTCTCGTAATAGGGTCAGCTTGGCCAGAATCAAAGGACGTAAAACATCCAATCAAATCTCTTAAAAATTGGCTTCTCGCCATAGGAGGCGGAGTCATCTTGCTTATTTACGCCATTTTGAATTATCAACAAGGTGGAGCAATATTTTTCGTCCTTTTACAAGTTCTAGTTGCCATAAGCAGTATTTTGATGATGCTCAATGCCGATGATCGCATTGATATTCCAGTAATTGGAGTCAGTGGACTTGCTCTAATAATTTGGTCACTTTATCTTTTTGAAGGCTATAACACTATATTTTTCATTCTTGGGCTTTGTGGAATCAGCTTAGGATATACGTTCAAAATGGGGACACTTCGCCGCAGCATTGCTTTAACAGCGGGAAGTATTTTAATCGCATTATTCAGCTACATTGAAGCAAGTTGGATCTTCTTCTGGCTCAACGTTTTTTTCGCAGTGTTCTCAGCTTATTACCTTTACAAAGGCCTTACCCGCAAGAAACACAATTAATAAATTTCCTTCAAATAGCACTCATTACAGTATACCCTTGCTTCTACGTTTGGTGGATAAGAGGTGGTTATCAGTCCTCTGCATTTATCACAAGTTCGCTTAAATAATTTGCGAGGATTTCTCTTTGCAATGCGTTCTATGTGGCGTTGATCAGGATGTTTATGAGGAATTGGAAGATGTAATTTTTTATAGAAGTTTAATTCTTGAGGAATAATACGATAATTTTTCCCGGTTATTTCGCAGGATAAAATTTCTGAACATACAGTTTCCGGGACATCTTTAATCTCTTGAGGAACAATCACAGTTTGTGGCTGAAATTCTTTTTGATCCTCTTCTCTCCATTTCCATTTAAAACCCAGAACCTCCTGTTTTGTCATCGGAAAATATTCTTGAGCAACAGTTTCGTTATAAGCAAAAGGGCTAATTGAAGTTGGGAAAAATTCGCCCCACTCAAAAGTTTTTTGCATATGGCCGATGATTTTTGGGACTAATTTTTCATATTCTTCTTTTGAATATTGCTTATTTAAAATGCAATATTGTTTGTTGTGTAAATTGCTGCATCCAAAAATATACTGACAATTTACACAGTAATCAGAGTAATAGGCTTCATTGGTGTGTCTGCAAAATATTGAGAAAATGGTTTTTCTGGTTCCATACATCCCGAGGTAATCATAACAAAGTTCGTTTTCTTCCGTGTAGTTATTATCATAACAATCTTTGAGGTCTACTACTTGTGAACAATACGAGCAGTCTTCGCATCTGTCTGCGAAAAATGACTCGAAAGTATTTTTGGAAAAGAAAACATGACTGCCACTAACATTCTCGGAATTAGTCGATAAAACTGCTTGTCTTGGCGCAGATTTTTTCACTTCTTCAAATTTTTCGACCACCAATTTATGGAAATTTGGATCGCAAAAATTCACATCTTTTTTGAAATTTTCATATTCTTCTTGAGTATACTGTTTATTAAAAATGCAGAATTTTTTATTACGCAGGCCGGCGCATCCGATGCATTCGGAACATCCTTGTAAATCAAAACAATAAATTAAAAAGTCAGAATTATTGCAATCTTGGCAGTAAAAAGATTGGTACAATTTTCGACAATCAATACATTCATAACATAACTCGCATTCGCGTAAAACCAGGGCGTCCATACAGTCTTTTGAGTAGTAAGGAGAGCCGTAATAACAATTTTCCGAATACACCGGGCCAAAGATCAAATAACTGTTTTTAACATCTCCGGTAAAATTACAATATTCACTATTTTCGCTATTCACATTCAGTAAAGCAATTCTGGGAACATCTTTCGCCAATTCATAAAATTGTTCAAAAAACGGACGATTAAAATCAAAAGATCGACCATATTCGGTTGCATCCCAATTGGTCCGCCACCAGACATCTTGAGCATAAACTTTATAAGGACTTTCGGGTGCATACATCGAAATAATTTCCTTACCACTGCCATTACATTTACGACGATAAAGATGTCTTTCATTTCGAAAAGAAAAACGACGTCGTTGTCTGCAAAGGGGACAAAGGGTCGGTTCTGGAATGGAAAACGATTTCCCATTTTCCAAAACTAATGAAATCTTCTGATAAAATTCTTTATCTCGATCATGAACTTCAAAAGATGTATTACACTGCGCACAAGTTTTCATAGTGAAAATTTAAATGGCTAGTTTAGAAGAGTATCATCATTGTTTAAAATCGTAAACCATAAGGTGGTTAAATGCTTGAATTCCTTTATTCATAAGCATATAATAAGTGTGCATTTATTTACACAACATCTCTAAATATGAGAATAAAAGAAGATAAAAGGGAGAAACTATGGAGAGAAATAGAGGCAAGTATTCAGAAAAAAAGTTCCCAAAAAGATAAGAAATTTCGCCTAACTGGAAAATGGAAAAAATTTTTAAAAAAAGATTCGGGCTACAAGGTGTACAGAGTAGATGGGAAATGGATTAGAACAAATTTATGTTGTTACTTCGGCCATGGTGGCCATGGATTTGTACATGAATTTATCCCCATGGATGAAATTTGGATTTCAACGCATCATTATAATGAAGGGCCATACGATTTACAGAAATGTAATTGTAAAACCAGAACTAAAAATCAGAAAGCTTCGGATGCTTATTTCAAAAGCACTACGCTTCATGAAATTACGGAATGTGAATGGATGAAAAAGGGCAAAAGTTTCTGGGAATCACATAATTTAGCTCTTGAAGCGGAGGAGGAAGCAGGGTTTCTAGACGACCCTTATGCTGATTTATAGACCAATACATGAATATAGAATCATTTTTCCAAAAATTAGGATTAGACGAAAAGGAGACGAAGGTGTTAATGGGGGTCATTCGTTTGGGGTCTCAGCCGGCTTCGGTAATCGCAAAAAATTCTAAGCTTGATCGTACAACTACCTATCGTCTACTCAAACAATTATGCGATCGTAAAATTCTAGCTCATTCCAAGAAAAATGGGATTACAGTTTTTTATCTTAAAAACGTTTCCGATATTGAAAATTACCTTAACAATCAAAAGAAAAGAATAACAGAATTAAGTTCTGAATATAAAGAAATCGCTCCTCAACTCCTTTCTTTGCAGGGTAGCATTCAGGAGCTTCCCAAAATGCAGATTTATGAAGGCTATTTTCAACTCGAAACTTTTTATAACGATATTGTAAATAGCGCCATAGAACAGCAATTACTGGTTATTCGTATTCTTGGATCAAATACATTTAGTCAGAAATTGGAGAGAAAAGAGCTTGGAGATATCATCGAAAATTTTAAAAAAAACATGTCTGAAAAAAAGATTGAAGCAGATATCCTTATCGCTCAGGGAAATCTAACTAGGGAATGGATTTCAGAACTTCACAGTTTAAAAGATATAGAAAATCTACCAGCAGCAGGAGGAGCTACGAATGTAATTCTAGTGGGAGATAGAGTTTTCATGGTTTCTTTCCGCGATTTTCCGGTAGGCATCCGCATAGACCACCCCGATATTGCCAAAACGATGCACTTTTTATTTGATATGTGCGGTAAACAGGGAAAATAGCTAGACTTCAAACAAGCTTTTGTCTATATTTTACACGCCTGGAGTCCAGGCATATCGAGATCACCGCTGAGAGGTACCCAAGTGGTTGAAGGGGCGGGATTGCTAATCCTGTAGGTCGGAGTTTATCCGGCGCGAGGGTTCAAAGCCCTCCCTCTCCGCCATTAATATATTTTAACCACAGAAAAATGAAAAAAATCTTATGGCCAGGAATTCTGCTTGGACTGATCATGCTTGTTATAGGGATGGTTGTAGATTATCTATTCATGCTGATTCCCAGCGTAAAGGCGGATTATACTTCAGAGTTTATGAGAAGTTGGCAAGATCCAATAATGACACTTTTTTTCCTATATCCGTTTATTCTTGGAATAGCTTTCGCCTGGCTTTGGAATAAAACAAAAGCAAGTTTTACAGGGAAGATGAGAGGTTGTTATTTTGGATGGCTATTATTCTTTTTGACAACTGTTCCGGGGATATGGATAACATTTACAAGTTTTAATCTCTCATTATTAACCATACTGGGGTGGACAGTTTCAGGATTTTTTAGCGCAAAAATAGCAGGTTTTTTCCTGGCAAAGATAAATCCTTAATTGTTTATGCTTCGTAATTTATGTATTCCCATTCAAGACAATAAAGAGCCTTTAGAGATCTTAAGCTCTCAAGATTTTGTTTTAGAGCCCATCTATTTCAACTGGGGAAAAAGCGATTCTGACAAAATGGAACTTCGCTCCGGAGCTATTATTCAGCTTAAAAAAGCTCAAAAAATTTTGCGTCAAAATCCTGGCTGTGAAAAATGGACTTTCAAAATTTGGGATCCATATAGGTCAATCAAAGTTCAAAAAAGACTTTGTGACGATTTGTACAATGACCTGAAAAATGCACATCCGGATTGGTCCGAGGAAAAATTAATGGGTGGAGTTATGGATTTTTTAGCATTACCAAGCACAGATTCATCCAAACCAGCTCCTCACAATACCGGCGGAACAGTAGATCTCACAATCGTAGATGAGAATGGCCAAGAAGTTCCTATGGGCACAGGGTTTGATGACTTTACCGAAAAATCTCACACTAATTACTTCGCAAACTCCACGGATGAAGAAGAACGACTTTTTCATAAAAATAGAATGCTTTTAAAAACCTCCATGGAAGCAGCTGATTTTGTGAATGATCCCAGCGGATTTGAATGGTGGCACTATGGCTACGGGACGCCAGAATGGGCTTACGTAAAAGGAAAAGAGTATGCTATATACGGTAGTGTAGAGCTATAATTTCGTAATTATTTTTTCAGATCCAGTAAATATTTAATCGCGGCTTCTTTTTGTACATCCACTTTATTGGCGATATCCTGATCTGTGATTTCCACCACCACATCCGGAGTCAGTCCAACTTTATTTACATTCCTCCCCGCGGGAGTATACCACTTTGCAATAGTCATTCTCATGGAAGAACCATCTTTAAATGTCTCGACTTCCTGAACTGTCCCTTTACCAAAAGTCTGTGTACCCATAACAATTCCTCTTTTTAAATCCTGCACTGCCCCAGCCAAAATCTCCGAAGCAGAAGCACTACCTTCATTTACCAGCACTACTAAAGGAACGTCCACCAATTTAGGATTAATGTCAGTGTACATAATTTCTCCCTCTTCTTCATTCTTTTGGCGAATCTCCACAGCCTTTGATTTTGCAGGAAGAATATAAGACAAAAGATCAACAGCAATATCCAAAAATCCTCCGCCATTATATCTCAAGTCAATAATCAGCCCTTTCGGTGGATTTAAAATCATTTCGGAAATAGCATTACCAAAGTCTTTTTCTGTATTGTCATTGAATTGATTAACACTCAAATAAACAATTCCGTTATCCAGTTTTTCCATAGTTACACTATCGATATCTATTTTTGCTCGAACAATTGATACTTCAAAAGGCTCCTCAACATTATCTCTAATAATAGTAAGCTTAACAGATGACCCCTCTTTGCCACGAATGCTCATAATGGCTTCAAATAAAGTCATTTCAGAAGAAAGAGTGTCATCGATTTTATAAATAATATCTCCGGGAAGTAGTCCAGCTTTTTCAGCAGGGCTATCGCGCAAAGGAGAAACTACTACCAAATTTTTCTCTTCTACACTAAGTTCCGCCCCAATACCTTCCAGTTTGCCATTCAAACTGGCACTAAAATCCTCACTTTCTACGGGGTCCATATACACAGTATAAGGATCATCTAATGAGCTAACTAGCCCTTTAATGGCTCCATAAACCATTTTCTCAGGATCTATAGCTGTTTCATCTACATAATTTTCAACGACTTCTCCCCATACAGTCCAAAACAAGTCCAGGTCAACATCGTCACTTAGTTTTTTAATTTCACTATTATTGAAATCATCTGTTTGAGCAGTCTCCTCTCCTGCGGGTTCAGAATTTTTACCCAAAAGCCCATAAGACGTAGCTTGCCATCCCAAAATAAAACTGATCAAAACGACTAGCGGATATATATAATAGTGATGTTTTTTTTCTGGATAATATTGATACATGGGAATTGAAATTATTTTTAAATTATTTTTTGAATACGAGCAATTTGAGAAGATTTATTTTTGCTAACAACATTTATTAAACAGGCATTAAATACCATTTTACCACCGAATTCCGGCTCATGTTTTACAGGCATTTGGGTCAAAAAAGACGTTATAATCAAATCCTTCCGAACACCTATAACGGAATCAAGAGACCCCGTCATCCCCACATCACTCATAAAAGCGGTTCCCTTATCAAGAATTCTTTCGTCTGCAGTCGGAACATGAGTATGAGTCCCGATTACAGCGCTAACTCTACCATCTAAATAAAACCCCATGGCATATTTTTCTGAAGTCGCCTCGGCATGTATATCTACAAAAATAGCATCAAATTTTTCTTTTTCAGTCTGTTTTAAAATTTTATCAACCATTCTGAAAGGACAATCATAATTTTTTTTCATAAAAACTCTTCCGATCAAATTAATGACCAAAACTTTATGGCCATTTTTACCTTTTACTACAAAATATCCCGTGCCCGGCACTTCAGGAGGAAAATTAGCAGGACGAATTACCGGGAAATCTTCACTAGCTATTTCTAACATGCCCATTTTATTTCCCCAGGCATGGTCTCCCGATGTAAAAAAATCGACACCAGCCTTTTGCATTTCAGTAATTGTTTCTGGCGTAAACCCATTGCCATGGCTCAAATTTTCAGCATTAGCAAAAATAAAATCAGGTTTATGTTTTTTGATAATTTCTGGAAGGATTTTTTTTACAGTTTCTCTTCCAGGTTTAGCCACAATATCTCCAAGAAATAAGATTTTCATTTTAAATTTTCTTTAACGGAGCAATGCTCAAGGCAAGCTTCTTGACCCCTATCTTACTATCTTCAAAGGCAACTGTCACTACGCCACCTTGTACATCGACAACTATTCCTTTTCCAAACACGCCATGATGTACACGATCACCGGTATCAAGATCTGTTTCTAAACCTTTTTCTACCTCTACAGGAACCGGTCGATCAACAATATCACCTAAAGATATATGCTGTCTGGCCTTACTTGCCCCAAAATTAGTTTCAACAATGGATGTATTAATATCATCCAAAAATTGCGAAGGAGCATTTGCCCTAAATTCACCATAAAGCATTCTTTCACGAGCATGAAGTAAATAAAGTCTAAACATTGCACGAGTCATCGCCACATACATCAAACGTCTTTCTTCCTCTAGTTCCAGCCTGTCGAGCAAACTCCTGTTATGAGGGAAAATGCCTTCTTCAAGCCCAGCAATGAAAACATAAGGAAATTCCAAACCTTTAGCGCTATGCACAGTCATAAATGTTACAGCATTTTCAGATGTATCCAAAGAATCGATATCAGCAATCAAACTAACTTCTTCCAAAAAGATATTTAGAGAAGTACCAGGTTCCAATTTGTCATATTTTTTAGCCACCGAAATCAACTCCTGAATATTTTCTAACCTAGCCTCACCTTCCACACTTCCATCATCGAGCATCTTTTTATAACCACTTTTTTCGAGAACATATTTAATCATTCCAGAGGCATGAGTCTCAGAATTAAGGCTTTGTAAAGCCTTAATTGTCGTTACAAATTTTGTAACAATTTCAGCTTTTCCAGGATTGATCCCGGGAATTTCGTGAACTAAAAGCATTGCCTCAAACATCGATAAATTATTTCTGACAGCAAAGTCATTTAGTAATTCCAAAGTTCTTGGACCAATTTTTCTTGCAGGACTGTTTATAATTCGGAGCAGTGCGACAGAATCATTCTTATTTTGAATAAGTTTTAAATAAGCCAAAATATCCTTGATCTCTTTTCTTTGATAGAACTTGATTCCTCCTACGATCTTATAAGGAATCCCATATCTCATAAACACTTCTTCCAATACGCGAGACTGTGCATTGGTACGATATAAAACTACAAATTCATTATATTCCGGATATTCACTGCCAGTTACGACATCCGTAATTTCCTGAGCAATAAGCTCTCCTTCATGTCTTTCATTATCTGCTAACCAATGCTTGATAACATCGCCACCTTTTTTATCAGTCCATAATTTCTTTTCTTTTCTCTGACTATTCTTTGTGATGATGTCATGAGCTCCATCCAAAATAACCTGAGTAGATCTATAATTTTGCTCTAGTACTACAACTCTTGCATCAGGATAATCTTTTTCAAAATCCAAAATGTTTTGAATGGTGGCTCCTCTCCAGCTGTAAATGCTCTGATCCTCGTCTCCGATCACACAAATATTACGATATTTTGCGGCCAGCATATTTATCAAAAGGTACTGCGCCTTATTCGTATCCTGATACTCGTCTACAGAAATAAATTTAAATTTTTCCTGATATTCATTCAAAACTTCTGGATAATTCTGAAACAACAAAACTGTTTGCATCAAAATATCGTCAAAGTCTAAAGCGTTATTTTTCTTCAAAGCGACTTGGTATTTCGGATAAATTTCGGCCACCTTTTCAGAAAAGTAATCATGGGCATATTGAGCATACTGATCAGGTAAAATTAGCTGACTCTTGGCATTGGAAATATGACTTAAAACAGCTTTCGGATTAATTTTTTTAGGATCAATCATCATCTCTTCCATAATTTTTTTTACAACAATTTGCTGGTCGGTATCATCGTAAATCGCAAAAGAATTTTCATAATCAAGTAGATGCAAATGCTTCCTCAAAATCCTTACACATACTGAGTGGAAAGTGCCAACGGTAGGGATGCTTGGATCATTCATTTCTGGCGGACGAATCAGGTGAGATTTATCCTTGCGTAATAATTTTACGATCCGGTTTTTCATCTCATTTGCTGCTTTATTCGTAAAAGTAACAGCCAGAATATTCCAAGGACTGACCCCCTTTTCCTGTATTAAATAGGCAATTCGATGAGTGAGAGCACGTGTTTTTCCACTGCCGGCTCCAGCAATCACAAGCAAAGGACCGGTAAAATGAGTTACCGCTTCCAGTTGTTTTTCATTCAAATTTTTAAATAAATCACTCATTAGTTTTTCTACATAAAAACACCAATCGGACTTCGATTATATAGGAGAAAAACCAATTAAAAAAGACATTATCTTTGGACCTCTACCTTGGTTCCAATATCAGCAAAGGCATACACAAAATCAGAATCTTCCGGGAGTGTTCGGATACACCCATGACTTACAGGTCTGCCGATGTGATTTCTTGCCTCAGTCCAAAATACATCTCCGCCTTTACGACTCAAGCTTGGTAAGGCATGAATTCACATCGGCAGA
>Ga0233420_10000067_pt1 | contig 45074 bp, 55 predicted proteins | sample Watercolumn_Mata_4_FD_183009 | JGI IMG/M metagenome (GOLD analysis project Ga0233420, IMG submission 183009) | Freshwater microbial communities from Lake Matano, South Sulawesi, Indonesia - Watercolumn_Matano_2014_102_MG | ecosystem: Environmental > Aquatic > Freshwater > Lake | place...
TTGATGGATGCTCGACAAGCCGTTCAAAATGTTAACTTCTGGGTTCATTGGTGTGCTCCTTTTTGAATTCTAAGGTAGCACTTGCCAGTCAGTTACTCGATTCCTCCGAAACACAACTTTTGAAGATAACTCTGAAAAAACATGGGTTCAGGGAGATGAAAACCGGACAGCAGGGCAACGGGCAAATCATTGGTACTCTGAAAAAAGGCGCGGTAATCTGGTCTCGCCGCGACAGTTCGTCGCACAGGGACCCCGGAGAAGTAACAGGCGGATGTCAGGACACGCTCCATCAGGATCCCCGGAAGAATTTACCAGGAATCGTCGTGATACCCGAGACGGCGCACAATCTTGTCAGGCCAGTTGCAGCTACAATACCTTGCGCCTTCTGGAACAGGGGCAAGAAACCTATGTTGGGCAACTGACTTTATGCCTTTATGCGTCTCACGCTGCAGAACAGTCTGGGGTTCCGGATATACTCAACGTACCGCTCAACGGCTGCAGGAATTATCACGGTATCTGGACAAAACCGGTCGATCGGCGGTAATCAGAGCTGCCGGGTATTGGAGTAAACGGCCTGTTTTCAAGGGCGGAGCGGGCATGCCGACGACGGAACCAGGACTCACTTGCTCCCCAAGAGGCATTGCCAGTCATTTGCACATAAAATTTTTCCTGTTCCCGATCATACCCGGAAGGTCATTGGAAAGCGGCAGGAGGATTTCAATACCTACCGGCGCACAGGGAAGGAGAAACGCGGTAACCGAAAGTATTGCTGGCTCAGCCAACTGATTTTTGTGAAGTCGAGGGCGGCCCGATGGCGTTCGTCTGGACGTGTATACCCCGGCAATACCTTGATGAAACGACCTGGCTTCAACTGCAGGGGTTTGTACATGCAGACCTGGCGAATGTCTTTGTTCTTTCTCAATCTGGCATAGTCCCGCAAATTCAACCAGGACAGGAACGTTGTTCTGCGTGCGGGGCTGGCTGATGGGAGCATGAACAGGGGTATGCTGCAGGATCGGACATTGTCCCTGATCTGTAATTTTTCACCAAACCTGCATTGAATTACTGATAATCAGTATTACCCCAAAAACTGATAACAATGCCCCGATTATTTCATATAACGAAATTTTTTCTTTTAACAGAAAAAAAGCCAGCGGAAGAACAAACAGTGGCTCTGTAGCACTAAGCGCACTTGCCACACCTATGTTTACGTATTTAATTGAAAACAATGACAGCCAAAAACCTCCAAACATCACAACAAATACAGACATAAACAAAAACGCGAAGCTTTTCATATTACTGAAAGGCATCATCCAATCACCAACCTTGTTCGTAAACAAGCCAAACAGCAAAACACCGGCAGTTCCTGAAATAACCCTTATAAAAGTAGCGCTTATTGTTGTTACATGCTGTAATGAGTCCTTTGCAAGCAGAAGTGATACTGAAAAACAAAGCATTGATAAAGCGCCATAAATAATACCCTTGAAACTGGTCGTTGCATTATCAGGATTGGAATCTGAAAATATTTTTTGCCACAATACAAGCGCCACACCGGAAATCGTAACAAATATACCAAACCATTCGACTGGTGTAGGGATATCATGTAAAAATATCATCCCTAAAACAGCGGTAACAATTTGACCCATCATAAAAAATATAACCTGGGTCTTTGGACCAAGATCTTGTAAAGACAAGAAAAAAAATGTATCACCAAGAGCAATGCCAATAATGCCACTTACAGCAAGACTGAGAAACACGTCTAATGGCATTGCCGTAATCCCTTCCAGGTAATAAACTGTCCCTAAAAGAAAAAAACCGATAACTCCTTTAGCCAAAGTCATACCAAGAGGAGTTGCTGTTTCTGAAATTTTCTTGAACAGTATCGATCCTATTGACCATGAAAAAGCTGAAACAAGTGCAGCTATTATACCAAGCACCTTAAAACTCATATATCATTTATTTGCATTTTATAAACAGGGTATTATAAACAAAGAGTTATTCGGGTAGAATATCTGTATTTATTGTTTTTTCCTTTTTTGCCGCATAGAGGTACAAACCATAGCCTGCCAGAAGCGTCAAGGCACCAACCAGCGATTCCAGTGGCCTTTGCAACACATTGTTATAAAGCATTATGACATTAAAAACCAGGAAGAGTACTGGCGGCAAGGGGTACAGTGGCATTTTGAATTTTGCCGGCATTTGTTTTGCTCTGACATAAAAAACACAACTGACAGTAAGAACCGTAAAAATACTCAAGACAAATCCTATATAATACAATAAATGTTCATAGCTCATGGTAACAATAAGCAGCATAGTAAGAACACACTGCATAATAATTGCAATTACCGGCGTATCATATGACGACTTTAAAGAAAGGGATCTGAACAGCTTGAAATCATCTCCCACTTTCATATATATTCTTGGTCCCGCCATAAGAAGAGAACTTACCATCGATACCAGAGCCAAAGAAATTCCTAATGAGAAATAACCACCGACAGCATCACCATATAATTTCCTCATTGCCAAATAACCAATCTCAAGAACACCATTCATTTCATCAAATGTCAGAATATGCAGATAGATAACATTGATCATGACATACAGAACCGAAACTATAACTGTTGCAGCAATCAGCGCCAATGGGATATTTCGCTCAGGCCGCTTTATCTCCCCCGCAATATACACAACCATATTCCAGCCGGCATAAGCATAAGAAATAAACAGAAGTGATGTTGCATAACCGGGCCTGAACAATTCAGAAAGGGATATATCCCAGTGAGGCATATGATTTTTGGGCAAAAAAAACACGATCGAACCAAATACCAGAAATATAAATACAAGCAGGACTTTAAGAACTGTCAGCATGTTTTGCAGATACCCGCCGGTTTTTAATCCTCTTATATGTATCACCGAAAACAGCAACACAACCAGCAATGCCAGAGGAATACGAATATTTGTACCGATTACTGCCGAGCAAAAAGTGCCAAATGCTACTGCAGAAGCAGCTCCAGGTGCAGAAAAGCCAACGATAAATGATGCCCAGCCGGACAAAAAACCAACAGATGGATGCACTAACCTTGATAAAAACAGATATTCACCGCCATTTTCATTATACAGTGATGAAATCTCGGCATAGCATAATGCTCCACAAAGCGATATCACACCAACCAATATCCAGGCTGATATCATCAAAAAAGGAGAGCTCAGATTTTCAACAAGAAACCCTGTCAGAGTAAACACGCCTGTTCCGATCATCGCTGCTATTATTATCAGCGTTGCCGAAAAAAAACCGAGCGAGCGCTCATCCTTGCTGCTATGCATACAGTTCGACTGTTTTGTGCGGAACCCAAAAATGATCTGAAAAACATCCCGAAGCATGGAGGAAAATCTTCAAACAGATTCGACAGCATAACAGACACGCCAAGGTGAGCGCCTGTTTGTCAGAAACCTCCTTCAATTGCAGCGGCAATAGCATCCCCGATATCCTCTCTGGTTTCTGACTACCTCCCGATCGTCGTCATTCCGTGCGGATATTCAACGGTGATCTTGCTCGATGATCTGTCGGGATTACACGACAAAAAAGCAAGCTGTAACACGTTGAAGAATCCATTCCCATCCAGCTCTCATCCAAAAACAAGGAATGCCAAAAAAGCGGACCTGAAAGTCAGCCTTTTTGGCGTTCTGTTGCATAAGGAATGTTTACTGCCAGCCGCCGACAATCTCGAAAATCTCGCGATCCCCTATAGGCACCGGTACCGATGACTTCGGAGCTTCGGACAGGATATCCTCTGCAATCTGAAGATAGGGCTGCAGGCACTCCTCCTTGCCGGGTTCGCTGTCGTCCATCGCAAACAGGGTTTTTCCTGCAAAGCGGCTCTTGCGGATAAGCTCGTGATAGGGCACCTTGGCGAGCAGTCTTGTCCCGACCTTCTCTGCAAACTGGTCGAGCATGTTGGTTCCACCGCCTTTGGCATAGTCTACACGGTTGGCTACGATGCCGGCCAGCTTCACCTTGTAGCGGACGCTCTTCTGCTGGATAGCCATGCAGAGTCGGTTGGCAGCAAAGATGCTGTCGAAGTCGTTGGTCGCGATGATGACGGCGTAGTCGGCATAATTCAACGGAGCACTGAAACCTCCGCAAACCACGTCGCCGAGTACATCGAAAAGAATCACGTCGTACTTGTCGTAAAGACCGAGTTCCTGAAGAAGCGTAACTGACTCGCCCACCACATAGCCGCCGCAGCCGCTTCCTGCCGGGGGCCCGCCAGCCTCGAGTCCGTCGATGCCGGCAAATCCGGTTTCGATGATATCTTCGGCCGTGAGATCCTCATGATGGAAATCGACCTCTTCAAGAGCCTCAATCACGGTTTTCTGGAGCTTTCCGGTAATCGGAAAGGTGCTGTCGTGTTTTGGGTCGCACCCGATCTGCAGCACTTTTGCTCCTTTTAGGGCAAGAGCCGCCGAAATATTGGCGCTGGTTGTGCTTTTTCCGATCCCCCCCTTGCCGTACACCGCTAAGACTAAACTCATAATGAAACAGGAAAAAATTGGTTGAATAAAATCCCTATCCGCCAAGCGATTCCTTGGCCTGCCTGAAGACATCTGCCGTTACGCAGGCTTCTCCTTTCTGGCGGGCAAAGGTTTCGGTATTCTTCCGGACTTTCTTCCGGACAAAGAAAGGCACTTTCTTCAGCATGTTTTCGGCTTCATCGGTCCAGCTCATCCCGTCCGGATCGGTCGTCTGCTGTCCGGAAACGGCATCAATTGCGGCAATCCCGGATTCGTGTCCATTGGACGATCCCGTGGCAACAGGGCTGCCTGAAGAGTAATCCTCGTATTCGAGGCCCGCATCGCCGAAGAAGTCGATGAGATGTTTCTCAAGACCGAGCTTGCAGGAAACATAGACACGGTCTGCCATGACGTCTGCCCCGTCGAAACCGAAAAACGGATAGTAGCCGAGCAGGTGGTTCTCGATATGGGTCGGGGGCGAAATCACCATGCAGGGCACATCAAGCTTGCGGCAGCTGTGCCGTTCCATCTGCGTGCCGCAAACAAGGTCCGGCATCTCCTCTTCGATGAATGCCGACACTTCCTGGAATTTGTCGGTGACCATCAGCTCACGGGGAAGATAGCCCTGAAGCTGCTCCCGGACCCATCCGGCATGGCGGTGCAGGTAGGTGCCGGCACCAATGATTTGCATGCCGAGCTCGTCACGCAGGAACTTTACCAGACCGACGGTATGGGTGGCGTCACCGAACACGAATGCCTTCTTCCCACTGAAACTCTCCATATCGGCGGTGCGTGCGAACCAGGGCACGCCACTCGGTGCGCTCATCCCGTCAAGCGAAAACGCCCTGAGTTCCGGCATGGAAACGAGAGGAGCTTCCTTGGCTGCCGCCACGACATTGATTTCCCTGACGACCGCATCAAGCCACTTCCTTGTAGCTTCAACTCCGAGTGGAGCATCGAAGAGCGCAGGCATACCGAACCGGTCTGCAAGATATGACGCTGCAGACTGGCCGATCTCCCGGTACGGGGCAATATTGAGCCATGCCGAGGAAAGGTTCCTGAGGTCACCGGTGCCGGCTCCCCAGGGAGCCACGACATTCACCCTGATGCCGAGCGCCTGCAACATGCGGCGAAGGCTGGTAAGGTTTGCCCGCAGATGGAAACCGAGCGAAGTGAATCCGAGAATGTTGACCGAAGGTGCAGCGGTTTTTTCGCGTTCTTCGGCATATCGCTTGACAAGCTCGGTAAACAGGCCATCGGCAGCTTCGTTCTCCGATACCCTGAACGGATTGAGCGCATAGACCAGCAGTTTTTCCTCATGGACACCCGAATGCATGGCAAGTTGCCGGAGATCTTCCTGCAGCAGAGCCGTACTGCAACTCGGAGCGATAACCATCAGTTCGGGGCTGTAATGCGCGTTGACCTGCTGCAGGGTAGCAGGCAGTCTCGACACTCCCTGCGCAAGATCGCGACCGCGAACGACGCTGATCGAGAGCCCGGGAAACTCGGGCGTGCGTTCCAGCATGGTGTAGGTCGCTGTGATATAGTCGTCTCCCTGGGGGGCATGGTAAACCGTATGGACCCCTTTCATACTGTTGGTAATGCGGCTGATACCGTGCAGGGCGGTACCTTCGTAAAGCCAGAAAGCTAAGCGCATATGCTGTTTTCCGTTAGTTTTGCAATTGCGGTTCGTTGGTCTGGTCCGCGCTCGGCATAACACCTTCAAGCCATACCTTCTCGTCAAATGCAGGCAGTTTGCTCCTGCGGTTGAAAGGGGAAACGAACAGATTGGCAAGCGTGAACACTCCGGACCAGCTGTGAATGGGCATCAGGGTGAACTCCATGCTCCATTTCACGATAAAGCCGTTTCCGACAAAAGGATTGGCGGTCATAAGCGAGGTAACAATCATGTCCGGCTGCTCCCGCCTGATATCCTCGAGCTGACGATGGAAGTTCGGCTGTTCGACGACGCGCACGCCTTCGAGCGCTTCAAGCTCGCGGGAATGGAACTTCTTGTTGATATAGGCGCTGCTGCACTCCATCACTTCGGCTCCCGCACTTTTCAGAAAGCGGGCCAGCGGGAGTTCCATCATGGTATCGGCAGTGAGGAATACCTTTTTGCCTCGCAGCAACTCAGTCTGCGAACGGATTTTTTCCCATGCAGCCTTTTCGCGATCACGGAGATCGACCTTGATACCGAATTCCCCGGCAAGGTCTTCCCAGAACACCCTTGTTCCATCAGGCCCAAAAGGAAAGAGAGAGTTCAGTACACGGGAACCCCTTTCGCGGGCAAGCTTTACCGCGACCCTTGAAAGGTATGGCTGTATTGGCGCAAGGACCGTATCCGGTCCGATGGCCGGCATACGATCGAACCGTGACTCGGGAAGAAAGCCTCCAACCGGAATGCCGAGTTCTTCGGCCTCAGCCCTGAGATCATCCGCTGTTGCATCGTTCACCGAACCGAGAAACACCACGCTTTTCTTTCCTGCAGGAGCTTCCGGACAGTACGGCACCAGCGCATGCAACACGGAATCCTCTGCCTGAGTGAAATTGTAGACCAGTCCGCTGGCCGGAACGAAAAGCACCGGAACCTCGGGAGTGCTGAGATGATGGGACAGACCTTTGAAATCGACCTTCATCACCTCCGGAGTACATGAGGAAAGAAGAAAAATCACCGACGGATTGTGATCCGCCTTGATTTCACGGATAATCTCTTCGAGCGTCGGCTCCTGTTTTGCAAGATCGCTTTCCTCGATCAGCGCAATGCCGAAACGGGGTTTGGCGAAAATCATCATGCCGAGTGCGTTCTGCAGAAAATGGGCGCAGGTATGGGTACCGAGAATCAGGAAAAAACTGTCCCTGATTTTCTGATACATCCAGCCGACACAGGCAAGACCACAAAAACTGTGCGTGACATTGTCCTCCTTTATAATGGAAAATTCGCCGGGAACCTGCATCATGAAGTTTTTCCTCCTGAAATCGTTACCGACCGCTACGCATGATCCCGTCGGGAAACAATGCACAAACTGCGCCTCTGGCGGTCAAACTTAAAGAAACTGAAGATAAAATATTTTTCGTTAATCCTGAGCATCCCGAAGCATCTTAAGCGGAGGTTGAATTTGCCTGGACTGATGCCGTTTTTTCGCCGAGATGCACATCCCTGTCGCGCCGGTCGTCGATTTTCATGATCGTATACACCCGCCGGGCACCTGTTCCGAATGCGTGCTCGTGCAATCGCTGTGCGAGCACAAACAGTTCGGAAACAGGGCCCTCTACGGTGGTCCCCATATCATGCAACCGGTAACTGAAGCCACTGCCAGCAAGCATGTCCTGCAATTCGGCAACAAAAGGGCTGAACCCCGTTGCCCTGCCATCAAGAGGAATGACGGTGATATCGAGAAGAGCCATGACCAGTGCCGGAATATCTTAGCGGAAAACCGTCTCTTCACGTCCCGGTCCCACGGAAATGAACGTGACCGGAACCCGCAGGGCATCTTCGAGGAATGTCACGTAGTCACGCGCTTCGGGGCACATCTCCCCGAAACTCCGGGCGCTGACGTTGGAGGCCATCCAGCCCTTCATGGTCTTGTAGACAGGAGTCACCCTGGAAAGCGTCTGGTGATCGGTCGGAAAATCATGAATTTCCCTGCCGTCAAGCATGTATGCGGTACAGACCTTTATTTCCTCGAAAGTGTCGAGCACATCGAGCTTGGTCAGCGCAATTTCGGTAACCCCGTTGAGCGTCAGGGAATAGCGGAGCGCAACAAGGTCAATCCAGCCGCAACGACGTTTCCTGCCGGTCGTTGCACCGAATTCGTGACCAATGCGGCCAAGTCTTTCGCCTGTTTCATCGCACAGTTCCGACGGGAAAGCACCGTTGCCAACCCTGGTCATGTAGGCCTTGACCACACCGATCACCTTCCCGACATAGTTGGGAGCAATGCCTGATCCGGTGCAGGCGCCGCCTGAGGTGGGATTCGATGAGGTGACATAGGGATAGGTTCCGTGATCAACATCGAGCAGGCAACCCTGAGCGCCTTCGAGCAGCACGGTTTTTCCTTCGCTGAGCTTGCGGTTGAGGTAAAGCTGGGTGTTGGTAACATAAGGATCGATGATCTTGTCGAACTCCGAATATTCGCGGACCATGGCTTCGACGTCGAACTCCTCCTTGTCGTAGATGTTCTTTAACAGCTTGTTTTTTGCCGACAGGTTATCCCGGAGCTTCTCCTGGAGTACTTCCGGTTTCAGAAGGTCGACGACACGAATGCCTTTGCGTGCAAACTTGTCCTCATAGCTTGGACCGATGCCCCTGCCTGTGGTACCGATTTTCTGTTCACCTTGCGCATCTTCATGCAGTGAATCGAGCCGCTTGTGGTAAGGCATGATGAGATGAGCATTATGGCTGATGAAAAGCCGGCCCTTCACTTCATAGCCAAGAACCTCGACCTTCCTGATCTCGTCGAGCAGGGCAACAGGATCGATAACCACACCGTTGCCGATCACACAGACACAACCTTCATGAAAAATGCCTGAAGGAATAAGATGAAGGACAACCGATTTGTTGTCGAAGCAGATGGTATGTCCAGCATTTGCCCCCCCCTGATACCGGACAACAATATCGTATTTATCGGAAAGGTAATCAACAAGTTTACCCTTCCCTTCATCACCGAACTGTGTCCCGACGATTACGGTTGCTGTTCGTGCCGGTTTGCTGAATGATTTTGATTCCACGTCGTTTGCTTTTTAACAGGTATAATGTTCGAAATGCGCAAGAAGCTCTTTTTTCCCTTTGCCGGAAAAAGATGAATAATTTACAATAAATTTGGCTTTGGACGAGAAACTTTCCATCGCCCTCCGTGCGGCAGCCCGCTCTTTTTGGTTAAGCTTGTCGTCCTTGGTCATCACAATTCCGTATGGCAGGCCATGATAATCGAGAAATGCCATCATGTCACGGTCCGAAACCATGGCTGGATGACGGGCATCGACCAGCAGCAACACCAGTGCAATCGACCGGCGCGTCTGTAAATAGGCTTCCAGCAGTTTTCCCCAGCCGGCTTTTTCCTCTCGTCCTACAGCAGCGTAGCCATAACCGGGCAGATCGACGAAATAGAGTGCTTCATTGATCCGGAAAAAGTTGATAAGCCTTGTCTTTCCAGGCGTCGAGCTGGTCTTGGCCAGCCCCTTGACCCCAGTCAGGGAATTAAGAAGGGAGGATTTGCCGACATTGGAACGCCCCACAAAAACAATTTCGGGAACAGTCTCGGGAGGAAGGGCTGAAGGCGCCGAAACACTTGTATGAAAAACAGCACAGGTAATTTTCATGCCATGCAAAAAAACAACCAGGCGGGCTCCCGCCGGGCCTGGTATGTGTAGGAAAAAGGAAGCTAAAAAACCTTGTGTTAAAAACCCAAATGTTTAACTTTCGTGAGGTTTCTCGGGGGAACCCCGCATTGAGGAATACCGGTATCCATCATCAGGCGTAACAGGCATCATGGCACTACAGATCTATAATTCCCTTTCGCGCAACAAGGAGACATTCGAACCCGCACATCCTGGTGTGGTCGGCATGTATGTGTGCGGACCGACTGTTTACGGCCATGCGCACCTTGGCCATGCTAAAAGCTATGTTTCGTTCGATATCGTTGCTCGCTGGCTGCGCCACAGCGGATACCGAGTGCGTTACGTGCAGAACATCACCGATGTGGGTCATCTTACCGACGATGCTGACGAAGGAGAAGACAAGATCGCGCGCCAGGCATTGCTGGAAAAGACCGATCCCATGGAAGTAGCCCAGTACTATACCAGGAGCTTCTATGAAGATATGGACCTCCTGGGTGTCGAACGCCCCAATATCGCGCCGATGGCAACCGGTCATATTCCTGAACAGATCGCACTGATCGAACGGCTTATTGCGTCCGGACACGCCTATGAAGTCGAAGGAAACGTCTATTTCTCGGTGAGCACTTTCCCGGATTATGGCAAGCTTTCAGGAAGAACCGACCAGGATGCCCAGCAATCGGGCACACGTGTCGAGGTGAGAAGCGAAAAGCGTCACCCGTCCGACTTCGCGCTCTGGAAAAAAGCCGGAGAGGAACACCTCATGAAATGGAACTCTCCCTGGGGAACAGGTTATCCCGGATGGCATGTCGAGTGCTCGGCAATGTCGATGAAGTACCTCGGCGAAACCGTCGATATTCACGGAGGGGGCATGGAAAACAAGTTCCCTCATCACGAATGCGAAATCGCGCAGTCTGAAGCCGCGACCGGCCGGCCCTATGTTCGCTACTGGATGCACAACAACATGGTGACCGTCGACGGAATCAAGATGGGCAAGTCCCTGAAAAACTCCGTCAACCTCAAGGACCTGTTCCGCACCACAGACCCCATGGTTATCCGTTTCTTCATCCTTCAGTCACATTACCGATCGCCGCTCGACTTCTCGGAAGCAGCAATCAGGGCATCCGCCTCCGGCCTCGGGAAACTTCAGGATACCCGCAGGAGGCTGCAGGAAACCGTTCCCGGAGCGGAGTGGTTCGACACGGCTTCTTTTGTTTTCAGGTTCACCGAGGCCATGAACGATGATTTCAATACGCCGCTTGCCATATCGGTGCTCTTTGACTTTTCGAAATCCGTCAACAGCGCCCTTGACAAATCCGCAGGTCTTTCAGAAACCGCTCTTGCCGAAGCAGCAGCTTTCTTCGATACTTACGCCGGCAAGCTTCTCGGCATCATTGCACCAGGGCATGATCCTGCTGGCCTGGCAAGCCAGAAAAACCGTCACGCGCTGGAAAAAGTCATGGAAATCCTGCTCGGCATGCGAACCGAGGCAAGAAAAAACCGCGATTTTGCCTTGAGCGACCTTATAAGAGACAGGCTTCTCGATGCCGGTGTGGAAATAAAGGATGCCAGGGAAGGAACAAGCTGGTCGCTGAAAACCGATTGAGACCTGAAAGCCTCACAGATAGCTATCCCGGTTCTCTCTCCTGAGCTGGTCGACAACGGCCGGAACCTTGTGGGACTCTCCCTTGGCACAGAGAAGCAGGACGTCGCCGGTATCGACGACGATGAGGTCGTTCACGCCGATCATGCAAACAACCTTTCCCTGCGGCTTCCTGAGAAAAACCCCTTGACTGTCGATGCGCTGGACATCGAGTTCACAGCTATCCTCGGCATTATCGCGGAATGCGCTTACCCTTGCAAGCTCATCCCAGCTGACAAGATCCGTCCATCCGAAATCACCTGCAAGCATGAAAACCGGTTCGGCTTTTTCCATAATACCATAGTCGATCGAGACTGGATGAATCCAGCTGTACACATCCTCGATAACATCGGCAGTGGATTCAGTGCCGAGATGCTGGTGAATATTGGAAAAATCCTTGTAGAGTTCCGGCAGCGACCGCTCGAACTCCCTGCAGATCGCGTCAATATGCCAGATAAATATCCCGCTGTTCCAGAAAAAATCCCTGCTCTCGAGAAACTGCACTGCAGTTGCGTAATCCGGCTTTTCAGCGAAAGTCTTCACACGGTAAAGACTGAATCCCGAAACTCCGTCAACAGCGACCTCTTCGACAGACTCTCCTGCAATCTGGATGTAGCCGTATTCCGTTTCAGGATAGGTCGCTGCAACGCCGATAGTCACCAGGCCGTTTTTTCGGGCTGCGATCCGGACACCCGCCTCGATAATGCCGGCAAACGCTTCTTCATCGCGCACGTCATGATCGGACGGAAGCACGACAGTAACCGCATCGGGATCGATGGTCTTGATATGCGCCGTGGCAAGTGCGATGCAGGGTGCGGTATTGCGAGCCGATGGTTCTGCAATGATGTTCCCTGGAGGAATTACCGTTCCCGAAGCGGACAGATACGCTTTCCCTTCACGGCTCGTAACAACCACGATCCGTTCCGGAGCAACGACATGCATGATTCTCTTGACGGTTCGAGCAACCATGGTACCCTCGTGGAAAAGATCGAGACACTGGACAGGCTGTTTTCTTCTGGCCACCGGCCAGAGCGCCTTGGCCGGCCCGCCAGCCATAATGATGGCATAGACATGGCTGTTCGTCATAGGTGCACCATTTGAATAGGACTTGTTTCAGAATATCCCTCTCCATATCGGGGGAACACTCCAAAAGAGAGGAGACGAGCATTTGTCAATCAGCCTAAAATATCTTTTTTTCCTGTAACAATAACGGTAATCAACACGACGCGATGATGAAACGTCACACCGAGGAGCTCGAAACGCTGAGAGAACTCTGCCAGCGGGAACATATGCAGTTGACCGCCTCACAGTATGAGGGGCTCGCTGAATACGCTTTGCTGCTCGAACAGTGGAACAGAAAAATCAATCTCATCAGCAGGAAGGAGGATGCCCCCGTTATCGTCAAGCATGTTTTCCATTCGCTGCTGATAGGAATTTTCCATCCCTTCGCCAGTGGCGAAAAAGTTCTCGATCTGGGAACGGGTGGCGGTCTTCCGGGGATCCCCCTGTCGATAGCATGGCCCGAGACAAAGTTCCTGCTTGTCGATTCGACCGGAAAGAAAATAGCGGCTTGCCAGGCCATGCTGAAGGAGCTTGGGGTGAACAATGCCGTGGCGGTTCATTCGAGGGTTGAAGAACTGAAAGGATTGACATTCGACACGGTACTCAGCCGCCAGGTCGCCCAACTTGAACAACTCTGCGCCTATGCGTGCCGTTTTCTGAAGCCTGAGGGTGTCCTGATCTGTCTGAAAGGAGGAAATCTTGAGAAGGAAATCCGCACGGCAATCGATACACGCCAAACACACCACGGTTTTCCCGGAGAGGTCGAACACTATCCCATCGGCAGGTTCAGCCCGTTTTTCGCAGAAAAAGAGATAGTCATTGCCCGAAGATGACATCATCGTTCAGGCAATGACCAGCAATCCAGCGTTCTTTGAATGGCCGTTTCCAGCCGAGGCATCACTCCGTGGCAGCGGAACCTGCTACAGCAGTTGCCTCCTTTTGCTTCGAACCCTTGACACGTTTCGCACGGTCCTGCCTGCCACCCTGCGGCTGCTTTGAAGGAGCTTCGGAATAATCCACCAGTTCGATAACAGCCATCTTGGCGGCATCGCCGAAACGGGGTGCAAGCTTGATGATCCTGGTGTACCCGCCGTTGCGATCGCCGATTCGGGAAACGATCTCCTCGAACAGCATTTTCACGGCTTCCTTGTCGCGGATGCTCTTGAAAATTTCGCGCTGGGCATGCACGGTTCCCTTGCGGGCCTTGGTTATGATCTTTTCAACGACCTTTCTGGTCTCCTTTGCTTTCGCTTCTGTCGTTTCAATACGCTTGTGAAGCAGCAGCTGAGTTGACAGATTGGCCAGGGTAGCCTTTCTATGTGCTGCGGTTCTTCCGAGTTTTCTTGCCGGCTTGACTTTACGCATGACTGATTCCTGATCTCAAAAATTCAAAAATAATCCAGTTAATTGTTTACCCTTTCATCTGGTATTTGGTAACATCCATACCAAATTTCAGATCGAACTTCTCAAGCTGTTCCTTGAGTTCAGTCAGGGATTTTTTGCCGAAGTTCTTGTAGTTGAGAAGTTCATCTTCCTTGCGCGAAACAAGGTCGCCGATGGTATCGATCTCAGCAAGTCTCAGGCAGTTGTGCGAACGCACCGAAAGGTCGAGATCCTCGATCTTGGTATTGAGCAGCTTGCGCATGTTCTCGAACTCGTCATCCTGCTGCTTGTATTCTTCTTCGGTAAACTCCTCTTCAGTCGGCGAAAAGTTGGCAAAAAAGGTGACATGCTCATTGATAATCTTGCCTGCGAGACTGATAGAATCATCAGGAGTAATCGAGCCGTCGGTTTCAACGTCGAGAATCATTTTCTCGTAGTCGGTGCGTTGTCCGACACGGGTATTTTCAACGGTGAACTTCACGTTCCTGATCGGCGTAAAAATCGCATCAATGGCAATAAAGCCGATCGGCATGCCTTCAGGTCTATTTTCTTCCGCCGGCAGGTAACCACGGCCCCTGCCGACAAAAAGATCGATTTTCAGGGTTGCGCCATCGTTGATGGTCGCAATATGCAGCTCCTTGTTGAGAACATCGAATTCGCCTTCCTGCGCAACGATGTCGCCGGCAGTAAATTCCTTCGGACCGGTAAGAACCAGAGAGGTCTTGCAGTTTCTCTTGCAGTTCGAACGGAACCTGACTTTCTTCAGATTCAGCACGATCTCGGGAACATCTTCCCTGACACCATCTATGGTGGAAAACTCGTGAAAGACCCCATCTACCTTCAAACCGGTAATTGCCGTTCCGGGAAGAGATGCGAGCAGTACCCGTCTCATGACGTTACCGAGTGTCACACCATACCCTCTCTCGAGAGGCTGAGCAATGAACCGTCCGTAGCTGTCTGTATGCGTAGCTTCATCGACCTCTATTTTAGCAGGCATCTGCATCTGGTATATCATAGTCGTTTATACCTTGGGGTTCATTAAAATCACTTCGAGTACAACTCGACAACAAGCTGCTCGTTAAAGGGCTCCTGAACATCTTCCCTCTCGGGAACACTGAGAAAAACTGCTTTCTGGTTAGCCTTGTCAACCTGGATCCATGAAGGAAAACGCGATTCAGGCGCCTTGCTCAGAGAATCGGTAACAGCACCCATGTTGCGACTCTTCTGGCGAAACTCGATCAGATCCCCCGGCACAACAAGATAGGACGGAATATTGACTTTCTTCCCGTTGATGAGAAGATGGCCATGCGAAACGAGCTGACGTGCTGCAGCACGGGAAGGTGCGAAACCGGAACGGTACACCACGTTATCGAAACGTCTTTCAAGAAGCTTGACAAGGTTGTCACCAGTAACACCCCTCTGGGAAACAGCTTTCTTGTAGTAGTTCCTGAACTGCTTCTCAAGGATACCGTAGAGATATTTCATCTTCTGCTTTTCGCGGAGCTGCAGCGCATATTCCGAAACCTTTCCCTTCCTCGACTGGCCATGCTGACCGGGCGCGAAAGGCCTTCTTTCGAGATACTTTTCAGCTTTCGGTGAAAGCGCAATACCTAACCTGCGGGATACTTTTGTTATTGAGCCTCTAAATCTTGCCATATCAATTGCTTCATTGAAATTCTATGAATAAATAAAATCAGACCCTTCTGCGCTTCGGAGGCCTGCAGCCGTTGTGCGGCAGCGGGGTGATATCCTTGATGGATCGCACTTCGAGGCCGGCTCCCTGGAGCGCCCTGATAGCGGCATCCCTTCCTGCACCGGGACCCTTGATATAGACATGAACGTTCCTCATACCAAGATCATAAGCCTCCTTGGCTGCCGCCTCCGAAGTCACCTGTGATGCATACGGGGTATTTTTCTTGGAACCCCTGAAGCCGTTCTTGCCTGCGCTTGACCAGGAGACCGTGTTGCCCTGTAGGTCGGTAATGGTCACCATGATATTGTTGAACGATGCCTTGATATGAACGGCACCTTCAGGGGTGACCTTTACTTTTTTCTTTTTCCTGCTTACTGTTGCCATGAACGTACACTCTTAGTCTCAAAGTTTATGTATGCTTGCTACTACTTCTTCGTTGCCTTTTTCTTGCCTGCGACAGTCTTGCGCTTGCCTTTCCTGGTCCTGGCGTTGGTCTGGGTGCGCTGACCGCGAACAGGAAGAGAGCGCCTGTGGCGCAAACCCCGGTAGCAGCCGATATCCATCAACCGCTTGATCGCAAGCTGCTGCTCGCCGCGGGCCTGTCCCTCGACCTTGTAATCTTCGGCAATTATCTCCCTTATTGCATGCGCTTCATCGTCATTCAGCTCCGAAATCTTCCTGTCGGGAGCAATGCCAGCCCTCTTCAGGATATTCTCGGCGGAAGTCCTTCCGATACCATAAACATGCGTTAAAGCAATGACCGCGTGCTTGTTCAGCGGTAAATTTACCCCAGCTACCCTCATATGCTCTTTGTAGTTCTATTGATTATTTCTGAAGATCAACCCTGGCGCTGCTTATGGCTCGGATTAACTTTGCAGATCACGAAACGCTTGCCTTTGCGCTTGATGATCCGGCAGTGCTCACAACGCTTTTTAATCGATGAATATATTTTCATGTTTGACCCCGCATGCAATAATTAAGTCGTCCGTCTATATAAAAATCTGAAAGGCATGTAATGTAAAAAAAATAGTCCAAACAATCAACAAGTGAATCGTGAAATTTCCCTGCTATTTATACCGGTAGGTAATACGCCCCTTGCTGATGTCGTAAGGTGATATCTGCACCTTGACCTTGTCCCCAGGCAGGATCCTGATATAGTGCATCCTTATCTTTCCCGATACATGCGCCAGAACCTCAAGGCCGTTTTCAAGCTTCACCTTGAACTGCGCATTGGGAAGCGCATCCACGATGACACCTTCAATTTCGATAGCTTCTTCTTTCGCCAAGAGTATACTCCTTTGGATTCAATAGTTGTTCACCAGTTCTCAGACCATTACCCTCTCGCGTAACGACAGGGTGAGAACCTCGGCCTTTACCGGCCTGACAATAACCGTATGTTCGAAATGGGCCGACGGCTTGCCGTCTTCGGTCACCGCAACCCATGCACCTCGCCTGCTCACTGCCCTGCGGGAACGTCCGAGAGCAATCATGGGCTCGATTGCCAGCGCCATTCCTTCCCTCAGCGTTACTCCTGTATGTCTTTTGCCGTAATTGGGGACAGCCGGGTCCTCGTGAAGCTCGCTTCCGATGCCATGCCCCACCATATTCTCGATGACGCTGAAGCCGAAAGAACGGGCATGCTCCTCGACCGCAGCGGAAATATCGTGAAGACGGTTTCCCTCGACTGCCTGGGCAATGCCGAGATCGAGACACTCCCTGGTCACATCGACCAGCAACTGCACTTTTTCGTCAATGGAACCAAGGACATAGGTTCTTGCCGCATCTCCATGGTATCCGCCCTTGTAAACACCGCAATCGACCGACACGATGTCACCCTCGCGAACAATTCTTTTCTGACTCGGTACACCGTGAACAACCTCTTCATTGATGGAGACACAGAGTGTTGCAGGATAAGGAGTTACATCAGGATCGCCCTTGGGCGCATAATGCAGAAAGCTGGGTACAGCATGATGATCCCTGATGAATTCTTCAGCCATCCGGTCAAGCTGCCTTGTCGTCATGCCCGGTCTGATCTCTTCCTCGAGCATGTCGAGCACCATGGCCGTCAGCTTTCCCGACTCGCGCATCAACTCGATTTCACGCTCGCTTTTTATGGTAATCATAAAGCGATGTTCCTCACGGCCGTTGCCGGCTCCTCGTTTTGCCCGACTTCATGAAGCCGTCGTAATGACGCATGAGCAGGTGGCTTTCGACCTGCTGCAAGGTATCGAGCCCCACTCCGACAATGATAAGCAGGCTGGTGCCGCCGAAGAACTGTGCGAATCCCGGTGTCACATTGGCAAATTTGGTCAGAAAAGTCGGAAGCACCGCGATGATAGCCAGCGAGACAGCCCCGGGAAGCGTGATGCGGGTAAGAATGTTGTTGATGAAATCAGCCGTGCTCTTGCCGGGACGTACGCCGGGAATGAACCCCCCCTGGCGGCGCATGGTATCGGCGACCTCCTTCGGGTTGAACGCGATGGCGGTATAGAAATAGGTGAAAAACACGATCATGGTACCGAAAATCAGGGCATGAAGCCATGAATCGTAGGAAAGGGCTGATGCAATACCCTGCATCACTTCATTTTCCGGGAAAAAAGAGAGGAACGTGCCCGGAAGGAACATGATGGACTGCGCAAAGATGATCGGCATCACGCCTGCAGTGTTGATACGCATGGGAATGTACTGCGTGCTCCCTCCATACACTTTTCTTCCGACGACACGCTTGGCATGCTGAACGGGAATTCTGCGGGTTCCAACGGTAAGGACCACAACACAGGCGACAATGGCCGCCATCATGGCGAGAATGATGATTTCGACAATCCAGTTCTTGCTGCCCAGCGATACCGAACGGAACTCCGCCACCAGAGACTGGGGAAAGCGGGCGAGAATACCGATCATGATGATGAGTGAAATACCGTTTCCGATACCACGTTCGGTGATGCGCTCTCCCAGCCACATGACAAACACGGTCGATGCGGTAAGCATCACAACAGCCGTCAGGGTGAAAAACCACCCGGGCTCAGGCACAACAACCCTGCCGAACGAGGCCGGACTGGAGAGACTCACGCTCACGCCCCATGCCTGAAGTGCGGCGATAAGCACCGTTCCATAACGGGTCATCTGGTTGATCCGCTGGCGCCCTTCCTCGCCCTCTTTCTGGAGTTTCTGCACATAGGGTGTCACCGCACCGAGAAGCTGGACGATGATGGATGCGGAAATGTACGGCATGATACCGAGCGAGAAAATCGAAGCCCGGGCAAACGCACCGCCGACAAAGAGGTCGAAAAGCCCGAACAGGTCGTTCGAGTGGACAGGGGATGCGCCTGCTACAGCAGACGCATCGACACCAGGTATCGTAATGTGGGAACCAAGCCGGTAAACAAACAGGAGAAGAAGGGTATAAAGGATCCGCTGCCGAAGCTCAGGGATTTTATTGATGTTGCGTATACTTTCTGTAAGCTTCATAACGGCTCAGGCGATATTCATGACTTTGCTGATTTCTTGACTCTCTTGACAAGCGGCGCTTTCGGTTTCAGGAGAGCTTCCTCGACCGACAGGCCAGCGATTTTCGAGGCCTCCTCCAGAGTCCGGTACGCCCTGGTGACTGCGCCTCCAGCTTTGAGTATTTTCTCTTCAGCACTCTTGCTGAAAAAATGTGCGGTAATGTTGACCGGCTTCGAGAGCTCACCGTTTCCGAGAATCTTGAAATAATCAGCATAACTCGCATTGCACAGCGCCTTGAGATCGAGAACGGAAATCTCCTTGCCGTCAATCAGGCCTTCCTCGATCCATGCCTCGATCTGTGAAACATTGAGGGTCTTGACCGATTTCCTGTCCGGCGGGGTAAAACCGAACTTGGGAAGTCTGCGGTAAACCGGTATCTGGCCGCCCTCATTGATGGGCTTCTGGTAGCCGCTTCTTGACTGCTGGCCCTTGTTGCCTTTGCCGGCAGTCGTGCCGTTTCCGGAACCCTGTCCGCGGCCTACACGTTTCCTGCTTTTTACCGAGCCTTTTGCTGGACGAAGTGAACTTAAATCCATGATATCAAATCCCTGCTTGCTATTTGTAAATTCTTAAAGCTCCTCAACCTTGACAAGGTGCTGCACAACCCTGATCTGACCGCGCACGCACAGGTTATCCTGCTTTTCAACACGGTAGTTCGGGCGGCCGAGACCGAGCGCCTTGATCGTTGCTTTCTGTTTTTTCGTACACCCTATCACGCTGCGCACCTGGGTTATGCGTAATGTTTTCTCACTCATGTCTCTCTTCTCTTGTCTTTTTAGCTTTCAAAAACCTCTTTCAGGCTCTTCGACCGTCTCTCTACGACATCCATCGCATCCGACATGCTCTGCAGCCCCTTGATGGCAGCCTTGACGACATTGTGCGGATTGGACGAACCAAGAGACTTGGTCAGCACGTCATGCACCCCGGCCATCTCGAGCACGGCTCTGACGGCGCCGCCGGCAATAAGGCCGGTACCGGGAGTTGCGGGTTTCATGAGCACTTTTGCAGAACCGTATTTTGCGATAACCTGATGCGGGATGGTCCCCTTGATGATGGGAACCTTGATCACGTTTTTCTTGCCATCTTCGATGCCTTTTGCAATGGCATCCTGAACCTCGTTGGCCTTCCCGAGACCGTAGCCAACGTGCCCTTCCTTGTCGCCGACAACCACGATCGCGTTGAACCCGAACCGCTTACCGCCTTTGACAACCTTTGCTGTCCTGTTGATATGAACCAGTTTTTCCTTCAGATTCAGTTCACCGGGTCTGATATTCTTTGCAGATATTTTCGACATGTAACGTTCTCTTTGAATGGTTTTTAAAAGACCAGGCCGGCTTCCCTCGCACCATCAGCCAGCGCCTTGACCCTGCCGTGATAACGGAATCCGTTTCTGTCGAAGACGACTTGCGTTATTCCCTGCGCCTTGGCCTTCTCTCCGAGCTGCATGCCGACCGTGCGGCAGACCTCGCTCTTCGTACCTGAAAGGGCCTTGTTTTCCTTCGACATGCTCGACACGGCCATAATGGTCTTTCCGTTATCGTCGTCGATCAGCTGTGCATAGATCTGCGACAGGCTCCTGTACACACAGAGTCTCGGCTTTGATCCCGTGCCATGGACCTGCTTTCTGCTTCTGTCCTTGATTTTCTGCCTGCGTGAGGCCTTATCGATTTGACTCATTCTCTTCAACCGTAAAAATGTTATTGCCTGACTGTTATAGCTTTCTAACCCGGTCCTTACTTACCGGCGGCCTTGCCTTCCTTGCGACGGATGACCTCACCTTCGTACTTGATACCCTTGCCACGATATGGTTCAGGCTTCCTGAAGGAACGTATCTTGGCGGCAACCTGACCGACGAGAGCCTTGTCGATACCGCTCACAAGAATAGTGGTCTGGTCGGGGACCTCGATCTTCACACTTTCGGGCGCCTTGAAATAGATCATGTGCGAATAGCCGAGCGAAAGGGCCAGGAGATCGTTTTTCAGTTCTGCACGGTAACCGACGCCGGCAATTTCGAGCTTCCTGATAAATCCCTTGGTCACACCTTCGATCATATTGCTGACAAGCATCCTGTAGAGGCCGTGCATAGCCCTTGATTTCTTGCTGTCATCGACTCTCTCGACCGTAATAACGCCATTCTCTTCCTTCACATTAACCTGTGCGGTCAGCACCTGTTCGAGCGAGCCTTTCGGTCCGGTCACCTTGACGGTTGCATCGCTGATCTCGATCTTGGCCTGGCCAGCCAGGGAAATCGGCATTTTTCCTATTCTTGACATGATATTCTTGTACGCTTTGGCTTATGAAATTAATAGATGCGGAAGAGGATTTCTCCGCCAACTCCCTGCTCACGGGCCTCCTTGTCGGTAATGATTCCTTTCGACGATGAAAGGATATAGAGTCCGAGACCGCCAAGGTATTTCCTGATGTCCTTCCCTTCGTACACTCTCCTTCCGGGCTTGCTCACCCTGGTGATTTCCCGTATCGCTGGTTCGCCATCTGCTGCATATTTCAGCTCGACGCGAATAAACGGAAACTGTTCGGTGGTAATGACCGTGAAGTTCTTGATGTACCCTTTCTCGACGAGCAACTTGGAAATATTCTCCCGCAGCTTCGAATACGGAATATCGGTTGTCTTGTTTTTTGCTCTTCCCGCATTTCTGATGCGGGTGATATAATCTGCAATAGAATCCGTTACAGGCATAGCGAACGTTGGTTACTTTCAAAAATGAACAAATCTCTCTCTTTTGTCTGCTCAGCTGAACAACTTACCAGCTTGCCTTCCTGACACCCGGAAGCTTGCCTTCAAGGGCCAGCTTGCGGAACATCTGCCGGCAGAGCCCGAATTTTTCATAGACGCCTCTTCCACGGCCTGTAAGGACACAGCGGGTTCTCACTCTTGTCGGAGAACTGTCACGAGGCAGTTTGCGCAGCGCCTCGTAATCGCCGGCCTTCAGCAATTCCTCGCGCTTTGCGGCATATTTCTCTACAAGTTTCTTCCTTTTCTCGTTCCGTGCAATAATGCTTTTCCTGGCCATTTCGGGTTCCCTGATAAGTTAGTTGTTCTTCTTTTTGAACGGCATACCAAGCTCGGCAAGCAGTACATACGCCTCTTCATCGGTAGCTGCTGAGGTAACGAAGGTGACATCCATTCCTGAAATCCTCGGCACCTTGTCAATATCGATTTCCGGAAAAATAATCTGTTCCCTGATACCGGTGGTATAGTTGCCACGTCCGTCAAAGCTGGTGTCGCTGAGGCCGCGGAAGTCGCGGATTCTCGGAACGGCAAGACTGACAAAGCGGTCAAAAAACTCGTACATGGTTTTCCTGCGGAGCGTCACCCTGCATCCGATAGCCTGGTTTTCACGCAACTTGAAATTGGAAATCGCTTTCCGCGACTTGCGGATCTGCGGCTTCTGGCCCGTGATCTGGGCAAGCTCTGCCATTGCGGTTTCAAGCAGTTTCGGCTCAGCGGCAGCATCTCCGACGCCGATGTTTATGGCGATTTTCTGGAGCCTCGGCACCATCATGATGTTCTTGTACTGAAAGCGTTCCATGAGCCTGGAAACAACCTTCTCCTTGTAGAAGGTTTCAAGGCGTGCCTCGACGTTCTCGACAGGTGTGTTTTCTTTGTTTTTCGTCATTATGGTCTTTCATTTTCCAGGATGGTCTTGGTCATCCTGTCTTGCATAAATACAGTTCTTGTTAGCTTTTCTTCACATTGGAAGCATGGATCGGAAATTCCCTTTCGATGATGGAACCCTGAGGATGGTTCTGCATGGGTTTCATGTGACGCTTCCTGATGTTGACACCCTCGACGATCACGCGGCATTTCTGCGGATATACCTTCAGAATTTTTCCAGCCTTACCCTTATCGTTCCCGCTGATGACAACGACATTGTCGTCTTTCTTGACATGCAGCTTGACTTTTTTGATCCCTGTTTTCATTTTTCACTGATATGATAGTATTCATAAAATCCGGAGCGGGAGACGAGACTCGAACTCGCGACCAACAGCTTGGAAGGCTGTGACTCTACCAACTGAGTTACTCCCGCTTGAACCCTTTCAGAGCACTTCAGGCGCCAAAGATACGATTTTCATATATCTTCTGTCACGCAATTCTCTTGCAACAGGCCCGAAAATACGGGTACCCCTCGGCTCACCCTGCGCATTGAGCAGCACGACGGCATTTTCATCGAAGCGGATATAGGAGCCGTCCTTCCTTTTCTGTTCCTTGACACACCGAACAACGACCGCCTTGCAGACATCCTTTTTCTTCACAACACCGCCAGGAACAGCGGCTTTCACCGATACGATAACCTGGTCGCCCAGTCCGGCATAACGCCTGCCGGTACCGCCGAAGACATGGATACAGCGCACTTTCTTGGCTCCGCTGTTATCAGCAACAACCAGATTTGTTTCTTTCTGGATCATCCTGTTTCAACCTTTTTAATGTATAAAGAATCCTCTCTTACCTGGCTTTTTCGATGATTTCAACGAGACGGCAGCTTTTTCTCTTGCTCAGCGGCCTGCACTCGACGATTTTCACGAGATCACCGATGCCGGCTTCATTTTTCTCGTCATGCGCCATAAGGCGGGTAGTCTTCTTGAAGTATTTCTTGTAGACCGGATGCTGAACCCTGCGTTCAACAGCAACAACGATAGCCTTGTCCATCTTGTCGCTGACCACCTTGCCCTGCCAGCTTTTCTTGCGCCCCCTGGCTGCGGCTTTCTGTTCCATCGCGGCAGCTCCTGTTTTGTTTTCTTCCATTGATATCGTAAACCGTTTGTTGTTGCCTTGCTTCAGTTCTTCGCAGCTTCTGCGGCGTTCAGTTTATGGAGCTGTGTTTTCATGCGGGCGATATCTCGCCGTGAGTTGCGGAACACCATGGGGTTCTGCGGCAGCTCAATAACCTTGTAGAAATTGATGTCTGCAAGCCTGTCCTCGAGCTGCCGGATCCTGTCGATAAGCTCCTGCTTGCTCATCGCCGCGATTTCATACTTTTTCATAGTTTATAACCTTCTTCTGGAATTTGTTGCCCGTTTATCCCTCGTAATCGGGACGTACGATGAACTTTGTCTTGATCGGCAGTTTTTTGGCTGCAAGCCTGAACGCCTCGGTGGCAATCTCCCTCGATACGCCCTCTGCCTCGAACATGACGCGGCCCGGCTTGACAACAGCCACCCAGAACTCGGGGGAACCTTTTCCGGAACCCATTCGGGTCTCTGCTGCCTTCTTGGTTACCGGTTTGTCAGGAAATATCCTGATCCAGATCTTGCCGTCCCTTTTCATGTACCTGTTCATGGCGACACGGGCAGCCTCGATCTGGCGGCTGGTGATCCATGCAGGCTCAAGAGCCTTCAGACCGAAAGAACCGAAAGCAACCGAGGTTCCCCGACCGGCATTGCCTTTCATGCGGCCTCTCTGCGTCTTTCTATATTTAACTCTCTTTGGCATTAACATACCGACAACTCCATTCTTTTTCTGATTATAATGTATAGGTCATTATGCGCGCTTGGTACGGCGACGGCGCTTGTTGCGACCGTCTCGCGGCCTTGCTTTCGATTCGGAACGGCGGTCTTTCATTCTCTTCAGCTCATCCTCTTCAATGGCATCGATACGCTGAACGAGCACTTCACCCTTGTACACCCACACCTTGATCCCGATCGTACCGGCGATGGTATGCGCGGTCACACTTGCATAGTCGACGTTTGCGCGGATGGTGTGAAGCGGGATCTTTCCCTCCTTGTACTGCTCAGCCCTGGCAATCTCGGCACCACCCAGACGTCCGGCGCAGCGGATCCTGACGCCCTCGGCGCCTGCGCGCATGGCCTGCTGGATCGCCTGCTTCATGGCCCTTCTGAATGAAACGCGGTTTTCGAGTTGGTAGGCGATGTTCTCGCCGATCAACTGGGCTTCTATTTCAGGCTTCACCACCTCGACGACATCGATCTTCACTTCCTTGCCAGTGATGCGGCTGAGTTCCTGCGAGAGGTTATTGATCTCCTCACCCTTGCGGCCGACAACGGCGCCAGGGCGGGCGGCAAAAATATTGATCTTGATATGCTTGGTGGTACGCTCGATGACGATGCGGGCAATGCCGGCTTTTTCCCTTTTCAGTCTTGCCTGGACATAGTTGCGGATAACCTGATCCTGCTTGATTTTCTCCGAAATAACAGGGCTGTCATCGTACCAGCGGGAAGTCCAGTCCCTGATGATTCCAAGCCTGAATCCAGTAGGATTAACTTTCTGACCCAATGTTCTCTCCTTGTTTAGTTTATTTACTGGATTGCTTAACCTTGTCGACGATGACAGTCAGGTGATTCGACCGCTTGCGAATCCTGTATGCGCGTCCCATCGGTGCAGGAAGCATTCTCTTGAGTGTTGCCCCCTGATCGACATACACGGCCTTGACGAACAGCTCCTGATCGCTGACCCTTTCCTCGGGGTTGAGCTGCGCGTAGTTGGCTACCGCGGATTTCAGGGTCATCATCACATTCCTTGAAGCGCTTTTGGTGGAGTTCAGAAGAATAGCCTTTGCCTGATCAACCTGTTTTCCACGAACGAGCCCTGCCACAAGACGCATCTTTCTCGGAGATGTTGGCGTATGACGTAATATTGCTTTAGCTTGCATGGTTATCTTACCCTTTCGTGTTATTCATGTTACTTTTTTCTCGGTGCCGAGCCGCCTTTTTCAGCCTTACCACCGGCATGGCCACGAAAGGTTCTCGTCGGAGCGAACTCTCCAAGCTTGTGGCCAACCATATTGTCGCTGACATATACTGGAACATGGGTCTTGCCATTATGCACGGCAACGGTGTGCCCCACAAAATCAGGTGAAATCATCGAGCTTCTTGACCAGGTCTTCACAACCTTCTTTTCACCCTTGCTGTTCATATCAAGGATCCGCTTTTCCAGCTTGAAGTCAATGAACGGCCCCTTTTTTAGTGATCTTGGCATACTTTCTCTGCTTGTTATGATTAAGCGCTACTAATTATTTGGCATTCCTGCCACGAACAATGAGCTTCGTCGACGCTTTCTTCCGGTTCCTGGTCTTCTGACCCTTGGCAAGCTGGCCCCATGGTGACTTCGGATGCTTTCTTCCGCCGCCGGATTTCGACTTGCCTTCACCGCCGCCCATCGGATGATCGACAGGGTTCATGGCCATACCTCTTGTCTGGGGACGGATACCGAGCCAACGGCTTCTTCCTGCCTTGCCAAGCACGATATTTTCGTGATCGGCGTTACCCACCACACCGATGGTTGCACGGCATTCGACCCTGACCTTGCGAATTTCACCGGATGGTAGCCGCAGGGTTGCATAATCTCCCTCTCTTGCAGCAAGAACCGCAAAAGCACCTGCGGAACGAACGATCTGTCCGCCTTTTCCTGCCCGCATCTCCACATTGTGGATATCGGTTCCGAGAGGAATGTTCCTGAGCGGCATGGCGTTGCCGGCCTTGATCTCGACCTTCTCGCCGCTTTCCAGCTGGTCGCCGACTTTCAGACCTTTCGGGGCGAGAATATAACGTTTTTCACCGTCATTGTAATGCAATAATGCAATTCGGGATGAACGGTTCGGATCGTACTCGATTGCGGCGACTTTTGCAGGAATGCCATCCTTGTTCCGCTTGAAGTCAACGATCCTGTAATGCCTTTTATGTCCGCCGCCGCGATGCCTCGATGTTTTCCGTCCAGCACTGTTCCGTCCGCCACTTTTCTTGAGCGGGACAAGAAGGCTTTTTTCCGGCCCACTTTTCGTGATCTCCTCAAAGCCAGGGTACGACATGAAACGGGACCCTGGTGTTATCGGCACTAATTTCCTGATTGCCATTGCAATTATGATCTATCCTTGTTGTGTATTCTATGCTTCGCCCTTCTGTGCGGAACCGGAGTAGTAGTCGATCGACTGCCCTTCCGCAAGCGTGATGACCGCTTTTTTCCAGTCACTCTTCTTTCCGGCAATCAGCCCCTTGCGGGTATACTGCCGCTTTGACTTCCCAAGACAGTTGACGGTACGAACCGATTTCACCGTCACACCGAACTTCTTTTCCACGGCATTTCTGATGTCGGTCTTGTCGGCATCCGGCTTGACAACAAACACGTACTGACCTTTCTTTTCGGTCAGGCCGGTGCTTTTCTCCGTTAACCATGGCCGTAACAACGGGTTTTTCATCTCATTCACTCCTTTTTGCTGGAAACCGTTACCCTAATGTATCCTCTATTTTTTTCAACGCGGCTTTCTGGAAGACGATTGCCTGGCTGTCCAGGATGTCGTAGGTCGATGCCTTCTCTGCCGTCATGATGTTGAGCACCTCGATATTTCTTCCCGAGCGGGCGATAACCATGTCGTACTCGGAAGTCAGCATGAGGGTTTTCTTCTCTGCAAGTCCGAGATTCTTCAGGATATCGGCTACCGGTTTCGTCTTGATCTCGCCAAGCTTGAAATCCTCGACAACAAGAATCTGGCCTGCCTGGGCTTTTGCACTCAGAGCTGAACGGCGCGCGAGCTGCTTGACTTTCTTGTTGACTTTCTGCTCGTAGCCACGGGGCTGAGGACCGAAAATGGTGCCGCCGCCAACCATAAGAGGAGAACGGGTGGAACCCTGGCGGGCATTGCCGGTGCCTTTCTGGCGATACGGCTTTTTGCCGCCACCCCTTACCTCGGCACGAGTCTTTGCCTTGTGCGTTCCCTGTCTTTTGTTTGCAAGTATCGCCTTGACATCGAGGTACATGGCATGTTCCGATATTTCAGCGCCGAAGATTTCATCACTGAGCGTAACAACTTCCCCTGTTTCAGTGCCGCTGGTATTTAAGACTTTAAGTTCCATAACTTCGTGCAATCAGCGTTTACTTTTTTATAGAAACAATCTTTACGTAGGAGTTCTTTGCGCCCGGCACTGCACCTTTGATCACCAGCAGATTGGATTCAGGCATGATCTTGACGATTTCAAGATTCTTGACGGTGATATTGTCCCCGCCCATGCGACCGGCCATCCTGGTGCCCTTGAAGGTTCTGGAAGGATCGGACGAGCCGCCAACCGAACCGGGAGCGCGAAGCCTGTCGGACTGGCCGTGGGTTCTGGAACCGCCGCCGAAATTGTGCCGCTTGACAACACCGGCAAAACCCTTGCCCTTGGTGACACCAAGCACATTGACCTTCTCTCCTTCCTTGAAAGACACCACACTGACAGCATTGCCAGCTTCCAGTTCCTCGCTGAAATCGGCTTTCCTGAATTCAGCCATCATAAAGCCTGGTGTGACTCCGGCCTTCCTGTAATGACCCTGCAGCGGTTTGCTGACCTTTTTCTCATCTCTTTCCCCGATACCGATCTGATACGCGTCGTAGCCGTCCTTCTCTGCACTCTTCACCTGCGTCACAAAGCATGGGCCTGCCTGGATAACAGTACAGGATATCGCCTCGCGTTTATCATTGTATAAACGGGTCATGCCGATTTTCTTTCCAAGAATCGCACCCATATATGATTAGCTTTTCTAATTCGTTAAGACTTAATTTCAACATCTACACCGCTTGGAAGCTCCAGCTTCATCAGCATATCGATGGTCCGGGCAGTCGGATTGATGATCTCGATCAGGCGCTTGTGCGATGAAAACGAGAACTGCTCGCGCGACTTCTTGTCGACATGCGGAGAACGGTTTACCGTATAGACATGCGCTTTCGTCGGAAGCGGTATGGGACCGAAGATGATGGCATCCGTCTGCTTCACCACATCAATAATCCGTAAAGCCCATTTATCAACCAGGCTATGGTCGTATGACTTGAGCTTGATCCTTATCTTTTGCTGTACAGCCACTTGTCAACCCTGTTTCTTTGTTAGCAATAAAAAAGGGGCGGGGGGTTATCCACCCCGCCCCGGACGGCATCGCCCTGGATTACTCGATGATCTTGGTTACGGAACTGGCACCGACAGTACGGCCACCTTCGCGGATAGCAAAGCGGAGGTTCTCGTCCATGGCAATAGGAGCAATCAGTTCAACTGCAACGGTAAGGTTGTCGCCAGGCATAACCATTTCGACTCCCTCGGGAAGCGTCACTGAACCGGTAACGTCAGTGGTCCTGAAGTAGAACTGGGGACGGTAACCGTTGAAAAACGGAGTATGACGACCACCCTCTTCTTTCTTCAGAATGTAGACCTGGGCTTCGAACTTCGTGTGCGGCTTGATGCTGCCGGGTTTGGCGATAACCATACCGCGCTCGAGTTCATTCTTGTCGACGCCCCTGAGCAGGAGACCTGCGTTGTCACCGGCCTGACCTTCGTCAAGAAGCTTCTGGAACATTTCGATACCGGTAACAACCGACTTGCGGGTCGGCTTGATACCCACGATTTCGACCTCCTCGTTGATCTTGATGCGACCGCGCTCGATCCTGCCGGTGCCTACGGTACCGCGACCCGAAATCGAGAACACATCTTCGACCGGCATGAGGAACGGCTTGTCAACGTCACGGACCGGCTCGGGAATGTAGGAGTCAACCGCTTCCATGAGTTCGAGAATGGCTTTTTCGCCTTCAGGATCGCCATTGAGCGCATTGAGAGCAGAACCCTTGATGATCGGGATGTCGTCACCGGGGAAATCGTACTCGCTGAGCAGCTCGCGGAGCTCCAGCTCGACAAGCTCGAGAAGTTCGGGATCGGCGATGTCAACCTTGTTGAGGAACACGACAAGCGCAGGAACGTTCACCTGACGGGCAAGCAGGATGTGCTCGCGGGTCTGGGGCATCGGACCGTCGGTACCGGCGACCACGAGGATCGCACCGTCCATCTGGGCAGCACCGGTAATCATGTTCTTGATATAGTCGGCGTGGCCTGGGCAGTCGATGTGCGCGTAGTGGCGGTTCTTGGTCTGGTATTCGACGTGTGCGGTGGAAATGGTGATACCGCGCTCCCTTTCCTCCGGTGCCTTGTCGATATCGCTGAATTCACGCTGTTCTGCAAGACCCTGCTTTGCAAGCACGGATGTAATTGCAGCAGTCAAGGTTGTCTTGCCATGGTCAACGTGACCGATGGTTCCGATATTGACATGAGGCTTATCCCTTTTGTAAGTCTCTTTTGCCATAACTAATCTCCCTGTGGGTTATCTGTTATTGTTGTGGTAATGAAAACTGGTACTTCCTGTAAACACTTATTCCGAATCCTTGCTTACTCTTTTCTCCTGCAAAGCCTCTGCAATATTTCGCGGAACCTCGCGGTAACATTCGAACTCCATTGAATAGTTTGCACGACCCTGGGTCATTGACCGCAGGTCGGTGGAATAACCGAACATCTCCGAAAGCGGCACCTTGGCACCCACAAACTGGGCCCCCGCACGCTGCCCCATACCCTCGATATGACCACGGCGGCTTGAAAGATCTCCCATCACGTCACCGAGGTATTCCTCCGGCGTCACAACTTCGACCTTCATGATCGGCTCGAGCAGAACAGGATCCGCTTTCTTTGCAGCACCCTTGAAACCGATGGAACCGGCAATCTTGAACGCCATTTCCGAGGAGTCCACTTCGTGATACTTGCCGTCGAACAGCGTCACCTTCACATCCTGCATGGGATACCCGGCAACAACCCCGTCTTTCAGCGCCTGCTGGATACCGGCGTTGACCGCCGGAATATATTCTCTCCGAATAACGCCGCCCTTGACGGCATCGACAAATTCGTAACCCTTTCCCTCCTCGAGCGGCTCGACCTTGAGATTAACCAGACCGAACTGACCCTTGCCGCCTGACTGGCGAACGAACTTGCCTTCATGCTCGACCGACTTGCGGATGGTTTCACGGTAGGCAACCTGCGGCTGACCGACATTGGCCTCGACCTTGAATTCACGCCTCAAGCGATCAACGAGAATCTCCAGATGCAACTCACCCATGCCGGCGATAAGCGTCTGACCGGTCTCCTCATCGGTCTTCACCCTGAAGGTAGGATCCTCTTCGGCCAGTTTCGCCAGGGACATGCCGAGCTTGTCGGAATCGGCCTTGGTCTTGGGCTCGATGGCAATCTGGATAACCGGCTCAGGGAAAACCATCTTTTCGAGCACCACGGGACTGCTTTCGTCGCAGAGCGTATCGCCGGTGCGAACCTCTTTCAAGCCCACAGCCGCTGCGATGTCGCCCGCATACACGGTATCGATATCCTCACGCTTGTTCGAGTGCATCTGCAACACGCGACCGATACGCTCTTTTTTGCCGGTCACGGTATTGAGCACATAGCTCCCGGCCTTGAGCACACCGGAATAAACCCTGAAGAAGGTGAGCTTGCCGACGAAAGGATCGGTAGCGATCTTGAAGGCAAGACCCGCAAACGGCTCCTCGTCCTTCGGTTCGCGTCTGACCTGCTCCTCGGTTTTCGGGTGATGACCCTCGACCGCACCCACGTCGACCGGAGAGGCAAGGTACTCGACAACAGCATCGAGCATGAACTGCACCCCCTTGTTCTTGAAAGAAGAACCGCAGAGCACGGGAATGATATCGACATTGAGCGTAGCCTGGCGAAGCACCTTGCGGATCTCCTCCTCGGTGATATCCTCGCCGTTCAGGTATTTTTCAAGAAGGGTTTCGTCAAGCTCGGAAACCGCTTCCAGCATATTGATCCTCCACGTCCTGGCTTCATTCACCAGATCATGAGGCACATCGACTTCATTGTAGGTGCTGCCATCATCCTTGTTGTAGATGACCCCCTTCATTCGGATAAGATCGACAAAACCGGCAAACATCTCTCCCTCGCCGATCGGTATCTGTACCGGCACGGGATTTGCCCCGAGCCTTTCACGGATTGCCTTGACCGCCTCGAAGAAATTCGCGCCGGTGCGATCCATCTTGTTCACATACGCGATTCTCGGCACACCGTACTTGTTGGCCTGACGCCAGACAGTTTCCGACTGGGGCTCCACACCGCCGACAGCACAGAACAGCGCAACCGCACCGTCCAGCACCCTCAGCGAACGCTCCACCTCAACCGTAAAATCGACATGGCCGGGAGTATCGATAATATTGATCCTGTGCTTGGTTCCGGCATAGTTGCCGTATTTGGGCGCCCAGAAACAGGTGGTTGCCGCGGAAGTGATCGTGATGCCGCGCTCCTTCTCCTGCTCCATCCAGTCCATCGTAGCGCCACCTTCGTGCACTTCGCCCATGCGATGCAGGCGTCCGGTATAATACAAAATCCTTTCGGTCGTCGTTGTCTTGCCGGCATCGATGTGAGCCATGATACCAATGTTGCGGACCTTATCTAGTGCAACCTGCCTTGTCATAACACAATTTTTGTCTTTTATCTGCCTTATTAATCAGTAATCCGTCAGAACCTGAAGTGCGCGAACGCCTTGTTGGCATCAGCCATCCTGTGCACCTCGTCGCGCTTCTTCACCGACGCACCCTGCTCGTTGGCCGCATCCATCAGCTCTGCAGCAAACTTTTCCGCCATCGACTTGCCGCCGCGCTTGCCCGCATACTGCTTCAGCCAGCGGAAAGCAAGCGCTCCCCTGCGGGAAGGCTTCACCTCCATGGGAATCTGATAGGTGGCGCCACCGACCCTCTTGCTGCGGACCTCGACGACCGGAGCGATATTCGACATCGCCTTGCGGTAGACCTCGAGCGGATCCTCGCCATGCATTCTCTCGGCAATGATATCGAAAGCATCATACACGATTTTGGCCGCAACATCCTTCTTGCCGTCGAGCATAACCGCGTTGATGAATCGGGCTACACTCTCATCCCCGTAACGAAAATCAACACCGACACTCTTGTAGCTACCTTTTTTCGACATATTCTCTTCCGGATTAAAAATTCAGTTTATCTTTTGCCCTTTGCAGGAGCGGCAGCACCGGCTTTCGGCTGCTTTGCCCCGTATTTCGAACGACTCTGCTTGCGATCAGCCACACCGGAGGTATCCAGCGAGCCCCTCACAATATGGTAACGCACACCGGGCAGATCCTTCACCCTTCCGCCGCGGATCAGCACAATGGAGTGCTCCTGCAGGTTATGACCCTCACCGGGGATGTAGGCGGTAACCTCGATTTTATTGGAAAGCCGCACGCGCGCAACCTTACGCAGCGCCGAGTTCGGCTTTTTTGGCGTTGTCGTATACACTCGCGTGCAAACACCCCTTTTCTGCGGGCATTTCTCCAGCGCCGGAGACGCTGTCTTGGACGCCTTTACACTTCTTCCGCTCCTGATAAGCTGCTGGATCGTCGGCATACTTTGAAAATTCTTTTTCTTTTAAACGTCTGATTTTACACGATGTAAATCATAAAAATCCATAAGGACAACTAATGTAATTCAATCGGAATAAAAAACAAAATCCGGAAAGTCATTTTTCTGCTTTTCAGGATAAAAAAACAGGCACTATACCCGGATAAACCAGCAAGGATCGAGCGGGAAACACCTTTTGGCAGGAGACGGCATGCCCGGATACCGGAAACAGGAGTGATTCCGGCAAGAATCGGCAAGGAAGGAAAGTGCCTCCGGAGGGTTATATCGGCAGCATGTAGGCAAGAAGTTTCGTGAGATCGGCGACGGACTGGAAGGGCGAGAACCGCCCGGAAGTCCATGCGGATGGCATGCCTCGCCGCAGTTCCTGCGATTGGCTCCACAGAGTGCCGAGAAGCCCGGCAAGAGATTCCGCATTCTGCAACGGGGAAGCAACACCGCCGCACTCTCCCGCAAGCCTTGCTGCAGGACCATCGGGTCCGATCACAAAGAGCGGCTTGCCCATACCTGCTGCATCCACCAGTCTTTCCGGGACCATAAGCTCCGCCCCGTCATGACTTGCGGTCAGCACGCCGAACATGCTGCTGCTCGCAATATGCCCCAGTTCCTCATGGTCACTCAGGCGAGGCAAAAAAGTAGCGGGAACGGACGAGAGAAACTTCCGAGCATACTTCTCAAGCAGCTTCCTGTCTCCGCCGATAAAGCTCAGGGAAGGCTGCTGGACCCCGGTATTGGCCACGAACCTGCCGAGAGCCGCCATGAAAACCTTGAGTTCCTTCTGCGTAACATCCTCAAGCAGCACAGACACACATGATTGCGCTGCGGACTGCTGTGCCCCTGCCTCCCGCAGGCTGTCGGGCAGGATGCAAAAATCCTGTATGATGGTGATATCGTCATGGGTCACCTTTCCGAAATACTTCTTGAGGAAATATTCTTTCAGGGCCCTGGTCGGCGTGATGACAGGATAACCCGAAATCAGGATGCGCTCCTCGAGACGTTCGGCATCGCTCTTGCCTCCCGAGACATGACTGTCGAGCGGAGCGACAAGATCGAACACCACCGGCAAACGGTGCTTTTCAGCCAGTTCCAGGGCAAGCAGCAGCGGCGCCATACCGGGACCCTGTGCATAGACGGCATCGACCGGTCCGTTCATGGCGAGAAGATCCGTAACAATTGCCGGCGCGAGCTTCTCCCACCGTGCGTGAAGATTCACTCCGGGAAAAAGCCCGGATATCACGCGCAAGGCAGAACCGACAGGAGGAGCGACCGTCATCCCCTGCAACAGTTTTTCGAGGCGTTCCGGATCGAAGGCTTCCACATCGACCGACTCACCCGCACGATAAACCGGACAGGGGAACTGATCTGCAGCTGATCCGCCATCGGAGCCGCTTTGCTGCAGATCCGCGGGAGCCACAACCAGAGGCTGCCAGCCGTTTTCGGGAAGCATCGAGGCGATCCGGAAGGCACGGGATGCGCCGCACGTCATCATGGGGGGATAATTAGCCGAAAGAAACAGGATTTTCTTCATGCAACAAAAGAAATACTTGCAGTGGCCTGCCACCGGAAATCCGGAACCGCACAGACGCCCGGAAAAATGCCCCGGCAGTCATGCTTTATCCCCGGGCATTCAGACGATCATGTTGCATAATGTACGAACTTTTCGGCAAAGGACGCATGCACCACGAGCAATATCGGCTTCAGGACAGCCGCCAGAACATCCCAAACCCTGAAAGCATATCCCCGTCGTTCTATAGTTCCTCGAGAGCGGCAGTCAGACGCTTCACCTGCTGTTCAAGAACCCCTGCCCTGCCGGCACGGCAACTCCCTTCAAGTTCCTCGGCAGCTTGCCTCACCGACATTGCTCCAATAAGGGCTGCCGTCCCCTTGAGCTTGTGGGCTATCGCCTGAATTCCCCGGATATCATTGTTCTCAAGCGCCGTTTGCAACTGATCGGGAGTGTGGCGGTACTCTTCGAAAAACATCGCCATAAGCTTTTCAGACTCTTCCTGCGACAGGCCGTATGAAGCGGCGGAGCTCCTGCCCACCTCTTCCTGAAGATGCCTCACGGGACTCTCCCGGGAAGGATATCCGGAACCGGAAACAAGGAGCCTGCTGATCGCAGCAAGCAGGATGCTCGAACTGTCGGTTTTGAGCAGAAACTCGTTCATCCCCGCAGCCTTGGCGCCTTCCTCCTCCTCGACCGCTCCGCTGATCCCGATAACAGGCAGCTTGCGCATTTCAGGGTCGCTGCTTGAACGGATCATGCGGACAAGCTCGAGACCGTCCATACCCGGCATCCGGATATCGGTCAGAAGCAGGTCGAACCGCTGTTTCTGCAGCATTTTCCAGCTTTCTTTGCCGTCGCCCGAAACAGCGACTTCAAGCGATGCATCCCGAAGAGTAATGGCGATGATGTCACGATTGAGGGCTGAATCGTCAGCAAGAAGCACCCGCTTCCCGGCAAACATCCTGCTCATGGCCGGCTCGGAAGGAATGGTCTGCAATGCGGCCCTCAGGATATTGATCAGCTCCGCCTGACTGCATGGTTTCGAAAGAAAGGCCTGCATACCGGCCTTTTCGGACATGATCTCCGCAATGTGCGGCGGCTCGGCGCTGTGGGCAACAACCGGCACCCTCGCCGCATCGGCTCCGGCCTCTCCGTTGCGCATCCTTTCGACCGTTTCATAGCCGGTCATGGAAGGCATGCTGAGGTCCATCAGAACAAGATCGCAGCGGTGCCGCCGAAGCATCTCCAGCGCCTCGATGCCGCTTTCAGCTTCATCGATAGCGGTTTCCAGAGGCTGCAGAAAGGACCTGACTGCCCGGCGGTAAAGCGGGTCGTCATCGACGATGAGCAGTCGCTTGCCCCGGAAATCCGGCCTGTCCTGGGCGATGACAAGCGCATTGTACGCCTCCACCTCCTGATTGTTCACAACCGGAAAGGCAAGCGTAAATTCAGTGAATTGCTCTTTCACGGAATCACACAGGATGTTGCCCCCGAAAGCCGTCATCACCCGCTTGCAGTATGAGAGGCCGAGACCGGTTCCCCCCTTTTTGCCCTTGGTGTAGAAGCCGTCGAAAATATGGGGAAGATCGACCTTCTGGATTCCGGGGCCGGTATCGCGAAAGAAGATGTAGTTATGCTGCTCGCCCTTTTTCAGGCGAATGGTTACTTCACTCTGCGGATGGCTTTTGAGATAAAAAAGCGCATTCTTCATCAGGTTGAAGATCACGAAAACGAAAAGGGTTTCGTTGATGCGGAACGTGAAGGCATCGTCAGCATAAAGATGAACCCGTTCCCTTTCCAGCTCGGAATCATACCCGTACTCCTCGATCGCCTTGCGCGTCAGGCGCACGGCTGAAAGATAGGTGAAGCTGTCGGGATCTATCGGTTTTTCGCGGATTTCATCGAGCACCATGTCGATCACCTGGACACCGCGCTTGACCGCCAGCTGGCCGTGTGCAACCCGTTCGTAAAGATTGTCGAGCCGATTGCCGCTGCAAGGCTCCTGAATCTCCTCCCGCTGACGCTTCGGCAGAAGATTCTGGATTGCATTCAGGCAGTTGCGTATCTGGCCGAGAGGATTGCGCATCTCGTGTGCGATACTGCCTGCAAGCGACTGCAATACCTGGTTTCTCTCATCTGCCACCGCCCCTTTCCTGTTGGTGTAATTGACCAGGAGACCAAGCAGGATTGCAACAGGAATGGAAACGAAATATTCGATGATCTGCACGCTGACGCTCAGTGAATGCCCGCTGGCCTGCACATAGCCCAAGTAGGCCGCTGAAATGCCGAAAATGAAGAACAACGCAAAAAGGAAAAAGTTGGGAATGAAAATGATGAATACGAGAAGCGATACCGTCTCGGCCACCAGCCACAGCCCCGAGAAATTGTTCATGAGCATCAGGTACGTGAAAATCACGGGAAACGTGAAAGTAAGCCACAGATACCAGTACACCATGAGCCATGGCCTGAAGGAAAGCGGACACCGTTTGTAAAAAAGAATCGGTATGAAGGTGACTGCCAAGCCGAACCGGAGCAGAAAGGATTCGTAGGGCTGCGGGAAAATATACGTACAGAGGACGTAATACAGCGGATGCCCCCACAATGCGATGTACCGGATGAAATCGATCGTGAGCTCGCTTCGCTCGAAATCCTTGTTGAGAAAATCACCGACCTTTTTCAGGTAGGCATGGATGGGGGGGGTCAGGGAAGCCATGACGGTTCATTTTCCTTTCATGATACAGAAACTGTAATGCGTATAGATCTCCTCGGGGGTGCCGAGCACCGCACCGGAATGGACATTCTGCTCCAGGGAGAGATTATATTTTATTGCAGCGTCACCAACATTATTGAATCCATTGATGAACGGCTCCCCCATTTTACGGATGTTGGTGATAAAACCTTCGGCCTCCCTGATACCGGTAGAGCATGCAATCAGATCCTCCGAAACGTAATCGAACCACATGCAGCACTCCCGATGCATGAGTTTGGCAACCGAAGAGAAGATGGCATCGATATTCTCATCCCTGAAATACATCGATCCTCCCTCCCAGATGAAAAAGGTCGGCAGGCCGGCATCAAAACCTGCAGTCTCAAGCAGCACCTGGTCAACAGTCTTCATTTCAAGATCGATTTCAACATTCCTGATCGTATGCCGCTTGCTGTAGTCGAAAGTCCGTTTCCTCTCGTTCAGCATGATCGGCAGGTCAAGATCGTAAATCGTGGCGTTCCCGAGATTCAGCCGCCAGAAACGGCTGTCATACTCGGCACCGATATTGACGATGTTGAACACCCCTTTCCCCTGTGCAAACGAGAGGACGGTTTCGTCGAGATGCTTTGTTCTTGCCGCTATCATGTTCTGCAATTGCGGGGTCGCCACGCTGAAACGCCTGGCCAGCGTGATGCCGTGCTTTCCGGCAAGCATGAAAGCGTATGGATCGTCGAACCGGCGCTCATCGATAGGCTTCTCCTGTTCGAGAGCACGCAGCCCCACAATGAGCTTTGCCGTCGTCCTGGTCTTGTGCTCATAGAGAATATCGATTTTTTCCACATCGAAAGCATTCCGCTTCAGTCCGTTGAGGTCCTGCGCCCAATACGTGAAATCAGATTCGGCGACGAGCCGGTCTCCGTTATACATCTTCACCGGAACGGTGAACACCACCTTGCTGCTGTTGGCAAAACGTTTTGCCAGCCCTTCCCATTTCTCTTTCTCAATCCTCGCCTTGCAGGTCAGGTTGTGGCAACTCGGCGCAAGCCACTTGATCGAGGCCTTCGCGCCCCACATGTAACCGGCATTATCGTCCACAGACGGCCAGAACCCGATGATCGGCACCCTGTGAAACAGGGTGGTAAGGGCAAGGCCGCCCGTGTACTCGGCAGCAAGCAACATCAGCGGGCCCTGATGGGCGATATACTGGTTCGATGAATTGGGTATCAGCGGAAGCATGGTTTCGGCATATCCCCGCTCCACGACTGTAATTTTCCAGTCGATGAAACCGAGAGCCGGAACCGATTCATGAAACGATTCGGTAAGTGCTTCAAGGTTGAATCGCTCCTTGCGATCCTGCTCCCAGGCATCGATAGAATGCAGCAGAAACGAGGTACTGAAATAAAGACTCATTGGCAATTGTTACTTAAGGTAAAATGGGGAGGGGCCTGCGTGCCTGTTATAGGGAAACATGATCCTTTCCTGCAAGAATCATGGCGCCGTCGATTGCCGGAGCGTTCACGACCCTGCAGAAAATGCAACTCTGAAATGTAATGATCTTTTTTGAAAAGAGATAAGGGCAAAAATCAAACACGGGTACTGAAATGCATTGCACGGAAGCAACCGGAGTCGCACCGACGAACAATTAACCTCCTGCCGCTGTTAAGGCAGGAAACAACCCGTAAAAAAACAGTCATGGAAAAACGGAAAGTTCTGGTCGCAGGTGCATCAGGGTATCTCGGCAGGCATGTGGTGCAGGAATTCGCCGGCAGGGGGTATGCGGTACGGGCGCTCGTACGCAACCCTGAAAAACTGGAAACCGAGGGACCCAACCTCGAACCGGCAGTGGCGGGGCTTGTCGATGAGATCGTACGGGGCGACGCCACCGATCCAGCCTCGCTGAAAAATGCCTGCAGGGGAGTCGATATCGTGTTCTCCTGCATGGGTCTTACCAAACCGCAGGATAACCTCACGAACGAACAGGTCGACCATCTCGGCAACCTGGCGCTGCTCGGGGATGCGCTTGCACACGGCGTGAAGAAGTTCATCTACATCTCGGTCTTCAATGCCGAAAAAATGCCGGATGTCGATGTCGTGAAGGCACACGAGCGCTTCGTGCAGGATCTGCAGTCATCGGGCATCCCCTTTACGGTCATCAGACCGACCGGATTCTTTTCCGACATGGGCATGTTCCTCTCCATGGCGCGTTCGGGCCACATGTTTCTGCTGGGAGACGGCGAAAACCGCATGAACCCGGTCCACGGGGCAGACCTCGCGAAGATATGCGCGGATGCGGCGGAACGGGACGAAAAAGAAATCTGCGTGGGAGGTCCGGACACCTTCACGTTCAACGAAACCATTCGCATGGCGTTCGAGGCGGTCGGCAAGCCCCCCTGGATCACGCACCTCCCCATGTGGATGGGGGATGCGGCACTTTTTGTGACCAGCATCTTCAACCGTTCGCTTGCCGGAGTCCTGGCGTTCGCGGTCGCGGTCAACCGGCTCGACAACGTGGCGCCCCCGACAGGAACACAGCATCTCATGGACTTCTACCGCAAACTCGCGGAAAGGTAATCAGGTCGTCTCAGCGTGATCCTGCAGGCGAGCCGCTCCCGTAAGAGCGGATGTACCACGACTTCGGATCGCCGAGCACACTCATCCACGAACCGTAGGTAGGGTTCGGAAGCAGGTACCACTTTTTCCCCCAGCGCTGCCGGTGCAGGTCCACAAGCTGCTCACGCTGCTCCGGCGTGATGCCGGTTTTCACGCCCGACAGGAAATCACCGAGGTCGTCGCCGAAAAGCATCACGATCCGGTTCCGTTTGGCAACAGCTTCCCTGCGGCTCTTCTTCTCGGAAATCCATCCGGGCTGCTCGCCCGCCAGAAGCACGTTCTCAGGCCGCACATCCTCCATTCCGGCCTTGCGGAGATTATCGATCGTGTCGGCCTCCTGCGGACACGGCTCGTCCGATCCGTCGCGTTTCGAGCATGCCCGGTTCGAGATGAGGATCACCCTGACCCCCTTCTTCTGAACAGCGTTGATGAAGTCCATCGCCCCGGGAACAGACCCGGCCTCCTTCCTGGCTACCCATTCGTCCCAGGATGCGGTGCTCCACTCCCTGTTTTCAAGCACGATTTTTCCCATGTACGGAGAGTTGTCAAGCACGGTCTCGTCGATATCCATCACCACGGCGGGAGGCAGTTCCTGACACCCGCCGGGCTGCTCCAAGGCTGCGGTCCAGCTGCGGTCCCGGACAGCGGCATCGATATTGCGCAGTGCCTCGTTGTATGCCTGCACGGTGTTAGCCCGGTACTCGGCCGACGTTTGCATCCAGAGGAGGCTGTTGAAATTGTTGTTGGCGGTTGAGGCGCAACCGGTAAAAAGCAGCAGCAAGCCGGCAAAAGACGATCGGCTGAAGACGTTCATGGCAGAAACCTCCGGGTATATGAGATTTTCTTGTCGGGAAAAACGGGACCGGTTTTTCACCTTTCCGGTCCTCGCCCCTTTTTCGTTTGTTGTCACTCCGGCAACCAAATGCCGATGGCATACCAGCGGAGACAGCTACTGCTTCAATCCATAACCGTGACACAAGCCGCCTTTTTGGGCGGAGCTTCCGGATATGGCTCCGCAGGCCATCCGAAAACCGCTGCGGCGTATGGCTGGTAACCATCCGGGAAGATGACCCCGAGTTCCCGGAAAATGGCCCTGCCTTTTTCGGTGGCATGGAACATCATGACGGCATGCGTCCAGCAGCTGCCGATACCGAGCGCAGCGGCGGCAAGCATCAGGTTCTCCATGGCCAGCGTGCAGTCGTACTGCGCAGCAATGGCGCCGGGATCTCCGGAGATAATAACCATCAGGGGAGCATGGTAGAAAACGCAGAATCCCTCCTGTTTTGCGACTTCCCTCAGGGCTTCGACATTCGATTCGAGGAAGGCAGTTTTGCAGTTATCCTCAAGCTTGCGGAGCAGTTCGGGGTTCCGGATGGCGGTGAAGTGCCAAGGCTGCTGGTTCATGGCGCTGGGAGCGTGACGGCCTGCCTCCAGTATCTGGTCAAGTTCGTCCGACCCTACCGGATCGGGCAGAAAACTGCGCACGCTTCTTCTCTTGAGTATGGTCGATATGGTCTCGTTCATGGTTTTCCGGATTTTGGTTTGGCTATTGATCCAGCGCCGTACAGGGAAATATACGATCTGACGTTGCGATCTCTTCAATCCGGCCCGATCCTCTTCCTGTATCCCAACCCGGAAAACGATGCTATCAGCGTTCCGTCCTCGTCTTTTATTTCCACTTTATACCCGCATAGTTTTTTCTGCTTGCTCTCTTCTTTTGCTTCAGCCCTGATATAGGCTCCTTTTGGCGCATTGAAATAGGAAATCGAGGCATTTACTCCTACCGTCGTACTTCCATCGGCATTGCTTGCTACAGCAAAAGCATAATCTGCAAGCGTAAATATCACGCCGCCCTGAACAATACCTATCCCGTTTTTATGCTTCTCCTCAATAGCCAGCCCAACCAGTGCATAACCCGGATATGCATCAACGATCTCAATACCCAACAGTTGAGCAAACCGGTCGTTTTTTACATTTTGTATATACTCGTCATGCATCTGTCTTGCTCTCAAAAATCACTGTCTGCGCTCCTGTTAAAATGAGTACCGCACAGCAAGCTGTTTTTGCCAATACCTCCAGCATTTCCATTTCCGCATGCCGACCTGCATCACATATTTTTATGGCAACTGATCAGCGATTTCGGGCATACCCTACTTAACGGCACTTGATTCTCGATCAAAACACTTGGTCAAAACCTACTCTTTTTCAACAGTAAGCATATATCTCCCGGCATTTGCACTTTCGTGCCAGTAGTCCATTACAAAAGCCAGAAGAAAAACACTGTTGTCATCTTCATTAGGAGTAACAAACCGAACCGTCTCTCCTGATTTGATGACACGATACATACTGGCAAAACCATCCTGCTCATTTGCCGGGTAAAAAAGAACCACTCCCGGCATAGGATCGGCAGCAGCTCCCTGCTGGCTGGAAAAATACCCTTCTTCTGAAAGACTGACCCGGTATCTTGTATTCATATCGAGCTTTACTTTCACCGCCTTCCCCTGAAAGAATTCCGCCTTGTTCAGAAACAGACAGTTCCTGTTTGCATCGATCTGATATTCTTCGGCAGACAGACTGCCGATCAAGGCAAACATCATCACGAAAAAAGCAGCCGCAAGCTTCATTGAGACTCCCCGTCAGATATGTTTTCAGATAAACAGACAGACAAGTTCTTTCTGTAAAAACAGGGACAAAACCATTACGGCAAGCCAGTCAGACACCTCCTCAAATATACAAAAAACAATACCTGTTCAGGGCCCATTGGCTGCAAGAATTATGTTACCTACAGATCAGCTCGCCCTGGTAATAGTTGTCACCATTCTTCCCCGGACCAACATCCCCAAACCTTACCGGCACCAGTTACCCGTCTGTGCCTGACCGGTCGCATCACAATCCAGAGACATGTCATCCAGGTAGAACCTTCGCTGGAAAGAAAGTTTCTCCCACGATACTTTCGGCTTCGAGTCCCCGAAGGCATTCAGTTCTTTCGTTATCTTTTTTCTGCCTGCAAGGTAGTTTATACTGAATTCGGATTGTTCGCCCGAGCTTCGGGAAAACTCGGAGCGATCGTAACCGATCAGGCGGAATCGCGCCCCTTCAGGACGAAACGTGAACGTTTCATGCGTCACCCCATAGCTGCCGCAGCTCAGCCACGTATGCAGTTCGATCACCAGATTCCTCCGTTTTATCGAAACCCCGCTGCCACCGAGACGGTCGGCCAGGCACGGGACCTCTTCGTCATGTTCGCTCGGCAGCAGGTCATCCCTGCCGAAAATTTTTCTGAACCCGCCGGGCGTTCCGAACAGAATGATGAGACTGCGCGGATTCAGATTGAGCGCGGATGCACCGGGAGATTCCCTGTTTTGCCTGAAATTGGCTGGGTCCGTCTGTTCGGCGACAAGCACTGCATCCTCAAGTCCGTCCCTGTTCAAATCTCCCGATGTGTGCGCAATGAGCTTCCAGCCTTTGGGTATCCACTCCGAAAAAGGTCGGGCATCTCCTGCGAATGCAGGCGTAGCCAGGAAAAACAGAAGCAAAATCAGCGAGGGTTTCATATCCGCTGCCGGTAAAAAGGGTTATCGAGGGAAGCCATGAACACCCGAGGTTAACGATATCGTTGCAATATATGAAGCGGCACTTTTTCATACATTATCAATGGGCGAGGGTAACAACAACTGGTCGAACAACTGATATCGTACTCATCTCATGAAATGCAGGATTCTCTTCTTAGCCTTATTGCTTCCGCTCTGGCTGCCGATGTACGGCTGCAGCACCATGCAGCCGGCAGCCGACGTCACATCGCAGCCACCCGCCGCCGGCATCAGCGGAATGGCGCAGATCGACGCCAATTCCTGGCTCGTCGTTCACGATGCGCTCTCGTTTGAAAACGGCCCAAGAATGTCGATCATCACGCTGTCGGCAGACTCCGCACCGGTTTTCCATCCTGTCACGGTTGACTCCTGGCCGGACGCAGACGGCAGGGCGAGCGATCTCGAGGCGCTCTGTCCGGTTCCCTCGCGACCTGGCGAATACCTTATGGCTGAATCGGGAACATGGCAGGGAAAAAACGGGAGAATATTTCATCTTCCCTCGACGCATCGACAAAACAGGCGGTAATTCTTGGCGTCATGAAGCTACCGGTATTGGCCGACAACAAACCTCATCAGGTTGGCGATCAGTATGAGGGCCTTGCCTGTAGTAAAGGCACTGACGGCCGATTATTGCTGCTGCTTGGCGAAAGAGGCGGATCGCAACGATTTCCGGATGGCGTTATTCGATGGGGCGTTCTTGATCTCGATCGCCATGAGCTGCAGTTCACCGGAAAGGGGCTTGAGGGCGTAAAAATCAACGCTCCCGGCAAATGGAAAAACAGACTCACGAACCGCGATATCAGCGACATGTATATCTCGCCTGAAGGTAAAATCTGGCTATCGGCCGCAGAGGACAACGGCGATAACGGACCATTCACGTCGGTGATCTACTCTCCGGGCAGGATTTCCGGAAATTTCAGCCTTCCTGTTATTGCCGACCGGCATCCTGAAGTCTGGCGGACTGTCGCTTCTGTAAAGATCGAGGCGCTGAGCGGACCTGCCGAATCCGTCGCAGGAAGCCGGATGAGCATCGGCAGCGACGACGAGAATTATGGCAGCATATGGCGGCCTGTGGAATAATCGGTCGAAACAGCCTGCCATTGCAGGGTACGGAGCAGCGGCCCGAAGTCCGCCATTCCTGTTTTCCTGTTTTACTTCACGGTAAACACCGGAGGAACAGCGCTACTGAAAACCAGTAGTGTCCGGTTAAAAATAAAAAAGGTCTGAAAACACTTGAGAAAGGGCGATATTAAAAGTGAGCAAACAATTGATATCAGCCGTATTCAAAGGGAGTTCCAGACCATGAAGCAAGTTACAACG
>Ga0233420_10000068_pt1 | contig 45013 bp, 42 predicted proteins | sample Watercolumn_Mata_4_FD_183009 | JGI IMG/M metagenome (GOLD analysis project Ga0233420, IMG submission 183009) | Freshwater microbial communities from Lake Matano, South Sulawesi, Indonesia - Watercolumn_Matano_2014_102_MG | ecosystem: Environmental > Aquatic > Freshwater > Lake | place...
ATCCTTTTTTTGGATCGCTCTCGTGCTGTTCCCTGAATTCGTCAATAACCACCTCGGTGGCATACGGAACTTCCTTGCCGAAAAGCAGGAAGATTTTTTCCCTGATGATCTCCGATACGAAAAACCGTTCCGGTGCCGTGCTCAGCATATCTTCAGGATAGAGGGGTTCATCTATCGGCAGGAAGGGGATGAGTGCGCCGATGAGCGTTTCAAGGCCGGTTCCGTGCAGCGCCGAAACGGAAAGAACTGCTGACGGGCTGAAGCGTTTGAGGACCTGCTCCTCGGTTTTCCGCTGCGTTTCAGGGCTGACCAGATCCGCCTTGTTCAACACGGCGATTACCGGCTTTGATGCGGGTTTCAGCCATCCGGCGAAAAGCTCGGAAGCAAACTCCGAGTCGAAAGGTTCAGGCCCCTTCAGGTAAGGAATGAGGGCAATGGCAACGTCGGCTTCCTGAAGGCTCTGCCGGGTAATTGCAAGCATCGATTCATGCAGTTTCTGCCGTGGTTGCATGATTCCCGGTGTATCGAGAAAAATGATCTGGCACCGTTCGTCGTGGTAGATGCCGGTTATTTTTTTTCTTGTAGTTTGCGGTTTAGGTGTTACAATAGAAAGTTTACAGTCAAGCAGTTTGTTCAGAAGCGTTGACTTTCCTGCATTTGGCGGTCCGGCAATAACGGCAAAACCGCAAGAGAACAGTGGTGTATCCATGAACGGTACGGTTGATACTGTGACAGGAAGATGCTGGAACATTCGTGTACAATACAGAATTCCCTGCGGATGGTGAAGAAAAAGATGTAAGGAGCAATGACATGGAACAGCAAGGAAAACTCGATCTGTGGCTTCTCGGTTCGATGGCCGGTCTTGTTGTCCTCGGCCTGCTTGCAATCTACAGTGCGACCAACGGTGCGGGTGAAACAATCCTTTTCTATCGCCAGCTTGCCTGGGGCTGTATCGGTGGTGTCGTGATGCTGTTTGTGTATTTCAATGATTACCGGTTTATTCGTGACAACTCATATATTTTCTATCTCGTCGGCGTCATTCTGCTGGTTGCCGTGCTTGTTTTCGGTAAAAAAATCGCCGGTCAGACAAGCTGGGTTCGTATCGGTTTTTTCAGCTTCCAGCCTTCGGAAATCGCCAAGATGACCACGATTCTTGCGCTCGCCAGATTCCTTTCCGACGATGAAACCGATATCCGCTCCATTCCGCATCTGTGCATCGCTCTGGGAATTCCCCTTTTTCCCGCAATGCTGATCATGCTGCAGCCCGATATGGGTACGACGCTCACCTGTCTTTCTTTTATTGTTCCGATGATCGTCATGGCGGGGTTTGATTTTTATCTCTTGCTGCTGATGGTTGTTCCGGTTATTCTCATGCTCAGCGGGTTTTTCAACCTGTATTTAATCTTCGCTCTTGCCGTGCTTTTGTTTGCCGCACTGATCTACCAGAAAAAGCAGTTTCAGCCCCATCAGCTTGCCGTTACCCTTGCAGGGTTGCTTGCGGCTCTCTTCACTCACCGTTTTGCCTCGGAGATTCTCAAGCCTCACCAGATGAAGAGGATCCAGACCTTTCTCGATCCGATGTCGGATCCCCAGGGAGCGGGATACAACGCATTGCAGGCAAAAATTGCCATCAGTTCAGGCGGCATTTTCGGCAAGGGATTTCTTGAGGGGACGCAGACGCAGCTTCGTTTCATTCCCGCGCAATTGACCGATTTCATTTTCTGCGTTATTGCCGAAGAACTCGGCTTTATCGGGGCAGCCCTGTTGCTCAGCTTTTTTCTTGTCATGATTCTCCGGTTCATTCACATGGTGTTTTCCATCAAGAACCGGTTTGTCGAGCTGACATTTGCGGGTTATGCCGCGTTGCTGACCGTTCACGTCGTCATCAATACCGGTATGACGCTTGGTCTTATTCCCGTGATCGGCGTTCCGTTGCCGTTCGTTTCCTACGGAGGTTCTTCACTGCTCGGGAACATGATCATGGTGGCGCTCGGATTGAACTTTATCAGAAACCGTCGAAGCATCGGCTACTGAAAAAGGATGTGCAGTTCAACGCGCAAAAGGCGCGGGTACTTCCGGCCAATGCCTTTCAAGCACAGCTCAACGCCATGAATGAATTGCATGTGCCAAGTGTTGCGGCCGTTACCCTGGGATGCAAGCTGAATTATTCAGAAACCTCGGCCATACTTGACCGATTATCCGCCGAAGGCTTCCGGATTGCTGCTCTTGAAAAAGGTGCGGATATGATCATTGTCCATACCTGCAGCGTCACAGGGCAGGCGGAACAGAAATGCCGTCAGAAAATACGCCAGGTAATAAGAAAGAATCCGGAAAGCGTTGTTGTCGTCATTGGCTGCTATGCCCAGCTCCAGCCGCAACTGCTTGCCGGTATCGATGGTGTTCATGCGGTGCTGGGCAGTAACGACAAGTTCAATACCTCATGCTACAGGGCACTTCTTGAAAAAAAGCCGGCCCGGACTTTTGTGATGGTATCTGATGCGGATGCAGCAAACGATATCCATGCAGGCTACTCCATTCCGGAACATCGAGGCAACAGCAGGACAAGAGCGTTTCTGAAAATTCAGGATGGATGTGATTACGGTTGCGCCTACTGTACCATTCCCATGGCCAGGGGGCGTTCACGTTCGCTCCAGCCGGCAGAACTGCTTGCCCGTGCACATGCTCTTGCTGCCTCCGGTTATCGGGAAATCGTACTGACCGGTGTCAATATCGGAGATTACCGTTCCGGTACCACGGAGTTTGTCGGGCTTCTCCAAATACTTGAAGAGGTTGCTGTCGACAGGATCAGGATCAGCTCGGTCGAGCCGGATATGCTCGATGACAGGCTTCTGGAGGTTGTTGCACGATCGGCAAGAATTGCCCCTCATTTTCATGTGCCGCTGCAGAGCGGTTCGGACAGCATCCTGAAGGCCATGAGGCGGAGGTATACGACCGGGACATACCGCGAGCGTATCATGAGGATCGTGGAAACCATCAGGGACTGTGCCCTCGGCATCGATGTCATAGCCGGATATCCCGGGGAAAGCCCTGCGGATTTCCGCGACATGTACGATTTTATTGAACGCTTGCCTGCAGCTTACCTGCATGTGTTTGCCTGTTCTGTCAGGCCGGGGACCGTGCTTGCCTGCCAGACGGCCTCAGGTGAGCGGAAGGTTATCGAAAGCCGGGAGATTCAGCGGCGGAGTCGATTGCTCATTGAACTCGGTGAACGGAAAAAAGCGGCATTCACCTCACGCTTCATTGGCAGGGAGTGCAGCATCCTTGCTGAAGAGAGTTCGATGGATAACAGGGGACGCATCTGTTGCAGCGGTTACACCCCCAATTACCTGCACGTCACGGCGACAGCGGAACCTCCCGGCAGGGTTGATGCCGGTTCGCTCAGGGGAATGGTGCTTCCGGTGATGATCGAGGGTATGGACGACGATTTGAATTTACAGGGGAGACTGTTATTTTAAACCTTTGTTTTTTGTGGCCTGAATACCAGCAACCCTAAACATCGCGCACGTTATGTCTATCAAATCCCGCATCCGTTCGATTCCCGATTACCCCAAAAAAGGGATCATGTTTCGTGACATCACCACACTCATCAAGGACCCTGTCGGGTTTCGGCTGGTGATCGACAGCTTTACGCAGCACTACCTGCAGAACGGGGTTGATTTTGATGTGATCGTCGGCATCGAGGCGCGCGGGTTTATCATCGGCGGTGCGCTTTCCTACACCCTGGGCAAGGGATTTGTTCCGGTCAGAAAGCCGGGAAAACTGCCTGCGGATGTGGTTTCCCAGGAGTATGAACTCGAGTATGGCAGCGACAGGATTGAAATTCACATGGATGCTCTTGAAAAAGGCACGAGGGTGCTGCTGGTCGATGATCTTCTTGCAACCGGAGGAACGGCTCTTGCTGCTGCCGCACTGGTCGAAAAAGTTGGAGGAGTTGTTGCCGAGATGGCCTTTATCGTCAATCTGCCGGATGTGGGCGGCGAGAAAAAGATCCGTGACAAAGGCTACAGTGTCTATTCCCTCACTGAATTTGAAGGAGACTGATATTTTCCGTCGTCTCGCAACCCTGGCAGGCAAACCGGGTCTCGTTTTCCTTTTTCTGCTTTTTTCTCAGGCCGGCAGCAGCCCGCTTTTTGCTGCCGGTGAACCGGTATCACCGCTCTCCGCTGGCTATCTGCCGGTCTGGCTGGCAGCGCCTTTTGTGGCGCTTCTCCTCATGATAGCAACAGGGCCTCTTTTTTTTCACCGTTTCTGGGAGCGTCACTATCCGAAAGTCTCGATTGTTCTTGGAAGTGTGGTGGTGATCTCCTATGGTTTCATTGCTGATAATGCTCCGGGCATTCTCCTGCATGCTCTCGAAGAATATCTTTCCTTCATTGCACTGATTGCCTCGCTGTTTGTGGTTTCAGGCGGCATTCTCATCAGGATTGAAAGACGTGGGACGCCACTGGTGAACGGCATGCTGCTTTTTTTCGGCGCGGTGCTTTCCAACCTGATCGGCACGACAGGAGCTTCGATGCTTCTTGTGCGCCCGTACATGCGCATCAACGAGGGGCGTCTGAAGGCTTTTCATATTGTTTTTTTCATTTTCATTGTCAGCAATATCGGAGGGGCACTTACTCCTGTTGGCGACCCTCCGCTTTTTCTGGGTTTTCTCAAAGGGGTGCCCTTTTTCTGGGTGATGTCGAAGATATGGCTGCTGTGGCTGCTGACGCTCATCCTCCTGATCGGCATTTTCATGCTGCTGGACAGGAAAGCCGGCCAGGCAGGAGGAAGCGCCGGTGCAGATGAAAGAGGAGGGATCTCCATCATCGGCGGCAGGAATTTCATCTATCTGGGTATCATTATCGCTTCCGTTTTTCTTGATCCTGCCGTCATCAGGGGTTTTCCGAGTCTCCAGGATCTGTTTCACCTGCCGTTAGGCATCCGGGAACTGGTCATGTTTGGCACGGCTTTTCTTGCCTACCGGCAAGCCGATTCCAGAGCCCTCAAAGGCAATGAATTCAACTTTGAACCGATCAAGGAGGTCGCCTTTCTCTTCATCGGCATCTTTGCAACCATGATTCCCGCACTCGAACTGATCGGAGCCTATGCCGCAGCGCATTCCGGCGATTTTTCCGTGACGGCGTTCTACTGGATGACCGGTGCACTTTCCGGCGTGCTCGATAACGCCCCCACTTACCTGAATTTCCTTGCAGGAGCACTTGGAAAGTTCGGCCTGGATATCGCCGATCCAGAAGCTGTCAGGTCTTTTGCAGGGGGTTTGGCTTCTCCTGTTCCGGAAGATGTCCCTTCGGGAGTTTACCTCATGGCGATTTCCGTCGCTTCGGTTTTTTTCGGATCGATGACCTATATAGGCAATGCGCCCAATTTCATGGTCAAGAATATTGCAGCCCAGGCGGAGGTCGATGTTCCGGATTTTCTCGAGTATATCTACAAATACTCGTTACCGGTTCTTATGCCGGTTTTTGCGCTGATCTGGCTTCTCTTTTTTAACCCGTAATCACTCAGGTCATGAAGCGATTCCACGATTCGATCAGAAACGGCGAGAAAGGATTTTATGTCAGAAACTCCGTTTTCTTTCCCTTTCATTTCGAGCTGATTAGTATCTGGATCGGAAAGGAGATGTCATTGCTGTCATCGCCCGATATCATAACCGACCTAACCGATCCTGACGTGCTTGCCATCAGGGAAGGGGAGTCGTTCACCAATCTGGTTTTCAGGAAATGGAACGATCTCGGCAGGGAGCTCGGCCATCACAACGGGCATATTGTTCTGCATGCATCGGAAAAAGCATCGGATATCTTCGATCCCGGAAGTCGTCACTATATTCGTGTCTCTTTCATGAGAAAACACAAGGATGTAACGTTCACGCTTGTCAACGATCCGTTCGATCTCTGAAACCCGGTTCATGCATGATGGCCAGATATGGCATGTATGTTGGCAGAGCCTTTCTCAGGTGTTCTAAAGCGTGCCGTTTTTGAGGCTTTCACTGACAGCGTGCTTGAACTCCTTGGATATTTTGAAGGTGGGGACGTTTTTCGGATCCACGGTTACCTTTTCCCCGGTTCGGGGATTTCTGGCCTGCCGCAGGTTCTTGTGCCGGATATTGAATGACCCGAATCCCCTGATCTCGATTCTCTTGCCAGCTTTCAGGGACTCAATGATGCTCTCGAACAGGCAGTCAACCACAGATTCGGTTTCATTTTTCGTCATGCTGGTCTTGTGAGCAATAACATTGACCAGATCAGCTTTTGTGGTTGTGTTTCCCATGGTTTCGGTGGCTTAGGTTATTGTTGTGTATGTAGTTATTTAAACCATAAACGAAGGGCAACAATTCCTATGAAAAGCGCAAAAGCTTTCCGGAGCAGGTCGCTGGAAAGCGAGGATGCTATCCTTGCGCCGAAAAAAGCACCGGCGAACAGTCCTGCGGAAATAATCAGTCCAAGCCAGATGTGCTCCGTGGTGATTTTTCCGGCCCGGTAGTATTCCAGAACGCCCAGAAATCCTACGGGAAGCAACAGGGCAACCAGTGATGTCGCGTTGGCACTTTGCTGGCTCATGCCGAAGAACAGGACCAGAGCCGGCACGATGACGATGCCGCCCCCCACACCGAACATGCCGGAAAGTATCCCGGCAGCAACGCCGATGCACAGGGTGAATAGCGTTTGCATAATCGTTGTGTCTTTGGCTCCTGAAAACCGGTCTATACAGCCCCGATAATGGCGGCAATCTCTTTTGCGTCCAGTGTTTCCTTCTCGACGAGAGTCATGGCCAGCCGGTGGAGCAGTTCTTTTTTCTCGATAAGGATCTTTTTGGCGTTATCCATGCATTTGATAATGATGTTGCGGACTTCATTGTCGATCTGCAGGGCAGTTTCCTCGCTGTACTCACGGATGTGGGAGTAATCCTTGCCGAGAAAGACCTCCTTGTGACTGTCTCCGTAATTGATGGGGCCCAGTTTTTCACTCATTCCCCACTGTCGTACCATTCTTCTTGCCAGATCGGTTGCCCGTTCGATATCATTTGCGGCCCCGGTGGTGATTTCATTGAAAATCAGTTCTTCAGCGACCCTGCCGCCAAGGGCATAGGTGATCATCGCAAGCAGATACTGCCGGTTTTGTGTATAGCGGTCCTCAATCGGCAGATAAGCGGTAAGCCCGAGGCTGCGGCCTCTCGGGATGATGGTTACCTTGTGTATGGGGTCGGACCCTTCGGTATTGGCTGCAACCAGCACATGTCCCGCTTCGTGGTAAGCGGTCAGCTTTTTCTGTTCGTCAGACAGGAACATGCTTTTCTGTTCAGGACCCATCATGACCTTGTCCCGGGCCTGTTCGAAATCTTCTGCAGAAATGCGCTCCTGATTGTTTCTGGCAGCAAGCAGGGCCGCCTCGTTGACCAGGTTTGCCAGGTCCGCTCCTGAAAACCCCGGGGTGCTTTTTGCCAGAACAGAGATGTTGACGTCATCGGCAAGCGGGGTATTTCGGCTGTGAATGGCAAGAATGGCTTCCCTGCCCCGGATGTCGGGTTTGTCGATGGTGATCTGCCGGTCGAAGCGACCCGGCCTCAAGAGCGCGGTGTCGAGCACATCCGGACGGTTTGTCGCGGCAATGAGGATGACATTGTCCGTGGTTGTGAATCCGTCCATCTCCACAAGCAACTGGTTGAGGGTCTGTTCCCGTTCGTCATGTCCTCCGCCCAGACCGGCCCCCCTGCTTCTGCCCACTGCATCGATTTCGTCGATAAAGACGATGCAGGGCGCGTTTTTCTTGGCCTGTTCGAAAAGGTCCCGCACCCGTGCTGCGCCAACGCCGACGAACATCTCCACGAAATCGGCACCTGAAATGGAAAAGAAGGGCACCTTCGCTTCTCCGGCTATGGCTTTTGCAAGAAGGGTCTTGCCGGTTCCGGGAGGCCCGAGCAACAGGACCCCTTTGGGAATCTTTCCTCCTATTTTCTGGAATCTTTCGGGATTGGTGAGAAATTCAACGGTTTCCTTCAGCTCTTCGACAGCTTCATCGATGCCAGCCACATCCTTGAACGTGACCTTCACATCGAATTCACTGATCATTTTTGCCCGGCTTTTTCCGAAACTGAACATGCTTTTTGCCGCACCGCCGTTCTGCTGGGCCATTCGCCTGAACATGAAAAAATAAACCAGTCCGAAAATGATCCAAGGAGCGAAGAGCACGAAAAAAGTATTGATGCTGTCAGATCCCTCCTCGAATGAAATCCGGATTCCTTTTCCTGCAAGCAGGTCTGCCTGCTCGGATGTAAATGCAGGAATAGTAACGCTGAAGCGGTCAGTCAGGAGGCGTGCATGGTTTTTCAGCTCGAGTTGCGCGGGTTTCTTCAGTTTTCCGTTCAGGACGGCAGACCTGTCGGCATAGGTTCTTACCGTGATATCGCTGACAAGGCCGCCGGCAATAACATTTCTGTACTGGTTATAGGATATTTCAGGATTTTCAGGGGTCGAGAAAAAACGCTGGAAAACAAAGAGAGAGAACAGGCACAGCATCATGATGACCAGGAACCCGGGAAACCTGCCCGGATTTCCTCCGCCTTCTCCCCGCTCCCGTTCCTGCCGGCTTGTGTTGTCGCGCACCGGCTTGAAAACGTTGCGGACATTCTCTTTGCCCGAGTTTTTTTTTCCTGGTTCCGGCATAGTGGTACGCGGTAGTTGAAAAGTCAATGGTAACTTGCGACATTAAAAGTAATTAAAAGTAAACCTCAATAGAATGCAAAAAGTTTATTGGTAAAAGGTTCAGAAAACAGGCTTTTACGCTCCCTGACTGTTTTTTGTCGCCACCTGTATGCCGCGATATTTTGTCCCTTCAAAAAACAGCGGGATTTTTTAAATTCATTGCTCCCGACACCGGTATTAATCCTGTCAATAATTATACTCAACAGTTTTACGTCACGCACAATTATGGTTGGTCAAAGGGTCAGAACCAGGTTTGCTCCCTCTCCGACGGGTTACCTGCATGTAGGCGGTCTGCGGACGGCGCTCTACAACTACCTGTTTGCAAAAAGGATGAAAGGGGATTTCATCATCAGGATCGAGGATACCGATCAGAGCCGCAAGGTTGCCGATGCGCAGCAGAATCTTATCAGAACCCTCGAGTGGGCAGGGATTGTGCCCGATGAAAGCCCGGAGCACGGAGGAAATTTCGGGCCTTACGTCCAGTCGGAAAGACTGCATATTTATCGTGAATACTGTGACCGTCTGCTTGAAGACAAACATGCCTATTACTGTTTCTCGACTTCCGATGAGCTCGAGGAAAATCGCCAGCTTCAGCTGAAGCAGGGGTTGCAGCCCAAGTACAACCGTAAATGGCTGCCCGAAGAGATGGGCGGGTCGATGCCTTCCGGCGAGATCCGCAGGAAAATGGAGGAAGGTGCTCCTTATGTCATCCGCATGAAGGTCCCCGATTATGTCTCGGTATGGTTCGAGGATATGATCAGGGGTCCCATCGAATTTGATTCGTCCACCATCGACGATCAGGTCCTCATGAAATCCGACGGGTTTCCTACCTATCACTTTGCCAGCGTGATCGACGACCATCTTATGGAATTCACCCACATCATCCGGGGTGAAGAGTGGCTTCCCTCCATGCCGAAACACCTGCTGCTGTACGAGTTTTTTGGGTGGGAGCCGCCGAAATTCGCGCATCTTCCGCTGCTGCTCAATCCCGACCGTTCGAAACTCAGCAAACGTCAGGGCGATGTCGCTGTCGAGGACTATATCCGGAAGGGTTACAGTTGCGATGCGATCGTGAATTTCGTGGCCATGCTCGGGTGGAATGAAGGCGAGGGTACGGAGCAGGAGGTGTACAGTCTTGAGGAGCTTATCGAGAAATTTTCGCTTGAACGTGTCGGCAAAGCAGGAGCGGTGTTCAATGTTGAAAAGCTCAACTGGCTTGAAAAGCAGTACATCAAGCAGCGCTCCGCTGATCAGATCATCAAGACCATCAGGCCTTTGCTTGCCGCCGAGCTTGAGAGAAAAGCCACCGAACTGCAGGTAGATGTGATCCAGAGTGACCGATATCTTGAGCAGGTCATCGAACTCATGCGTGAACGGGTGGGATTCGAGCACGAGTTTGTCACCTTCTCGTCCTACTTTTTCTTCGAACCCTCGGTCTACGAGGAAGAGGCGGTCAAAAAGCGCTGGACGCCGGAAACCAATGACCTCCTGCGCGAGTTCTCGGTGGTGCTCGAAGCTCTTGAGCCCTTTACCGCCGAGTCCATCGAGGCGGCCCTGAAGGGGTTCGTTGCACCCAGAGGACTGAAAGCAGCCGCTCTCATCCATCCACTCAGAATCCTTGCTTCGGGAGTCAGTTTCGGGCCGAGTCTTTACCACATGCTCGAGGTGCTGGGCAGGCAAGCTGTTCTGCGCAGAATTGCAAAAGGGATTGAAAAAATAGCGGTTCCGGCCTAGCGGCTTTCTGCCGGGCCGGTATGCCGGCCCGGCAGTGCCGGGAGCATACCGGTTTTCAACGTTTTTTCTTTTTGAATATTGATGTGCGTTTGTTATAATGTGCCTCACAAACCTGGACAGATAGCTCAGTTGGTAGAGCAAAGGACTGAAAATCCTTGTGTCGGGGGTTCGATTCCCTCTCTGTCCACCAGGTGTTCCCGCACTGCACACTTTCCTGCGGAATACCGTACCCCATTTCCGCTTTCGCTTCCTGTCTGTACCTCTCGTTTTTTGTGACCGTAATGCACTCATTCCCGGTATGGATATAACCACTGAATCTCATCAGGAAGTCTGGCATGACATGCAGGAGCCGGGCGCCTATGAATGGTGGTACTTTGATGCCGAAGACAAGGCCAGCGGCGTCTCCATTGTGCTTATCTGGTTTTCCGGATTTCCGTTTTCTCCCTATTACATGCAGCATTACGACGACTGGAAACGCCATGCCGCTCCAGTCCCGCCTTCTCCTGCCGACTATGCGGGATTCAGTTTTCAGCTTTACGAACAGGGTCGTGAAACGCTCAATTTCATCAGGGAGGGCGGCAAGGGACTCTTTGCAAGCAGCCGTGATCGGGTTGGTCTGCAGTTTGAAAAAAACAGGTTTTCCTATGATGCCCGCAATGACGAATACCGTCTTGTCGTTGATTTTGCTTTTCCGGCCCGCAACAGGAAGGTTCGGGCGGAGCTGCTGTTCAGGGTCTGCCGCCGTGCCAGTTACTCGAAAAAAGACGGCAACAATGCCGGTACGGATGCACAGCATCAGTGGCTTCTGAGTGTTCCTCGTGCCGACGTCGAGGGATATATCGAGATTGCAGGCGAAAACGGAGGCGGCTCCCGGTCCATAGCACTCAGGGGTACAGGTTATCATGACCATAACCTCGGCACCATGCCGATGCAGGAGTACATTTCCCGCTGGTACTGGTGCAGAGCATTCTCGGACCGGTATGATCTTGTCTATTACATGATTTTTTTCAGGAACAACGGATACAGGCCGTTGAGTTTTCTGATGCTGCATGACAATGCCGCAGGCAGGGTATCGGTGATGGATTCGTTCCGGTTTATCGAACGGGATTTCTCAACCGGTATTTTCTCGCCGCTCCACGGAAGGACGCTCGAACTGGAAGGAACGGATCTGTCAGCGACAATTTCACAGAAAAAAGTGCTCGACGCCGGTCCGTTTTACCTCAGGTTCGCATCGGACATTTCGCTTCGTATTGGCGGACATCATCATGACGGTATTGGCGGGATATCCGAGTTTCTCAACCCGGTAAGGCTGCAGTCACGTTTCATGCGTTTTTTTACCAGAAGCAGAATCTGGCGGGAGGGAGCGCAGTCATTCATGTATGATTATTATAATTTTTTTAAAGGTTGTTCTGATTGGTTTAAACGGTAAAAAATCATAAATTCGAAATTTGTTTGTACTGCCCTGTACAAGGGGTGTCCCGCTTTAACGGCAGGAGTGAACATGATTGCGGAACCCGCCCGGACAGCGGTTGCTTTTCGAGTTCTTAACAACAGCTTTAAAAAGGAGATAGATCGTAATGGCACAACAAGGTAATTTCAAGAGCCCGGCCAGGATGGGCGGACTTGGAGAAAGTGCTTCAGTCTCTTCCTCCGGGCCGGTTTCTGCCGGAAAACCAAGGGAAGAAGGGCTGAAAGGAGTGAATTTCGAACGCCGCAGTTTTCTCGGAAAAATTGTAGGAGGAGTCGGGGCGGCAGTAGCGGTGTCGACGCTTTATCCTGTGGTGAAATATATCATTCCTCCAGTCAAAGAAGTGAAAGAGGTGAACGAAATGGTTGTTGGCAAAGCTTCCGAGGTTCCGGAAAACACCGGAAAAATCTTTCAGTTCAACAAGGACAAGGTCATCGTTATCAATGATAACGGCAAGCTGACCGCATGCAGCGCAGTCTGCACGCACCTCGGCTGTTTGGTGCACTGGGAGGATAAGGATAATCTTATTTTCTGTCCCTGCCACGGCGCGAAATACCAGCAGACGGGTGAAATTATTTCCGGTCCGCAGCCCAAGCCGTTAACGCCTTACGCAGTGAAGGTTGACGGTGATGATCTCATTATTTCCAAAGCTTAATTTTAACGTTGTTGAAAACCAAGGGAGTCAGAAAATATGGCTGAAAATAATCAAAACGCTCCGGCAGGAAACGCCCCTGCCAAGCCGAAACCCGCTGCACCGGGTGCCGCAAAGCCGGCTGCTCCGGGTGCTGCCAAACCTGCCGCAGTTTCCCCTGCAGGAGGTGTTTATAAACCGCCGGTAGACCGTCCCGATCCGAATCCTTACAAAGACAGCAAGCAGAGCGCTCTCGGCGCATGGTTCCAGGAACGCTTCTATGTGCTGACGCCCGTGATCGACTACATGAAGAAAAAAGAGGTGCCCCAGCACCGCCTGTCCTTCTGGTACTATTTCGGCGGCCTTACCCTTTTCTTCTTCATCATCCAGATTCTGACCGGTCTTCTTCTTCTGCAGTATTACAAGCCGACCGGAACTGAAGCCTTCACTTCATTTGTCTTTATCCAGAAAGAGGTTCCTTTCGGCTGGCTCATTCGCCAGATTCATGCGTGGTCGGCCAATCTCATGATCCTCATGGCCTTCATTCACATGTTCAGCACGTTCTTCATGAAGTCTTACCGCAAACCCCGCGAACTCATGTGGGTGAGCGGATTCGTGCTGCTTGTGCTCTCTCTCGGATTCGGGTTCACCGGTTACCTGCTTCCATGGAACGAGCTTGCCTTCTTTGCTACCCAGGTCGGCACCGAGGTTCCCAAGGTTGCCCCGGGTGGAGCGTTCCTGGTCAGCCTGCTGCGTGGCGGGGAAGAGGTCAGTGCTGAAACCCTTACCCGCATGTTCTCGCTCCATGTGGTTCTGCTTCCGGGAATTCTCATGCTTGTCCTTTCCGCCCACCTCATGCTGGTTCAGGTGCTCGGAACCTCCGCGCCGATCGGCTACAAGGAGGCTGGCCTCATCAAGGGCTACGAGAAGTTTTTCCCGACATTCCTTGCCAAGGACGCCATCGGCTGGATGATCGGCTTTGCGTTGCTTGTCTATCTGGCCGTCATGTTTCCCTGGGAAATCGGACTCCAGGCGGATCCCCTTGCTTCGGCACCGGTAGGGATCAAGCCTGAGTGGTACTTCTGGGCACAGTTCCAGCTGCTGAAAGACTTCAAGTTCGAAGGCGGCGAGCTGCTTGCCATCGTGCTCTTTACCGTCGGCGCGATTGTCTGGATTCTCGTTCCTTTTCTGGACCGTCAGGCATCAAGAGAGCAGAGAAGCCCGATCTTCACGATTCTCGGTCTTCTCGTTATCGCATTCCTGCTCGTCAACACCTATCGCGTGTATGCCGAGTACGGATGGTAATGCTCGTGTGCAAGGTATCATGAAAAAAGCCCGGAGAACCCGGGCTTTTTTCATGGCTGTTCCATCGGTTGACAACCGGGCGAGGCTTCTCAGCCTTTTTCAGCAAGCGTTTCACTTTCAAGGGTTGCAGTTCTCTTTTTCGTCGTGTCCAGCAGGGCTCCCAGTTCGTAACCGGAGAGGAAGGCCTGCATGTCCAGATTGTCCGCAGGGCTGTCATGCGTTGTTTGCCTCTCCTTCCTGTCCATTCCTTCATCTGCATTTTCCTGTTCCGATTTCAGTCTGGCGATCAGCCTGATCCATGCTGAAATGACCGTGAATTTTTCGGCTCGGAACCATCTCTTTTCATGCCGGTACTCAATCTGCAGGAGACGTTCCAGGGAGTTCGTACAGGTTGTGTACAGCGTTTCAAGGGCTTGCAGGACATCGGCGGTTGCCTCCATGCTTTTGCGCTGGGCAGGAACAGAGAGCATGCAGCTGAGGAGATCGGCAACAGTGCCGCCGGCAACACCGTGCAGGCCTTTTTCGGCGTAGTATGCGTTCAATGCATCGTGCATCAGCCAGTCGTCGACGAGATTCGATTGCAGGAGGCTGTTTGCCGCAAGCATCTGCTGCAGTGCATCGAGCACAATCCAGTGTGAAACGAGCAGGGGATCGGGACGCATGCCGGCATCTTCCGGTTCGGCTTCATGCCGATGCAGGGCTGCCGACCGGGAGATGCTTGCAGAACAGCCGGCAAGTGTTTCGGGAATTGCGAGTTCCCTTTCAACAAGGTTGCCGAACAGGAAGGCTACTTCTCCGAGCAGCGTTCCGAGCTTCCGGGCGAACGGTTCCTGATGCTTTTTGCCGGAAGGTATTCCTGTTGCAGCAACAGGTTCAACCGTATCGAGAAATCCGGTAATGAGCCGGTGCAACGGGGCAAGGCTTATGCCGAGCGCAGCCTGTTCCACCGAGTTGACTCCGCGCCCATTCAGTGTCTTGCACAGGGTATCATAAGGGCGGAGCTTCGTTTGACGAACTTCCCTGAAGTCAAGAAAGAGATTGTAACGATAGCCGTCAAGCGACAGGAAAAGTCCTTCGGAGGCAATCTGGGCGGCTGACCGGATAAATTCGAGTCCGCATGCATGGTCCCTGAAAACAATGAACGAATCTGTTTCAGCTTGCAGCCCAAGCCCCTCGAGAAGGGTGGATTGCAGGATCTCGCCGTGCTTCCGGTAACCCGAAGATGTTTTGACCCAGCCGTCGACGTGCGTGATGGTGTTGTTGTAGATGAACAGCGCTTTATCGTTGCCAAGCGTGTTGGAATACGCAAACACGTTTTCGTTGACCGACCCATCGGGTGTATAGACATCGTACAGAAAGAAGTTGCATACTTCGGCAAAAAGGGGGCGTTTCTTCATGATCGGGAAGATTTCCCGGTAATGTCTGTCAACCAGGTGGTCGTCAGGTTGCTCGTCATAATAGGCTCGGGCGTATTCCATGCCGTATTTCTCATGGAAGCCTTCAATCTGGCCATGACCGAACATCGGAAGGCCGGGAAGGGTGATCATCATCATGCAGATACCGAAATACTTGTCCCCGTTGCCGAACTGTGCAATCGCGGTATCCTCGTCCGGATTGTTCATGAAGTTCACGTATCGTTTCAGGATTTCGGCATCGAACTCCAGGGTGTTCTTGATCAGGTAGCGGTATCCGGCATTATCCTCCTTTTTCAGCATGTGCATGAATGCGCTGTTGTACACCCGATGCATTCCCAGCGTCCGCACGAAGTACCCCTCGAGCATCCAGAAGGCTTCGGCAAGCAGAAGGGTATCGGGAACTTCGCTCTGTACCCGGTCAACAACCTCCCGCCAGAACTCTGCGGGTATGGCTGCGTCGAATTCAGCCATGCTCATGCTGTGTGCGGTTCTCGACGGTACCGCGGCTTCGTGTCCCGGCAACGGGAACCAGAGCCGCTGGATGTGCCTTTTTGCAAGTACCATGGCGGCATCGAATCGGATGACCGGGAACATGCGGGCGACATGCAGGATCTTCTGGATTACTCCCTCCCGGACTTCAGCACTGAGGAAATTGAGCTGTGCGGTATCGTTCCACGGCATGTTCGTGCCGTCGTTGCCGTGATAGATGTAGCGGGTGTCTCCGTTCGAGTGATCGACACGCTTGAAGGTGACCGCAGCATCCGAGCGGTTCCAGTAGCCGTCCTCGATGTAAATGCCGTAACGGTGGTCGCCCGAAAGGTTCGGGCCATTATAGGTGTAGTTCGGATAAGGAGGCCACGGAGAGGAGAGAAACCAGTCCGGCCGGTTTTTTACCAGTTCCGAGTCGATACCCGTGTGGTTGGGGACCATGTCGCTGGCAAGCCGGATTCCCCGTTTCATTGCCCGGTGCCTGAGATTCAGATAACCCTGGTATCCGCCGAGGTCGTCGGCGATGTCATACCGGTCAAGCGCATAGGCTGAAGCTTTTGCTTCGGGATTTCCCTGGATCTGCTTGATTTTCTGCGATGCGGGACTGCGCTGCCAGAGCCCTATCAGCCAGAGCGAAGTGAATCCCCTTCCTGCAAGCAGGTCCAGTTCCTCGTCAGGAATATCCTCAAGCCTGGCGATGTGACGCCCGTACTTTTTACTTAACTGATCAAGCCAGACGTAGGTGCTTTTGGCGATCATCACCACCTCGGGCATCCATGACGAGTCGGGAGAGTAGTTTGCCGGAGCGTTATCGAGCGAACTGAAATCAGGAGCCTGCGCTCCTTTTTCAAACCAGCTGCCATCATTCCTGTTTTCAGGGGAAACAGCAAGGTTTTCAAAGAAGAGATAACGGTCCTCGTCCTGGATGTACGCGATCGCTTCAGCCAGGAGGGCCCAGAATGGGGAATCCTCCAGCAGTTCCGCCCAGTTGAGCCGGATATAGCGCAACTGGTCCAGGATCGAGTTGGGCGCATGCCTGATGGGCATGGTGATCATGTCGGCAAGATCGGTATTGTCCGGTCCTGCAGGGCCCATGGCCTTCATTGCTCCGAGTATTGTCTGGATAAGCTTCGGGTAGGCGTTTTCCTGCCTTAGTGCCTGATCGGAGATGAATACGGAGAGCCGGTCGAGTGCGGGATTCTGATTGTTCAGCCACACCAGAAGGGACTCTTCGAGTACCTTTTCACGGTTCACCGCATCCTGCAGGAACGTTTCCATCCGTTCATCGCCACAGAAAATTCCTTTTGTCGGAAAAGATTCAAGGAAGCGGTGAAGATATTTCGTGGTGTCAACCTCAGGAAGCGATTCCTCAAAATTTCTTCGTATTTCGCCGAGAAGACCCGGATTGCGTCGCGCGGCTGTCTTGGAAACGACATGGTGCAGCACCTCGTGCAGCAGTTTCATGCCGTGCAGTTGTGCGGGAAGAATGCTCTCGGCGGAACCGATATGGTTGTTGAAGATTCTGGACTGTTCCTCGGCTTTTTTCTGGCTTTCCTGCATATTGGCAGGCAGGCGGAGAAACTCCGGATCATGTTTCTGGAATAGTGTTCTTGCTGTCCGGTTGAGATAAAAATGTTCCTTGTTTCCGGCAGCTATAGTTGTTGTGATCATGTTGACTGAATGTATGAAATGCTTTTCTCCCCCTCGACCGGAGACGGGCCGTGCTTTTGACAAGGTACGGAAAATCCCGATAAAACATCCTGGCGGCGGATGCCGGTTTGCTTCCGATGCAACGGAAAGATCAGAAAAAGCCGGAACGGGGCATCACTGGCTATTGGCGGATTTTCCGGTCAAGATATCGTTGCAGGTATGTGAAGCCGAGATCTTTTACCGAACGGAGGATGTCGATTCCTATGGAGCCCATGAGACTTCTCGATGGAGCATGATGCTGAATGGTTTGCGCAACAGGTTCCGGATGTTTTTTGGCGGAGGAGGGTTTCATCGCCCTGCCGACCATGAACCCGACCGCGAGCACGGCACCTGCAGTCTCAAGGGGGTGCTTCCTGACGATTGCTTCGGGAGAAAGTCCGGTTTGCAGATCCTCTTTGAGTTGTCTTGCCCTGTCCCGGATCTGCTCCTCCTTTTCAGCGATGGTATTTTGCAGATCCTCTATTCTTGCCTGGATCCCGTCAAGCGGTTCATTTGTAGTCATGAGCGGAAAGAAGAAGTTTCTGTATGAGGTTCGGCAGGATAGTGGGCCTGATCTTGATGAAAAAGAAAAAACATGAGAGAAAGACGACGCTTACCAGAAGGTAGCCGATGAACAGGTGACCGGTCAGTTCTCCAAGCAGGACGGCTATTGTGGTAATCAGGTAAGCCATGCCGATCAGCAGCACTAACACGAGTATAAGCAGGGATGCCGCAAACGAGATTTTTTTTGTAAGGTCTATCTTGACCAGTTCGGTTTTTGCCTCGATGATCGCTATCACATCCTCGTAGGTGGATATGACGCTTTTTTCAATCAGCGTGGGGATCCCTGCCTGTTTTGCTTTCGGAGTGCTGCTCCCGCGATTTTTCAGCATTTCGCGAATCATGGTGATAAGGGCAAGATGGAGATGAGCCGCTCAATGCCGCCGTTTCAGGATAAAACCAAGCAGAGCCCCCGCACCCAGCGTATAGAGCATTGATGGAAGCGGGTTTTCCCTGATATAGGTTTTCATTTTCTCGGCAGTCTGTTTCAGTTGTTCATACTGGCTGCTTTCCATGAACGATGTGACCGCATCGGAAACCGTACTGCCGATATCCCTGACCTGTTCAGGTATCGGGGATGTTGCAGGTTTTTCCTGTCTGGCTTCGCTGCTGCTGTGGATGACAACCGGGACTTCCTGTTCCATGACTGTTCAGCTTGATGGTTAAATCTTGTTTTGTCAAAAGGCAATATAACGACATTTGCTAAAACAACAGCCTTCCTCCATCCACGCTGATTACCTCTCCGGTGATGTATTCGCTTTCCATGAGGAAGAGAATTGCCCGGATGATATCGAGCGGGTCGCCTGCCCGTCCGAGCGGGATTTTTTCCAGCATCTCCGCCTCGGGTTCATTTTCGCGGGATGCATAACTGCTTATGGTGCCGGGAGCAACCGAGTTTACGAGGATACCGGGGGCAAACTCGCGCGCGAAGATCTTCGTGAGGTGCTGGATGCCGGCTTTCGATACGGTGTATGGTGCGTAGTTTTTCCAGACCAGTCCGGCGGATATGTCGGTCATGGTGATCATTCTTGATACGAACGGCTGATGCTGCATGATCCTTGCAGCCTCCTGCATGGTGAAAAAGGTGCCTTTGAGGTTGGTGTTCACCAGACTGTCCCACTCCTCTTCCGTTACCTCGGGAAGCCTGGTCGGATAGAAGTTCGAGGCGCTCGTGACCAGCAGGTCGAGCCTGTCGTACAACTCACGGAACCTGCCGAAGGCTTCGGCTATTTCCGCCGGTCTGGAGATGTCGCACCGCACCATGGCGGATTCAGGACTTATCCAGCGGAGCTGTTCGAGAATTGCGTTCGCTTTTTCCCCGGAACGGCAGTAGGTGAAAAAAACCGAATATCCCTGTCCGGCAACGGAAAGTGCGATTTCGCTGCCAAGCTTGCCGGATGCGCCGGTCATGAAACACACTTTCCTGCCGGATGCTGTCATGGTTGTAGCGGTTACGTTCAGATACCGTAAACACTTAACAGCAGAGTGGGGTAAAAAGTTGATGAGCAGGACTTTCCGGAAACAGTACGAGCCCGGCAGAGGGCAGGGCGATGGCGCTGCCGCTCTGTTTTGGCTTAAAGACAGTTCACTCGAGGCCGATCAGCACGTTCGATGCCTTGAATATGGCGCATGCATGCGAGCCCTCTTTCAGGCCGAGTTTTCTGGCGCTTTCATGGGTAATGACTGCCGACAGTACGGTGCCGGGTCCGACTTCTATATCGATTTCTGCACTGACCGGCCCGTCGATTACCCTCCGGACCGTTCCGCACATGAGGTTGCGCGCGCTGATGGTCGCGGCGTGTAGGTTGGTGCCAACAATGATGGAATTTGCCTTGATGATGGCATATGCCTCCATTCCTTCTTTCAGACCGAGATTTTCTGCCGCCCCCATGGTTATGACCGAGCAGAGTTTTGTGCCTCCCGGAATGGTAAGGTCTACTTCGGCATTGACGGCGCCTCTGATGACTGAGGTGATGGTTCTCTTGAAGAGGTTTCTTGCGCTGATGTTCATGGATGGTCTCCCGAAGAATTTCAGATTGTTTTGCTGAATGCGGTTTCATGGCGACCATGTTTTGGCTGACGTTCATGACCGCTATGGAGTATTGAGCACCTGCAGTTCGTCTGTATGTGCTCTTACCGGACAATGTACGGCAAGAACGGTATTGAAAAAATCAACATATATGTATTGTTGTGAGGTAACTATAATGGATAAAAAGAGTTAAATCTGCTCTGCCGGCGTTTGGCATCTCTGTTTTCATTTTTATTTCCTGCCGGCTAAACAACGTCACCTTGAACGCGGGGCTTTGAGGATTTTTTTATGCGATTTCAGGGAGGGTTTTCATGCCAAGAGCGCCAGTTGCCGTAACCAGGTGCGATTGTGAGATCTCGCAAACAAAGGGACAGTGCTGCTGACAAACGAATGTTGTGTTGTTGGTGCCAACCAGGAGCAATACAGAGGATTCATCAGGGTGCAGCAATAGTGTTTCTTTTGTCGGGGCCGGCATGTCATGCCCCGGGTCTCTGTCCTGGGCAGTCTTGCCAAGAGATGCTCCGCCTGTCACCGTATTATAAACTCGCGGATGATTACGGCGGGCTTCTAATAATAAGGTTATTGTGATGTAAGATCTAATTATTTTATATAATTTGTAAAAAAATCATTTTAATTTAAGTTTATTAGTATGATATTCCTGTGAATGTAGAGATCATTCCTTGCTGTTCGTTATTTCATTCTCTATATAACGAAAAAGGCCCTTTAGGGGAAAGCGATGGCTAGAGTCGTTTATTATCCGGTTTCCATTGTCGGTACCGGTCCGGGTGATCCGGATCTTCTGACCGTCAGGGCCGCGAGGATCATCATCTTTTTTTTGTCAATCGTTATATACACAAAACTATAACAGTAATTCATCTATGAAAAAACGATCCGTTCAGATGCTCCTGCTTTCAGGATGTCTTCTGACACTCCTGAGACCCGAACAGGCGCAAGCTGCCGGCCAAGACAAGTATTATGAAACTGATGAAGTGGTTGTCACTGCAACATTTAACCGTACGCCGGTATCACAAATTCCGGCAGCAGTGGAAGTCATCGACAAGGGGGAAATTGCCGAAAGCGGAGCAAGGACCGTTTCCGATGTGCTTACCGAGGCGCAGAGCGTCACTATCCAGCCCGGCAACGGCCGTCAGAGCATTGCCCGCCTCAGGGGGCTCAGCAGCAGGCACGCACTGGTGCTTCTCGATGGTATGCGACTGACATCAGGCTTTCAGGATTATGTCGATCTTTCAGAAATTCCTGCCGGCATGATCGATCGTATCGAGATTGTTCGCGGATCAGGTTCGGCCTTGTACGGTAGCGATGCTGTTGCCGGCGTTATCAACATCATTACCAGAAAGCCCACGGAAAATTTTCATGCAGGAGTGACTTTCCGGGGTGGAGAAAGCCGTTATGGCGATGCTGCCGGTGTTGCTGCTGAAGGCTGGCTGAGCGGCCGGACCGGCAAATTCGGTTATGTGGTTTCGGGAACCTACAGCAACAGGGACCGTTACGACCGGGACGAATCGGACCGGATGACCGATGGTGATGACCGGATTCTCGGTGCTGCACATGCTGCCTTGACCTGCGACCTCTCACCGTCGACAAAGCTTTCATTCGGCTTCAATTATGCGGATACCGAGCTTGAAGGATACCGTACCCAGACAGGCGGGGACTTCGGACGGCATGTCGATGCCGAACGACTTGCGACTTACGTGGGTCTTGATGCATCAACAGGGAAGGAGTCGTTGCTCCATCTGCGGGCATGGCAATCCTCCTACGACTGGGATTCCGATATGACGGCTCTGGCCGGCGGAGCTACAACCACCACATCACTTGAACAGACGAGTCGGCAACTGGAACTTCGCTGGTCGGGAATGCTCGCTGGACGCCATCGGGTCACTGCCGGTCTGGAGTATCGGAACGAAGAGCGTTCGGACGGGGATCTCGGGCATGACACCGATAATTTCGGCACCTATATCCAGGATGAAGTGCAGATTGGCGGAAGAGTGGGTCTCGTATTTGGTGCGCGCTACGACAATCATTCCGATTTCGGTTCGGCAACCAGCCCCAAAGCTGCGGTCTGGTATCGTCTGAACGATGTTCTGCGTTTCAGGGCTTCTTACGGCGAAGGGTTCCGGGCTCCGAGCCTGTACGAGCTCTATACGGGCTCATCCTGCACGAAAAAGAAGATCATTTACGCCAATGAGGATCTCGATGCCGAACGTTCCCGCTCGTACGAAATCGGTGCGGATGCAACCTGGAAGGGTCTTTCATGCAGTGTTACGGCATTCCGGAACGACATGCGCGATATGATCCATGAAGTCTTTGTCGGTTATGTGAAGGACGGAAAGAAAAATATTCCGGCATACGAATTGCAGAACATCTCCGAGGCCATGACCAGGGGGATCGAGCTTTCGGCAAACCTGAGGCTGCCATACGGTTTCACGCTTTCCGATGAAGTGAGTTTCATCGATACCGAGGATGGCAGTTCCGGGAGCAACCTGCTTTATGTGCCGGAAGTAACCAATACCCTCAAGCTTGCATACAGCAGCAGCAATGGGAGCTTCAGGGGGAATGTCAGGGTTGCGAGTGTCGGAAGGCAATGGGTTGAAGGATATGAGCGTGCCGATGGCTATACGCTGGTGCATTGCTCCGTATCCAGAAAGGTCAGCGAGGTTGCCGGTCTGTTCGCTGGGGTCGACAATATTTTCGATGTGGATCCGGATGTTTATGGCAATAGCGGGGGTTCAGGGGATACAGGCAGGTATTTTTACGGCGGCGTTACCTTCACCCTTTGAGGATCCGTGCAGCACCCATGAATATACACGGGTTTTGCCTGCAGGGTTTTTCCCGCGGTAACTGTCGTGACGATTTTTTTTCGGGTGCTGTCAGCGTTCGGGTCGTGCCAGGCCTGCTGCAGCAGTACCGGAAACATGGATGGAAGGCTGCACGGGAATAACTGGCAATAATGCAAATAAAAGCACTTGTTCATATGAAAAACAGTATCACAGCAGTCATGATGACATTGGCTCTTCTTTCAGGATTGAGCGTTTCGGTTCATGCTCGGCCTGAAAATGAAAATGATGTTGCCGCGGAGCTTTTTGAGCGTCATTGCCGTGCGTGCCATTCGAAGCAGCCGCCGCCAAAAACAGCCCCTCCGGTACAGGGGATCGCTTCTCATTACCGCAAGGCATTTTCTTCCAAAGAAGCTGCCGTCAGGCATATGGTACGGTTTATGCAGCAGCCGGATGCCGAATCATCGATTCTTGGCGAACAAGCGGTAACCCGGTTCGGCTTGATGCCGGTCATGTCGTTGAATACCGAAGAGTTGCGCCGGGTGGCTGCGTGGCTTTGGGATCAGTATGACCCTGCCTTTACGTGCAAATGAAGGCGCTTTGGGCCAGTGTGTGTTGCGTCTTTTTTGCTGTGATCTGGTTGAGCGGTGTTGACATAACCAGCAGTGCTTCACCAGGCCTGAGCACAGGGCAATCTCCCCGTCTGAAAATTTGTTGCAGAGACTGTTCCTGACAGATTTTTGGCGATAACTGTTCCGGTTTCCCTGAAAAGTATGTTTCCAGCAGAGCCATCAGTGCATGATGCGTTGAGATCGAAAAGCAGCATGGAAAGCTCTGTACCGAACGCATCGGGTTCAAACAAACGTAAGCCGGATGCATCGGTTTCAAGACTGGTGATAACCGCGGGACCGCAGTTTATGGCTCAACCGAGTTTTCTGAATGAGGATGCCTTGATGGCGGCAAAGAGTGTCGAGCCTTCCGTGATGCCGAGATCGTCGGCAGCTGACCGAACAATCTCGGCAACGAGCGTTTCGCCGTTTGCCGAAAGCACAGCGCCTATCCGGCCATCCGAACCGAACAGTTCCTTCACGGTGCACTCCAGAAGGTTTCTTGCACTGATAGCTTCAGGGTGCTGCTTGAAGAGGATGATGTCTCGCGAGGAGAGTTCGAAGAGCGATGGTTCGTCTGCCTGCCCGTCGGATATCAGCAGGTTTCCGGTTCCCCAGGGGTAGCGGTGGAGGCCGTTTTCCATCACCGGATTCCGCAGGGCGAGCAGGTTGAGATATCCGGTCTGGCTTCCGGCCATCCTGTTTCGGGCGAGCTGGTCGGAGGTGGTCTTTTCGGTGATGGCTCCCTCTTTCATGACGAGAATCTGGTCGGTCATCAGCTGCATTTCAAGCACGGAATGCGAAATAAAGAGATAGGGGATACCGAACTCTGCGCTGACGCTTTTCAGATAGGGAATGATCTGGAAACGCAGGGTGTCGTCGAGCGCCGAGAGCGGTTCATCCATCAGGAGCAGCCTTGGATTCGAGAGGACAGCTCTTCCCAGCGCGACGCGCTGTTTTTCTCCGCCGGAAAGACGGTTGACGCCACGCTTCAGGAGCGGTGCAAGCTGAAGCACCTCGATAATCGCTTTCGGATCGATGCGCCGATTTTCCGTGCTGCACCGTTTGTAGCCGTACAGGAGGTTCGCCTTCACGCCGAGGTGCGGAAAGAGCATGGCCTGCTGGAACACGATGGCGATGCGCCTTTGTTCAGGATGCAGGGAGATATTTTTCGCACTGCTGAAAAGTGTCAGATCGTCCAGTACGATTTCGCCTCTGTCCGGCTGCACGAGACCGGAGATAAGGTGCACCAGCGTCGATTTGCCGCAACCTGACTGGCCGAAAAGGCCGGTGCGATGACCTTCCACCGTAGCCGATGCCTGCAGCGTAAAGTTGCCCTGTGTTTTTGTGACATCGATCTGCAATTTCACAGCAACTCCTTTTTTTCGAGGTTGCGCCCGAGCATCTCATGCATGAAGAGCACCGAAACGGAAATCACCACGGCAACGATGCAGAGCGAGAGTGCCATCATGGTGCTCGACGGAGAGCTTGCATAATCGTAAATAGCCAGAGGAATGGTCTGGGTCAGGCCGGGAATGTTGCCTGCCACAATGATCGTTGCCCCGAACTCCCCGAGGCTTCGGGCGAACATCAGGGAAGAACCGGCAAGGATTCCCCGGAGGGAAAGCGGCAGGACGACCGTCAGGAGCGTATCGAACCAACTGGCGCCAAGGCTGCGCGATGCCTGGACAAGCTGCCGGTCGATCGACTCCATGCCGAGCCGTATCGAGCGGACAAGCAGAGGAAACCCGACGGTCGCCGAGGCGATTACGGCGGCTTTCCAGGTAAAGACAAGATGGATGCCCCATGTGTCGAGGACCTTTCCTGCCCATCCGTTTCTGCCGAGCAGCAGCAGCAGGAAGTAGCCGATAACAACCGGGGGGAGGGTAAGCGGCAGGTTGACGAGTACCTCCAGCAGTACCTTTCCCCTGAACGAGCGGAACACCATCAGCCATGCCGTTGCGAACCCCAGCGGCAGCGAGAGCAGTGTTGCCGTGAAGGCCACTTTCAGCGAGAGCATGATGGCCTGTGTGTCTTCAGGTGCAAGCTGGAGCATCCTTGTTTGTCGGTTAGCGGTTATTTCAGGATGAACCCGTACTTTTTCAGCACTGACTTCGCTTCACGGCCCTGCAGGTAGGTAAAGAACCCTCTTGCGTCACTGTTTGCAGCAGCTTTTGCTGTCAGCGCCATCGGATAGACAACTTCCGGATAAAGTTTCTGCGGGACGATGAAACGCAGTTTCGCCTTTTTCGCCTGCAAGGCATCGGTGCGGTACACGAACGAGCCGTCCACTTCGATGAGTTCCGCGTACATGAGGCACTCTCTCACATCCTTTGCCATAACCAGCTTGCCCTGAAGCTGCTGCTGCATTCCGGCATTTTTTATCGCGGTCGTCGCGTAATCCCCGGCGGGGACGCTTTTCGGGCTGCCGATGCCGATTTTTTCAAGTTTTTTCAGGTCGCGCATCGAAGAGATGTTTCTGCCGGTTGTACCGGTAAAGACCAGGACGTTGCGGGTAAAAATCCGCTCGCTTGCTTTATCGACCAGGCTTTTATTTTTCAGATAGTCCATCCATTCGTTGTTTGCGGCAATGAAAAGGTCGGATGGAGCCCCGTTCTCGATCTGTCCTGCAAGTGCGCCTGAAGCACCGAAATTCTTCACGAACACGGTGCCGGGATGGCTTTTTTCATACTTCGCCGTGAGTTCATTGATCACCTCTTTAAGGCTTGCTGCGACGGAGAGGTTCACCTCCCCGGCTATTGCCGGCATAGAACGCAGCAACATGAGGAGCAGCATGATAACGGGGTACCTGAGAGTTTTTTTCATGATAGTAGGTGTTTATACGACTGTTCTACGAGTTATCTGCTTGATGACAAAACTTCATGATTGACTGTGAATCCGTATTTTTTCAGGACTGTTTTTGCCTCATTTTCCTGCAGGTAGGCATGAAATGAGATTGCTTCAGCATTTGAAATGGCTTTTACCGTCAGGGCCATCGGAAAGACTATTTCAGGATGCAGGTGCTGTGGTACGGTAAAACGCGTCTTTGATTGTATGGCAAGAAGCGCATCGCTGAGAAAGACGAACGAACCGTCGACTTCGCCCATTTCGGCATACATCAGGCTTTCACGGACATCACGTGCCATGACAAGCTTCCCTTTGAGTTTCTTGTCAAGTCCTGCTTGATGTATGGCCATAATGGCATATTCTCCGGCGGGGACACTTTTCGGACTGCCGAGGCCTATCTTGTCGAGATAAGCCAGATCTTTCATTCCCGAAACCTTCTTTGTTGTCCTTCCGGTAAAAACCAGCGAGTTTTTTGCGAGGATTCTGATGCTTTTTTCATCGACAAGATGTTTCTCTTTCACATAATTCATCCATTTGGTGTTAGCGGCTATGAACAGATCTGTCGCCGCACCGTTTTCTAGCTGTCCTGCAAGAACTCCCGATGGTGCGAAATTCTTTGAAAAACGGGTTTCCGGATGCTTTTTTTCGTATCTGCTGGTCAATTCATTGAGAACGTCTTTCATGCCGACGCCTGCTGCGATCCTTATTTCTCCTGCTTTTGCAGGGTTCACGATAAAGAGAAAGAACAGCACAAACGGTGCTATTGCTGTTACGAAATACCATGTGTTTGCCATCGTTCGCAAGAATATTATGAAGGCTGTCGGTGTTCTGCCAATAGTGATGTGTTGTTTCAGGTCTCGATGGTTACCTGTATATCTGCCGGTTTTCCGAAATAGACTGACGAGAGCACGAGGATATCGACACCGGTGCCTGCGTATACAGCGGCATTTTCGGCAGTGATGCCGCCAGCAGCCGAAAGCTTCACACCGTGGAACTCACGGTGGATGGTATCGGCCAGAACGGCGAGATTCTCGACCGGCATCTTGTCCACCTGCACCACATCGGCTCCGGCGGCGGCGATTTTCAGCGCCTCTTCGGCCGTATCGGCTTCGACGATCACCCGGTTTTCAGGCGCCGAGGCTTTAAGTCGGGCAAGTCCGTCGAGAAACCGTTCGAGTCCTCCGAGGAAAGCCGTATGCTGGCCGAACACGAGAATGGTTTCCGAAAGGCCCAGACGGTGGGGAAGCGCGCCTCCAGCCATGATCGATTTGATCGCCACCTTTTTCGTGCCGGGGAACGACTTCCGGGTGGTGACCACCGAAATACCCGGATTCGTGGAGCGTGCGGTCTGCACGACGTTCGCGGTGCGGGTGGCAATGCCCGAAGCGTACTCCAGGAGGTTCATGGCAACCTTCCATCCTGCGTGCAGGCTTGCCGCACTGCCTGATGCGGCAAGAAAAGCCGTTCCGGGTTGAACCATCGTTCCGCTCCGCAGGCACGACAGGACTGCGGCTCCGGACTTTTCCAGCACCCTCGCAGCCTCCTCGGTGCACGAGAGCACCGTGTGATGCCGGCTCGTAAACGTAATGGTTCCCTGTTTGCCGCCGATGCCGAGCAGCGAGGTGGTGAGATCCCCGTACGGCACGTCCTCTTCGATGAAGCGATCTATTTCTGAATCCGGGAGTTGGTAAAGCATGCTTGTGGCAGTTGGTCGTTATAGCGTTCAGGTTATTCCGCTTTAGGAAAAAAGAGCCGCTTTCTGATGCTCAACGGTGAAAACGGCTGTTGCTTCCTGCCTGCGCGCATTTTTGCCTGCCGCTGCAAGGTTTATGAAATACCTTATATATTCTCGTTTACTCTGTAAATATAATTAATAATTTAGGAAAAAGCAAATTAATTTCTAATTAAATTAGGTTTTATTGGATGTCGAGTAGTAATATTCCTGCATTTTCGTTGGTTCCCGTCTTTTTGCAGCACTGTTCATACTGGCCTGATCCGGTGAAAATCGTTATGTAAATTATAGTATAACGAATAGCCGGGAAACCTGAAAACAGCAGCGTCATGCCGAGCTGTCGGAAGCTGTGGCCCGGTCTGATGGACGGTTGAGGACCAGTACGGTCCATAGATGACCCCGTGATCCGCAGCCGGTTTTCCGCACGGTCAGTGACGGCTCCCGGAGAAACCCCTTCGCGTTTACGGTTAGGACATGCAGCCTGATGCCGTTGTTCAGGGAAGCTGCTGCAGTGCATCTTCCAGTGCATCGATCAGGTCGTCCGGATGCTCCAGCCCTATGGAGAGCCGTACCAGATCGTCCGGGAGACCGCCCTGCAGGCGCTGTTCCTGCGACAACTGGCTATGGGAGGTGCTGGCCGGATGCAGGATCAGGCTTTTTGCGTCGCCGACATTGGCAAGATGCGAAAAAAGGTCGATGGAGTCGATCAGCCTGACAGCGGCATCGTATCCCCCTTTCAGGCCGAAAACCACCATGCCTCCGAAGCCGTTCAGCAGTACTTTCGATGCTGCTGCATGGGATGGATCGTCAGGCAGACCCGGATAGCGCACCCAGGCAACTTTCGGATGGCTTTGCAGGAAGCCTGCCACTTTATGGGCGTTATCGCAATGCCGGGCCATGCGCACATGCAGGGTTTCAAGGCCTTGCAGGAATATCCAGGAATTATCGGGCGAGATGCATGAGCCGAGGTTCCGGAGGGGCACTGTTCGTACCCGCAGGGCATAGACGATAGGCGCAAGCGGCTCGGGAAGATCGAGTGCCCACCGCAGGCCATGATAGTTTGCATCGGGTTCCGTGAAGAGCGGGTGACGCCCTTTCGTCCAGTCGAACCGACCGGCATCGGTAATGCTTCCCCCTATTGCCGCGCCGTGTCCCCCGATCCATTTCGTAAGCGAGTTCACGACGATGTCGGCCCCGAGTTCGATACTTCTCAGGAGGTAAGGCGTTGTGAACGTTGCATCGACGATCAGGGGAAGCCCGTTGCGATGAGCAACCTCGGCGACAGCCTGCACGTCGGTGTAGTCAAGCGCCGGATTGCCGATGGTTTCGATGAAGAGCGCACGCGTTCTTTGCGTGATTGCCTGCTGAAAGTTTTCCGGATTCGACTGATCGACGAAGATCACCGTAATGCCGAGTTTCGGCAGGATGGCGTCGAACTGCGTATAGGTGCCCCCGTAGAGGTTTCTTGCAGCAACAATCTCGTCTCCGGCTTCGGCAAGGGTGATGATCGCGTAAAAAATTGCCGATGTGCCCGATGCGAGCGCAACCGAGGCGGCTCCGCCTTCAAGCTCCGTGATGCGCCGTTCGAGGATGTCGGTGGTGGGGTTCATAAGCCGGGTATAGATGTTGCCGAGCTCTTTCAGGGCAAAAAGGTTCGAAGCATGTTCCGTATCCCTGAAAAGATAGGATGTCGTCCTGTAGACAGGCACCCCCCGGGAGAGCGTTTCATCGACCGGCTGGCCGGCATGCAGGACAAGCGTTTCGAAATGGTATGGTTTGTTCTGGTTCATGGTGTCGTTGTGTTTTATTGATTTTATTACCTATTTGCCGAAAAGCCTGTACCGCTGAAGGTTGAACTGGTAGTACAGGAAGCAGCCGAAGCAGAATCCGCCGAGCGCAACGGCAGCAGCAATCCCCACCATGCCCGAAAGTACCCATCCGGCCATCGGCGCATCGAGCACGAAGGCAAGTTGAGCAGCGCCGAGCAGGATTGCAGCGATGGCGTTGTTGAAGCGCATCAGTTGCGGACTTTCCAGGGGGGCGTTTTCGTTCTGCCGGGCAAGCAGGTGCGAACCAACGAGAAAGATCAGGCTTGCACTCCTGCCGAAGAGTACCGCCGGCAGGATGACGAGGAAAAGCAGGGTAATCAAGAACGGTTGCTGTACAGCGATCGCTCCGAGAACACCGGCAAGCAGCACGCCACGGTTAAGCGTTACGACGGGGAGCGGGATGAATTCGCTGTTTTTTTCAGAAGTGCTGACAGGCATTGCGGTACTGGTTATTATGTGTTTTTCAGGAAATAAAAAAGCCGGTTCTGGCACTGAACCGGCTTTTGGAGATAAACCCCGATTATGCCCATAATGGTTACATCCGGAATTTTCCCGTTTTTGAGCCGGCAGGTGCTGTTTTACCACAACAAATGGAGCGGCGCATTATCCGGATTGCTGGATGTTTCATGTTCATATTCGGTTCTGGTTGCTTAACAATTGTTAATTTATATTTCTTTTACATTTTTTCAAAAAACATTTGTTAACTGATTACAGGAAGTGCGGGTGGATCGGGCCTGCCATGTACAAGAATCAATCCGGCACGGTTATGGGCGTTATCGAAGCGTTGTGCGTGAGCACCGAAAAAGGGGTGGTGAAGCAGGCGGTCGGGGAGATCGTGCTTCGTTCTGCATGGGGTATCGAAGGTGATGCTCATGCCGGCGATTGGCATCGGCAGGTTTCACTGCTTGCCGGAGAGAGCATCGACCGGATGCGGGAAAAGATACCGGATCTCGACCACGGGGTGTTTGCCGAGAATATCGTGACGAGAGGTATCGATATGCTGTCGCTTGCCATCGGTGACCGGCTGCTTGCCGGTGAAGGGGTGGTGCTCGAAGTGACGCAGGTCGGCAAGCAGTGCCACAATGACGGGTGTGCGATCCAGCGTGCGACGGGCGATTGCATCATGCCGAAGGAAGGAATTTTCTGCAAGGTTCTGCAGGGGGGCATCCTGCGCTCCGGCATGCCGATACAAATGATCTGAGCCGGTTCATCCTCCAATTTCCGACATGCTGGTGCGCACGGTTCCTCTCCGGCCTTCCCTTTTGCCGTTTTCGGGTTTCTCTTCAGCAGCTTTCATGAAAAGGGCGGCAATTTCCTCGAAACAGGCCTGCCGCTGCAGGAGCGGCAGGAGATTCACGCCATGCTTGTCGTACAGGCAGCTTATCACGGCGCCGTCCGCCGTCACGCGGATGCGGTTGCAGTCGCTGCAGAAGTTTCTCGTATAGGCGGGAATGATGGCTGCCGATCCCGCAGAGCCGGGAAGGCTGAAGCTGAAATATTCGGTCGAACTGCCGCGGTGCGCGGAGAGTTCCGGACATGCTTCCGTGAGCAGTTCCTGTATTCTGTCAAGTCCGAGAAACCTGCCGGTTCGCCATATCTGGTGGTCGTCGAAGGGTTGCAACTCCATGAACCTGACCGTGACCGGGTCGTTTCGGGTGTATTCCATGAACCGGCCAATCTCGTCGCTGTTGATGCCGCGCATCATGACGATATTGAGCTTTACCGGCAGGGCCTGCCGGGCTAGCAGGCTTTCAAGATTTTCCTTTACCTGATCGAACCTGTCCCGCCTGGTTATGGTGCGATACCGATCGCGGTCGAGCGTGTCGATGCTCAGGTTCAGCGCGTCGAGCCCGGCATCGAGCAGCGCATCGATATGCCGGTGCAGCAGCACGCCGTTGGTGGTGAGGCTGACCGTGTTGATGCCGGGAGTTCGTTTGGCGGCAGCCACCAGTTCGGCGATGTCTTCGCGCAGCAGGGGTTCGCCGCCGGTAAAGCGGATTTTGTTGATGCCGAGTCGTGCGAGTGTGGAAATAAGGCGTTCGATATCTCCGGTGCTCATCAGGTTGCCGGACGATGCAGCTCCGTCGTGCTCTTCGCTGAGGCAGTAGGCGCACCGCAGGTTGCAAGCGCAGGTGACGGCAATACGGGCATAGGTGATGTTGCGCCCGAAGCGGTCGGCAAGCGGTGTTGTGGTTCTGTGTGTCATGCTCCGGTATGAATGGCAAAGAATGAAGGAGAACCTGTTTCGTAAAGGGAGCGCACCGGCTCACGGAAAAAAATGTTCAGTGCAATGCGTTTGTCCACGGCAGCATGGTGCAGGTGATCAGGGCACCGGGCGGTAGCGGATTAGGCGAGGGAGACGCCTCGACCAGGCAGTTCGCGCTGGAGAGCGCAGTCAGCATGTGTGACTCGGTTTTTACTGAGAGCTGGCAGCGGAGTGCGCCCGCTTCTACCCGCAGCCGGCCGAGAAGAAAGCGGTGGCGTTTACGGTCCGCAGGGAAAGGTTCGTCGAGCGTTGCCGAAAATTTTCCTGCAGGCTCGCGGCCCTGCATCCGGTAAAGAGCAGGCAGGGAGTATTCGAGGAAGCCGACCAGCGCCGATACGGGATTTCCCGGCAGCGAGAAGACCAGCTTGCCAGATCCGGTCGCGCCGAAATAGAGGGGCTTGCCCGGCTTTTGCGCCACCTTCCAGAATTTCTGCTCAACGCCGAGCGCTTCAAGCTCCTCGTGCATGAAGTCGTACTGTCCGGTCGAGATGCCCCCAGCGGTAACGATCATCTCCGATTCTGCGATGGCCGAAGCGAGCGCCTCCCGGATGGCGACCCTGTTGTCCGGCAGTTGCAGGGCTTGCCGGACGATTGCTCCTGAAGCCTCGACACATGCTTCGAGCATCGGCAGGTTGCTGTTGTAGATGGCGAGATGTTCGATCGCTTCTCCGGGCATGCGGAGTTCGTCGCCGACCGTGATGATCGACACCCCTGGCTGCGGCCAGACCATCGCGCTTCCGATGCCGGAGCTGGCCAGTATCGCAATCTCTGCTGGCGTCATGCGTGTCCCGGCGGCGGCGAGAAGCGCGCCGGGCTGCACCTCCGCGCCTTCGTGGCGGATGTTGGCTCCTTTGACAGGTTCTTGATAAAAACTGATCATGTCGTTGCCGAAGCCGCTGGTCTTTTCAAAGGGGACGACGGTGTCAGCTCCATCCGGCATGGGAGCGCCTGTCATGATCCGGGCACAGCTTCCGGGCGCGAGCGGTTTTACATCGAGTGTTCCGGCGGCCACCTCCTGTGAAACGGGGAGCGTAATCGGATCGCTTTCAGATGCGCCCGCAATCTCGCCAGATCGCACGGCAAAGCCGTCCATCGCGGCGTTGGTGAAGCGCGGCATCGGGAATCCGGCGCGAACATCTTCGGCGAGCACGCGGTTCCGGAGCTGGCGCAACGGCACGGGGACCGTCGCCTCGAGCCTCTGCGAAGTTACGGCGATGATCTCGTGAGCTTCGTGAACAGTAATCATGCGTGTCCCTCACCGCGGAGCATTGGGAATGCATGAAATACAGCGGGGATGAGCACTTCGAGCGCATCGTTTGCCGCGCCAGCGCTGCCCGGCAGGCAGATGACGAGCGTGTCTCCGATAAGCCCGGCAGCGAGCCGCGACATCATCGCCGTTCTGATTTTGCCCTGCCCCCACTGAAAGAGCGCCTGCTCCACGCCGGGAAGCCGCCGGGTGAATTTCGGTGTGAGGGTTTCGATGGTCTGGTCGCGAGGTCCGATGCCGGTGCCACCTGAAGTGACGATCAGTTCCATGCCTTCGCCGATCCATGCTTCGACCCGTGAGACCATCTCGGCCGGTTCGTCCGGGATGATGGTCAGGTCATCGATTGCGCATCCCGCGACTTCGAGCCCCGTCTTGAGTATTGCCCCGGAACGGTCACTGCTCAAGCCTGCAGCAATCGAGTCCGAAAGCACAAGAATCGCGGTGCGCGGACGATATTCTGCCGCAAATGCCTGCTTGCCTCCGGTTTTCTTTTCGAGCCTGATGCCGGAAATTTCCATGGTTTTGTCCACGGCCTTGCACATGTCGTAGATGGTCAGCGCCGCGACCGATACCGCGGTCAGCGCTTCCATCTCCACGCCTGTGGCCTCTCTGGTGATGACCGTCGCCGAGATGCCGATATGGCTTTCGAGCAGTTCGAACTCCAGGTCGATCCAGGAGAGGTTGAGCTGATGACAGAGCGGAATGAGCGCCGAGGCCTGCTTGGCCGCCTGGATGCCCGCGATTTTCGCCGTCGCCAGCACATTGCCCTTGGGCAGCTCCTGGCGCTGAAGCAAAGCGATGGTCTCCGGCTGCATGACGATCCTGCCCGAAGCGTGTGCTTCACGACGGGTCGGCGGTTTTGCGGAAACGTCTGCCATGCAGACGGTACCGCGCTCGTTGAGGTGGGTGAATTTCAAGGTAAAATAATTTACTTCGACCGGAAAGCCTCACCGGTACGGCGCTCAGGCATCAGGATTGACAATGCCGTGTCAGGATCGGTCAGTTGCTTTTTTCTTTCAACGCAAGAGAAGAATATAGGAAAACGTCAGTTTTTTCATCTTGTTGCACTGCATCGCGAACACCCGTAACGGGCCAAATGGTCCGAATCAGAACAATCCGCTCGATCCGGTTTCTTTTGTACCGTTTCAGGAAGCCAGGCGCTTGAACAAGTGGGTTCCTCTTTTGTATTGCAGTATTTCTGTCTGCGCCTGTCGCAAAACGGAAACGGCGCTCGCCTTTGAAGCAAAAGACTTGCGCCGTTTTCGGCTGAAGAGGCGGTCAATACCGCTGTTTACATGCTCACGTCATTGTTGGCTAGGAGGCTCGCCGTTTTTATGGCCTCGTCCGGCTTGCCGGTGTACTTCCTCACACCGACCTTCGTGCCCTTGTACCAGGGAATGGTGGTTTTCGGGTCGGTGTACGATGAGATGAGGTGGTTCATCGACCCCTTCGCATGGTACATGATTCCGAAGATCAGACCGGGTTTGGTGGCATCGTTCACGTACACGAGTGCCGTGCTCGAACCCTCCTCGTTGAACACGTCCACCATGTCTCCGCTCTTCACGCCCAGTTTTCCTGCATCTTCCGGATGGATTTCCCGTAAGGCAGGGGCAGGGTGAAGTACTTCTCGGGAATTCTCCTGTCGTGGTACATGGTCTGCCATACATGCTGCGAGCGTCCGGTCGTGAACCAGAACGGATAGGTGGCGTTGTTCTGGTATTTCGCAACCTCCGCCGGATAGCCGGACCAGGGATCGGTGCCATACCACTTGAAGAGACCGTCCTTCGATGCAAAACTGTGCGTGTAGCGCCGCTTGGTGCCCACCAGCCTGCCTGTAGCAGGATCGCGACGCACCGGGGTCTGGATGCCTTCATTGCCGAGCTTTCGAAGCATGTCATGGGTTACCCCGACGTAATACTCCGGTGAGAGTTTTGCCTCGTCGGTTTCGGCAACCTTGTTGTCACCGAACTCCTTCGAGCCGTCATCGAACACTTCGGCATCGCTCTTCCACCCCATGCCGCCGAACCGCTCGGCCATCTCCTTGTTACCGTCAGCTTCATAGAGCGCCCTGATGCGGTTTCCGATCCGGGCGAGAACCTGCCAGTCCGGAAGGGCTTCGCCGGGCGCATCCATGAACTTGTCGTAGATGCGCAGGAGGCGGCTGTGGCAGTTGATCGAGGTATCGACCGCCTCGCCCCAGCCTGCGGCGGGAAGGATCATCATGGCGTCGGCAGCGGTGTGCGTCATGTACATATCCTGCACGATCATGAAGAGTCCGCCGGTTTTTTCAAACGCCTCGAGCACTTTTGCCGCATATGCTTTCGCTTCGGTCGGCACACCGCCGTTGTCGAGATAGTCGAGCAGCGCATCGGCGCGTTTTTTGACTGATTTTCTGAAGAACTGGCTGTTCGGTGTCGAGAGGTAGGGATCGGTAGCGCCTACCCAGTAAATTTTTCCGCCGCCTCCGGTGAGGTACTTGTCGACATTCTTCGGAGGACCCCCGGCATAGATCGAGCCCGGCGTGGGTGCAGGCGGACGCACGTAGCCTTCCTGGTGGCCGCCGAGCCTGCCGCATCCGGTGCCGACCCTGCCCACGTTGTGTCCCAGCACGTTGAGCTGGGCGATTGCTGCGACCTGGTCGTAGTTTTTCATGTTCCAGATGATGCCCTTCTCGAAGATGGTGAGTGTGCGGCGTTTGAAGCCGCCCTCCTTTGGTTTTGCCATCCATTCCGCGGCCTGCTGCATCTGGGCCTTCGGAACGCCGGTAATGCGTTCGGCATCGGCAAGCACCGATGCCAGCGGTTTTCCTGCCTGCAATGACTTCTGCCTGTACTCCTCGAAGGTTTTCATGTCGGTGCGTTTCTGGAGGAACTCCTTGTCGTACCACTGGTTTTCCCAGATAATGCGCGCGATGGCGTTGGCGAGAATCCAGTCGGTTCCGAGGTTTGGCCGGATGTGCAGCACCCGGTCGGCGGCAATGTCCTGGCTTACGGTTACCGTTGCATTTTTCCGGGGATCGATCACCACAAGGAACCCTTCTGCGGCCGGTTCGCCGGATTCGAACGCTTTCTTTTTCTCTTCGACTGAGCCTCCCTGCAGGTTCGGCATGATCTGCTCGGTGTAGAGAATGGTTGCCGATTCGTAGGCGTTCGCACCCCAGAGCACCACCGTGTCGGCAAGCCGTGCATCATCGACGTCGTAATTCAGCTCGTGCATGCCCCGTTCTCTTGTGCCCCATGTTTCGGAGTTGTAGGCCGGGCGGTTGTGGATCGAGAGATAGTTGGTTTTCACGCCGCTGAGAAAAAATTTTCCCGCCGCCCAGTTGTCCTCGAAACCGAGACCGGAGCTGCCGTGGTCGTAGAACTTCATGGTGACGCTGTCGGCGCCGTACTTGTCGATGGAGCTTTTCGTGATGGTGGCGATGATCTCGATGGCGTCATCCCACGAAATGGGCACGAAGCCGTTTTCCCTGCGGATGAGGGGGTCTTTCAGCCGTTTTTTTGTATAGCCGTCCGGATTGTACGCCGTCAGCGCATTGGTGCCTCCGCGGATGGAGTAGTCTCCCTTGTTGATTCTCGACTCCCTGGCGGGAATGATGGCGAGATTGTACTTTTTGCCGTCCTTACGGGTCATGACGTTGTGCATGGTTTCCGTATAGGTGAAGCCCGACATGAGTTTGCCCTGTTTCGACAGATCGACTCCGAATGCGTTCGAGGTTGCCGATCCGCTTTTGTCTTCCGGCCATACATAGACGTTGTAGCCGTAGCCAGCGCTGCAGTACTGGCAGACCGTGGTGTACTTTTCCGCATCGTTAGGCGGAATCGGAAGTTCGTCCTTTCTCTTGAAAAGTGCCATATCGAGTTCTCCTTAACTGACTTTGAGGTTGCCGATTCTGCCATAAATAAGTCCCTGTACCCCTTCAGCGAAGATGTCGCCGGTAGCCGGGTCCTCGCGCAATACGATCTGCGGGATCCACTGCGAGGCAAGCCCCTGATAGGACTGGCCGTTGCGGCTGACGTCGAACATTGAATAGTGACACCTGCAGACCAGCCGTTTCTTGCTGTAGGTGGTGGGGCATCCCATGTGCGTGCAGAGCGTGGAGAATGCCACGATATCCTTCCGGGATCCGATGCCGTCAACGGCTTCCCCGCCGGTTTTCACCAGCACGCAGGGCGACTCTGCATCGGGGAAGTTGAAGGTAACCGGTTCGTTCAGCTTGAGCGTTTTGCTGTTGCCGATTTTCACCGACGGATACGATACCTTTTCGCCTTTCTGGTTGGGATTCTTGCACCCGGCCATGAAGAGCAGTGCCGTAGCCGTGGATGACTGAAGAAACTTTCTTCGTGAAAGATGCTTCATGGGTTCCTCCTTTTATGTAACAGTTGTTAATCATCTTTATAAGAAAAATCCGCAGGGTGGAAAAATCCAGCCCGGAGGGTCTGAACAACCGGTACGACAGTAAGAAAGACGAAAGACGAAAAAAAGCTCTGCGGGATGCAGAGGAAAATGGTTTAACCGAGGAGTTTTGCTAAACCGATATATGATTTAATAGATATGTATTTGTTTTTTTGAATTTTACAAGAAAGGAGCAAACAAAAAGCCGGATTTACCGGCTTTTCTGAAGATATGACGAGATGAACGGGTCAGACTTCCATGATTTCCTTTTCCTTCTGGGCGATCAGGTCGGTAAGCTGCTTCTCGAATCGGTGCAGGAGGTCGTCTGCCTCCTTCCTGCCACGGTTCTTGTCGTCTTCTCCGATGGCTTTCTCCTTTTCGAGTTTCTCGATCTCGTGGATCATGTCCCTGCGGAGGTTGCGGAGCGAGACTTTGGAATCTTCGCCGAACTTTCGGGTGAGTTTCACGAACTCCTTGCGGCGTTCTTCGGTAAGCGGAGGAATGGCGACCCTGATGTTCTGGCCGTCCGCTGCCGGGTTCAGACCGAGGTTTGCATCGCGGATAGCTTTTTCCGCCGCCGAGACCATCGACTTGTCCCAGACCTGCACGATCAGGGTGTGCACATCCATGACGCCGACATTGCCGACCTGCTTGAGCGGCATGAGCTGTCCGTAGGCTTCTACCTTCACCCTGTCGAGCAGGGCTGTGGTGGCTTTTCCGGTTCGGATCGAGGCGATTTCATGCTGGAATGCCTCGATGGTTTTTTTCATTTTCGGCTCTATTTTCTGTGCGACCTCTTTGACACTCATAGCAGTTCCCTTGTAGGTTGATGCTGGTTGTGCTGTGCAACGATACCGTTACCTGGCCTTTGCCTGAGCTGCGGCGGATTTTGCGAACCGTTTGTTGAAGCGTTCGACGCGGCCGGCAGTATCAACGAGCACCTGCTTGCCGGTGTAGAACGGATGGCAGTTGTTGCAGATGTCAACCTTGATGGTGTTGCGGGTCGAGCGGGTTTCAAATGTGTTGCCGCAGTTGGCGCAGTTGACGGTAACTTTCGTATACTTTGGGTGAATTTCCTGTTTCATGTGATTTCTGGGCTTTCTCGTGCAGAAAATTTTTTTGCCTGCAAAATAAAATAACAAGGCTGTTAATATACAAGAAATACTATCGAGATACAACAGCTTTCCTATGACAGGATCCTTCCCATTAACTGCACTGAAAGGAGTAGGGCCGAGGCGGGCAGCCATCCTCGATGCGGCCGGTATCTCATCGCCTGCCGGGCTGTTCGATTTTTTTCCCCGGCGTTATCTCGATCGCCGAACCATCAGAAGTGTCAGGGATCTTCGTCCCGGAGAGATGGTGACGGTTGTCGGGACAATCAGGCAGGCAAGACTTGAGGGAAATCATCCGGGAAGAATGCGTTTCAAGGCCCTTCTTGACGATGGCAGCGGCTCAGTCGAGCTGACCTGGTTCAGGGGGGGGCGTTTTTTTGCCACGGCTGTCGTTCCCGGTGATGCGCTTGCCGTGCACGGAAGGGTAGGATTTTTCGGTCGCCAGGCACAGATGCAGCATCCTGATTTCGAGCATCTCGCAGGAAGGGAGGACGATGGCCGTTCGGATTACGAACTGTTTCATACCGGCAGGATCGTGCCGCTCTATTCCACCAGTGCCGCCATGAAGCAGGCCGGTCTTGGTTCGCGGCAACTCCGGACCATCATTCTGCGGGCCTTCGAGCATTTTTTGCCGGGCCTCGAGGAGAATCTTCCCGATACACTTGTGCGCCGGTATGGTCTTCTTCCTCTTGCCGAAGCGTATCGGGAAATGCACTTTCCGACATCTCCCGAAAGGCTTGAAGCTGCAAGGGACAGGATGAAGTGGACCGAGCTGTTCTATACCCAACTGTTCTTTGCACTGAGGCATGCACGGCTTGACCGAATCAGGAGTGTCTGCAGCTTCACCCGTTCCGGAGAACTGACCGCCCGGTTTTACGACAGTCTGCCTTTCGAGCTGACCGGCGCACAGAAGCAGGTGATCAGGGAGATATACCGGGATCTGAGAAAGGAAAAACCCATGAACCGTCTGTTGCAGGGTGACGTGGGTTCAGGCAAGACGCTGGTTGCCATGTTCTCCATGGCGCTCGCAGCCGACAATGGACTGCAATCGGCGTTCATGGCGCCTACCGAGATTCTCGCTGTCCAGCACTACCTTGCCCTGAAACGCTCGTTACAGCCGCTGGGCATCAGCGTGGCGCTGCTTGCCGGCCGCCAGTCGAAAAAGGAGAAAGATGCCGTGCTGGACGGTCTTCGGAAAGGTTTGATAACGGTTGCCGTGGGGACTCACGCCATGATCGGGAAAGCAGTTCTTTTTTCCCGGCTGGGTCTTGTGATTATCGATGAACAGCACCGGTTCGGGGTACTGCAACGCAAGGCCCTTCAGGACAAGGCCGGGAGTCCGCATGTCCTTCTGATGACCGCGACTCCCATCCCGAGGACTCTTGCCATGGCCGGATTCGGCGATCTGGATGTTTCCGTTATCGACAGCATGCCTGAAGGCCGACTGCCGGTGAGGACCGAACTGGTTGGCGAGCAGGCGAAGGACCGTGTTTATGATTTTCTCCGGTATGAGGTGCAATGCGGTCGACAGGCGTATATTGTCTATCCTCTTGTCGAGGAATCCGAAAAAACAGATCTTCGGGCGGCCGTGGAAAGTTATGGTGAGCTTTCTGCCGGTGTGCTCGGTGATCTGAGGCTCGGACTCATTCACGGCCAGATGACTCCGGAAGAGAAAGAATCGGTCATGGATCGCTTCCGTGCAGGAACGGTCGATGTACTGGTCGGTACAACAGTGATCGAGGTTGGGGTCGATGTGCCCAATGCATCGGTGATGGTGATCGAGCACGCTGAACGTTTCGGCCTGGCACAGTTGCACCAGTTGCGGGGACGTGTCGGACGCGGCAGGCATGCATCGCGGTGCTTTCTGGTGCATGCCTCTCTTGCTGGCGAAGCCGGAGACCGTTTGCGCGCCATGGCGTCAACATCCGACGGTTTTCGCATTTCTGAAATCGATGCCGGTATAAGGGGGGTGGGTAACCTGCTCGGCAGGGAGCAGTCCGGCATGGTCAGCGGACTGAAGCTCGCCGATCCGTTTCTTGACGCTTCGCTCATGCAGTCTGCCCGCAGTGCGGCTTTTGCCCTGGTGGCAGAGGACCCCGAACTGCAGAAACGGGAATACTCCATGATCAGAAACTGTTATGTGCAGCACTACCATGACCGTTCATCGCTTGCCGAAATCGGGTGAGTGCCGTCACGGGAAGTGCCGTATGGTAATTCCGTTATGAAAGAAAAAAAAACAAACGAAGTATATTGCACGGGCCGGGTAACCGGAATTGCAGGTGCCGCATACATGGTGACAACCGGGGACGGACTGGTCTACCGATGCCGTACCATTCCCGGGACCGAAAGCGAAAATCCCGACTCGACGCTTGTTTCCGTCGGGGACCTGGTGGATGTGCAGTCGACCCTTAGCGGCAACGATACTCTCGAAGGGATCATTGTGAAGGTTGGGCACAGGAGCAGTGCACTTGTCCGGAAACGGGATCCCCGACGAAACCGCAGCAGGGAAACGCAGCAGGTGATCGCTTCCAATATCGAACTTCTGGTACCTGTGGTTTCCGCGTACGATCCGCCGCTGACCACCCGCCTTATAGACCGGTATCTGGTTTTTGCCGAATCCGAACAGCTCCCTGTTCTCATTGTGGTCAACAAGATGGATCTGGACGAGGAGGGTGAGGTTCGCGAGATGATGGCTGTTTACCATGACCTCGGGTATCGGGTCAGTTATGTGAGTGTTTACGAAAAACTCGGTCTGGAAGAACTGGCCGGAGCACTTTCCGGAAAAATTTCGGCGTTCAGCGGTCATTCCGGGGTCGGCAAGTCGAGTCTGATCAACATGCTCACCGGTTGTGACCTGAAAACCTCGGAAACCAGTTTCAAAACCGGCAAGGGGGTGCATACCACCAGCAATGCTGTCATGCTGCACCTGCCGGGAGGAGGTTATGTGATCGATACGCCCGGTATCAGGGAGTTCAGTCTGGCCGATATTACACGGGAGAACCTCAGGTTTTATTTCCGTGAATTTCTCGGGTTTATGTCTCAGTGCGCTTTTTCGTCGTGTACCCATACCGTTGAACCGGCCTGTGCAGTCACGATGGCGGTTGAGAAAGGGCTTATCGACAGTGGCAGGTATGAGAGCTATCGCGTGCTTTTCGATGCTCTCGGCGAAGAGAGCTGAATACCATCAATAACGCATAATCGCAAGGTTTCACATGATTGTTACCCTCAATCCGGCAACCGAAGAAGTGCTTGCCGAATATCCGGCAATGTCGCAAAGCGACATTGCCGCCGCGCTCGATGCGGTAGACCGTGATTTTCGCCGATGGCGGCGAATTCCATTGCAGGAACGAGCCGGATTCATGCATCGCGTGGCCGCGCTCCTTCGCGAAAGGAAGGAGCGGTATGGTGCTCTTGCCTCCCGTGAAATGGGCAAGCCTTTCGGGCAGGCTGTTGCCGAAGTGGAGAAATCCGCCTGGGTCTGCGACTTCTATGCCGACCATTCCGGGGAATTTCTGCATCCGGAGGAGATCGACGTTGACGGGTCAAGGGGTATGGTCGTGTTCGAGCCGCTCGGTCTCGTGCTCGGGGTCATGCCATGGAATTTTCCGTACTGGCAGGTTTTCCGGTTTGCCGTTCCTGCCCTGATGGCCGGAAACGGCGTGGTCGTCAAACACGCACCGAACGTGACCGGTTGTGCCATTGCGATCGAAGAGGTGTTTCGGGATGCGGGTTTTCCTGCCGATCTCTATCGTGCGCTTCACATCGGGTTGGCGGATGTCGATCGCCTGACCGGGACCGTCATCGAGCATCCGCAGGTGCAGGCGGTTTCGGTAACCGGAAGCACTGCAGCAGGCCGCGCGGTTGCGGAGAAAGCTGGTCGAGCGCTCAAGCATAGCGTCATGGAGCTTGGAGGGAACGATCCCTACCTCGTGCTCGATGATGCCGATCTCGACAAGGCGGTGATGGTCTGTGCCGCATCCCGTCTTCTCAACAGCGGTCAGAGCTGCATTGCCGCCAAGCGCTTCATCGTGCTCCGTTCGGTCAAAAACCGTTTCGAGGAGCTGCTGCTCCGCCGGATGCTTGCCGCAAAAACCGGAGATCCTTTCGATCTCTCGACCGAGGTCGGGCCCATCGCACGGGCTGATCTTCGGCTACAGCTTCACCGCCAGGTCGAGGAGAGCGTGCGGGAAGGGGCAAAACTGCTGTGCGGCGGGATACTGCCTGCCGGCAAGGGGTATTTCTATCCGCCGACCATTCTCAGTGACGTGAAAAAAGGCATGGCGGCATATAGCGAAGAGACCTTCGGACCGGTGGCTACGGTTATCGAGGCCGGGGATGACGACGAGGCGGTGGCTATAGCCAACGACAGCGAGTACGGCCTTGGTTCGGCAGTCTTTTCTTCCGATCCGGTCCGTGCTGCTGCAGTCGCTTCGAGGCTCGAGGCCGGGAACTGCTTCATCAACTCCATGGTGAAATCTGATCCCCGGCTCCCGTTCGGAGGAATCAAGCAGTCGGGTTACGGAAGGGAGCTTTCACGTTTCGGCATCAGGGAATTCACGAATATAAAAAGCCTGTGCTTCAGCTGAAACAGAGGCTTCGGTGGTGACTTATACCTTCCGGAAATGGGGGTTCCCGGCCGGTTCAACCATCTTAAAATATGGCGGCCAGATCGGAAAGGTAGGTCTTGATCGACTGATGCTTGCCGAGGCCGAGTTTTTTGTGCATGCGGTAACGGATGCTTTCCATGCCCCTTGTTGAAATTCCCACTGACCGGCCGATTTCTCTGGTATCGTAGTTCAGTTTCACGAGGAGGCTGATGCGCAGCTCTCTCTGGTTGAGGTTCGGATGCTTTTTCTGCAGCTTGGAAAGGAAGACGGAATCCGATTCGGTGAGCTCGATATTGAGCCGCTTCTCAATGGTTTCTGTTTCGATGAGGCTGAGACAGGAATCAGTCATCTGTCTTTTCAGATCCTGATCGATATCGAGGGTGTAGATCTGGTCAAGAAGATTTCGCAGCGCGGTTGTCTTTTCCGCAATGGCGGTTGATACCCGGGTCAGTTCCATATCCTGGTTCGCAATCCGGGCTTTCAGTTCCGCTACTTCCTTGTCGTGCTCCTTTACCTGTTTCTTGTTGAGTTCAATCTGGGCGTTCAGTTTAATAACCGCATCGGTTATTTTCTGTTCGTAGTCCTGTTTCAGTTGTTCGAGTTCCATTTCTTGTTCTTTTTCTTTTTCGCGAAAATCTGCCTGCATGGCTTCAATTGCCTTGAAAAACGCATAGTAATTATCGTTGAATGGCGGTACGGAGATATGTTCATCGAACATATTGAACCAGGACATTCTTGCCAGATAGGCAAGAAAGTGTCTTTTCATCGTATCGGCATGAGTTTCGGCAGGCGGTTCCGGAAGGACACCGTTCTCGTATTCCTGAACTGCTTCCAGAGCCTGGGGGTAGCTGTCGGCAACAATGATATGAATGCCATCCGGGACAACTGCTGCGAATGACTCGACAATAATGCGTACACATTGCTGTACGTTGTAAAACACAACCATCCTGAGTTGTGCATTGCTGTGGTACAGCAGTTTCGTTATGGATTTTTTATAGTTATATGAAATATCCTCTATGTGCGTGAAGTCACAAAGACAATGAACCGGCTTGTTCTCCAGGCCGGCTTCTTGGAGCACGGCATCGAAAAGTTCGATGTCCATGACCTCGAGCGTGACATTGTGACGTGCTTCTACAGCGCTGTGAATGATGTTCTTGCCAACAAGCGTCAAGACCTTGGTGTAACCGGCCTGCTTGTGCTCGCGTTTCCATTGTCGCTGTCCGGTACCTGGTGTACCCGGAACCTCTCCTTTACGCATAAATTATTGTTCACTCACGGCTTAGTAATTTCTTGACGTGATATTTCGAGTAATATGGTGAATTCTTTCGAGGTATTCAATGTTTTTTTCATTTTTCAAAAAAATACACCACTTTTTGTATTTTTTTCAGTAGTGTCCGGTTAAAAATAAAAAAGGTCTGAAAACACTTGAGAAAGGGCGATATTAAAAGTGAGCAAACAATTGATATCAGCCGTATTCAAAGGGAGTTCCAGACCATGAAGCAAGTTACAACG
>Ga0233420_10000070_pt1 | contig 44679 bp, 46 predicted proteins | sample Watercolumn_Mata_4_FD_183009 | JGI IMG/M metagenome (GOLD analysis project Ga0233420, IMG submission 183009) | Freshwater microbial communities from Lake Matano, South Sulawesi, Indonesia - Watercolumn_Matano_2014_102_MG | ecosystem: Environmental > Aquatic > Freshwater > Lake | place...
GAAGTTTAATGTGGTGGATAGTTTATAGAGCCCTACAAAAAAGCCGGAAATGATAAGCGAGGTAGGGGTCGAGCACGCTCGACCCGCACAATCAATTTCTGCCGAAGGAGTAGCCGTCATCAGTCTCTGCGATTCTGCCAAAACATTCTGCGGAATAATTTCATATCGCGCCTTTTCCCCAAAATTACCTTTCATGATAATCTCTCCTTCAGGAGTAACTACATTTTTTCCTTTATTTTCAACAATAAGCACGACCGGAATTTTATCGTTGCTGTCAAAAACATTAAACTTCAAATTTCCAACTTCAAACTTCCAACGAGGCAAAACATCGAATAACGCAACTTTTCCTTTCACATCAATGCGTCCCGAATTTGTTACCGTTATTAAAGTATTTGAGCCGATAGTTGCTTTTGCTCCGCTGGATGCCGCGCCCTCAAGAATCGGCGGCGGTTGGCTTTCAGCAAGAAGCGTGTAATAATAATCTCCAACTGGTGCTCCTTCGGGAACGCGAATCCGTAAAAGCAGCTGCTGTGAGTCGCGCGTTTTCATGAAAAACGGTTGACCAAAAACAAAATCTGCGTTATCTAGGGAAAAACGTATAGGCCCTTCAAATTCTTGCTTAATGCGGATGTTGCCCATATTGTCAAGCGGCTCGAACGGCAAAACCTTCGCAGAAAGAATCGCGGGATCTCCGTTATTCTCGAGCTTGTACGCAATCATGATTGATTTTCCGGGCTTTATGAAAACCTTAAGAAGAGGAGGAGAAATGGAGAGAGAGATTTGCTGAGCGTTGACTGGCAGCAAATGAATCGATATAAATAATAAATAATATAGAATAATGAATAACGTCAATGAAAAATTAATAAAGAGCGGATTGAGAAACTTTTTAGGATTATTCATTGTAATTATTATTTATTCATCATTAATTATTATTTAATACGATGGTGTTGCCACAAAATTAATAACCGTCTGATATGTTCCTGCTGTCTGAACAGGCGAAACATTCAATTTAAACGTCACCGTCGATTGTCTGTTTCTCCCAACGCTGGTATTCGACATTACAATTGCGGGGCTTTCTGACAATAATCTATCCGGAAAAGGCCTGTAGTAAGTACTATCGGTAAAATCAGATGGAATGTCCTGTCCTGACATGTTGTACCCGAATCCATAAGCAGATGTTGAAGTCCATATTTTTGCTGTTGTTTCGTTGCATGTTTGAGCCCCGCCGTTACACGTCGTATCAGGAATCGTATTTCCCCCAACCAGGCTTGTCATCGGTCCGAGTTCCTGTACGGTTACCTGATATTGTCCGGCACCGCCGAAAGACACGGTGAGATTGCTCGTATCGGTAACAGGATTACTTGCGATGACTGATCCGAAATTGATCCGGATATTGGAAATCGAAAATCGAAAAGGAATAATGCTTCTGATATACTGGAAACCTGCTTTTATCGTGTATCCGGTCGATGAAAATTCTCCCGCGGCGAGCTGGCCCACTGTATCGGAAAGGTTATAATTAGTTGATGATTTGTTTCCAGCCGCATCATGCACACCGGCAGATTCGATTCGAAAAGAAAAGGAATCCATGCGTACTGCATACGAGATCCTAGATCCTAGATGATAGATGCTAGATAAGAAAAATAATGAGAACAGAATAACAGATAATTGTTTTTTCATGTTTTTATCTAAGATCCAGGATCTATGATCTAACATCTAGTTCTGTCTTTCATACTCCTCAATCACTTTCTCCATTTTCTGCGCGGATTTTTTAATTTCGTGAAGTTCTTTGTCCCCCATAAAATTTTCAACAGCTGTTTTAATTGTCTTGATGTGATTTTTCAGCATCAATGAAAGAAATAATAAAGCATCTGTTTCCAACCTCTCACTTCTCACTTCTAACTTCTTCACTTGCAAATACTCCTGTCCCATGAGCATCGCAAACGGCGTCAGAAAAGCAAGCGAAAAAATAGGAAGAAGCGCTTTAAGATTCTGATTCTCCGGCAGGCTAAAAAGAAAGAAAATGATCAGAGCGAGCGTAGTAGTAATAGAGATAACAGGCTCCAGAAGAAGGCTTATCGAAAACAAAAGAAAATAAATCAAGAAAAAAAACGGCGAATCGGTCCCGCCCGTGGTGTTGACGATTCCCAAAACGACCATGGTAAATATGACCGACTCCATGAGCTTCGACGGCGTGTCTCTGGGAATAAAAAACCGTTTGGCGGCAAACAAAATAATAAAAAGCACCGCGGCAATCTGAATATCATACTGCGCGAGATTGGTTTTTGGAAACAAGAAAGTAATTGCAATCGTGGCAATGAGGATAATAGAATGGATAATTTCCTTGGACATAATTCCAGTATAGAGTATAATATTCCCTATGCAACCTACACAGGCAGTGAATAAAAATTTTGCAGCAGGAATTGTTGAAGAGCTCAAAAAAGTCAGTTGGCCGTCACGAAACGAAACGATTCGGCTGACCACAGTAGTGATCATTATCTCCTTGATAATAGGAGTCTATGTGGGTATAATTGATGTCTTATTAACTAAAGGATTGGAAGTAGTTACGAAATTCAGATAAACTACTATTTTTTTATGGATCAGCAAACTCAACCTCAACAGTCTAATGCGACGCCTTTAGAAATGACGACGCATAAAGGTAAATGGTACGTCATTCATATCCAGACAGGCTATGAACAGCGGGTAAAACACGCACTCGTTCAGCGTATCAAAAGCCTCGGAGTGGAAGACAAGATTTTTGACGTGGTTATCCCTACGCGCGAAATCATCGTAGTAAAAAAAGGGAAAAAATCAAAAGCAACGGAAAAAGTATTTCCAGGATATATTCTCATCAGCATGATTCTTGACGATGATTCGTGGCTTGTGGTACGGACTACAGAAGGCGTCACCGGATTTGTAGGCGCAGGATTAAAACCCACCCCTATTTCGGACAAAGAAGTCGAGGCAATTATGAAGTTCGTCCAACAGGAACAGCCCAAATTCAAAGCGAAGTTCTCGGTCGGCGAAGCTGTTAAAATCACCGAAGGTCCGTTTGCCGATTTCTTGGGATCAATTGAAGCAATCGATGAAGAACGGGGGAAAGTAAAGGTACTTGTTTCGATATTTGATCGTGAAACTCCTGTGGAGTTGGATTTTCTGCAGGTGACAAAATTGTAATTACAATTTTGTCATCCTCGACTTGATCGAGGATCTATATAATTTATATAGATTCCCGCTTTCGCGGGAATGACATTTAACAAAGTGGCCAAAAAAGTCAAAACCATCATCAAACTCAATCTTCCGGCTGGTGAGGCGACTCCTGCCCCTCCGGTTGGACCTGCATTGGGTCAGCATGGCGTGCCGATCATGGAGTTTATCAAGGAGTACAATGCCAAAACTGCAAAACAAAAAGGCCAGATTATTCCGGCGGTAATCACAGTTTATGAAGACAGATCATTCACGTTCATAACAAAATTGCCTCCTATTGCGGCACTCATCAAAAAAGCAATCGCTTTGGAAAAAGGGTCGGGCAAACCAAACACAGAAAAAGTTGGAAAGCTTACCAAAGCTCAGGTAGAGCAGATCGCGAAAGAAAAATTAAATGATTTAAATACAGATACCATTGATGCGGCGATGAAGGTCGTCGCAGGAACAGCTCGATCAATGGGAGTGGATGTAGAAAAATAATATGGGAAAAATTCGCACACGTGTTCTCGGCGACGAGACAGTAGAAAAGCAACAAAAAGCAGAGCAAAAACAGCGCTCGCACGAAAAAAAAATAGAAAAGAAAAAAGTTCACTTGGCCGGTATGAAAGGTGGCGCTCGAACCGTTTCTGTCGAAGCAGACGAAGCGTCACTTGCGAAGATGGAAAAAGCTAAAGCAATCCTCGAGCAACCAACCCCAACCCCCAATCTCCCCAAAACCCCTAAAAGCCCTAAAGCAAAACCCCGAGGCAAAAAATACAAAGAAGCCAAAAAACTGGTTGACAGGACAAAGTTATACCAACTCAAAGACGCAGTAGAACTTCTTAGAAAAATGAAAATTTCAAAGTTTGACGAATCTGTTGAACTCCATTTGAACGTCGATGAAGCCGGACTAAAAGGAGAGGTTGAGCTTCCTCATTCCACAGGACAAACAGTAAAAGTTACGGTCGTTGACGATACGGTTCTTGCAAATATTGAAAAAGGAAAAATTGATTTTGATGTTCTGGTTACGCATCCCTCTTATATGCCAAAGCTCGCAAAGTTCGCAAAAATCTTGGGACCAAAAGGTTTGATGCCGAATCCGAAAGCCGGAACAATTTCGACAAACCCGGAAGAAGTTGTCAAAAAATTCTCAAAAGGAGTGCTTCGATGGAAAACAGAATCAAAGTTTCCTTTAGTCCATCAAATGATTGGAAAGATTTCGTTAGATACAAAAGCTCTTGTGGAAAACGCAGAAAAATTCATTCACTCCGTAAAAACAAATCACATTAAAAAAGCCTTCATCAAATCCACAATGAGCCCATCTTTAAAGTTAGACATCGACAGTTTTTCGTAATTGATATATCGACATAAAGTGGGTTAATAGACAATCTCCAAAGAATGTTTTGTAGATTATAAGCCATAGACTTCTTCGTAACATTTTCGTATTATTCTTTCATGTCAGACCAAATATCAAAAAGCAAAGATCAAAGACTAGATCAAAAACCAAAGATAGAGTTAAGATATAGAGCCTTTTATTTAAGTATTAATCAAAAGAATTCCTCGAAGCTATGCTTCGGGGTAACATCTGTCATTCCTGCGAAAGCAGGAATCCAGATAGAAAATTATATAGATTCCGCATCAAGTGCGGAATGACAATTGTATCTGGATACCTCGCAGCTCTGCTGCGGGGTAGTTCATTCAAAATACTCTCAACGATTCTATTGTTGAAGCTGAAGAAATTGCTAAAATATTAAGTTCAAGTATCCTTACCATGAAAGGAAAAAAAGTTTTTCATCTTTGATCTAAGTTTTGATCTTTGAGTTCTAGTCTTTGGTTTAGATCCCAAATCTTCTCTTCGCCAGTCGTACAATCAGATCCGCGGCATCCTCAATGGAAAGGCTCGTCCCGGTGCGAACGACCAGATCATAATGATGGGCTTTCCGGGGATCGTGTTTAAAGACCGTCTCGACGAACTCAATGCGTTTCTTGTCTGATTCATCAATTCTTCTTACCGCCTCGTCTCTTGTGATTTTTTCAAACTCCCTCATCCATTTAATCCGCTGGTCCATCTCGCAGATGATGCGGATTTTCAATGCATGAGGAAAGAGATAGTCGGCTCCACGCCCCACAATGACCGCGTGTCCGCGATGTCCTATGGTTGAGAGAATTTTTATAAGCTCTTTGTAATATCCGCTTAAATTAAGGTATCGTCTGCCGAAAAAATCAGCGACGATTTCGTCGATTAACGGGATGTTTGCTTCATCAACTTCTTTTACGAGCTGTGTTTCCAGATGCGTTTTTTCAACAATCTCATTTACGATTTCTTCGTGATACACCTTCCAGGGATAGCCTAGTTTTTTTGCAACAAGGTGCGCGATCGGCCTTCCGCCGGAGCCTTTTTCTCTCGAAATCGTAATGAGAGGAAGTTGGTCTTTCGAGAGCTGTTTTCCGAATAACTCTGAAACCTTATCAAACGAAAGATTTTTTTGGATTAATTCATAGAGTCTTTTCATGTGATTCAAGACCATTGTAGTATTGAAAATTGTAAAAATCAACGCTTCTTTTTTGCTATCATAAAACCATGGATAAACCAGCAGACATCTACGGAGAATTTTGGCAGTATCTCTCGCAAAATCAAAAAGATCTCATTTTAGAAGGCCAGTACCTCATGAATGATATTATTAAACATAACGCGTATCAATTCAAAGATTATTCATTTCTCGTTTTTCCGTTTGCAAAAGCGTATGAAGGATTCTTGAAACGGCTTTTCTTAGACATTGGATTTATTTCGCGGCTCGATTATATTTCCGACCACCTGCGACTAGGCAAACTCATGTCTCCGAATCTTGTTATGCGCTTGGGAGAACGGTCACTCTATAAAAAAATTACGGACACAGCAGGAAAAGAGTTGGCAGACAGAATCTGGGATGCGTGGAAACTGGGACGGAATCAAGTTTTTCACTATTTTCCTCATAACTTGAAGTCAGTGACATTTGAGGAGGCAGAGAGAATAATCGGAGAGCTTATTCAGACAATGGAGGTGAGCTATGAAAAACTGCGGCTGGCAAAGACAGTAGGAAGGTTGAAGAAATATATTTGAAAGCTCGCTATTATTACTATGAGGAGTTACGCATATATTGTCATTCCGAACTTGTTTCGGAATCTGTTTTAAGAAAATGCAGATGCTGAAATAAATTCAGCATGACAATCTAAACAGTAATTTAGTGCGTAAGTCCTGTTACTATTTCTATTTTATTATTTTTTTTATCTCTCCATTAATCTTCGTTTCCAATAATTTATCATACGAAGCAATGGTGCGGAAAAGGTATTCAAAAAGTCCGAGCGGCTTTTTCGCCGCCCTATTTATTTTTACGAGATTCAGCTGTACGTTTGGGAGTTTAAAATTGAGTCTAAAGGGGATGGGAGATGGAGTAGGCGATTCAAAAACATTGATAACTTTTGGTTCAATCGGCTCCGTTGGAAAAGCGTCTTCATTGATAACCTTCGTTTTAGAAGTCTGTTGTTCTGGAATAATAGGGGGCTCCGTCGGAACGGCTGGCGCAACAGTTGGTTGAGGTTTTGTTGTTGGAGCAGGTGCGGTTGTTGGCGCTGTGGTAGGCTTTAGAGTGTTGATTGACCCGTCGGAGTTATATTTCGGCCGCATCGTTCCCGGGCTGTCACCGATCATGCAACCATATCCGTCAGGTCCGTTGGTTCCGAGTTTATATTCATTATCATTCGCATCATGCCAGATCCAGTACCATCCGCATTTTTCGTTTTTTCCCTCGATGGAGCCGCAATTCCTACAGTATCCCCGAATTGGCCACTCACACTCATGAGCGTCGCGCGATTGGTCCATGCGGGCGCAGCAGTCCGGCGGATTCACACAGTATTTAGCATCGTCTTCGACAGAAGCCCTGCTTCGAATATCATATGTTTCTTTCTGGTTGAACTGCATTAATATAAGAAATGCAAATAGCATCAGAAGAAGAAATACAAAAAACTGTATTTTTGATTGCTTTCTTTTCATATTTTTATTCTATACTATTTATATGTCTTTTGAGTTATCAGACAATAAAAAGTTAAGAAAGATTGTTTTTGTTTCGATATTAGCACTTGTTATTGCCTATTCTCTAGATCAGTATTATATTTATAAGAAAGAGCTCTATTTTTTAAGTAGACCCATTCAGATTATTAATTCATTATTTAGATGAAACTCAATTTTGCCCAACTGCGCCTTGATGAAAAAGATTTTTTTGTCCTTATCTTCGGAATATTTCTTTTTGTGGCGTATTTTTTGCAACTTCCTGTTGCTCCGTTTCGTTTTGAGTCTCTCCTTGTTGTTTTTCTCTTTCTTCTCACCACGCGTTCTCTTATTGAGGGTAATAAATTTGGAATCTATTTGGCGATTGCGATAATTGGACTGGTTTTGAGCACCTTTCTTTCGCCGTACGGACTTTTGATTTTCTACGTGATCGCATTTTTATTGTATAAAAAGACGAATCTATTATAAAAATATGATGCATGGTCTAACTTCTCATCAAGCGGAAAAACTTCTCAATCAATATGGCCAAAATATTATCCTAGAGCAAAAGAAAAAGAATATTCTTATAAAATTCTTTGAACAATTTAACAACTTTTTAACTGTACTTCTTATTCTTGCAGCGGTTTTCTCATTCTTTATCGGCGAGTCAGTTGACGGCGCGTTAATTCTCGGAATCGTTTTTTTAAACGGGCTTTTTGGCATTTATCAGGAGGCAAAAGCGGAACAGTCAATCGCCGCATTAAAAAAAATGACCGTTACAAAAACGCGCGTGATACGAAACGGCAAAGAACAGGAGATTGACAGCAGATATTTGGTTCCCGGCGACGTCATTTTTATTGAAGAGGGGACTAAAATCCCCGCAGACGGAGAAGTTGTGGAAGCAATCAATTTGGAAGTCAACGAAGCAGCGCTTACTGGAGAATCAATTCCAGTTGAAAAAAGGACGGACCTAAAAAAACCCGTCCTATGTTTAGCAGGTACTATCGTGGCGAAGGGGAGAGGATATATGAAAATTACTGCAACCGGTATGCAGACAAAATTCGGCCAGATTGCAAAGAATTTATCTACTATTGAAGAGACAGACACTCCTTTGCAAAATAAATTAAAAGATCTGACTCGACTCATCGGGATTGTTGGCATTATTGCGGCATTCATTGTATTTGTTATTTCTTTTCTTGAAGGTTCCGGATATCCGCCGGCAGGCGGACAGGTCTTCTCCGCATTTCTCCTTGCGATTTCTCTCGCGGTCGCCGTCGTACCAGAGGGATTGCCGGCAGTTATGACGATTACCCTAGCCATTGGCGTAAAAAAAATGGCAAACAAGCGGGCAATTATCAGAAAGCTTTCAGCAATAGAAGCCCTCGGGAGTATTACCTTAATTGCAACGGATAAAACAGGAACTCTCACAACCAACAAAATGAAAGTAAAAGAATTATTTGTTGATGGAAAGCTGTATGAGGCATCAAAACCCCCAAGTCTTCAGAATAACCCGTTTCAGCTTCTAGTTTTGGACGGAATTCTATGCTCGACCGCGTCTCTTTCATATAATAACGAACGTAAATCTTTTGAAGTTCTTGGGGATCCAACAGAAGGAGCCCTGTTGTATCTTGCACAAGACGTTGATCTTCTCCCCGAGGTCATAAAAAAAGAATGGAAGCTTATTGAAGAAAAACCATTCGACAGCGTAAGCAAAATGATGACGGTTGTTGTAAGACCGCCTTCTAACATCAAACATCTAACATCTAACATCTTGTTTACCAAGGGCGCACCCGAATCAATCCTTGCATTATGCGATAGAATTTTAATTGGAAAAAAAGAGTTGAAAATGACCGAGCATCAAAAAGGAGAGACTGAAAAACAAGTTAAATCCTGGGCAAAAAAAGGCCTGAGAGTACTGGCGTTTAGCTATAAGGCCGGTGTCATTCCGGACTTGATCCGGAATCCAGACGTCGTCCCTGCGAAAGCAGGGAACTATAAGAATCTGGATTCCCGCTTTCGCGGGAATGACAATTCCCAAGTTTTTTTGGGTCTAGTGGCCATTCATGACGCCCCTCGCCCTGAAATTGTTGAAGCCGTTCAAAAAGCAAAACAGGCGGTTATAAAAGTAGTAATGGTAACAGTGGATAATGAGATTACCGCAGAAGCAGTTGGCATAACCGCCGGAATTATTCATGCCGGCCGCAACGGAATAATGACTGGCGAAGATCTCGAACAATACACCGACGAAGAGTTACTCACCCTTCTCCCGAAAACAAGTATTTTTGCCCGTACAAATCCTTTCCAAAAACACCGCATCATAAAACTCTATCAGCAATTGGGCGAAATTGTTGCGGTGACGGGGGATGGGGTGAATGACGCAATCGCCCTCAAACAAGCAGACGTCGGCGTGGCAATGGGACTTGTTGGTACCGATGTTGCGAGAGAAACCGCAGACATGGTGATTACCGACGATAACTTTGCGACGATTGTGAATGCGGTTGAGGAAGGAAGAAACATTATCAAGAATTTGAAAAACGCGATCCAGTATCTTTTGTCATCCAATATGTCAGAAGCAATAGCGCTCATTGTTGGACTTATATTGGGAATCCCAACGCTTTTCTATGCAATTCAACTCTTGTATATTAATTTAATTACAGATGGATTCCCCGCCCTTGCGTTATCATTCTCCCCGAGAAATCCACACGCCATGCAGTCTGCCCCTGAAAAAGACTTGACGCTTTTGAAATCATTTGAAAAGCAATATATCTTTTTCGTCGGGATCATTGCTGCGGTTTTGGTTCTTAGCTCTTATTTCCTTTTTAAACCTGCCGGACTAGGACACACCGCAGCGTTCTCGGTCTTGACGCTGATTCAGTCGTTTATTTTCGTTGACCTTTGGTTATCCCACCGGTCGCTCCATCGAAATATTCCGCTTCTTCTATCCCCCCTGTTTTTTGTCGCGTTTTTGATTCCGTTTCTATTCCAGTTTGTGATTATTTCCCATCCGTTTGCGGCCTCGGTTTTTAAGATCCAACAAGTTTCTCCGATCCATTATTTCCAATTCATTATTCTTTCTTCGCTTGTTTTAGTGGGGATAAAAGGAGTGAAGAAGCTCCTTCAACAAAGATAGACATTTAGTGCCTTCCATACTATAATAATCCCCACCTATGGCTCTACTTAAGGAGATTCATCGATTTCCCCGAATAGTGCATAATGACTATCATTATTTTCAGGAAGGAAACACATATCCATTTACAAGGTTTGTTCTCCGGGTTTGCGTATGCGATACCGGCGCAAATATCAATGTGGATTGGAAGCCAATCAAAAGAACTATGGCACCAGACTGTAAGGAATCTCATCACAAGGATATCATTGCTTCCCATTTTTCCATATGGCGGGTTGGGGTCGCAGTTTGAGGGTATGCTTATGACAAAAATAGGGAAGAGAATTGAAAATCTTGTTACGTTTGAAGATTAGATAACTTTATGATATCCATTGTATATGGATCCAAAAACTCTTGCAAAATATCTTGACTTTGCGAACCATCACCAAAACGCAACCCATACAGATATTGAGTTCTTATGTCAAAAAGTCAAAGAGTATGGTTTTAATTCGGCTTTTATGGATCCGTACTATGTTCCGTTTGCAAAAAAAATCATGAACGGCCAAGGACTTGTTGGAACCGTAATGTCCTTTCCTTTAGGCCAGGAGAGTTTTGAAGAACAAATATTTTCTGTCACCTGGGCAGCAAAAAACGGGGCTGATGAGATTGATTGCTGCGTCAATTTTGGACTTTTTTTGGAAGGGAAATACGATCTACTGCTTGGTCAGATGAAAAACATCGTAGAAACAGCAAAAAACCTCAAGAAAACCATTATTATCAAGTTTATCAATGAAGTAGGACTGTTTACCGATGACCAAATCAAGAAATTTGCAGAGCTCACTGAAAAGTCCGGAGCTGATTTTGTAAAAATCTGCAGTGGCATGGGGCCGCGCGGACCAACAATCAGAGATGTGGAGCTTGTAAAGAGTGCAGTTTCTAAAAAGATGCGTGTAAAAGTTGCTGGAGGCATATCAACGTACGAAAAGGCTATGGAGTTTATCAATGCCGGCGTAAATCGGATTGGCACATCGCGCGCTGTGGAGATTGTAAGCAACATTTTAACTTAGAATCAACTCCATCATTGATCTGTGCCAATCATGATTTACAGGTATTTCAATTCCAAGCCGTGATTTTAAAGATTTAAGTCTTAATATTGCGATTCCTTCTGAAATACGTTGAGCAATTGCGTATGGAGTTAAAAAGTTATTACTATCGTACCCGGGCATTGATATTTTTCTATGGTTATGATTTCCTTTTCCCCGCAACGCATCACTCAATTTATCGAGCGGCTCTATCCATACGTCAATAGACCTCTGTGAACCAGGGTCGTATAGAAGGCGGATACTTCCATCAAGCGCGGGTTCAATTGTCTCTGTATCAACCCTCCATCCATTTCCATCTATTAGTTGGTGTAATAATTCTTCTTCGATCGGTTTTTCAGTAATGACCGCGACGTCTATATCTTGTGGATACCTGGATTTATTTTCAAGATCAAAATAAAATTTGTGTGCTCCACCATAAAGAATAACCGCAACTATTTGTTCTGGAGGAAGCAATCTTATTAATTTTACAAGATTTCTTTGAATATACTGTCTTTGACGATCATACTGCAGTGTCCTTTCTAGAATACGCTCTAAAGCGAATACGACATCTTTATCAAACAAGCGGGGAGAATCATGTCTTATTCTTTGCAGAGCTTCTTCCAACGGCCTGCCGTGCCGGTATTGCCGATCATGCGTAATTGCGTCAAACACATCTGCGACCGCAAGGATGCGTGCGGGAAAAGGAATCTGCATACCGGAATATCCATGAGGATAGCCGGAGCCGTCAAGTCTTTCATGATGATATGCCACAGATTCTCGTACTCGATATGGGAAAGAAAATTGGAAAAGAATAGAGCGAGAGTATATTACATGTCTCTGTAGAATTTTGTACTCATCATCGGTTAATCCGTTTTCATCAGATGTTGGTGGTTTATTCAGAAGATTACTGGGAGTTGCGATTTTTCCTATATCATGCAAAAGTCCGGCTAAGCCAACATTTACAATACCTTCATGAGAAAGCCCGAGCTCTTCTGCAAGAAGCATTGCCGAATGACTGACGCGGCGGGAATGGTGCAGGGCATATAAATGATACTTTCCAAGAATAGAAAGGAGTCTGCGCACGTTTGAGTCAGCGCTTTCACCAATAAGCGGGTTAATCCGCAAATAATTACCCCCCCTCAACTCACTCATATTTGTGTTTTAATCGTATATTATAACAGACCTTATAGTAATTTTAAGGGGAATAAGATAGAATATGATCTTTATATGATGACAAGTGAATTACCACGGAGGATCGATCTCTTTGAAGAAGCCCCAATTACATTGGAAACCTTTGCCAGATCAATCGAAACAGTGGGAAGCATGTCAAAATACGCAACCTGTCTTGGATTCCACTCGGTATTAGAACTCGCTGCTTTTTTAGAAGGAAAAACTGTGTTAGATATTTCATCCGGATATGACGGATTGGCCATTGAAATTATTCTTAATGGAATCAACTGCAATCTGATCGCAAATAATCCGGGAAGAAGAAAGCGGTCATTTCCCAGAGATAGATGGAAAAATATATATCATGACGACGATTTTCAGAATTACCCTTCGGATTTAATAGGAAAGGCAGCGCAGCTTGTTGACATAACCGCAACAAGCCATTATGGACAATCTCTTCCTTTTGGATCAAACTCTTTTGACGTGGTTTTAGATGTGAATGGACTTTTTTATTATGCTCAGTCTGAAGAAGTCTCGCAGCTTTATAAAGCTGCGTTACAGATGTATAGAGTTACAAGACCCGGCGGACATATTTTAGTGGGGGACAGGTTCTTTTTTGAAGACGAAGGCAGAAATCCATTATGGAAAAAAGAGTTAATTGAAGAACTCAATATTCCCTATTATCCGCTCCCTCTTGATAAGCTTGGTTATAAACACTGAATCATCATAATGAAGAAATAATTTCCTATAGTATTTTTTGAGAGGGTATGGTATAATACTGTCTATTATATGTCAGAGTTAACATTAACTCGAAGGAAATTTCTACGTACTGTTGGTCTTGGAACTGCTGCAGCAGCTATTGCCTCTTGCGCGCCAGGCTTAGTCCCATCTACTCCTGCTACAACTCCAACCACTGACAATCCTTTTGCAAGACCTACGTTTACCGCTATTCCGTCGACTACACCCCCTGTGGATATAATCAAAAACATATCAGACAGGGAGCTGGAAAGGTTTGCTTCAACGACACTGTCAAGAATTTTTGAAACTGCATACAGTACTAATTCTCAGGTTCAGGCAGCTCGAAAAGCTAATTCTTCAACAATTACTTGGGATAACCCCTCAATTGATAGAGCGCATCAGTCATTCACCGACCAGTTTAAAACTCTTCTTAATGTTCCGTCAGGACAGCTCGCTCAAGCAATAAAAACAAGAGTTGAGCAGTTAAAACAAGATTATCAAAAAGGAATCTGGTTTTATCCCAATTGGGGCTCTCCGGATATTGAAAGGCGCGAATCCATGTTCTATTTCAGGGCAATAGAGGAAATATATGAAGCAAAAGGATATGCAGTTGAGTACGATCCCGATGTAAATAAAGAGCCACACAAAATGACAATTTACAAAAAAGGACAGTTTTCCAGAGAAGAAAAAGAAACAACCATATTAGGAATTTCTTTGGGTAGGGTGGCGCGTTATACAGTAAATTCTGATCCGAAAAACGGTGCTGTGCTTTTTGATTCGTATCCGCTATTAGGTCAAACCCATCCAGACGGTCAAGCGTATACTGCTGATGTCCCCATGAAATATTACATTCACACAAACGAAGTACAAAGTCTGAATACAAAATTGGAAGAAGTACGAGATAAAGGTAGAACGAATAATCCGTTGGAAAACCCTAATGATAATGATAGCCATGCAAAAGCAATCAGAGATACCGCAAAAAGAATATTGGCAGGAATATCAAGTAAGGATGGAAATATTAATTCAATTAACAATGCAATAATCGATCTACATGAGCGAACACATTTATTAAGAATGGACTTAATTCAGACTCAGAATGAAAGGCGTTCATACACGTTTCAGTTGGCAGGCAATACTAGCGGCGGACCGCGTCTTTCGCTAGCAACTTTGCTTTTTGTCGTCTCGCAAAGTCAGTATCTCGATAAGGTAAGAACGAATAGTTATTATAGCCAAACGGGAGTTCCGGCAATGTATCCGGGAGTTCCTGAAACGATAGAATCACTCATAGAAGCAATTACGCTTTTGCCTGACGACTCTAATATTAAAAGCAAGTTTGCATTAAATGGTTTTTCTGGTTCTGTAAGGGGGGGGAATAATAGCTTTATACCTAATTCAAGTTATTCAACAGAATATGCTCTTTTTATGCTTTCTCAGTTTGATAAACTTGATGATGTAAACATTAATGAATTGGCAAAAATTATATTGCATGATTCAAGAAATCGCTATTGGTATTCACCAGGCACAAAACCAATAATACCAGGATTGTTAACCAGAGAAGAATTTAATAATTTGGCAATAACACATCCAGGTCCATTTTTAGCAGCTATTTTTACGGGTAAGTTAGATATTTAATTCCTAATAAGAAAGGAGCGAAAAATATGACTAATCGATCTAATCAATGGGGAGCGCCACAAACAGATTCACAAGTTAATCAGGCCCAGATAGCTGATCAAATAAGAAAAGAACGCGATGCCGCTTTGCAAAATGATCCAACAAGACATCTCCCAACCTCTGTTGATAGAGCTCAATTACCTGGACTGTTGGGACTATTACGACTTATTCCGTTTATTGGAGGCAAATTTGAACAGAAAGGTTAATATTTTAATTAAGATCACCGTCCCCTCGTAGGAGTAGAAATTCCTTTTGTATCATAGAATCTTCCTCCTTTACACTGACCAGGATATCTTGTTTCCTGCGCTTGTTGTTCTTTTCGTGATTGTTCCGGCGAAACGATATATCTTCTTCCCACAACAGCAGTTTGTGCGGGTAGGGGATTACAGTTTGGAGTGGCAGTCGGCCCTGGAAGAGGTGTTGGTTTTGGATCACTCCAGTCTGTGAGCCATTGTTCAACATCACCTTGTTTTCTCCTACAAGAGTCGTCAACACCGGCTCCTTTTTCACCAAAAACATCAACCGGTGCACAACCTGAACCGGGCAATACGATGGGGGCCTGTTGTATCTTCGACGGTATTAAACCAATATCGCAGGCAAGAGAACCTAAAGCTGCAATAAAAGCGATTACAGTAAGATGTAGTTTGTTCATGTGATGCTGTCTATCTGGTTTTCTTACAATCCGATTTTCCATAGGGATGGAATATCCTATAATATCACTTTTTGAATAATAGATCAACGTAAAGTAAACATTGCGGATTTTATTAATTTTCGTAGATTTTAAAATCCGCTTGACAAATCTTATAGGATATGTTTATGATGATAGTATATAAGTATTTTTACATGAAGGGCCTGATTATAAGTTAGATAAAGACTAATACTATGAGAATAAGAGACGAGACGAATCTACCAAGCGGTTTATGGGGTTCTTAAATCCTCGATGCTGAAGGATTTAAGTATATGCGCCACCGAGTCCGAAGATATTTCCTAGGGCTCGGTGCGTTTGTTAGAACGTGTTTCCAACCTCGTCGGATTACACGTTCTTACATCCGCCAACAATCGCTCCGTGAGACGTCGAGCGGATAGCGAAGAGTTAAGTCGAACGGTAAGATGTGGCGGATTGGCAATCGAAGATAAGAAAGACTTGAGGGAAGTTTAGGCGGGTGGCTATAACAACAAGATAAGAGTTTACGATGAGTTGAGTCTCGAGGTAAGAACAGGCGGATATACTTACTTAAAAAAAGCTATATAAGTTAAAAGAAGAGCAATCATCGCTAGTCCAAAAGCAATAGCAGCTCGGATATTAATATCCAGCAATATGTCATTAAGAGTTTTTGCTTTCATATTAGTTTTCTCAATGTAAATGCAAAAGTTAATGAAACTATAGCAAAGGTGATATCAGCTGTCAATATGATTAAATTGGCCCTTCTAAATAATCTAAGAGTCGGCGAAATGATTATTACAGCGCCAAACCAACCAGCCGCTAAATTAACGAAAAGATCAGATAAAATTGATAATAAAATCGGATCAAATTTTTCCATTACTGAGATTGTATAATAATAAGAGGTATTTATTGAGCATGTCAATGGACTATATGCCACAAAAAGCATAGTTTAGAGCATAAGATATGAATTTTTTTTCGCAGTTCCTGAATAATTTTTTCACCCTTTTATTATTTTTGATCATCGCAAAAACAATTCTAGTGGTCTACCGAATGAGAACAGGAAAGTGGCAGAAGTCAATAAAATATTTAATCTCCATTGTCGAATGGGAAAAAGAAGGAATGAAACTAGGCGCATTAGCAATCGTATCGGTTTTGATTACTTTATTAACTTTCAAGCGTTGAAGTGTCTCCGATCGGAAGTCCAAGTTCTTGAGCCTTTAATACTCGTCTCATGATTTTTCCGCTTCGTGTTTTTGGAAGTTTTTCGACAAACTCAATTTCATCAGGAGTTGCAATCGGACCGATTAATTTCCTTACCTCTTGTTTTAATTCATCTTTAAGCTGGTCTGTTCCTTGGATTCCTTGTTTTAAAATAACAAATACTTTTATGGATTCTCCTTTTAGCTCGTGTGGTTTTCCGATTGCGGCTGCTTCGGCAACAGACGGGTGGGCTACAAATGCACTCTCGAGCTCCGCAGATCCAAGCCGATGGCCGGAGACTTTTATAACATCATCGTTTCTGCCGATGATCCAGAAGTATCCGTCTTCATCTTTTTTTGCGGAGTCTCCGGCAAAATAGAAAAACTGCTTGTCTACTGGTCGTGTCAATGATTCATTCTCGAAGTACGTTTCAAGATATTTTTTAGGATTGTTATACACATCCATAAGCATTGCCGGCCAGGGTTTTTTTATCACTAAGTATCCCTGGGTATTCACGGGAACAGGATTTCCCTTTTCATCAACAATATCAGCTTCAACTCCGGTGAACGGTTTGAAGCAGCTTCCCGGCTTTAATGGAACAGAAGGAAGCGGAGTCAAAATATGCATTCCTGTTTCGGTCTGCCACCAGGTATCCATAATGGGACATTGTTCACGTCCGATATATTTGTAATACCAGAGCCATGCTTCGGGATTAATCGGTTCTCCGACAGAACCTAATATTTTCAAAGAACTCAAATCATATTTTTTCGGCCAGTCTTCGCCGAGTCTCATGAGCGCACGAACCGCTGTTGGTGCGGTATAGAATTTGGTGATTTTGTATTTCTCAACCAGCTGCCACCATTTCCCCGGATCCGGATAATCAGGAGTTCCCTCGTAAACAAATGTGGTGACTCCGTTCACAAGAGGGGAATAAACGATATAACTGTGTCCGGTTACCCATCCGGCATCTGCGGTGCAGAAGTAACGATCATCAGGCTCTAAATTAAACACCCATTTCAACGTGATATACGTGCCGACCATGTATCCGCCGTGTCCGTGTACGACACCTTTCGGCTTTCCCGTGCTACCTGACGTATAGAGTATATATAAGGGATCCGTAGATTCCATGACTTCGGTTACACACTCTGCACTTTGACTGGAAACAAGATCGTTCCACCAATGATAGTTGAAATTAGTTGAAACTTGTTGAAACTGGTTGAAATTGGGAGAGTCAAGACGTTTTACTACAATAACGTGTTTAACACTTGGGCATTCTTTTACCGCTTCATCGACATTTTTTTTTGATTCAATCACTTTATCTTTATACGGATACGCATTCGTACAGATGACAACTTTTGATTGAGCGTCAATGACGCGGTTTTTCAAAGCCTCAATTGAAAATCCCGAGAATACAACCGAGTGGACCAGTCCGATTTTTGCGCACGCGAGCATTGCAATATCCTGTTCCGGAATACGGGGAAGGTAGATGGAAACATGATCACCTTTTTTGAGGCCCAATGATTTTAACGCGTTTGCGAATTTGCAGACCTCATCATTCAGTTGTTGATAGGTATATTGGCGGACAGTTCCATCCTGCCCTTCCCAGATAAGAGCGATTTTATCTTTTACCGAAGTTTTCAGATGCCGGTCGAGCGCGTTATGAACTATGTTGCACTGTCCGCCTACAAACCAGCGAGCATACGGATAGTTCCATTCCAATACTCTATTCCATGGTTTATACCATTCCAACTCTTTTGCAATCTTTCCCCAAAATGCTTCGGGATTTGCAATGGATTCTTTATAGACCGCTTCGTAATCTTTTACGTATGAAGACTCAACAATTTCTGGTTTTGGAAGAATCATACAATTATTATTTCCCCGCCTGTCATCCCGAGCCCCGATTTTCATCGGGGTAAACTCCGCGAGGGATCTATTTTTATTGTGAAGGAATGAATCCGGAAAATCAAGGGATAATGTATAATGAAAAAATGCAGGATACAAAAAAACTTTCACCCGAAGACATAAAATTGATTGAAATAGCATCAGAGCATGCAAAAAGAAGATTTAAAAAAGACTTCATAAGCATAGGCGCTGTATTGCGCACAAAAAACGGAAAAATTTATACGGGTATAAATACAAAATACCATGTAAGAAACTTAAGTACTTGTGCAGAAATGCATGCTATCTATAGCGCATTAAATGACGGAGAAGACGCATTTGATATAGTCGTCGGAGTCAGATATATTCCTGGTAATGATTCGTTTATTGTTGTAAATGGATGCGGCAAATGCAGACAACTCTTTTGTTATCATGCTCCGTTGAAAATAATTATTGATAATAACGGGATCCTTGAAGTTAAGGAGGCGAAAGAACTGTTACCATTTGCCTTTACTTAAATTATTGATGGGAAGTTTTGTAGAAATCAACGACACACTACAATTAACAAAAGAACAAGGATTCCCCCCCCCAGCTTAACCTAGAAGTACATCTCAAAAAACCATTTACTGCAAAAGATTTTGAAGGAAAAGTTTTTGAGTTTAAAAATAAGCCAAGCGTTCGTTTGTATAAAATGCCTCCGGTGAGAAATTTCTTAGTCGAAAACAGAAACGGAAAATGGATTTACTGGGGATTAATTCATATCATTGAGGCCCATCACGACTACGTGAACAAAACAACTTCAGGAAAGTTTAAGATTATTTACATCAACACTCCCGAAGAAATGAAAAAAGCGCATGATTTGATTGACAGGAATAAAGAAACGAATTATTTTACTTAGATCTTCCATAGTTTGCTAAACCTTTTAGAATAGGAATAGGGCAAAGTTCAAATAATATTTTAGTAACAGGGCGTTTACAACCTAAAAATGATATAATATACGCATGAAACTTCCTCAAAAACTTCGATCGGTTTTATGGTCAATCGATGTCAATAATCTGGATTTGGAAAAAGATAAATATTATATTATTCACCAAGTTCTTTCTTTTGGTATATTGGATAATATTATCTGGCTGCTTTCCCATTATTCAAAAAAAACTATCATTGAAGTTTTCCGGCAGTCGTTCAAAGATTATCGTCGCCCCCGTTTCTATTTGATCAAAGATGCCCTCTTGGGATTAAAAGATTGGCATCCTGATGAACGGCGCTATGTCAAAAATATATCTCGAATTATTGGATAAAGAAGGATTGGCTGTTTTTAACAAACTGTCGGCCTTTACCAAGGAAGGGTATTTGGCTGGAGGCACCGCACTGGCACTCCAAATAAATCACCGGATTTCGGAAGATTTTGATGTTTTTGTCAAGCACGAAATTGATAACAAACTGCGGCTTAAAGTCAAGGATATATTTGGAGAGGTAGTCTTTTATGTCAATTCAGCCGATCAGATCAGCTTTGCAACCGGAACGGGAATAAAAATAACATTTCTCTGGTATTATTTCCCACCGCTTAAACCTCTTATTCCAACTGATTCGTTACCGCTTTCATCTGTTGATGATATCACAGCAGATAAAGCGCAAACGATAGGTAGAAGGGCCGTCTGGCGGGACTATGTTGATGTATTTTACGTATTGAAAAATGACTTGACCGGTTTGGCGCACATTATTGAAAAGGCAAAAAAGAAATTTAAAGGAGAATTTGTTGCAACTCAATTTTTGGAACAGTTGAGATACTTTGACGACGTGAAGACGGCGCCGATTGAGTATATTGATAAAAAATACAAAGACGGGGAAATTAAATCCTATCTTAATCAATCGGTTGAAAACTATCTCAAGGAGATCCTGCCAAAAAATAAAAAGTTATTCAAATAGTGTTAGTAAGCACTTCGCTTAATTATTTCCAGCCTTTCAGATATTTTGTTGCGGCCGTTTTCCCGTCTTGGGCTACATATGCAATTGACGCGCCTCCGCCGGTTGATAGAGTAAAGCCTTTCACAGAACGAATGTGTTTGTGTTTCCAACAAATCATCATGTAACTTTTCTTCAGTTTCCTGCCAGTGTCCTTTTATACCCGGAACAAGCTCTGTAATCTCGGTGATTGAATAAAATCAATTTTCCTCCATTTGCTGAGAGATATTCAATTGTAGATTTTGCCAGGTGCATTCTGGTGTAGTCGATCTCTTCGTTCAAGTCGAAATGCGTATCATCAAAATTCACTCTGATGAAAAAAAATTTATTGAAGATGCTCTGTTTTGGAATCTGTGTGAGGTTTAACATTGACTATCTAGAATTATACAATACACTTGTTGACATTGTACACTTCTTGTACTACAATAGTTTTTGGATCATGAAGCCGATACGGTATAACAAGGAGAAAGACGCATTTCTGAAAAAAGAAAGAAAGATTTCTTTTCAAGAGATAGCAAATCTGATAGAAAAAGGAAAAATTATTGATATTATTAATCATCCTAATAAGAAGAGATATCAAAAGCAAAAAATGTTTTTAGTAAATTGGAATAATTACGTCATTATGGTTCCATTTGTTGAAGAGAATGAATTTATTTTCTTAAAAACGATTTTTCCGAGTCGTAAATATACAAAGAAATATTTAAAGAAAAAATAGAATTATAAGTTTCTTAACACGATATGAAAAATAAAAAACCACCAAAAAATTTTTTTAAACCGCTCGACGAATATGAACGGCAATTACTGAAAGATATTGAAAATGATGAATTTGTTCCTATACCAAATCAGAAGGAAGAAATGCAGAAACTCGTTTCCTCTGCGAAGTATACGCTTCGTTTGCTTCGAAAGAATAAAAGAGTGACGATTCGACTCCCAAAAAAAGACCTTGAACATATTCAAAATAAAGCAATCGAAACAGGGATACCGTATCAGACGCTCATTGCTTCAATTCTCCACCAGTTTACCACCGGAAAGATTCACATTAGCATTTGACATTGGATATTTTTTTCTTTATTCTTTTTCTATATGCCAGTTCGGACTCCAAAATCAAAAGCTCCAATATGGATTACATTCATAGGGTTGATTCTTGTTTTGATTGGATTATATGCAACCGCAAGAACCGCAATAAATCTTGTTGCGTTCGAAAAATATCCTCAAGGCGGAGTTCTTCCGGCTAATTTTTCCGGTGTTCCTCAGTATTTTTCGCAGGAGAGGGATTGTAATTATGTACAGACATACTTTACCGCTGATGGGAAAACAACAAGAGAGCCTACAGCGAAAGAAAAAGAAGATGAAAAAAAGCAGCAGCAGAATTGTCTTGAAGGTGTGAAAGATTCACGGAGTCAGGCAAAAATCAACGACATAAGCCAGTCACTTCTCTTTTTATTCCTCGGCCTCGGCGTTCTCGCTTCACGAAAAATTTTCTTTAAGTAATCAATCATGGTTTTATTGAAGTTTATAACTAAATCTCAGATCTTCTCCATTAACATCTCAAAAACGCTTTTCTATAGAATCAAAGAAAAGGCGAAAAAGTTGGATATTCCATATCGATCACTCATCAATCAGTATATAAAACGGGGAGTGATGTCTTCGATTTGAATTTGCGGTTGACTTTCTTATTTCAGTATAGTAAACTACTTTCTACAATTTGGCAAAAGCGTTGAAGCAGAGATACCCTGCGGAGCCGAAAAGTCGAAAGAATATCAAAGATTTAAGTAGACTTTTACGGGAGTTCCCGTTACAGAACAAGAGTGTGTCGAGTCGAATCGGAGCACTCGAAAGAAGCGATTTCCGCTGAAATTCGATACTCCCGCACACATGCGGGATTTTTTATCGGCGAAAGTCGGAAGCAAGGTGGTACAGCCCATAATAAGGCCCTTGTAAAATCACGAAGTTCGTGGTTTTATGAGGGCTTTTTTGTACTCTCACTTTCCGATGCAATCGGAATTAGTGAGAGTAAATCCACCAAAATTCGCTCTTCAAGACGACGAGCGAATAGCGAAGGGTTAAGTCTTGAAGTAAGAATAGGTGGATTGTTATAGAACAAATTTATGTTTACCAAACAAGAAATAATCAAACAGGTTTCTTATTACTATCGAGAACTGCTTTACGGCGGATACGTATTTTAATGTTTTAAAACATTGAAACCACCCCGCCGAAAGGCGGGTTTTTATTAAAAGTTTAATTTTGAAAAAATATGGAACAAATTTCTAGATTCGATTTTCAACCAAAAGAACTCTGCTTTGAAGAATGGTGTGATGTCAAAACAGGCGTTAAGGGTTTTATTTCTGTTTTTGGTTCAAGGTCTATGCCGGCTGCAGGCGGAGGAATACGGGTCTCGCCGAATTTAGACATGAATGATGCTGGTATTATTGCTCAACGGATGCGGCAAAAATTTAATCTCACTGGCCCCGGCGATTCGATGAGCGGTTTGCCGATTAATGGTGCTGGTATTATTTTACAAGCGAGACCAGAAGAAGTGACGCCTGATCTTTTAATTCGATTTATGCAAGAAAATAACTTTGTCGAAAGAGGAATTGGAACCGCAGCATCAACTGGAATTAATACGGACGGTGTATGTGAAGCTCTGGGTATCAGTCATTTACAAGAACCGATTGCCCGGGCATTAGGAGTAGATTTAGGACGAGCCAGACGGTCTTTAGCATTGACACAACAACGCATTAAAGCGCCGGTTAGTCAAAGACACGCTCGTCCAACAGATGTGGCCACCGGTTTTAGCGCAGCAGAAATCGTTCATGATCTCCATTCTCCGCTCGAAATGAAAAAAATAGGCATCATTGGTTTTGGAGCATGTGGAGGAGCTTTTGCAGCACAAGCTATTGATCTGGGAGCAGAAATTGTTTGGATTGCAAATTCTCAAGGCGCGGCGTTAACAACATTCTTGAATTCTTTTAACAGAGTTTTTGCCGCTATTCAACAAAGAGCAACAGAACCGCTACCCAGACTTCATCTCGAATCAATAGAAGACAATGGTTCGATTATATCATTATCATCATTATTAAGCCACGTCAATATTGATGTATTAGTTTTAGCCGGACCAGAAGGTGCTGTTACTCAAGAATTAGTCGCATTAATCCCCAATAATATTACTATTGTTTCTCTTGCCAATAAACCATTTGGGGCTGATGTCGATGAAGCGGCGATTGAGAGACGAACTAATTTTGTTCCAGCCCGGCTTTGTAATTTAGGTAACGCCGTTTTATTTTCCTTAGCCGATCTGGGATGCCGGGCGCAAGACGCGGATGATTTGCTAGACAGATCAATTGCTTGTTCGCTCCAGTTGGCTGGTAAAGCAAAATTTGTAGGCATGGGAGAGCCGATCTGGCACAAAACTGTTACCAATTTTATTGAATAACATGAAAGACGAAGAACTATTTTGGAGAAAATGGCGAGATACAAAAACCGGAATCAGAGGTTTTATCTCTATTTTTGGCAGCGGCAAAACCAAGGCATCGGGCGGCGGCATTCGTGTTTCGCCAACGATCACGCCAAAAATCACTAAACAGATTGCTCAAATCATGAGGGAGAAATTTTTTCTGACAGGCGCTGGTGATCTAAAAACCGGCGAACCAATCGATGGGGCGGGGATTGGTATTTGTGCAAGACCAGAACAAGTCACCCCTGATCTTTTAATCAGATTAATGAAAGAAACTGGTTTTGTCAGACACGGCATTGGCGCGGCCGCCTCAACGGGGATTTCAACAAAAGGAGTTTGCCAAGCCCTAAACATCGTCCATTTACAGGAGCCAATTTGCCGAGCCATTCATACCTATCCTGTACGGCCGTGTCGAATAGGTAAAGATAACTTAAAGCAAGCAAAAAGAAGTTTGATTATGACAAACGAATTCGTCAAAAAACCTTTGAGCCTTAGACACTTTGCCCCGACCAATCTAGCGACTGGTTTGGCGGCGGCGGAGATAGTCAATCGATTTTTTATTAATCTCGCCGGCAAGCGAATCGTCATGATCGGATTTGGCGCCGCCGGCGGCAGCTTTGCTTTTCGCAGCGTCAAATTAGGAGCAAAGATAGTTTTCGTGGCCAACTCTGAAGGAGCAATAAAACTGAAAAGTTCGCAAGCAGGGATTCCAATGTTATTACAAAAAATAAGAAAAGGAAAAGCGCCGGTTCCCCGATTGCATATCAGTGATTTCGGTCAACCAATCGCCCTTATTGACGGATTAAGACAAACAGAGTTTGATATTCTGGTGATGGCCTGCACCGAGGGCGTCATCGATCGACCAACCATGTTGGCCATTCCCAAAAAAACAACCGTTGTTTCAATTGCCAACATGCCCTGGGCCGCTGATGCTCAAAAAGAGGCCAAAGAAAGATTAAACATCTTTCCTGCTGGTTTGATAAATTTGGGTAACGCCACCTTATTTAGTCTTGCTTGTCTGGGATGCCAAGCAAAAAACCCCAATAATTTACTTGACCGAACAATCAAATCAGCTTTAGCCATTGTTCAAGAAAGTCAGAAGGTTAAAGATAGAAAAGAACCCGTATGGAACAAAGTTATTCCCAATTATCTTTAGAAACTTATGACCCAACAAAATTCTTTAACAAAATTTTTTCTGAAAAATCAACCAAAAGGATACATCCCCAAACATACAAAAAACGTTTTGGACTTTTCCTGTTTGGTTAATGTTTTGGGATTTAGCCCAAAGGTAAAAAAGGCGATTGATGAAATTGATTTTAGTCTGATAAATCAATATGGCGATCGGTCGTCCACGGACCTAAAAAAGAAAATCTCTCGGTGGCTATCTGTCCCGATAGACAACATTAGTCTAGGTAACGGTAGCGATGAGTTGATTGATTTAATTCCCAGAGCTTTTGTTAATCCGGGTGATCCGGTTATTTCCCAGACGCCGACTTTTTTTCGGGTGATTGAAGGAAGTTTAAAGATGAAGGCAAAGATGGTTTTAGTTAAGGCAGAAGAAGGTAGGGGATTTCGATTAGATCGCAAGTTTGCGGAAAAAATGATTTTAGCGATAAAAAAATTTCAGCCAAAATTAGTCTGGTTATGCACACCATGTAATCCAAGCGGAGAAGTTATTGCCTGGGAATTGATAGAAAAAATTGCCACAGTCACAAAAGGAGCTGTCATCGTTGATGAAGTTTATCAAGAATTTTTTGATCCGGAAAACAAACAATCAGCCATTCGATTATTAGATAAATACAAAAATATTTTAGTCTTAAAAAGTTTTTCAAAAGCCTTTGGACTGGCCGGTATCAGAGTTGGTTTTATTGTTGGAGATAAGAAGATTATTGATATTTTTGAAAAAACAAGACTCAATTTTAATATCAGTGTCTTGTCACAAAAAATTGCAGAATCAGCTCTTGACGATTTAGTTTTTCTCAAAGAATGTTCAAATTTTTTTAGGCAGGAAAGAACTTGGTTGTTTTACGAAATAAAAAAACTGGAGAATGTAATTATCGGAGCCGACTCAAAAATAAACGTTTTCATTCTAAAACACAAAACCAAAGATCTTTTCCAAGAACTGTTGCGACGCGGCATATTGACCGCTGATTTCCGAAAGGCAAACGGACTAGAAGGGAGAGGATACGTCCGTATAACGATTAAAACAAGAAAAGAAAATGAAAAATTATTAGAAGCCTTAAAAGAAATTGATTAGTACCACATAAGTAGCGATCGCTATCAATGTGGTTTAATTTAAATATGTAGCAAAGATAAATCCAATGCTTTATTGATAAGTTTAATTTATAATAAAAGAGATTAAAAGTTAAAAGAATATACATGTCAGCAAACACAGTAGTCGTTTTAACAAAAGTCGAAGATGGATATAAGATAACATTCAAGGATGTTGAATCATCTGGAAATTTTAATCAAAAAGTATTCAAGGATTTAAAAAAAGCGTTGGAATATGCCAAAGAAATTCAAGACGCCAATGATGTAGAATATGGTCTTTTTATAGAAAGTCTATAATTATGTAAATATGCTTACAGTCGATCAAAGGTTGGCCCTTATCAAACAGGTTGGAGAAGAAATCATCGAAGAAGACGAACTCAAGAAGCTTTTGGAAAGCGGTGAAGAATTAATTGCCTATGACGGATTTGAGCCTTCGGGACAGATGCACATAGCTCAAGGCCTTCTTCGAGCAGTGAATGTTAACAAAATGATTCAAGCAGGGGTTAAATTTAAGATGTTAGTTTCCGACTGGACCGCATTTTGCAATGATAAATATGGAGGAGATCTAGAAAAAATTAAAGTTGTTGGAGAATACTTTATTGAGGTCTGGAGAGTCTGTGGGATGGATCCGAGAATAGAATTTGTGTGGGCGTCTGATTTGGTAAAAAAAACAGAATATTGGAAATTAGTTGTACAGGTTGGTAGAACCAATAAGCTACCGAGATTTATTCGAACAGCAGAATTCATGGGTCGTGAAGCTCAAGGAGAAAATTTGTCGGCAGCACAAATTATATATCCCTGTATTCAAATATCAGATATATTCACTCTAGGTGCAAGAATAACTCAACTCGGTATGGATCAACGCAAAGTGAATATGTTAGCTCGAGAGATTGGACCACAACTGGGATTTTGGAAACCCATTGTGGTTTCGCATCATATGTTAATGTCCTTAAATCCTCCAGTTGATGTAAAGGGAAGCAAAGCGGATATAATGATCGCAAAAAAAATGTCAAAATCGAGTCCTGACAGCGCAATTTTTATGACCGATACTCATGAAGACATTAAAAGAAAAATCAATAAAGCCTGGTGTTTGGAAGGAGACATTAAAGACAGTCCGATTCTCGAATACTACAAATATATTTTGTTTGAAAAGTTCCCGCAGATTGTGATTGAACGGCCGCAGAAATTCGGCGGGCAGGTAATTCTCAATTCGTATGAGAATCTCGAGCGGTTATTTGGAGAGAGAAAAATTCATCCCTTAGATGTGAAACAAAAGGCAATAGAGCTTTTAGATAATTTGCTGCAGCCTGTTCGCGACCATTTCGTCAACAACGACCGCGCGAGGTTATTACTTGAGAAAGTGAAATCATTCCAAGTAACAAGATAGCCTGCCTGCCGGCAGGCAGGTATTTACCCATTGACATAGGTTTTCTTCTGGTATAATAGAAGGATTGTTAATTTTCGGTTTCTTGGTTTTTCTTTTATAGAGATCTAAGCTATCGAGCGAATTTCTTTGAGTGATTGAGAGGACATATTCAGTTGCGGACTTCCATAAACTTCGTCATATTTATACTCTTATCATTGAAAATTAAAATATGATATCCACCACGTTCTTACTTTGTGACTGGACTCATCGCTATTCGCTCGACGTCACAAAGAGCGAACGACTTGTGGATTTAAGAAATTGTAGTTACTCATTAACATTCGCAAACAATTTCTAAAAGGGGGTGATTTTAAATGAATAAAAAATTATACGTCGGAAATCTAATTTACGAAGTAACAGACGAAGAACTAAAAGAGTTATTTGCTCAGGCAGGCAACGTCGTTTCAGCATCAATCATCAAATTCCGCGATTCTGGTCGATCAAAAGGATTCGGATTTGTTGAAATGGAAGACGAAGCTGGTGCTCAAAAAGCAATCGATACCCTGAACGGTTCGGACTACAAAGGAAGAAAGCTCGTCGTATCAGAAGCTCGACCTCCAAGACCACGAAATGAATACGGTGGTGGCGGTGGAAGACGCGGAGGATATGGCGGCGGAGGCGGATACGGTGGAGGTGGTTATGATAGAGGTGGAGATCAGTAAACGCAATCTTTTGTAGATGTGCTAGTCCCGATGTGAGATACCTACTTTCTGGGACTTTCCGCGGGGCTAGATATCTACTCTACAATTGCTTTTGCTACTCCTCGAACCACTCGTTTATCAAATATCGAAGGAATAATATATTCAGAAGCCGGTTTTTTGACAAGACCTGCGAGATTTTCCGCAGCCCGCAGAAGCATTGATGTTGTTATTGTTTTTACGTTGTGGTCAAGCGCGCCGCGGAAAACTCCGGGGAACGCAAGCGCATTATTAATCTGATTTGGATAGTCCGAACGTCCCGTTGCTATGATATACGCGCCTCCGTATTTTGCTTCCTCCGGCATGATTTCGGGAATAGGATTTGCCATCGCAATGACAACAGCTTTCTCGTTCATGGACGTCACCATTTCTTTAGTTACCAGCTGCGGTCTTGAAACTCCAATAAACACATCGCTTCTTATGAGTGCCTGCGCGAGAGTTCCTGTTTTATTTTCTAGATTTGTAATCTGTGCGAGTTGTTTTTTAAAATACGTGTGCGCATTTGATGAAGATATAATTCCTTTACTGTCACATACAATGAGATTTCTCGCTCCTTTAGCATAAAGGAGTTTTGTAATAGCGCTTCCTGCCGCTCCTGCTCCGGATATAACAATTCGTGCAGAGTGAATTGATTTTCGTACCACTTTTAAGGCATTGATTACTCCCGCAGTCGCAACGATTGCCGAACCCCACTGATCATCATGGACGACCGGAACGTCAAGCATTTTCTTAAGCGTCTCCTCGATGATAAAACATTTCGGAGCGGCAATGTCTTCGAGGTTAATTCCGCCAAAAGCAGGCGCGATGGATTTTACTATTAAAATAATCTCTTCAGGTTTTTGTGTAGAAAGCACAATAGGAAACGCGTTGATGCCGGCGAACTGCTTAAATAAAAGACATTTGCCTTCCATAATAGGAAGAGCAGCCAGTGGCCCTACGTTTCCCAGTCCCAAAACCGCTGATCCGTCAGAAATAACCGCGACCGTATTTTTTTTGATTGTATACTGTTTTGCGTCTTGGGGATTTTTGTGAAGATGTCTGCTTACTTCCGCGACTCCCGGTGTATATACGAGGGATAAATCAGCTTTATTCTTTATCTGTATTTTTGAAGCAACTGCAATTTTTCCCTGCAGTTTTTTATGGAGTTTGAGCGACTGTGTATTAATATCCATATGTTTCTCTCAATTCTAACAGTTTATTTTTTTTTATTGCGATTCGAATTTGTTTCATGAGATCTGCATAAAATTGAATATTGTGAACGGTTGCATAGAAAAAAGCACGAGGATCTTTAAGAGAAAATAAATTGTTTAATTGTTTCATTGTTACATTGCTAGCACACATTTGGCAACTGCAATTTTTATCAGGCACCTCTTTTACCGTTTTATACTTACGAACGTTAATTTTTCCCCGCTTGGTATAAAGGACGCGGTGACGGGCTTCGCGGGTAGGGATAACACAGTCAAAAAGATCAACGCCTCTTTCTACCCCATCAAAAATGTCTCTGACTTTTCCGATTCCCAGAAGGTGTCGCGGTTTTTCATCAGGAAGATAGGGAATTGTCCAATCGAGAACGTTACGAACTTCGTCTTCAGTTGTTCCCAAAGAACCGCCGATTCCGAATCCGGGAACGTTTTGTTTTGCCATATATTTTGCAGAGATTTTGCGCAGGTCTTTGAAATATCCGCCCTGAACAATGGCAAAAAGAGCCTGCTGTGACGATGTCTTTATAAGGTCAGACCTTGCTAAAAGACATCGTTTTAACCATCGATGCGTTCTCTCCATGGCTTTCTTTGTATACGCATGGCTATTCAATGGCGAGGTACATTCGTCAAATGCAAACATAATATCTGCGCCGATTTTTTGCTGGATCTCCATTGATTTTTCCGGAGTCAAAAGTATTTTTTTATCATTGAATGTGAATTCGACTCCTTCTTCAGAAATCGTGAGAGGGTTATTCTTATCCCAATTGTCATGCTGAACTTGTTTCAGCATCCGTTTTGTTATTGTGGTTTGTTTGGAATCAGATTCTGAAATGAATTCAGAATGACTAGCAGAAAAAGGAAACATACTCGCCACTTTGCCTATACCGTGCGCCTTCCCAAACCCCATGGAAAAAACCTGAAATCCTCCGCTGTCTGACATTGCGACATGTTTGTAATCCATATAGTTATGAACTCCGCCGTTCTTTTGAATTTTTTCGAGAATATGTTTTACCCAAACATGAAATGTATTAACAATAAGCAGTTGTACTGGGAGCCTTGGAAGAATATCTTTTGGAATCGCTTTGATTTCTCCTTCGGTCGCGACAAATGAGAGCTCGGGAGTTTTCAATTTTCCATGAGGGGTAATAAATTCTCCGACTCGCGCTCTATTTTTTTTGTCTTTTGCAAGAAGTGTGAACTCAAACATAATAAGGAGTTTTCCGTTTAAATTCGTTCTTTTTTACATGCCTCATAATTTTTTTGGCATTTTTATAACCCATTTTGATAATTTTCTCTGTTGACATTTTTGTATCAAAATGCAGGAATAAGACTTGGTCGGCTTCTTCGTAGGTAAATCCAAATTCTGTTTCGTCGGTCTGTCCTGACCACAATCCGGCGGATGGTTTTTGATTCATAATTGTTTGCGGAACTCCTAAATATTTTGCGAGCTGATAGACCTGCGTTTTATACAGATGTCCAATCGGCTCGATATCACTTGCGCCGTCACCAAAACGGGTAAAATAGCCAAGCAAATGCTCCGATTTATTTTCGGTTCCACAAACCAACGCGTTATATTTTTTTGCAAGGTCAAAAAGAATGATCATGCGGACGCGAGTCATGATATTACCTATGCGGATCCTAGATGATAAATCCAATTGATTGACTAACTCATCGACGAGTTTTTTGATTGAGATTACTGGAATATTTTTTGGAATGTATGGCGAGGGTTTGTCGTATGGCAAATGGACTGGGAAGATATTTTTTGCTGGTAATGCTTTCTTAAGAAGATAATAACTTGTTATCGAATCAATTCCACCGGACAATCCAATAACTGCATTTTTTATTTTCTGCTCGCGGAATTTTTTTTGCAAAAACTCAACGATTTTTTTTGTTTCTTTTTGAGGATGTATATTTAACATACGAACCATATTATATAATTCTACATATCATTATGACAATCTATTCTAAAGGATTACTGATTGGCCGCTTCCAGCCATTCCACAAAGGACATTTATATCTACTACATCACGTAAAAGGAAAAGCAAAGAAGCTTGTCGTCGGAATAGGGAGCGCGAATGTCTTTGACGAAGATAACCCATTTACCTACGAGGAAAGGAAAGCAATGATTGAAAAAGTACTGCAAGAAGAAGATCTTAATAGTTTTGTTGATAAAATTGTTCCTCTAAATGATTATTATGACGATGAGTATTGGTTCAGGAATACATTGCAAAAATCCGGCGCAGTTGATGTTGTTGTTGGCAATAATGAGTGGTCAAACAGGATTTTTGAAACAGGAGGATATAAGATTTGGCGGGTGGGATTTTTCAAACGGTATCTTTATGAAGGAGAAAAGATACGGACGTTAATCCATAAGAAAAAAAACTGGTCTAATCGCGTGCCGCAATATCTTGCTCCAATGATTGAAGAGTTATTGCATAAACGCAAAAAAATACCTTATCGATTTCAGCGCATTGGTATCGGAGGAACATTTGATCACTTTCACAGGGGACACAAAAAACTCATTGATACTGCATTGCGCTACGGGCATTTTATTTCAATCGGCGTCACCACAAAGCCGCTGCACACAAAAAAGAATTTTTCAACGACTATAGAGAGCTGTGAAGAGAGAAAAATATCCGTAAGCGATTATCTAAAAAAGAAACAAGCATTAAAACGGGCGACATTTTTTCCTCTTACAGATATATACGGAACGACAAAAACAGACGGTACGATTGAAGCGATTGTAGTAAGTAAAGAAACCTATCCCAACGCAATAAAAATCAATAAATTTCGACATAAGAAAAGCCTGCCCGAGCTGAAAATAATAAAGATAGACGACGTAAAAGCCGAGGACGGAAAACTTATCAGTTCGGAAAGGATCAGAAGCGGAGAGATTGATAGAGAGGGAATAAATTTTCAGTTTTCAATTTTCAGTTTTCAGAAAAATACACTTTTATTACCGGAAGAGATGAGAGAGAAATTGAGAAAACCATTGGGAAAAGTGATAAGAGGAAAAGAGAACCAACTGGGAAAAACAGTTCATAAAGTGATGAAGTTCATAAAGTTTATAAAGCCGAAAATGGTGATTGCGGTTGGAGATATAATCTATACTTCGTTGATACAGGTTGGTTTGGTTCCAGATATTGGAGTTATTGATTATAAGTCGAGGAGAGTTCGTATAGGCGCAATATCAAATATCAAATATCAAATATCAAAACTTCAGATCAAAAATCAAAAAGAAATAATAAATAAACCAGGAACAATCTCAAAAGATGCGGTTGAGCCAATAAAGAAAGCAATAGATATACAAATTAGTCACCCTGAGGGTGTCAAGCCTCAATTAATTATTATTGAAGGGGAGGAAGATTTACTGGCGTTGCCGGCGATTCTTTTTGCACCTCTTAGATCAGTTGTTTTGTACGGACAGATGGATTTGGGAGTTGTGATGGTAGAAGTTGATGAGAAAATAAAGAACAAAGTCAGAAATATAGTTAAAGAATTTCGGCAAGAACCTTGATATCCATGCTTACAGAACTAAGAAATATAACTCACGCAACAACAGAAAGATTGAAATATGACGCAAGACTTCAAGGACTTGTTGCCGCATCACTCTTTTTTCTGGGCGGAATCGCGATATATATTCCAGATCACCAAGGAGCCGTAGAAATGGGAATAGCATTTCCACAACCTTTTTATAACCGTGTATTTGATATGTTTGGCGGTGGTTGGGCAGCCTCAATGGCCAGGATTTTTAGAAAAGACGATATTGCTGCAAGTATTTTTGTGGGAATCACTGCTCCTGGAGTAATAGAGAAACTTCAAGAACTCGGTTTAGTAGCCGGTGGCTATGATGCGGGCGATTATATTGCACCGCTATTTGGTCTTGCAGCCTTTTTGGGTGCCTACTACGGAATTAAATTAAAAAATAAAGTCCAGCAAACAAGAGTAGAGTTTTTGCTGGGCGAGGACTTTCCGTTTAAAAATATTCAAGATGTAAGACTTATCGATTGGAAATTTCCGTTGTTGCGGAATCCATTGAAAATACAAACAAAAGCCTAATAATCACTAGTCGTAAAAAGATTCTTTGGATTAAAAGATCCATACGTCTGCCTAATTTCATCAGGAATATCTTCCCATAAATGAGTTAAAGAAGTATGAATTGCCGCTTGATCCAAATCGGGCATTTCTCCATGTGCGTTTAGGACAGATACGAGTCCCGCCAAAAATTCTTCTTCTGTTTTTTCCTGAAGTACGCTCAAGAAAAAACGAGCCATTCCTGTTTTTATTTCTTGTTTACCCAATCCCGTTAGACTTGCTTGAACCAATCGGTAAATTGAAAGATACATAGTAATATTGAAACGATTTCGCGCTACTTCATCTCCTCCGATTCCCATATCATGCCAGTGACGTACGGCATTTTGAATAATTACTTCGTCATCGGGTGTGGCTGTTACACTCATTCCTTCATCGATTTGTTGAAACAAGAATGATACGCCTGTTTCTGCGAGTAGACGAGCTCTCATCCCAATCAAACAAGCTCCAATATTTGTATCAACAATTGCCGAAAATGGCTCTCCCTGAGAAAGAGTTTTGCTCATAGAATCTCTTACAAAATTCGCTTTATCAAAAGAGGTCCTTAATTCTCTTGCTGCTAGAGGAGTAGGCATGGCTCTATAATAGCACTTTTTGAATAACTTTCAAGATTCGGACAGATTCTTGTATAATTTTCTCTATTATGCAAAAATATCCCCGAATAACGCTTACTTGCTCGCGAGTCCGCCAGCTGGCGGATCGCCTCGCAAGAGCGCGTATACGGGGCGAACAACCATATTATGATAAATAAATATTTACCTCAAGAGTTTGAGCAAAAATGGGTGAGCGAATGGGAGAAAAATAAAGTCTATAAAGTCGAAAGTCCAAAGTCAAAAGATAAAAAAAGCTTCATCTTCCCCATGTTTCCGTATCCTTCGGGTGCAGGGCTTCATGTTGGTCACGTCCGTGTATATACCGGAACAGATGTTGTTGCGCGGTTTCACCGGATGAACGGATACGCGGTTCTTCATCCGATGGGATGGGATGCGTTCGGACTTCCGGCAGAAAACGCAGCAATAAAAGCGAAAAAAAATCCGATGGACATGGTGCCGGATCATATTGCGACGTTCAAGAGGCAGATGAAATCGTTGGGATTTTCCTATGACTGGGATCGGGAATTTACGACGACAGACCCTCAATATTACAAATGGACTCAATGGCTTTTTTTGCAGTTTTACAAGATGGGACTTCTCTATAAAAAAAATACGCCGATCAATTTTTGTCCGTCATGCAAAACCGGACTCGCAGAAGAAGAAGTTTTGGCTAACGGAACCCATGAACGATGCGGCAACAAAATAGAAAAGAAAGAACTTCCTCAATGGCTTTTCAAAATCACTTCATATGCCGATCGATTATTAGAAGATCTGAACGAATTAGACTGGCCGAAAGGAATCCTTGAAATGCAAAAGAACTGGATAGGAAAAGATAAAGGACTATCCATACAATTCCAAATTCCAAATTCCAAAAACCAAACAATAACAGTCTGGACAAAGTTTTGGGAAACGGTTTTCGGTACGACGTTTTTGGTCGTTGCTCCGGAGTTTTCATGGTTGCAGGAATTGGTCAAACAAAATAAAGCCTCTAAAGAAGTAAGAAAATATGTTGAAGAGGCGTTATCGAAAACAGATGAACAAAGAACAAGACAAGAAAAGGATAAGACAGGAGTTTTCACGGGATATTATGCAATCAATCCGGTGAACGATACAAAAGTTCCTATTTGGGTTGCAGATTATGTATTGGCTTCGGTCGGAACGGGTGCGGTAATGGGAGTACCGGCGCATGACGAGCGCGATTTTGTTTTTGTAAAAAAATATAATTTGCCGATCGTTCAGGTCGTTTCATATAAAGACAAAACAATTGACGAAAAAGTCGCGAAGGGTGAAATGAGTTATGAAGAAGAAGGGACTCTAGTGAATTCCGGACAGTTTAACGGAATGTCTGCCTGGGGAGACGGAAAAACAAAAATGGCCGAATGGATGATTAAAGAAGGTTTTGCAGAATGGCAGTTGCATTATCATCTGCGCGACTGGATTTTTTCTAGGCAAAGATATTGGGGAGAACCGATACCAATGATCGAATGCAAAAAATGCGATTGGGTTCCTGTACCTGAATCAGAACTGCCTGTAGAGTTGCCATATGTCAAAAGTTATGAACCAACAGGAACAGGAGAGTCTCCTTTGGCGGCAATCAAAGACTGGGTGAATGTAAAATGTCCAAAATGCGGCGGGCCTGCAAAAAGAGAGACAGACACAATGCCAAACTGGGCAGGAAGTTGCTGGTATTTTATTGCTTTTTCTTTTTGGAATAAGGAAAAAGCAAATCCCAAATCCCAAGCACCAAGATACAAACAAATCCCAAATCCCAAGCACCAAGATGCAAACAATTTGGAAATTGAAAAATTGGACATTGAAAATTGTTTGGACACTTGGAATTTGGAATTTGGACCTTCGATAAAACAATGGCTTCCGACTGATTGGTACATCGGTGGAGCAGAGCACACGGTCCTGCATCTTTTGTACGCGCGTTTTTGGGTAAAAGCATTGTATGATCTGAAACTTCTTCATTTCAAAGAGCCGTTTACCAGACTTAGAAATCTTGGAATGATTTTGGCGGAAGATCATCGGAAAATGAGTAAATCGTTGGGAAATGTCGTGAATCCGGACGACGTGCAAAAAGAATACGGAGCCGATGCGTTACGCGTCTATGAAATGTTTATGGCGCCATTTGACCAGGAGATCGCATGGTCGACTAAGGCTTTGCAAGGGGCGTATCGATTTGTAACACGAATTTGGAAACTGTTTCATAATCCAAAACAAATAGGCGAAAGTTTAGATAAACAATTAGTTGCAAAACTGCAGAAAACAATCATAAAGGTCACAAGAGATATTCCAGAAGTTAAGTTCAATACCGCGATCGCCGCGATGATGGAGTTTATTAACGAATGGGAACGGTCATCAAACATTAAACATCAAACATTAAGCAAGGAGGATGCCAAGAAATTTCTTCAAATTCTTGCTCCGTTTGCGCCGTTCACAACTGAAGAAATTTGGCATGAAGTTTTCGGCGAAAAAGAATCAATTCATCTGTCACAATGGCCAAAGGTTGAAACAGAAGTAGTTGTTGATGAAGAGATAACGATTCCAGTACAGGTGAATGGCAAGTTAAGAGCGACGATCAAAGTGAAACATGAAACGTGTAACGTGGAACGTGAAATAGAGAAAGTTGCCTTAGAAAATGAAAGGGTGAGAAAATATTTGGAGGGAAAGAAATATAAGGCGATTTATGTGAAAGGAAAAATTCTTAATCTGGTTATTGATATAAATTGATATAATATAAACTATGGACCAGACGGCAAAGAAAAAACTTTCATTGGTATCTCTCATTAAGCTCGTGGTCTTTGCCCTTATTTTTATCAGTATTCCGGTTATTACGATTCTTCTGGGTCAGATGACGAGAAAACAAATCAAGGCAGATGTAGAATGTAAACGTCCGTACGTGCCGGATCCGGCTGATTGCGTCGGCGGTGAATGGAAGCTTCTCAAAGACGTAAACGGTTGTCTCCACTTCGTTTGCCAGCTCAAAAAATGAATAAAGCATTGATCGTTCAGATTGACAGTCTTTCTCTTGACGCGCTTCAATACGCAATAAACAATGGGTACATGCCGTTTGTGAAAAATCTTGCCGATGAAAGATGGAACCTCCAGGAATTGTTTTGCGGACTGCCTTCAACCACACCCGCGTCACAAGTCCAGCTGTTTTATGGTTTGCCGCTTTTGCCAGGTTTCCGCTTTGTATTAAAAAAAGAAAAAAAAGTATTTGCTTCTCAGTATATTGACACGTTTCAACTCATTGAAGATGGGCCATATCTTAAAAATGTCCCGGGACTTTTGAGAAACGGCAGAGGAATTATGAGTCTTTTTTCCGGCGGATCTCCAAGAAGTTTGTCAGTTGATCGGATGAAAAAAGACAAAATAATGCTTCTACGCTATGGTTTTTTCTTATTGAACCCGCTTTCAGTTCTGTGGCGCATTTTGCGGATGATGGCTCTTGCGATTATTGAGCGCGCTGAACAAAAGAAAAGCAAGAATACTCCATTTCTTCCGAAGGGATTTTCATATCTTGCGTATCGGATGTTTCACGAACTTTTTATAGGAGAGCTTGGACTTTTTGAGGTGAAAAAATCGATTCCGACGGATGAAAAAATAATATACGTGAATTTTACCGGATATGATGAACTATCGCATCATTATGGAGGTTACAGTAATTTTTCAATGTACTATTTATCTATCATTGACCTTTTCATTAAACAATGCTACGAAACAATTAAAAAAAATAATAACGAACGTGAATTAATGATAATCTCTGATCATGGATTTGCTCCATGTATTCCTGTAACGGAATTTCTTGGTACAACAATAGGACAAAAAATTGCATCATTCTATCCCGGCAAAAAAATTATCGAGCATAAATTGGAATACAAAAGCGATCGATTAAAAGAAAGCGAACTGTATTTATTAAACTCCGGCGGTTTTTGTCAGGGATATTATGTAAAGTCAGAGCTTCAAGTTACACGAAAAGATCTTGAAAAAGAGTATCCGGATTTTTGTAAAAAAGCAAGCAACATTTCTGCGGTTGAGTTTGTTTTGATAAAGGAAAAAGAACCAGTTGTTGTAAAAGGAGGTCGGACCTATGATTTTTCGCTTGGAAACGCCTCAATCTTATTTCCGCTTATTGAAGAAAAATATCACGAAGCACTTATCAAAAGCCTGTACGATCTCATGAACGGTCCGTATGCGCCTGACGTATGTATAGTTGCCAAAATTTTGGAGAAAAACAAAGTAGTTGATTTCGAACCACAGTTAAGCGCACACGGAGCATTTGGAGGATTTCAAACGCAGTCGTTTTTGCTTTCACAAAAACCAATCTTTAAGAAAAATTCGTTTCCTCACATGAGAGACCTGCATGATTATCTAGAAAATAAAATCAATATGCCGGCCACAGCCACTTTCGAATCGTCCCAAACTCATACTGGTCATTGATAATATCAAGTGTAATGTGGACCATTAATCCGGCCATTGCGTAGAAAAGCACCGGCTGGTCAAAGATAATCAGTATGTATAAGAACGAACAAAGCGCGAGATAGAATGGAAGGTTGTGAAGAAGAAGATTCTTGAACTCATTTCTTTTTTGATGAAGATAATACAAAGCCTCCGAAAGCTCTCCAACCAAAAATATATTTACGATATTTCTGCTTTTTGCGTCATCCAGATAATGCGTTGCCGCATAAAAAAGTTCGTCCAAAAGAGGAAAAAACGTCATAAAAACAAAGAGGAGGATTTCCCAGATGGTGATGGAACCAAAAATAAAATAGGTGATGTATAAGCAAACATTCGCGATGAGAAAGTGATGGAAATAATGTTTGAGGCTCATATTTTTATATTAATTTAAGTTGATTGTGTTCGCAATCAGATTTGCGGTAAATTCGTGGCCGGCGACTGACGGATGAATTCCGTCTCCGGCATTGACGTACGACGAATTTCCGCCCGACGCGTGGAACACATCGATGAGGCCGACGCCGAGATTTCTCGATAAACTTACCGCATTTTCCAACTGTTCGACGATGCGGCCGGAGTGTTCGTACGCGGTTGATTCATCCCAGTTGACGCCATTCGGGCCTTTGCCGAAAGTATTCCGAAGCGGAGCAATCTCCGCCAGCATATATATTGAGGCCCCGCTTGATTTTGCCTGTTCGACCAACTTAGTCAAACCAATCCAATGACGGTCGCGCTCGTACGGAGAAAATGGATTATATGCAAACGAACCAAGAATAATAATATCCGGTCGGACCTCGGTGATAGACGGGTAATGCCGGTCTTGATAATCGAGCCGGCTGTTCCATCTCTCAAGCCCCATCTCAACATTTTCAGAACCTTTGCCGTAGTTATAGAGCGTAAAATTTACGGACGGATATAATGATTTTAGCTTATGTTCAAGATATTCGAGTCGCTCTCCCATCGTGTCGACCATAGAATCTCCATAGACTGCGATTGAGTAGGAATTTTTTGAGTGAGATTTTTCAGGGATTGGAACCTGCCCCGATTCAATCGGGGTTGGAATTACTGTTGGTTCTGCAGTGGGCGTAGCGGTTGGAATCGAGGTAGTAGTAGGCGAGACTTCGGTTGCGGTTCCGAGAACTTGCGCGTTTTCTACAACAGGCGATTGTGCAAGTTCATTTAAATTTGCATTTGAAAACATCGGGAAAAACGTTGAAGCAAAAAGAATCAATATTACAGGTAAAACCAACAATTCAATTTTTACGATCAGAGAATAAGGACTTTTTGAACTATACTGTTGGCCTGTTTTATAGTACGGATTTCTTTCATTAATATAACAATATCGAGCCATAATTTCAGTGTAATGAAGAAGAAAATCTTTATCAAGCTAAAAGCCCTATGATTTCTTTCCAGGAGTGGACCCTGGTGATTCCCTTCGGAAGAGTCTCGATTTGATTCCAGGGTTGATTGAAAAGAAAAATAGGAATTCCAAGCGTTGCAACATCAAAAACAAATTCGAGGTGGTCGTCAATAAAAAGATTAATCCCCAGATTTTTTCCTACTTCGGACTTCTTTTTCTTCGGCGCGTTTTTTGGCGAAACCTGATTGGTATGATAAATAGTTGAAAACTGTTTTGGGAAATAGGTTTCGAGCCAGTTGATAGTTTTTTCTTCAATATAATGGGGCCGGGAAGTAATAGCTGAAAGCTTGTGTTTTTTTGAAAGCTCTCGGATTCCTTGCATTGATCCTCTTACTGGCTTGATGAGATCGAAATATTTAGAGTCGTAAAATTCATACACGCGATCCACTACGTCTTCTTGTGGGATTTGAAATCGGGGAGACAAATCATAGCTTATTTGATGGCTTTTCTTCAACTTAGTCTTGTATGCGTCGTTGTGGAATTGAAAAAGAGGAGGAACAATTTCCGCAATCACCGAATCAATATCTATTCCAATATGCATGAGGAAATTGTAGCATCCTCATTGATAAATAGTTAGGCAATTGGTAGAATTATTTTCTGCAGGGCCCATAGCTCAACCGGTAGAGCAGCAGCCTTTTAAGCTGTTGGTTTCGAGTTCGAGTCTCGATGGGCTCACATGAGCAAAAAAATCGGCTCACTCGAAGTCATCTGCGGCCCGATGTTTTCGGGCAAAACAGAAGAGCTCATCCGGCGCGTGAAACGGGCGCTCATCGGAAAGAAAAGGGTTCAAGTATTCAAACACAGTTTAGACATTCGCTACGGAAAAGACAAAAAGATTTTTTCCCACAATGGTCTTTCGCTAAAAACAGAGGTCGTCACAAAAGCTAGAGACATCTTGCCGAAGGTACATAAAAAAACAGAGATTGTTGCAATCGATGAAGTCCAGTGGTTTGGAAAGGAACTCATCGAAGTAATTGAGAAGCTCATTTCGAAAGAAAAACAAATCATCGTTTCCGGCCTTTCAACTACATTCGATCGGCAGCCCTTTGATCCGATTCCGCAGCTTATGGCAACTGCAGACAAAGTCATCAAACTCTCGGCAATTTGTATTATCTGCGGAAAAGAAGCAGTTTTCCACAAGCGAATACTCGAGAAAGGACCAAAAGATCCCGCTCTCATAACTCCTCTTCTGGTTGGCAAGATCAACGCTTACGAAGCACGCTGCAGGGTTTGCTTTGAGAAATGAAATCAGATTAATCCCTTTTATTCTTTCGTTTCTCTCTTTTATCATCCTCATCGATTTTGTCTTTGTTTTCTTTATCCGTGTTTTTCTCCTCTTTTTCATGCCGCGTTTCAAATTTGCTTAATCGTTCGATTGTTTTTTCGATATGTTCTTGAGTTTGGGTAATTTGATTTGTTACAGCGGTAGAGGGTTGGGTTACAATGGGAATCGGTGTAGGAGGAATGGGAGTGTTTGAGGGGGCCTGAAATGTTGGTGAAGGCGCCGTATTTTGGGACGTGGTTTGCGGTGGAGTTGTATTTTGTGCGAGGACGGCGGTTGGAGTTTGTACGATTTTGGTCGGTAACGGTTGTGTAGTTTGTGTTATTGTTGGGGAAATAGTCATTTGATTAGTAGGCATTGGTGTATTTTGAATAATCTCTTGAGGTAATAGATTTTCTGGAATTGTTTGTTGGATTTGTTGCTTTTCCGTCTCAAGCACGTCTTGGGTATTGGTAAGCGTTTTGATAAATGCAACTGCAGCCTCCTGTTGTTTTTGAGGATCTTGGATCGTAAGAATAGTTTGTTCGGTCGTCGATACCTGTTGCGAGAGATTATTTAAACTCTCGGTAGCGTGAGTCGAGGCAATAACTTTTTGAGTCTCGGCGGCCCTACGTTTGGTAAGCTCGATCTGTACCGTGATTTCACTATTGATTACCTTTGATGCGCGCACGAGCGCTTTTTCAAAGCCGAGTTTTACTCCGTAGGTTGAATCTCCCGGGACACTTTTTTGAGAAATGAATACAATTCCGGTCAAGACGATAATGAAAAAAAAGATCATCCACGTAAAGGAGTCAATAATATTTTTAATGAAGATTCCTGGAGTCATCTTGTTTTCTTCCATTACCGCTATTATAGTCCATTTCAAGACTTGCCAACAAGATCTAAATCAAGTAGAATGAGAGTATGAAAACTGAGCTTTTTACCCTTCCGAACGGCCTCCGTGTATTCCTCATTGATACCAAAGCATTTCCTACGTTGACGACACTTCTTTTAGTAGGTGCGGGAAGCCGTTACGAGCACGAGGCGAATAACGGCGTTGCCCATTTTTTGGAACACATGTTTTTTAAGGGAAGCAAAAAATACCCCGATTCTTTTATTCTCACCTCGACCATTGAACAGCTCGGCGGAATCTGGAATGCGTTCACTTCGAAAGACTACACAGGATATTTCATAAAAGCCACATCTGAACATTTCGATACCGTTCTTGATGTATTATCCGACGTTCTGCTTCGGCCGCTGTTTGATGAGAAAGAGATAGAAAAAGAAAAAGGCGTGATTGTTGAAGAGATTAATATGTATGAGGATATGCCCCAAAGTTTAGTGGGGGATTTGTATGAAAATCTTTTGTATAAGGGCAATCCATTGGGTTATGACGTCATCGGAACAAAAAAAACCGTACGGAGTTTTAACAGACAGACGTTTTTGGATTACCGTTCCGCGTTGTACCATCCGCGAAATTCGGTTTTTGTTGTGGCAGGCGGTCTTAATATGACTAAGACCGGAGAAATGCAGGCGAAAAATTATCTCCAAGTCATTCAGGAAAAATTTGGCGAGTGGCAGGATGGTCAAAAATCAGAATTCATTTCGATGAATGAAGCTCAGGATAAACCGCAGATCCTCATCAGGACAAAAAATACTGAACAGGCGCATTTTTGTCTTGGGTATCGAACATTTCCGTCAAGCGATGCGCGGAAAAAACCATTAGAAGTATTGGCTGCAATTCTCGGAGTCGGGGCCTCTTCGAGGCTTTTTATGGAACTACGCGAGAAGCGAGGGCTGTGTTATTACGTCTCAACAGGACTTCAATATTACCATGACGTTGGCAATATGGTGACGCAAGCAGGCGTGCCAAAAGACGTAGAAAAAGTAACCGAAGCAATGAAGCTAACACTTGAGGAACATCAGAAAATGCTTGCAGACGGCTTTACCAAAACAGACATTACAAAAGCAAAAGAAATACTCAAAGGACGCCTTCTATTGTCAATGGAGGATTCGTTCAACGTCGCCCATTTTTACGGAAAGAAAGCGGTTCTCGAGACAAAGATAGAATCTCCCCAGGAAGTGGTTGATCAGATTGAAAAAGTAACGGACGAAGAAATTAGAGCAGTTGCAAAAGATGTCATTCAAGCCTCAAAATTAAATATAGCGGCAATCGGGCCGTTCGAGGAAAAGGATTTTGAAAGTTTAATGAAATAGATTCTTCATGTTGTATATTTTTCTTTTTATCTTCGGCGCGGCAATAGGATCGTTTCTCAATGTTTTGATTGACCGGTTGCCGAATGATAAATCCATCATGGGTCGGTCACGCTGTGATTACTGCAAAAGAAAACTTTCGTGGAATGATTTGATTCCTATTTTTTCTTTTTTTCTTCTTGGACGAAAATGTCAATACTGCAAAAAAGGACTTTCATGGTACTATCCATTGGTGGAATTTGTTACGGCCGTGATGTTTGTAGTAGTGTGGTTTTATCTTCCTCCCTCAACGGGTTTTTTTATTAGATATATATATCTAGGGATTATTTCTACTTTGATTGTTATTTTTTTCTCGGACCTTAAATATCGTATTATTCCCGACCAGGGGCAAATAGTATTGTTTATAGGTTCACTTTTCTTGATCCCGCTTTTTGGACCGATTCAGAAAGTTTTTCCTGAACGAGCTTTTGCCGCGATTCTTGTTATGGCGCCGATCTATTTTTTGCATTGGTTGACAAAGGGGAAAGGAATGGGATTCGGAGACGTAAAACTCGCATTTATCATTGGGTTTATGTTCGGGATAAAAGCAGGACTTCTGGTTCTCTATTTTGCCTTTATTTCCGGCGCGGCGGTTGGGTTAGTTCTCATGCTTCTCAAAAGAAAAGGACTGAAAAGCAAAATCGCCTTCGGACCGTTTTTGGTTTTTGGAATGATGATTATGTTGTTTTGGAAAGACGAAATTATCGGCATCATGCGTAGGATTTACGGAATGTAAGCTTACATATATTGATTCGGCTTAAGTTTCAAAAAATATGTCTGTAATGACCTCTTTAAATTGATATAATGCCCTAAAGTTAATATTTTATTTTTTTAATATGATTAAAGTATCCTCTTTTAAAAAACTCTAGGATGTCCTGT